>Ga0207421_10000929_pt1 | contig 38091 bp, 35 predicted proteins | sample SodLakKL_010_SED_4_FD_187542 | JGI IMG/M metagenome (GOLD analysis project Ga0207421, IMG submission 187542) | Alkaline sediment microbial communities from Lake Tanatar, Kulunda Steppe, Russia - 8KL_010_SED (SPAdes) (version 2) | ecosystem: Environmental > Aquatic > Non-marine Saline and...
CGCCCCATGTTCCGGGTATGCTAGTCATCTGAATCGGCCAATTGATGACAGGGGGCTTTCACCCCATTAGATTCCCAGCCTTGACGGCTGCTCCCACTTCCGTTGCAGCCCGGTAGCTCACTGACCGCTCTTTAAGCGGTTTTGGCGGCAGACTTCGATGCTTTTGGTCTCCCGCCGCACTGCTGCCCAAATTACAGGGTTCTGACTTTTGCCCCGGCGGTCGGGTAGGTATAGATTGCTTGGCGCACGGTCTATCCCCCGCTGAACGTCCCAGCCCTCGCTGGGCATACGAGCAGACACTAACATAGTTAAAACTTATAGGGTTAACCCGGTTTGTAGATCAAATTTTTTCTGTTGATCTTAATATTTGTAAGCACAAACCTGAAGGGTGAAAATAGAATAATTTAATAACCATTGATGAAGTAAACGTATTTGGCCAAAATCTATGCTCTATAGTATTATTTTATAAACTAATAATATCATATAAGCGGCGCCATTAGGTTATGCAAAAGAACCTCCTTCCAAAGGTAATCCATTATTTTCTTTAAATGATGTGATAGTATCACCCCATAATGCAGCCCACACAGTTGAAGCTAAAAATATAATGGCCCTTCGTGCAACTAAATGTATGGATGAGGTTCTATCCGGCAAAAAGCCAAGCTGGCCGTGTAATCAACCAAAGTGCTCTTGAAAACTTCATAATGATAATAATTATGGTCAAAGCACTCTGTGAAATTTATTCTTGCCTAGTGAACCCGAAAAAGCTTAATAAGTTTGAGGGATAACCTTTTTCAGGTTAGCCACCAACAAGAAACAAACTAGCGTAGCAGCCAGGCCAATTATAAAGCTGAGGTTATAACTGGTTGTAATTTCCACCAGTAAGGCGGAAACCATGGGGCCCAAACTACCCACTATGCCGAGGGCGGTAAATATCATCCCATAACAGATCCCAAAATTCTCAAGGCCAAACAAATCGGCCACAGCATTAGGATATGAGGTATACAGGCTGCCGTAACTCAAACCGAGAAAAGCAGTACCCAAAACCAAGGCCGGCCATCCCAAACCACTTACGTAAAGGAGCATTGCTGCTACCATCATCAACAGGGCCACTTTCATATTGCCGAGATACCCGAGCCGATCACATATTGCTCCCCCGATCAACCTGCTTGAAGCATTGGCAACAGCAAACAGGGAAACCAGCAGGTATCCCCATCCCACCTGGAAGTTAGTTTCTGCAATCTGTACCAAATGCCCGATAAACATCATTCCGACCCCGCTGGTTAAACCAACCAGGGCCCATAAGATCTTAAAAGAAGGTTCTTTAATTGTTAAACGCCAGTCGAAATCAACTGGTTTCATATCGTGGTTGGCCGGGTAATTATTCCAGGTATTTGGATCGGGTATGGAAATAAAACGTGAAGATATAGTTATTGCCGTTATTAAAATGATCCCGCAAAGAAAAAAAGCATTTACAATTCCGGTATAGTCAAGTATAAAATTGATAACCGGGGCCCAAACCAGGGAACCGGCTCCAAGGCTCATCAAAACCAGGCCGGTTATCAACCCTCTCCTGGCAGGAGGAAACCATTTAATAGCCGCCGGTGTAACGGCTGAATAACCAAAAGCTGCCGCAACTGCAAAAACCACCCCGAAAGAAAGCGCCACTCCCAGGGGACTTGCAGTCAGGCCGCACATTATAAAGGCCAGTCCGGTAAAGAGTCCGCTCAACAGAGTCCCCCTCCGGGGACCGAAGCGATCCTGAAAGCGGCCTCCGAAAATCATCGCTATTGAAAATACCAGCACTTCCAGGGTAAAAGGGGCCATCGCTTCCGCTTTGCTCCAGCCCAGTTCTTTAATTAGGCCGTCGGCAAAAACAGACCACGCATAGAATATACCCAGGGAGAAATTTATGATTGAACCGGCCAGTGTAACCTTGGCCCCTTTGGATAATACTATTGTCAACACCACCGTGTAAAGTTCAACTTTAAAACTGCTCCATTTGCTGTTTTTTCATAAGGCTTAGAGACAACTGCCCGGTTATTGATCTGGTATAAGAGCGGCATTATATGGTTACTTTAATAAAGCTGTTCCTGATAGATTTAACCAATTCCACCAGCAAAAATAGACTTATCTATGGGAAAATTATTACCTTAATTATTCCAGTCATAGAGGTGTTTCATAATATCACGACGCGATACGATGCCGACCAGGTTTTCTTGATCATCGACAACCGGGAGCCGGTTAATATCATGCTTAACCATCAGGGTGGCTGCCGATTCCAGGCTCTCATCCGGTTTAATCGAAACAACCTCCTTGCTCATCATCTTTCCGGCCTCAAGGGCCATCGCCCGCTGAAGTTCATCAACAAACTTCTTGGGGCTGCCCAGGTAAATTAAACCGCCCAGAATTTCGAGGTACCCGGGGGCTTCAATGCGGGAAGCGCGCCTGATTAAGTCACCTTCGGTGATCATGCCCACGACTTTGCCTTTCCCGTCCACAACCGGAAGCCCGCTGATCTCGTTTTCCTGCAAGAGTTTAGCGCATTTTTCCACTGGATCGTCGGTGGAAACTGTAATTACGTTTTTACTCATAACATCTTTTATTTGCATTTTGAAAAACCCCTTTTTTGTTAGGTGTAATTTCTATTCTCCCAAAACAAACTTCTTTATGGCCTTCATGTAGTGGTCCGGATCGACAAACATGATGTCATTGTGATCGGCACGAGGGATAACCAGAAGCTCCTTTTGATCCGCTCCCAGCGTTTCATAAAGGTCTTTTCCCTGCTCCAAAGGCACCAGGCGGTCCTGATCGCCATGGATAACCAGGGAAGGAAGCTTAATGGAGCCGGCCAGGCGGCGGTTTTCTTCCTCCAGGGCAGACAAATCGCCCGGCGAAGGAAGCCCGAGGTGTTCAATCAGCCCGGTCACGCTGATAAAGCCGCTTTCGACAATCAGGCCCTTTAATTTCCCGGGAAATTTTGCCGCCAGCTCCAGGGCGGAAATGCTGCCCAGCGAACGGCCCATAACGTACCACTCATATTTTTTCCCTTTAGACGGTAGTTCATGATAGACATGGTCGAATATTGTTACAGCATCCTTGACCATATCGGTAAAGGTGGGATTTCCGTCGCTGGCCCCGTAACCCCGGTAGTCGGCTACCAGAAGGTTTAGCCCCCGCTCGTTATACATCGGGGCAATCCCGTCATAATCGCTTACCACTTCACCGTTACCGTGAAAGTAAAGGATCCAGGGGTTGTTTTCATCTACCGGAAAAGCCCGGCAAACTATGGTCAGTCCGTTTTCTACCGGCACTTTCAGGTCAAAGGCTGATCCGCTGGGATTGCTGTGCTGGCGCCGCGGATAGAATAAAACCATCAGCAAAGAAGAATTATCTACTTTAGAATAAAGGCCGGACATTTAATCACCTTCCAGATGTTTGCTTAAATTTATAAGGTCCTATGTCTTTCATCGAAACTCTCTACTGCAAATCTGGTTTATCTAAAAGATCCTCAATTAGAACCACCTGCCATGTTACAAGTTCGCGCCATCTGCTGAAAAACAAGCACTTATTGTGGTGGCTTTTCGATGATCTCTTTTTCCAACACTTTGCGGTTGCTTTCATAAAGTTCCCGCCCCTGCTCGAGCAGTTCATCCACTTCATTTTCCAAATCAGTTACCGCTTTCCGATCGGCGATCATATCCAGATTGATCTTGACATTATAACAGGCACCGATCAGGGCGGCTAAAGCCTGCAAGTTGGCCACTCCCAGGTCGGTTACAGCTGATGGATTCCCCTTTCCGGCCGCCTCATTGATCAAGGTCAGGACGCGCAGGCTACCCCTGGTAGTGTGCATCGGGACATCTGCAGCATACCTGCCGACTTCAGAAATGGCTTCTTTTCTTTTTGCTTTTTCTTCTTCGCTGCCTTTGGGCATTCGATAAGCTTCCATAACCCGGTTAAAGGCCACCGTGTCCTCGTCTATCGCTTCGAGCATCTTGCTCATTAAAAAGCGTGCTTCTTCTCCGATTCCCTGCAACACCTCAACAACATCGCCCAGTTTTTCGCGGTTCTGGCTCAGATTACAGTACATGGACAACAGGCCGGCTGCCTGAGACCCGGCCTGGGCTGATACGCTTCCTCCCCCCGGCGCGGGAGAACTGGAAGCCACTTCACGCACAAACCGTTCGACTGTAAGATCTTTTAACATGATTAAAATCTCCTTGTATCTTTAGATCCCTAAATTTTTTAAATGAACTTCATTATACCAGTGAATTGGCGATCAGGCCAGTTTACCCTTAGAATTTTCACCAATCGTGATTGCTTTGACCGCTTTTTCAACTTCCGGATCAAGTCGGGGCACTTCATGCCAGGTGAGGATTTCCTTTACCATGGCATTGGCGCTTTCACCAAAGCTTCTACCACCGGCGGCAAGCCAGTTATCATAGGTGTTACGGTTAAAAAGATTGGTATAATGCATCTCGTCCCTGAAATGATCCATGGTATGTTTTTCAGACAGGTAATGCCCCCCCGGCCCTACTTTCTCAATTACATCCAAAGCCATGGTAGTCGGGCTCACATCCATGCCCCGGGTCAAAAACCTGACTGCACCGGCTCCTTCGTGACAAAGCAGCAGGTATTCCAGGCTGCCGGTCAGGCCGGCGCCGAGGTAACCCAGGTCATGGACCATATTGCCCCCGGAAAGCCCGGAAATGAGGAGGTTAAAACCGGCCTCCATTGCCGCCTGCTGATCGAAGATATGGGCATCCGAACACCCGGCCGTTGTAAATGAAGGCAGGTCGTAATAATCGGAAAGCTGAACCAGCGATACACAGCCCAGATCCCGCTGGGGATCGCCGTAGGAGCAGACAGATGTAATCATATCCATCGGCGGTGTGCCACCACCGTATATAAACGGGGCGGCCCTTGACTTAAGCTGGTGAATAACCAGCCCGGAAAGACTTTCCGCGTTGGCTACAACCAACGCCCCGGCAGTGGTAACCGGGGCCGTCCCCCCACACATTACGGCCGGAATATAGATCAGGGGGATTTTTTCTTCGGCCGCGGTTAGCAGTTTTTCCAGGGCCGTCCTGGAATGCATCAAGGGAGAAGTGGGCTGGGCATAGTGAATAATATAGGGGTTTTCGATAAGTTTTTCTTTTCCGCCCGCGATCAGGGAAGCCATTTCGATAATATCAAGCAGCCCCTGGCGGTCCCTGGCGTCAAAAACAATCGGCTTGGTAGTGTTCAGGGCCATTGCTTCAAAATGATGGCGGTCGGTCCTGGTTTCGGAAACATCAGAAGCAAGGGCCATGGCCATGACAAAATCGATGTTTTCAAGGGCATCGCAGACCTGGGCGGCATTGATCGTATCCTGTTTGATTGTCCGCCTTCTTTCGCCGGTGTCCAGGTCTATAGTATAGGGCGTATCAGACCCCGGCCCGTAGTAGACCCCGCGGTGCGATTCCAGAGTCATAGCCCGGCTGCCGCTGCGATCAGATACAGCAATGCTGGAAGGAGCGGTCTGCAGGGCCTGCTGGACCATCCAGGCCGGAATTTTTACCAGCTCCCCGTTGACCTGGGCTCCGCCTTTTTTAAGGAGATCCAGAGCTTCTTCTTCGTAAACTTTTACTCCCACCGATTCCAGGATGTCCAGGGTGGCCTGGTGGATATCATCCATTTGTTTTTTGGTTAGATTGATTAAGCCCATTCTCTGGAGAAATTTTTTACTGTTATTAAGCACTGCTGCTGCCTCCCCGCTGGGTTGTTACTTCCTGATCGCGTTTTTCAACAATTTGTTTTATTCCTGCTTCGATTTCCGGCTCCAACCGGCCCGGGCGGTGGCTTTCTAAAAGCAACTTCACTTCCCGGTTGGCCGCTTCTCCGAAAGTCAGCTCGCCATCTATTTTCCAGGCATCAAAATTTTTCCGGTTCAGGGTCCGGGGGAAATAAAGTTCATCCCTGAAATGGGCCATGGTATGTTCCTCGCCCAGAAAATGCCCGCCCGGCCCAATTTTTTCTATTAAATCCAGGGCCAGATGATCATCGGAAACGTTAACTCCCCGCAGCAAGTGTTTTACAGCCCCGACGGCCTCGTTGCAGAGCAGAAGATGCTCCAGGCAGGAGGTCATGCCCACTCCCATGTAGCCGAGGTTATGAATCAAATTACCGCCGGCAAGACCGGCTATAAGCAGGTTAAACCCTGCTTCCATACCCGCCTGCTGGTCGAATGCGTGAGCATCAGTGCAGCCTGCAGTGGTGAAAGAGGGCAGGTTGTAGTACTGGGACAGCCTGACCAGGGAAATGCAGCCCAAATCCCGCTCTGGGCCGCCGTAAGAGCAGATCGAAGTGCCCATGTGCATGGGCGGTATCCCCCCGCCATAAACAAAGGGAGCCCCTTCCGATTTCAGCTGGTGAATGACCAGGCCGGAAAGGATTTCAGCATTGGCAACAACCAGGGCTCCGCCGGACGTAACCGGAGCAGTAGCACCGAGCATCGGGGTGGTCGCATAGATAAGAGGAATCCGTTCTTGTGCGCAGGTAAGCAGTTTTTCAAGCGAATCCCGGGAATGAAACAGCGGTGAACTGGGCTCGGCGTACAGGGCCAGGCTGGGCCGCTCCCGCAGCCTATTCATCCCCCCTGCAGCCAGGGCAGCCATCTGGAGAATGTACTCCAACCCCCTGCGGTTGTAAGCGGTAAACAGGATTGGTTTGGTGGTGCTAAGGAGCATGGCCTCGAACTGGTGCAGGTCCGATGAGTCTACCGGAACGTCTGTGGCTACCCCGAGGGACATTGCAAAATCGGTATACTCCAGGGCATCTACCATCAGGGCCGCATTGCGGTTATCCTGCTTGACCGGTTTGCGGCGTTCTCCGCTGCAGGGGTCGATGGTAAAGGGGACCTCCGAACCGGTCCCGTAGTAAATACTGTTTTTTTCCATGGTAACAGCACGGTTCCCATTTCGATCTGAAAGGGTTACCACAGTGGGAGCGGTTGAAAGGGCCTTTTCCACCAGCGGTGAAGGGATTTTTACCAGTTCGCCTTCTACCCTGGCCCCGCTGCCATGCAGCAGCTCCAGGGATTCCTGTTCGTAAACTTTTACGCCGACCCTTTCCAGAATCTCCAGGGTACCGTAGTGGATCCTGCTGAGTTGATCTTCAGTCATGATATTCAAACCCAGCGTGCTTTGAATCACTTTATTAACGCGCATTTATCCGGCTCCTATCCTGCAGTATTTTAATTATAGCTTGATCTGGTTCAGTCAGAATTTTTTCGTTCTAGTTTGGCTGTAGTTGACCTCATCAGGGTGCGATTAAGTTTTACCAGTATTTCTGTCCTGCCAGTCCTGAGCTTTTAAGCGTTGCGCCGCTTCCAAAATAGCTTCTTCAATCTGCTTGTAACCGCTGCAGCGGCACAGGTTCCCGGATATGGCTTCCTTCACTTCTTCCGGTGAAGGCGACGAGTTGTCATTAAGCAGGGCATAGGTGGACATAATCATGCCGGGAGTGCAAAAACCGCACTGGACAGCCCCGCTTTCCACAAATGCCTCCTGGAGGGGGTGAACCTTAGCCCCTCTTGAAAGGCCTTCGGCAGTAACCCCTTCTATGGTATAAACCTTCCTGCCCTGCACCTTGCCGGCAGGGACCAGGCAGGAATTGACCGCCCGGCCATCCACAAGCACCGTGCAGGCCCCGCACTCTCCCCTGCCGCACCCTTCCTTGGTTCCAAGCAGGTTAAAACGGCTGCGCAGCAGGTGCAGCAGGCTGAGGGCCGGATCGGTATAAGCTTCAACTGTTTCGCCGTTTAGTTCAAAGGCAATAACCTGTTCTTTCACCTGCCATCCCCTCCCTCTTTGCTGTCCAGGGCCCTTTCCAGGGCTTTTCTTATCACCCGGCGGGCCAGGACGCCAACCAAATGGTGCCTGTATTCAGCCGAACAGCGAAGCATGCTGCCCCGAACATCCACTTCCGCCGCAGCTGTATATTCAACCCTGCGCCAGGTATCCTGACCGGGTTTACTCCCCAGGAGCAGTTTTTCCGTTTCATTAAGCCTGGTTGGGGCCGGGCTTACCGGGGCGATCACCGCCCGTATAGCTTCAATGGTATTCCCTTTCAGGCGGACCCGGGCGGCTGCATTGACCAGGGGGAGGGACAGCGCTTCCCGGGGAGCAAAACGTAAAAAAGCGGAGCCCTCGCCCCGGACTGCGGGGGCTAATAAAAACCGGAGCAATATTTCTGAACTGCTGTCCACTACTGAAAGGTTGTAATTGGCATAAAGATCTTCAACCGCCACTTCACGGTGGCCGCCACTTAAATCAAGCAAAACCGCTTTCGCCCCCAGGGCAACCAAAGCTACCGCCGCATCTGCCGCCGGGGCGGCGTTGACCACATTGCCGCCCAGGGTGCTTATATTCCTGACCTGCGGCGATCCAACCTCCCGGCAGGCCTCGGCCAGGGCTTCCGCTTTAAGCCTGATTACTGGCGATGCAGCCGCCCCGGCGTGAGTAACCCCGGCGCCAACTGACAGGCAGTCGGGATCCCTGTTGATACCGAGAAGATCGGGCACAGTTGAAATATCAACCAGTTCAGACGGGAGATTTCCTAAAAACAAATCGGTGGCCCCGGCCACTACCCGGGCTTTTCCTGCACTTTTAGCGAGGGCCTCTACAGCCTGGTCCAGGTTGGACACAACGGTATAACTCACTCGGCACACTCTCCTTTAAACATGGCCCGGTATATTTTTTCAGCCGTTATCGGCAGGTTGGTCACCCGGACGCCGATTGCATCGGCAACCGCGTTGGCTATAGCCCCGGGAACGGGAACCTGCACCACTTCGCCCAACCCCTTGGCTCCGAAAGGCCCCTCTGGATCGTCGGTCTCGATAAAATGGCAGTCGATCCGGGGCACATCGAGAGCGGTGGGGATCCGGTAATCGGCCAGGGATGAGTTGGCCACCTTGCCCCGGTCAAAAACATAGCCTTCGTAGCAGCCGAACCCCAGGCCCTGGGTTACCCCACCGTATATCTGCCCGCGGGCGCCCGGGGGATTTATAATATGCCCGGAGTCATGAATGGCCACGATGCGGTGCACGGTTAAAGCGCCGGTTTCCCGGTCTACTTCCACCTCGGCGGCATGGGCGGCAAACGAATAGGTAACAGAAATATTGCCGTAACTGGTTTCATCATAATCAGTGTGCGGCGGCACATAGCGCCCTTCACCGGTCAGGGTCAGGCCGCTGGTCCGGTGGTGATGGTAACGGGCCACTTCTTCAAACCTAATTAACTTACCGGAGGCTGCTGCAAGGCTGCCGCCTTTCATCTTAACCGGCTCGCCGGTCATTTCCGAAGCCGCCTCTTCAATCAATATTTTTAGATCTTCTGCGGCGAGCTGGATAGCCCGGCCGCCGATGGTGGTCTGCCGGTTGGCCAGGGCACCCTGGGAATGGGGCGTAACCAGGCTATCGCGGCAGTAAATTGTTAACAATTGCGGTTCCAGGCCAAGGGTCCGGGCCGCAATCTGGACGAAAGCGCCGTAAGCGCCCTGCCCGTATTCCTGCTCCCCGGTATAGATGGTCACTCGCCCGTCCAGTTCGAGGACAGCCCGGGCCGACGCTCCCCGGAAATCCTTGTTAGCCACCAGGCTGCCGCTGGCATGAATTCCGGCACTGATCCCGTACCCGCAGCCCTCTTTTCGATTGTTCCAGCCAACCTTTTCCGCCGCTTTTTGCAGGCATTCAGAAAGGGCACAGCTCTTTATATCCAGGCCGTGCACGGTCACATCGCCGCTATGGGTACAGTTTTTTAAACGCAGCTGCAGGGGATCGAGGCCCAGTTTTTCTGCCGCCTGGTCGATCAGCGACTCATAGGCAAAATTTGCAGCCTGGTTGCCGTAAGCCCGGTACTGGGCGGTCGGAACCTTGTTGGTATAGGCCAGGCGGGCCCTGGTCTTGATATTGGGGATGCGGTAAACTGAATCGTTACGCTCAGACAAGGTTTTCGAAACCCAGGGGGCCTGGGCCGAGTAAGCGCCGTTATCGGTAATTATATCCGACTCACGGGCCAGGAAAGTGCCGTCGCGGCGCAGGGCCATCCTGACTTTCATCCTGGCGGCGATCATCGGGCGGCCTACGGTAAACTCTTCTTCCCGGGTAAGCCGCATTTTTACCGGTGAACCGGTATGCATGGAAAGCAGGCTTGACAACAAATAAAGCTTCAGGTTGCCGTAAACCCTGCCTCCGAAGCCGCCACCCATGACCGGCCCGATAATCCTGACCTTCGACAGGGGCAGATCCAGGGCACCGGCAATAATCTCGCGGACAACATCCGGCGACTGCAGGGCGGTATGAATAGTTAAGTTATCCATGTAATCACTTACAGCAACACAGGCAATCGGTTCCAGGTAGGTGGGATGGACGGAAGGAATTGAAAACGAGTTCTCTACTACCAGATCGGCCCCGGCAAAAGCCCGTTCCGGTTCCCCGCGCTCCATATCCCGCTCCCAGGCAATATTACCGGGACAGCTGTCGTGAATTTGTACCGCCTCATCAAGCAGGGCTTCAGCAGGATCAAAAACTGCGGGCAGGGGTTCATACTCCACTTTTATAGCTTCCAGGGCTTTCGAAGCGCTATCTTCGTCCACAGCGACCACGGCAGCTACTTCATCACCGATATAGCGGACCCGATTATGAGCTAAAGGCTGCTCGTCTTCCACCACGATCCCGTATGATTTGTTTCTAATATCTCCGGCCGTTAGCACCGACCGCACTCCCGGCACAGCGTAAGCCCCGGCAGTGTCAATCCCTTTAATCCGGGCGTGGGGATGGGGGCTGCGCAGAACTTTCCCATAAAGCATTCCGGGAAAATGCAGGTCAGTCCCGTATACCGCTTTACCGGTAGCTTTGGCCCACACGTCAGGGCCTTGATTAACAGCCGAACCGGATCTGCCTTTTCTAAGAACAGATTCTGCTTTCTTTATCACCGGCACCGTTCTTGTCACTCCTTGCACTGTACTCAATTTTATTCGAAACCCCCGGCCACCTCGATCATGGCCTGCACGTTTTCCATTTTTGCATCCATGGGTACATCGCAACCTGAACTCATTATGAGGTTACTGTAAGTTCCGACCGTTTCAATCAACTCCCGGCAGTATCTTTCCACTTCTTTGACACTGCCCCGGGCCAGGAGCAGGGCCGGCACGTCACCCATCAATATGAATCGATCTTTATAGAGTCTGCCGATTTCAGCCAGGTTGGTTGACCCATCGGTGTGGATAATTGTCCCATCCGGAAATTCACTGAAATAAGGCAGGTTCTTGCCCCAGTCACAGTCCAGATGCAGCATAACCCTCATTTCGGCCCGATCCAGGGCATCGACAATACTCGTTAAAAATGGAAGGGCAAACTGTTCAAAATGACGGGGGGATATCAGGCTGCCCGCCGAACGGTGAGCGGTAATCACCACGGCAGGAATGCCGTAATAACGGGCATTATCAACTGCACTTTTAATAAAATCAGGAACCATGGCTTCCAGGGCAGCGATGACCGCCTCCGGGCAAATAAAGAGGTCTTCAAAAAAGCTGAACATGGTCCTGCCGGCAATCAGAACTTCAAAAGGGGCTGTCAGGGCCGCCCCGCAGAGCAGAGGCACATTTTCCCGGTGCCATGCTTTCAGATCCTTTTCCCCTTCCGCCCTGGTACGTTGAAAAAGTTCCGGCAATTCCCGGGCTTCATACCCTGTAAACCGGGGCAGCAGCTCTTCCAAAAAGCGGTTCCAGCCATTTGCGGCGATATACGGGTAATCTTCCCGGTAAATAGTTTCTTCATACTCACCAAATTGCCATACCGAATCCTGGGGCAGATCACGCCCCGGCAGGTAAATCCGATTCGGAAAACCACCGGCAGCGTAAGAAAAAGGAGTCGGCAGGCGGCCGATTACAAAAGCATCCGCGCCTGTTTCCAGGAAGGTATCGATCACTGCCCGGCGCTTAACCACCGGGTTTTCTATAAAGCGGCGGGTTGAAACACCCTGCCGGGCGGCGGCAAAGAAATCAAAGTAAAAGGCAACCGGAATTTTTTTCTCCCCCGGCAAAGGCCAACCTGCTATCGTATTCTTGCCGGGCACGCTTTTTCCCCAACTCAATTTTGACCCCAGACCCTTTCTTACTTCCAGTTAACTATAGTGTCTTATATCTCGCAATCATTTTACATATACTTATAGCAAGCTGTTTATAAGCAGGCGCTATTTCATCGTCCCTTTTAAACTTATTGCAATCCCGGACCACCAGGTTGACCTCAGCAAAAATCCTTTTAGCCTACAGGTAACTGTTAATCTTTTCTACGACTTGATCGGGCAGAGGTTTTGCCGGTTCACGCTCGAGGATTTCGACAGCTTTTTCCCGGGCCAGCGCAAAACAGTCCTTACTGCCCAGTTTTTCCCAGGTTTCCCACATCATCCGGTTAAAGATCGTGGGTGACCAGATCTCAGTTCTAAAGTGGTTCATGGTATGGTCCGTGGCCAGGTAATGCCCGCCCGGGCCGGTCCCGACAATGGTCTCTGTCCCCAGGGTATCCCGGTTTATTTTAGTCCCGGCTCCAATATAACGAGCGGCGCTGATAAAATCGTCGCACATCACCAGGAAAGGCAGGGAACCGGTTTTGCCGCTGTCAAGATAGCCAACGTCATGGACCAGGTTGGCCCCACAAAGCTGGTTCAAGAGCAGGCCAATCGATGCTTCCATTCCGGCCTGGGCATCCGGGGCCGGTGAGTTGGAACAACCGGCCTCTGTAAAATTGGGCAGTTTATAAAACCGGGCCAGTTCGGACATGGCACAGTAATTCATAGCCGCATCTGGAGAGCCATACAGGGTGGCCGTGGTTTTCATTTCCATCGGCGTAGCTCCGCCCCCGATGATAATCGGGGCCCCTTTCTTTTTCAGCTGGGCAATCAACAAGCCGGACAGGCTTTCTGCATTCATCTGTACTATGGTCCCGGCCTTGGTTACCGGGCAGGTTCCCCCGGCAACAACTCCCGGAGTATAAATAACGGGAACACCGTACTCAATGCAGGCAAACATCTTGGTCAAGCCCTCATGGGTATGGATAAGGGGTGAAATCGGCTCATCGTAAAGGATAATGAAAGGATGGCTGCGCAGTTTTTCATATGAACCGGCCGCTGCAGCAGCCATATCAAAAATGGCCCTGAGATTTTCTTCATTAAACGAAGTGAAGACAATTGGTTTGGCACAGTTCAAAACCAGGGCTGCAAACTGGTGCATGTCACCCTTGGCTGTCTCGGCATCACCGGGAATGGCATAACTCATGGCAAAATCAAGGTTGGGCAAGTGACCGACCAGCCTGGCCGTATTGACAATATCCTGTTTGACCGAGCCCCGCCTTTTCCCGCTCTCCAGATCGATATGAAAGGGCAAATCGGATCCGGTTCCGTAATAAGTGATGTTGCTTTCCAGGTTCATGGCCGGATTGCCTTCCCGATCATAGATGTTGATCTTGGAAGGGGCCGTCCTAATCGCTTCATCTATTAGCCAGCCGGGGATCCTGGCTACACGGCCTTCTACCAGGCAGCCGGCTTCATTCAAAAGTTTCAATGACTCGTCATGGTCAACGCGCACCCCGGCTCGTTCAAGCACATCGATGGTAGCGCTGTGGATTTCCTCCAGCTGGCCGGTACTGAACCATGTTAACTGCGGCGATAACTGTTCACTGTAATTGGATCGATATTCGGCTATTTTAGACACCTCCCGGTTTAATCCGTTTATTTGTTTGTTTGTGCTCCCCTCTAAATTCAGCATTAATAGTAACCTGTACCTTGGTGCAGGTAGATTTCTCACTTATTTTTTAGCACATATCTCACAGGTTCACCATTAGCCCGGCCACAAACAAGTGCCGGATCAATTGTATTCAAGAATATATAAAATAGCAGTCATACCAGCGTAGCTAAAGGTGATTCAACCCCAGGCCGATCGTTTCATGCTCGTACCCTTTTACCGGAGCGCCGATGGTCCCGTAAAGGACTACGGCCAGCCATTCACCATCTTCCCGGTTTTCTATATTCCTCGGCCCCCGGACCACTGTGAAGATCAGGCCGACCGTACGCAGCATATTGCCCAGGCCGAGCTGGCCGCGGCAAATACCGACAAAAGCATCAAGAATGGCATGGTAAAGGGCATGCGTATCGCGGTAATAATCTTCACGGATCAGGCCTTCCCGCTGGGCGGCTGTTTCCACGGCGGCAAAAATTTTTTCTGTACTCATTGATCCTACCTTACCCTTGATCAATTTATAACCGTTATTCTCAGCCGTTGTTTTAAACTGTTTCTCCAGCTCTCCATCGGCCAGTGCATACATTATTGCATTTTTACCAATAGACTCCATTATTACCGCCGCCTTTAAAATATAATGGCTTATCGGTGCCTAAACCAGCTTATATTATAATACTTTTGTCTTATTTACTCAAATCAATTTCCCGCTCCGCCGCCTCAACCAGGCGGCCGCCTTTAACCAGTTCCACCGCTTTGTCGATCAAGGGGTATAGGATTTGGTCTTTGTCCAGGAAATCCACTTCTTCCCGCAACCGGTTGTAAGCAAGGACGGTCCCCCGGCCAAGATACTCCGGCCCCTTGAAATCGATTGCCTGGCAGGCTACCAGCAGCTCAATACCAATGATTTGGGACAGGTTGTCCACAACCCGCTTGGACTTGCGGGCGGCAGTTGTGCCCATGCTGACATGATCTTCCTGGTTGGCCGAAGAGGGGATGGAATCAATGCTGGATGGGTGGCAAAGCCCCTTGTTCTCGCTGACCAGGGAAGCTGCAGTATACTGGGCGATCATCAGGCCCGAATTTAGACCACCCTCTTCGATTAAAAACGGCGGCAGGCCGCTGAGTGTGGGATTAACCAACCTTTCGATCCGCCTTTCGGCAATACTGCCCAGTTCGGCAACGGCAACAGCCAGAAAATCCAGGGCCTGGGCGACCGGCTGTCCGTGGAAGTTACCTCCGGAAAGAACCCGCTTTTCATCAGGGAAAAGGAGCGGATTGTCATTAACTGAGTTAATTTCCACTTCCAGGATCCCGCGTACATAGTCCAGTGTATTGGCCGTAGCTCCGTGGACTTGTGGAATACAGCGCAGGCTATAAGCATCCTGGACTTTGCGGGAGTCACTGCCAATCAGTGTGCTGCCTTTAATAAGGCCGCGTATTTTTTCGGCGGTATACTCATGGCCGCTGTAGTTTCTAACCGACGCGATCAAGGGATCAAAGGCATCGGGAACCGCCTGCTGGGCTTCGAGGGCAAGGGCGGCGGTAACCAGGGCCGCCTTAAACATATTTTCAGCATCAAGATAAGCCAGGCAACCAATGGCGGTCATGATCTGGGTTCCGTTGATCAGGGCCAGGCCCTCTTTTTCCAGCAGGGTCAACGGCTTCAGTCCGACTGCAGCAAGGGCCTCTGCTCCGCTCATCCTCTCACCCTGGTAAAAAGCTTCTCCTTCACCGGTCATGACCAGAGCCAGGTGGGACAGAGGAGCCAGATCACCGCTTGCTCCCAGCGACCCCTGCTCGGGGATAACAGGTATCACCCCCCGGTTCAGAGCCTCGACCAGGTGCTCAATCAGGGCAGGACGGATACCCGAACACCCCCTGGCCAGGGCATTGATTCGCAAAAGGAGAACAGCCCGGACAACTTCTTCAGGCAGAGGTTCCCCCACCGCAGCGGCATGGCTGGCAATCAGGTTTTTCTGCAGCTGGATAGCGTCCTCCCTGGAAATACTGACCTCGCTGAAGCGGCCAAAACCGGTAGTTATTCCGTAAACTACGGCTTCCCGTTCAACCAGATCCTCGAGCATAGCCCTGGATTTTTCTATCTTTTTGAGGGCGTCCGGTTCGATGCTGACCGGAACATAATGCCTAGCCACCCTGCCCACATCTTCAATAGACAGGTTCTGGCCGTTCAGCTGAAGGGTACTGCCGGTTCCTTTATAATATTTAACCATATCCATTTATGCTTGATCCCTCCCCATAAAAAGGAAAGAGCACACGGGATTAATCATTCCCGGTGCTCCCTCATATCTAGTAAACTATGAGCAGCAGGACTGCAATTCATTTCTTTATAATCTATTATTCTGATTATATTTTAACCTTCCGGCCCTTTCCTGTCAAATAGATTGAGGCCGCCAACCACGCTTTACCAAGGTCCTGCATCGCCAAATGAATTATTGTCCTTCCCAAAAAATGGCACGATTGACGAAAGAATACTCATTATGTAAGATGTATATGACAGATCAATAAAGATTATCAGATTTATTATCATTTTACGGTGGGAGGATTATTATTGGGCTTTTTAAGCATTATCCTCCAGTGGTTTGCTAATTTTTATGATAAGCATTTAGGTTTTATAAACTTCATCATCCGACGCTGGGAACAGGTATTGGAATACACGGCTAATCACTTTTCCCTGGTTCTAACCGTGATGTTTTTCTCCCTGATTTTATGGATATCGGTGGGGTTATTAATCAGCCGCTATGAAAGGCTGGCCAACACCGCCTTTGGTATAGGCAATATTTTGTTTGTCATTCCCAGTATCTCTTTATTTGGCATCTTTATCACCATCCCCATGCTTGGCCTGGGCAGAACTTCAGCCGCCCTGGCCCTTATTCTGTACGCCATGATGCCCATGGTACGCAATGTTTACCGCGGCATCAAGTCGGTAGAATGGCCCATTATCGAAGCCGGCCGGGGTATGGGCATGTCGCCCAGGCAAATATTATTCCAAATTCAGATTCCCATGGCCTGGCCGATTATCTTTGCCGGGATCCGGGTCACTGTAGTCATGATTACCGGGATTGCCACTGTGGCCACTTTCATTGGCGAAAGAAACCTGGGCCGGTTTATTCACCACGGGATTGCCAGGGAAAGCGCCGACATGATTATCGCCGGAGCGGTGCTTGTTTCTGTAATTGCCATTCTTCTCGATTACATCCTGGGTAAGATCGAAGACAAAATAACTTCGCCGGGGTTACGAAAAGAACAGGAGCAAAGCTAAGGTTGTCCAAAAAGCTTAATCTATTGGTTTCAAAATATTACCCGGCAGTACAGCTATCCATCAATGAAAACAGGCGTAAGTTCAGTGAGTTCGATCAAAGGAGGCTCATGAACCTTGATTGTGCTTGATAAAGTAGACAAGATTTTCCCGGGGACAACTGTGCCGGCGGTAAAACAGGTCAGTTTCCAGGTTGATGAAGGAAATATTTGCGTTTTTGTCGGTCCTTCCGGCTGCGGAAAAACCACCATTCTGAGGATAATAAACCGGCTCATAGAACCTACCAGCGGCGACATCTATATTAAAGGGATAAAGGTTAGCGATAAAGAAGTAAATCCCGATCATTTAAGGCGTGAAATCGGCTATGTTATCCAGCAGATCGGGCTTTTGCCCCACCGCACAGTTGAGCAGAATGTAGCCCTGGTCCCCCGTTTACTCAAATGGCCCGAGGAAAAAATCAAGCCTCGGGTTAAAGAACTTCTTGACACGGTTGGCCTGGACCCCGATGAAGTGATCCATAAGTATCCTTTCCAGCTTAGCGGGGGCATGATGCAGAGAGTGGGAGTGGCCCGGGCTTTAGCAGCAGATCCGCCGATTATGCTTATGGATGAACCTTTCGGAGCAGTTGACCCTATTGTTCGAGGCAGACTCCAGGATGAGTTTTTAAGGCTGCAGAGAGAAATGAAAAAGACCATCTGCTTTGTTACCCATGATATTAACGAAGCAATTAAAATGGGCGACCATATAGTAATCATGAACAAGGGCGAGCTGGTTCAGCACGGCACTCCGATGGAGATTCTTTCCGAACCGGCCAACGAGTTTGTTAAAGACCTGATCGGTGCGGACCGGGAAATAAAGCTGCTCGATTTGACCAGATCATCAGAAATAGTTAATCGCAACATGGATATTCCCGACGAGGTCAGGGAAAAAGACTGCTTTATCTCGTCTATAGCTCCTGTACAGAGAGCACTAGAGAAAATGATGAAGAAAAACTCCGATCTAGTGGGCGTCCAGGATGGGGAAGAGGAAATCGGAACCATCAGCTGGGATGATATCAAAAAGCTCATTAACAAGTTAAGTGGTGATGACTGATGGACTTTGAAATGGAAAGGTTTATAAGCGCCCTGATCGACCGGTCGCCGCCGCACGCCCTGGTCCACCTCCAGCTGGTGCTGATACCGGTGATCATAGCTTTCCTGATTGCTTTCCCGGTTGCCGTACTGCTAACGCGCCGCCGTTTTGTGAAATATACCGACCGGGTAATGACATTTTTTAATATGGGGCAGACTATACCGCCCCTGGCTATTATTGCTATCTTTTTCCCATTCCTGGGGCTGGGACGTGAACCGGCCTTATTTGCCCTGACCATTTATGCCCTGCTGCCCATTGCCCGCAATACCCTGGCCGGCTTGAAAGGTGTGCCCCAGGAAGTAAAAGAAGCGGCCCGTGGGGTGGGCATGTCCGAATGGGAAATGCTGATGAGGGTGGAAATACCTCTGAGTATGCCAGTAGTCATGGCCGGGGTAAAAATTTCGGTAGTCCTCACTTCAGGCACAGCAGCCTTGGGAGCCCTGGTCGGAGGAGGAGGAATGGGCGCGGTAATTTTTGCCGGGATTGACTTTTTCCGGCCTGAATTAATCGTTGCCGGCACCCTGATTATTGGTGCCATTGCCATCATTTTAGACCGGATTATAACTTTGATCGATTATATGCTGACTCCACCTCACATGAAAATGTAAATAATGTTGAGGCCCTTGTTTACTAATGAGCAGTTTTTTAATATTATAACAAGGCAAACCTGGTTGGAGGTGATTAATAAATCCACAGACAATAGCAAGTAAAATAAATTCGACATTTTATTAATCATTAAGCAAGGGGGTATTTAAAAAATGAAAAAAGTATTGACGCTTGGAATACTGGTTTTGGTACTGGGTTTAATGGCGGCAGCTATGATTGGCTGCGAAGCAGAAGACGAAGTAGAAGAAGGCAGGGTCGTGGTAAGCTCCAAAACTTTCCCGGAAGCTCTGACCCAGGGGTGGATGACTTACTACCTGCTTGAAGACCGCGGATATGACGTGGTGAATGAAATCGGACTGGGAGAGGTTGCAGTGATTCGCCCGGCCCTGGAAGCGGGAGAAATTGACCTTTACTGGGAATATACCGGTACCGGCCTGATGAACGTAATGGGCTATGATGCCGAAGAACTGCCCGGAGATGAACATGAAACTTTCCAGATTATCCACGATTACGACCTGGAAGAAAACAACATCAAGTGGCTTGATTACGTTCCCGCCAATAACACCTTTGTTCTGTTTGTAACCCGTGAAACCCAAGAAGAATACGGCTGGGAAACCCTTTCCGACCTGGCCGAGTATGCCCGTGAAGAAGGCGGCGGAGAATACGGGAGCATTGCCACCCCGGCAGAGTGGGTGGAACGTGATGACGGTATGATCCCCTTCCAGGAACACTACGACTTCGAGTTTGCCGAAGTAGTGGAAGTGGAACTGGGCCTGGCCTACAGGGCCGTTGAGCAGGGTGAAGCCCTGATCGGGGTAGGAGACGCTACCGAAGGCCGGATTATCCAGTACGACCTCTATATTTTAGAGGACGACCTGGACTTTTTCCCCGCCTACAACGCCGCTCCGACCATTCGTAAAGAAGTCCTGGAAGCAAACCCGGAACTGGAAGATATCCTAAAAGAACTCTCTTCTCTGTTGGACCTGGAAACCCAGATCGAGCTTAATTTAAGAACAGCTGTAGATGAGGAAGATCCTGAGGACGTTGCCTGGGACTTCCTGGTCGAACAGGGGTTAATCGATAACTAAAACCAGGCTCGCTACACCAGAAAACAAGATCAGATTTAAAGGCTAAGGGTTTCTCCACAGGAGAAACCCTTTTTATGTAAAAAATCCGGGCTATTCCCGGTTAAAATGATCATTCAACCGCTTCACAAAAATGTTATTCCCGCGCTTTTGTTTCCCTGTATAACAGGGCGGCCACCAAAGCCATCAGTCCAAACAGAAGACAGATTAAAAACCCGAATCGATATGCCTCCAAGGTATAAATACGGGCGCCATCAATAACCAGCCCCTCCCACCCCAGGTCAAGGACAAATCCAAACAAAGGTTGTAAAATAGCCATTCCAACGAATACGCCCATATTCACCATGGCCGTCACCAGGCCGGTATAGCCCGGAGGACTGGCTTCGCGAGCCATGGAAAAGGTCAATACATTTCCAGGTGTGCCGAGACCGATAACGAAACTAACCACATAAAGCAGGGCCAAGGGAAGAAGTCCCGGCCAGGCAGCAAGAACTGCCCAGGCCAAGCAGTACAGAGTAAACGAAACAACTGCCGGTTTTTTCCTCGATCTCATCCGATCTGAAACAAAACCAACCATCGGAGCACCAATCATGTAACCTACGAAAGCCGGAATAATAAAGTAAGAGGCCTTTTCCAGCCCAAACCCGTAAACATGAACCAGGTAGGAAACCCCCCAGGTTCCAGAAAAAACGATAAATCCACCATAGATCCCTGTGTTTATCAAGAATAAGATCCACAACCGGCCATTTATAAACAATTTTGGAAGCATTTTTAACAGCGACGTGCTCATAAATCCAACTGTTTCACTGTTAGGAGCATGCCCGCTACCATTTTTCAAACCCGGGTTCTGAACCTCATCCCTATCACGGATAATAATTGCACATATAACAACCACTAAAACCGTAACCATACCGGCTAAAAGAAAAGAACCCCTCCAACCGATCAATCCCACTGAAATACTTAAAGGCGTAGAAGCAAGCAGATTCCCAAGACTGCTGAGAAATAAAGCCAAACCCGCGAGGGTAGCAAACTCATTGGGGCGAAACCAGGACGCTTGAAATTTAAAAATATTGATCAGGATCACTGATCCGCCAAACCCAAGCAGCAATCGCCCCATAAATGCAATAGGGGCACTGGGAGCAATGCCTAATAAAACCGAGCCGGCAGCAAGAGCGGTTCCGGTCAAAATGGAAATCCGGCGCGGCCCCAGCCGATCAACCAACACTCCTCCGGGGATCTGCATCACCAGGTAAGTATAGGTATAGGCTGCAGCCAGGTTGCCCAGGCCCACCCCGGTCAGGTTGAATTCGGCCGTAAGCAGATCGGCTACAACATTGAAAGAAACCCGGTGAAAATTAGTAATCAGGTGCAAGGATACCAATAATAACCACATTATCCACCGTTGTCGCAGTACATTGTGAAAAGATTTGTTTTCAGCTTCTTTTAAATCAGTCACCACGTTCCTCCCTTCAAATATGATCTTTTACAATACTTATTCCAGGGGCGGTGCACCCCGGCTGTCCAGGGTGGCGCGGCGAGCAAAAATCTTTGCTGCCAGGGCCGGCCGCAGTTCAGTGGTCAGAATACCGGCCAGGATTAGTACAGCCCCGATCAATTTCTGCAGGGTAAAAATTTCATCCCAGAACAGGTAGGCAAAAAGCCCGGCAAAGGCCGCCTCCAGGGACAGGATCAGGGAAGCATGGGTGGGCGGCGAATAAAAAAGCGCAGATTAAAGTCAGGAAATCCCCCAGGCCGGGCCCGGCAACCTCGTTGGCCGAAAGCAGGTACAGGCCGGCAGCAGCCAGGGTTCCTCCCATATAAGCCCACCATCCCGGCGAAAGCTTCGTTACCAGGAAGTATAAAAAGGGCACAATGATTACGGCCGTATTGGTAATAAACCCTGAATTGGCTGGTGTGGTATAAAGCAGTCCGACCGTCTGAAAGGCAAAACCGCCAAACAGGAAAAGCCCGATCAGACAGCCGTCCCTATAATCCCGGGCCGAAGCCCGGGCCAATCGTTTCCCAAAAAACGGGGCGAGCAGGAAAGCTGCAATCAAAAACCTGATCCCAATGTAAGTAAAAGGATGGATCACGTCCAGGGCTTGCTTGATAATTACAAAATTGGACCCCCTGAAAAGGGCGACAAAGATAAGCGAGATATTGGCCACTAAAGTTTTTTTTTCTGCAATTAATTGCTTCATTTAAGCTAATTCCTCGCAAATAAGCCCACAAAAAATATTGCCCGGAAGGCCAGTTTTCACCGGTGACCAAACAAATATAATCATAACATATTTGAAATAAGAACTAAAGCAAATCCGATTATATAACAGTCTGGAGCATTGTTCTAAAGAATCTGGCCCAAAAAAGCTTTTGTCCGTTCATTTTTAGGGTTACTGTAAATTTCACTGGGGGGACCTTCTTCAACAATGCGTCCTTCGTCCATGTAAACCACCCGATCGCCAACCTCCCGGGCAAAACCCATTTCGTTGGCTGACCACCATCATAGTCATTCCTTCAATGGCCAAATTCTTCATAAAAGGGCCCTTCCTCGTCACTGACGGCAGTAAATACAATATCCCCGGACAATTCAATGCCTGCTTCGACCAGCGCTTCCAGCAGGAAAACACAAATAACCACCCCTGCTTTCATATCCAGGGCGCCCAGCCCATAGTCCCGCCCGTTTTTTCTATACCGGCAAAGGGATCGACTGCCCAACCGTCGCACAGGGGAGCAGTATCAACATGGGCATTGAGTAACATCCGCGGCCCGCCGCCTTTTCCGGGCTGCTTCTAAATCCCTGGCTGTAATCATTCTCTGCAGGATATGTAAAAAAAGCAGGCAAAACAAGTTTGCCTGCCCCGGTTCCGGTCTAACTCAGTTTGAAAAAATCTATACCACAGCGGTTAGGTTTTATAATAAATTCATTGTTAATCATAATCATTTTAGCCCCTTTAGATAAAACCGTTTTCTATATGTTGCCAGTTATCGCAAAACGGTTTTCGGGATGACTTTTGTGATTACAACCGCAGGCCGCTCTCCAATCTTACTTAACTGATGAGAAATAAAAAGAAAAACAATTCAAGCAAAAGAAAAAAAAGATTCTACTGCGGCTGTGGTGCTTTGGGTAGTTTCTTCTTGAAGCTTTGTGTTGTCTGTTGGTGGTAAAAATACTGGATTGTTATTAACCGCAATTGTTTTGACAGCAGTAGAATCATATTAAGTATAATGAACCTGGGGGAATATCATTGGTTGACAGGCTAAAATTCCTGCCTGTATTTTATACCTTATGTATAAACCAGGCAGGAAAACAAGCATTGGGGTTGAATAAATATAGATCACTCAAAACATTAATTACGATGGAGATTTAGGCATGGCTTTTACAGTCAAAAAAGCACTGGAAAAAGGTATTTTTCAAAGCTGCCGGGTGTTAACCGGCCAGGCCGGTTTGCAAAATGAAATTCACTGGGTTAATATTTTGGAGATATTAGACGATCTCAGTCATGTTGAACAGGGTGAATTTCTAATTACAACTGCCCATGATTTCGATATCAGCAGTGAAAAAAAACAGCTTGACATGCTGCAATTCTTCGCTGATAGAAAACTGGCCGCCATAGCCATCCAAACCGGCCACTATATTAAAGTGCTCCCTTCCACTTTTATCCGTTATGCCAAAAAGTACCGTCTGCCGTTAATAGAAATCCCTCCCGAAGCAAGTTTCAAGAACCTGACCCGGGCCCTGATGAATGAATTGTTCCGCCATGAATTGTCCCGGAGTGACAATACTGAATTATCCGAAGCCCAAATCCTCCTCAATGCCAGGATCAACAGAATGAACCGGTTATGGAGCAGGCTTGAAGAAAACGACCGTACTGAAGATTTGCATGCCGAAATGAAAGATTTTAATATACAGCCCCGTGAACCTTTTCAGGCCCTGTTGATTCACTCCGACCCTGGAAGAAGAGGAGAGGGCGCTCCGGGGACAACAATGGAATCTCACCTAATTACTTCGGTCAAACAAACCGCTGCCAGGATCTTATTGCAAAGGCATATCCCTTTTTTAATCGGACCCTCCGATCAGTATATCCCCCTGGTTATCCAGTTTGAGCAGCTGAAGAACAAAAAAGCCGATTCTGCGCAGCCTTTAAACGAGCAGCTGTACAACGAGCTGACCACGCTTTTTCCGGACCAGGTGATTTTGATCGGAACCAGTAATGTACACGGGGAGATCAGCGAATTCAAGCCGGCCCTGAATGAAGCGATAAAGGCCCTCCAGGCATCCAGGCTTGGCCTCCTCGACAATATAAACCTGGTCTCATACGGTAAACTCGGGCTCTACCGACTGATCATGGAAATTAAAAACATCGAAACTCTACAGGAACTGTACGCTGAAACTATCGCTCCCCTGGTTGATTACGACCAGCGCTGTAAAGGCGACCTCCTGCAGACCATGAAAACCTTCCTCAGACACATGAGCATAAAAAAAGCGGCTGAAGCGCTTTACGTCCACCGCCATACCATGCGCTACAGACTGGAACAGATTGAAAAATTAACAGGATATAACCCCCTGGTTCCTGCAGATGCCCTGCAGTTAAACCTGGGCCTGCATGTCTTTCATTATCTGAAAACCCTTAACCTGTTGCATTAATTGTCACCGGAAATCATCCTCCTGATTTTCCCGGGGAAAATCAACCCTGGCTCCCGAACTCGGCGAACATTCTGTCCCGGTTAAGGAGCACTGACTTCCAGCAGGGACCGGTTCTGATCAGTTTTAACTTCACCCAGCTTGTATTTAAGAGGCTCTTTAAATAAGGGCCCGTCTATAACCAGGGTATGCGCTTCCCCGCCTTCTCCGCAGGGAGAAATCTTTTTGTCCAGGCAGTATTCAATGTAGCGATCGTCCATTACCCTGCCCAGCCAGGCTTGATCGACCAGGTCGCTGCGAATGGCCACCACCATTGCCTTTCCCCCGCGCTTGATCAGTTCTTCCGATACTTTGCGTTCCTCCATCATCCACAGGGGCAGATTGTAACTGATCTCGCAGCGCTTGCACATCTTTTCCACCCATTCCCTGTGTTCAGGCAGGTTGATATCGCCGAATACACCGCCGGTAATGCCATACTGCTCCTTGAGCCTGGTAACCGCTTTTTCAAATCCCTGCTCATAGCCTTCCCAGGTTACCTCTTCCATTTCCAGGGGGATATTAAGCATTGAAGCCTGGTATTCAAGCATCTCCGTCTTCAGGCCGTGCGATCGGCTGCTGCCGTCGGCACCTACAAAACTGAGCAGGCAGGCTGCATCAAGGCCCCGGTCCCCGGCCAACAGCAGGGAAAGGTATGAATCTTTACCGCCGCTCCATGACACAAACACTTTATCTCCGGGTTTGTTGTTATATACCATCAGGCAATTCCTCTTCTGTTTGCGTTTTAAGATGATCAACGCGGTTATAGTAAACCACCCGGTACCGTTTTCCTTCCCGGCGAACCAGGCTGATCGATGCATTTTCAATTTTTAAATCCCAAAAACTGTCCCGGTCCAGGTTCAAAAAGTGCTGGAGCAAAGCCCTTATAGCTCCACCATGGCTGATTACGGCCGCCTGCCGGCAATCCGGTTTTTTTGAATCCAGCTCATCTACAAAACCAAGCATTCGCTCAGCTACCTGCTCAATAGTTTCTCCTCCAGGGGCGGAACGGTTAAAGGGATCGTCAAACCAGCGTCTGATTTCCTCCCCCCAGCGGGCCTCAATTTCTTCGTAGGTAAGGCCTTCCCAGCGGCCAAAATGGATTTCCCTCAAAAGGGGGGTAACCTCCGGTTCAAGCCCGCAACAGGAACCGATCACACGGGCGGTGTGGAAGGCCCTTTTTAAATCACTGCAAAAAACCCCCTCGATATTCTTGCCGCCCAGGAATAAGCCGGCCTTTTCGGCCTGTCTGAGCCCCCGGGGTGAAAGCGGTGACTCCATCCAGCCCTGATAGCGTTTTTGCTGGTTCGATACAGTTTCACCATGGCGGACCAGGTACAATTCCATTTACTGCTCTGCTCCCTTCTTTTCTGAACCTGCTTTCTCTTTTTCTTCCTTGTTGCTAACCCGGGCATCTTCAAAGGTGGCCATCTCCAGGGTAACCCGGGCAGCCGCTTCCAGCAGGTGCATGGCCAGGACCGCTCCGGTTCCCTCACCAAGACGCATGCCCATGTGGATATAAGGTTTAAGGTTCAGGTAGTCCATTAACAGGGCATGTCCCGATTCGGCGGAAAGGTGGGAAGGTATAAGGTAGTGCCAGGCGTCGGGACACATCTTTACCGCAGCCAGGGCCGCCGTGCTTGATATAAAACCGTCGACCACAACCGGGATCTTCCGGGAGGCAGCCCCAATGATTAAACCGGCCAGGGCGGCAATTTCCAGCCCCCCGACCAGGCTTAACACCCCGAGCGGGTCCTCCGGATCCGGTTTATGCATATCCAGTGCCTCGCTGACCACCTTCTGTTTATAGAGCAGTTTTTCGTCATCGAGCCCGGTTCCCCTGCCGACAACCAGCGAAGTTTCATAGCCGCTGAGGGCAGCCATGACGGCACTGCTGGCGGTGGTGTTGCCGATGCCCATTTCACCGGTGGCCAGGACCTTGATCCCGTCGCTTGAAGCCTCCCGGGCACATTCAACACCGGCCATTACCGCTTCCAGGGCTTCCCGGCGGCTCATAGCAGGCCGGCGCCGAAAATTGTCGCTTCCCGCTTTAACTCTTACTCTTTTTACCCCGGGCAGGTTATTGTCCACTTTAACCCCCACGTCGACCACTTCCACTTCCGCATTACCCTGGCGGCCAAAAACATTGATCGCTGCTCCGCCGCCGGTGAAATTGGCCACCATCTGGGCAGTCACTTCGGACGGGTAAGCGCTGATCCCTTCCTCGGTAATCCCGTGGTCGGCAGCCATAACAACCACCCGCTTCCGGGAACCAACCGGAAAAAAATCGCCGTTGATCCCGGCCAGCTGGACGGCCAGATCTTCCAACCGCCCCAAACTGCCCTGCGGTTTAGTCAGGATGTCCATGCGCGCCCGCGTTTTTTCCATCGCTTTTTCATCAAGCGGCTTAACCCTCCCGACAATCTCATGCAACTTCTGTTCCATTTGTTCCTGTTCGCTCATTAAAAAAACTCCTTTCAGGGTTTAACGATATCAAATTTGCTCCAGTTCCGCGGCAGTCATGCCTATAATATCTGCCTTCTATTAACAGATCTTTATCTATAACAGATCCTCACAAAGAGATCCGGCGGCTGTGTCAGGCCCTTCCTCCCATAATGCGGTAAACCCGCTCCATGTCCAGGCTTTCTCGAACGGTGTCCGCCAGCCGGTCATATTCTTTTTCTTTAAAATCCCGGTAATGATTAAAAGGCAGCCCTCGCTTCTCCGGCAGACCCCGGCGGCGCCGCAGACCATTAAGCAGCTGCCTGGTCCAGGCCAGGTTGTCGAAAATACCGTGCAGATAGGTGCCGAAAACATTACCCTCCTCATTTACCGCCCCTTCCCAACGGCCGGCAGACTTCACATAGACGGGATGTCCCACCGCACGGTAATCGGTCCGGCCCATGTGGATTTCATAGCCTTTTAGCTCCAGCTCCCGCCCCATTCCGTAAAAATAGTTTTCATCATTGTAACACCACTCGGCTTCGACCTGCCGGGTCGATTTTTCTTTTTCCATCACCGTTTCCATGTCCAGGAAACCAAACCCCTTTACCTCCGGGCAAGCACTTTCAACCTGATCCGGATCGAGGATCCGCCGCCCGAGCATCTGAAGCCCGCCGCAGATCCCCACAAGCAGCCCCCCGCTTTCGACATAATCCTTCAGGTGATAATCCCAGCCGGCCCGGCGGAGGTAAAGCAGATCCTCGATCGTATTCTTCGAGCCGGGTATGACCAGCAGGTCAGGCTCATCCAGTTCCCCCGGTTCCCGGATATAGGAAAGGTCAACGTCATCATCCAGTTCAAGGGGGTTAAAGTCGGTAAAGTTGGAAATGCGCGGCAGGAGTAGAACCCGGATCTTCAGGCCCTTGATCCCGGAGCGGGCCTGGAACCGATCGGTAACGCTATCCTCATCATCAAGGTTGATTTTCATAAAGGGGACCACCCCGAGAACCGGGCGTTCAATCAGTTCCTCCAGCTGTTTCAGTCCCGGCTGGAGCACTTTGAGATCACCGCGAAACTTGTTGATGATCACCCCTTTTAACAGCTCCCGTTCTTCCGGCTGCAGGAGGGCAACCGTCCCGTAAAGGGAGGCAAAAACCCCGCCACGATCGATATCGCCGGTAAGGAGGACGGGAGCCTTGAGGCGCAGGGCCAGCCCCATGTTAACCAGGTCTTTTTCCCGCAAATTTATTTCGGCCGGGCTGCCGGCCCCTTCGATGACGATGATATCGTGATCCCGGGACAGCGCGCCAAAAGCGTCATCGATAACCGGGAGCAGGGTTTCTTTCCACTGCATGTAATCCATGGCCGGCATGTTGCGGAGCGCCCTGCCCATTACAATAACCTGGGAGCCCTGGTCGGAGGTAGGCTTTAATAGCACCGGGTTCATGTTCACATGCGGCTCTATCCCGGCCGCTTCAGCCTGCATGACCTGGGCCCGGCCCATCTCCAGGCCGTCCGCGGTCACATATGAATTGAGAGCCATATTCTGCGCTTTGAAAGGGGCAACTCTAAACCCATCCTGCCTAAAAATCCGGCACAGGGCAGCGCACAACAGACTTTTTCCCGCCGAAGAGGCCGTTCCCTGCACCATAATCATCCCTTTCACCGGCCATCACCTCCCGGAAAAAACCCTGTTTTGGACCGGTTGGTTTCCGGGCAGCCGCCCTTTCCGGACCGAAGGTATTTCAGGTATTTTTCAGTTTCTTCTACCAGACGGATGTTGTCCGGCCGCTTTAAAACCGCCACTCTAAAATAACTCCGGTCCAACCCGTTAAAGTTGTCGGCCCGCCTGATCAACACTCCCCGCCCGGCCAGGAAATCCTGAAAATCAAGGACATCAAATCCCGGTTCTGTGCCCTGTACCAGAAGGAAATTGGCAGCACCTTCAAAAACCCGGAAAGCACCGGTTTCTTTTAAACTCCGGCTGATAAAAAGGCGTTCTTCCTCAATTAAGGCCAGCGTTTCTTCGAGGTAACCTTCCTGCTCCAGGCAGTAAAGGCCGGCCTTCTGGGCCAGGATATTAACCCGCCACGGGTCGCCCCACCGGCTCAATTCCGCCGCTTCATCAGGTCCAATCAGGCAGCCCAGGCGCAGGCCGGGCAGCGACCAAAGTTTGGTCAAAGACAGTGCTATCCAGAGGTTGTCGTTGCCGGCATGGCGAAGGCTTTCTTCCGGCCGCCCGGTAAGCGGGATAAAGCTTTCATCGATCATAACCAGGGCTCCGGAATCTTCCGCCGCCCGGGCCAGGGAAGAAAGCAGGCTGCCTGAAAACAGTTTGCCGGTGGGATTGGACGGATTGCAGAAAACCACCAGGTCCCCTCTCCCAATGGCCCCGGCCAGGAATTGCAAATCAAGGTCTTCCCCGGGCGGAAGGGGGTAATGCTTTACCCCGGCCCCGGCCAGGCGGGCCGCCCTTTCGTACTCGGAAAAGGTGGGCGCGGGCACAAACACCCTCCGGGGCCTTTTCCAGATCACCAGGAGGTGGATCAGCTCATTGGCCCCGTTTCCCAGGATCAACCTGTTTTCCTGAAGGCCGAGGAACCGGGACAGCTCAGTACGCAACTCGCGGGCCTGCGGAGAGGGATAATGCACTATCTCCGGCAAAGATTCACTTAAATGGTCGATTAAGCCTTTTGGTGGCCCCAGGGGATTGACGTTGCTGCTGAAATCAATCAGTTTGCCCCCAGCCGGGTTCCACCGCCGCGCAGCGCCGGTCAGGTCGCCGCCGTGACCGCCGGTCTCATCATAAAAGCTGTTCAAAACCAATCACCGCCTTTGCTCCCGGCCCACCGGGGGCAATCACCTGCAGGGCCAGGTAAAATCCAACCAGGAAAAACATTTCCCCCAGTTCACTGGAGGCCCCTAAAATATCCCCGGTCAGCCCGCCCAGCCTAAAAGAAGCATAAAGGGCCAGGACATGGGCACAGGCCAGGGCTATAACACATCCGGCCAGGACAGGAATGACCAGGTGGGGCTGCCACCAGGCAAAAGCTCCGACCAGGACAAGGACCCCAATCGAGGCCTTGACCAGGATCGGCCAGTGCAGTTCCCGGAGGAACAGGTCGCCCAGGCCGCAGCTGCGGGCCGGCGTAAACCAGGTCCCGGCATAAACGATAGCCCACCTGCCGGCCAGGGGCATAAACAGCAGGGCCACCGGCATTAAAAAAGAAGTTTCAAAGCCTGCTAAAAGGGCATATTTTAACAGATAAACGAAGAAAATTGAAGCCGCCCCCATTACCCCAACGGCGCTGTCTTCCATGGCTTTTAAAGCTTTTTCCCTGCCGGTAGTACCGATCAGGCCGTCCGCCGTGTCGGCCAGGCCGTCGAAATGAAGGCCCCGGGTCAGGAAAAAACCTAAAATCAGGGTCATCACCGCCACCGGAGCCGGGTGGAAATAAAGACCCAGCAGCCAGGCCGATCCAGCCAGGGCCAAGCCCAGGGTTGCACCGGCCAGGGGAAAACAGGCCGCCGAAGCAGAAAGTTCACTGCCACCGGATCCAAATTGGACGTGGGGAAGTGGAGCAATGGTTAAAAAAGACAGCGCCCGCAGGTAGCTTTTCAAAAAGCAAAGACCTCCCCTGTTTGCAATAAGTAGTAGATGATCATAAAACAAATAAAAGCAATTATTGAAACCCGGTTGAACAGGGCCAGGCCCCGATCGATATCCCCTGGTCTGGCATTCCTGCCGGCCTCGTTGATCAGGGGCTGTTCTTTAAGCCTGCCGTGGTAGTAATCAGGACCGCCGAATTTGACCCCGAGCACACCCGCCGCGGCGGCTTCCGGCCAGGCGCTGTTGGGGCTGTTATGTTTGCCCCGATCCCTGATCAGCACCCTCAAGCCCCGCCCTGATACCCCCTCCATGGCGCCGGCCAGGATCAGCAGGCCCGCCGTCAGGCGAGAAGGAATATAGCAAAGGATATCATCCAACCGGGCGGAGAAAAACCCAAGGTCTTTAAATTCATCCGTCAGATAACCCAGCATGGAATCCAGGGTATTCACCGCCTTGTACAACACGGCCAGGGGAGCGCCTCCCAGGGCGGCAAAGAACAGCGGTGCCACCAGACCGTCGGCGCTGCTTTCAAAAAGACTTTCCAGTGTTGCGCGCGATATGCCGCTTTCATCAAGCCGGCCCGTATCCCTGCTGACCAGCAGCGCAGTGCCGGTTCGGGCCCGGTCAAGGCGGCCGGAATGCAGTTCCCATCCCACCCTGGAAACATGCCGGCGCAGATCACCGCCCGCCAGCACGGTGAAGAGGATATATATTTCAAGGAGCCACCCGGCCAGGTAGTGGAAACGGTGGGCGCCTTCAATCAAGAAAAAGGCTGCCAGCACGGATCCCGCTGCCGCAATGATCACTATTAAAAATCCCGCTGCTTTTAAACCGGCTGCCGAAACAAAAAACCGCCGGGCAACTTTTTCCAGACCCTCTATCACCATCCCCAGGCAGCGAACCGGGTGCGGCAAATAGGGCGGATCGCCGATCATATAATCCAGCAGGTAGGCCAGGCCAAGGGCGGATATGCTCAAAACAACCCGGTCCACTTATTTAAACCTCTTGGGAATGCCGCACACTACCAGCCAGAGCTGGTCGGCCGCTTCAGCCATAATTTGGTTGGCCCGCCCTGAATAATCCCGGAAAACGCGGCCCAGCGGATAATTCGGCACCACTCCCATTCCCACTTCGTTGGTTACCACAACCACCCCGGCCGGATACTTCGCCGCCGCTTGGGCCAGCCCGGTGATATAGCCAAGGGCTCGCTGCCCGGCCTCTTCCAGGAGCCTTTCATCGGCAAAAATATCTTCTCCCTGTCTTACAGCACCATGCCGGTCGAGATCTGCCAGGATGCGGTTGCTGACCAGCAGGGTCAGGCAGTCCAGGAGGACCAGGTTGCCGGAACCGGTTTCTTTTTCAAATATCAGTTGCGGTTCTTCCGGCTCTTCCACCGTCCGGAAATTTTCCGGGCGCCTTTTTTTATGGGCGGCAACCCGTTCCCTCATTTCTTCATCTTCCACCCTGGCCGTGGCCAGGTAAATGACTTCCTTTCCGCTTTCCAGGGCCAGTTTTTCCGCAAAGGTGCTCTTGCCGCTGCGGGCTCCGCCGGTAATCAAGACCAGGGAACCGCCGCCGTGATCATTCATTTTATTTTCCTCCGCCCGAACAGATGGTCTCATGTAACTCATCGACAGTTTCCAGGACCTCTGCTCCTTTTTCAACCAGGCTTTCGAGCAGCTGCCTGGCTTCCCCGCTGTAATCGCGCCGGTCAACCCCGGCCAGATCTATAATATAAACCGGTTTGCCTTCATCAAGGGCCGTTTCCACCTCTTCAAATATGGGCAGGTTGCCTTCGCCAAAGGGAATGGGGGGAACTACCACCATGTTCGCATCACGCATCAGCTTGAGGTGTTCCTCCTTGTGGACCCCGTTCATACTGGTAAAAGGCGGGACAATAACCACCGGCAGGCTGTGAAAGTGGGCAAAGCGGCAGCCGCTGTCCTGAGCCGACACCGGCCCGACTGAAAGCCGGCACCCTCGCTGGCTGAGGAATTCGAGGACCGGGAGGGCCTCTTCCCCCCCGCCGATGACATGGACCGCCGGGCCGCTTCCGCTGCGGTTCTCCTCGGAACTGCGCCCCCTGACCACACTTACCTGCAGTACCCCGTGCAGGGGATGGCGGTAGGTCGTGGCCGGCACGCCGTAAGATTTACGGATGTTTTCCGGGGTGATCACTTCCTCGGCCCGCCCGGCAGCCATAACCCTGCCCCCGGCAAGCAATATAAAACGGTTAAAATGGTGGACGGCCAGGTTAATGTCGTGGATGGCGGCTATAACGGTTACTTTCTGTTCGCGGTTGAGGCGGGCGGCCAGCTCCAGGAGCATCGACTGGTAACCGATATCAAGGTTGGCCGTCGGTTCGTCTAAAAGGAGGGCTTCCGGCTGCTGGCAAACCGCGCGGGCCATAATCACCCGCTGCTTTTCCCCGCCGCTCAAAGCGGCTATGGAACGTTCGGCCAGGTGGGAAACGCCGGTCATCTCCATGGAGCGCCGCACTATTTCGCGGTCTTTCTGATCCTCCTTCTGAAAACGGTTCAGGTAGGGAAACCTTCCCATCATCACGATATCTTCGACGGTGAAATCAAAATCGGCCGTCGTTTCCTGGGGCACCACCGCCATCTTCCGGGCCGCTTCCTTGCTGTCAAACTGTTCCAGTCCCTGCCCGTCGAGCAGGATTGATCCGGAGGTGGGCCTGAGGATCCGGCTGATACAGCGCAGCAGGGTCGACTTGCCCGCCCCGTTGGCCCCGAGCAGGGCCACCAGGTCTCCGCGTTCCACGGTAAAACTGGTCTCTTCCAGGACCGGCTGAGCGTCATAAGCAAGCTTCAGGCCATGAACTTCAATATTTATTCCCACAGCTTCCTACCCTCCTCCGCCAAAATAGCGCAGTTTCTTGCGTTTCTTCAGCAAATAAACAAACATCGGGGCCCCAATCAGGGCGGTTATAATCCCCACCGGCAGTTCAGAAGGGGCGATCACAACCCGGGCCAGGGTATCGGTGGCAATCAACAGTACGGCCCCGAGCAAAGCCGAGGCCGGCAGCAAAAAACGGTGATCCGGCCCGGCCACCAGGCGCACAAAATGGGGGACTACCAGTCCCACAAAGCCAATTATGCCGCTGGTGGATACGGCTGCCGCCACCAGCAGCGATGAACCGGCCAGCATAATTTTTTTGACCCGCTCGGTATTGACTCCTAAGTGGCTGGCCGTTTCTTCTCCAAGCAGCATGGCATTTAATTCCCGCGAAAAGATGCTCACACAGATAAAACCGACCAGGGCATAGGGGACCATCACCCTGACCTGGTACCAGGTGGCCCCGCCGAGGCCGCCCATCATCCAGAAAACCACCATGTGCAGTTTTTCCCCGGCAAAGTAAGTGAGCAGCGACACCAGGGCTGAAAGGAAGGCGCTGACGGCAATCCCCGCCAGAAGCAGGGTCATTACCGGGACAGCCTGCCCGACGCGGGCCATGCTGTAAACCAGCATGATGGTGATAATCCCTCCCCCGAATGCAAACAGGGGCACCGCCCCAAATCCGCCGACAGCCAGGCTAAACCCGCTGAGCATGGCAAAGACAGCTCCCAGGGCCGCCCCCGACGAAATCCCGATCACGTAAGGATCGGCCATCGGGTTGCGGAAAAGGCCCTGGAAAACCGCCCCCGCCACAGCCAGGGAACTGCCTACCGCCGCGGCCAGAAAAACCCGCGGCAAGCGGATCTGGAGCAGGATATCTTCGTGAACCGACCGGATTTCCAACCCCTCAAAAACCATACCGAAAGGCAAAGCTTCCAGCAGGATTACCAGCACGTTTTGCCAGCCGATCGACACGGAACCCCAGACCATGGCGTTAACTGCCACCGCACATAACAGGATCACCAGGCCGGCCATTAAGAACTTTTTCCGATAGCTGGCCCTGCCGTCACCCTGGTTTGTTTTTTGTTGATGCTGAGCCGTCTTAACCTACCTCACTTACCTGCAAATTTATTAATCCTAAAACTTGTCCGGGTAAAATAATTCCGCCGCTTCTTCGATCGCCTCTACTATGCGCGGACCCGGACGGGCGAAAGTATCATCGGTAACAGGATGGAGATTTTCATTTTCAACCGCCGGGACACTCTCCCATCCCGGTCTGCCGGCCATCTCTTCCAGGACGGTGCTAGCCGTGCCGTGATAGTCGGGAAACAGGATGATGTCCGGCTGCCTTTCGGCTACCTCTTCGGCGCTGATTTGCGGGTAATTGTCTTCGACATCGCCAAAAATGTTTTCTCCGCCGGCCAGGGAAATAATCTCATCGATAAAGGATCCTCTGCCTGCAGTCATCAGGGGATCGGAATATACTTCATAAAAAACGAGGACCCGTTCTCCAGGTTCGATCTCTCCCACTTTTTCCTGGACGTCGTCAATCCGTTCTTTCATGGAACTGATCAGCTCTTCCCCTGTTTTCTCAACTCCCGTTATTTCGGCCACCAGGGACATGCTGTCAAAAAGGTCATCTACCGTGGATGACTCCACCACCAGGACCGGAATTCCCATTTCCTCCAGGCGGGGCACTTCTTCCTCGTGAATAGTGGAAGCAAGGACCAAATCGGGTTCCAGTTCGACGACTTTCTCAATACTCGGAGAATCAAAACCGCCTACAATGTCCTTTTCCTGGACTTCCGGGGGATAATTGCAGAATTCGGTTACTCCGACAATCCTGTCCCCGAGCCCAAGGGCAAAACCAACTTCGGTATTACTGGGAGAAAGGGAAATGATCCTTTCCGGAATGCCCACTACGGTTACTTCCCGGCCCATTTGATCGGTAACCACAACCTCATCATCGGTACCGGCAGACTCTTCCGGATCAACTGCTTCTTCGGGCTGGTCACAGCCAATTGCAAAAAGCAGGACTACAAGGGTTAACAACGTTGCTAAAAACAAGCTTTTTTTCACTCTTATCGCTCCTTTTATTTATACTGGGCCCGCTTAACCCTATCGCATCAGGAATAATCGGGGTTTATAAAACAAAAAACCACGGCAAAACGTGGTTTATTAGACCCGCTTTACCCTTTCACCCGAAGGGGTTAAGCGTGCTGTCAGGCAGGTCTCCTGGCTTGTGTTCACTGTGCCTCTCCGCCTTCCCGGCTTTTAACCAGTGGCTCGAATGGGGCACTTCCCACTTACAGTGGCGGGACCGCGCCGGATTTTCACCGGCTTCCCTTTTTAGTCTTCTGACACCTGACAAGCCTGTATTAAATTAAACATCGCAGATATTATAGCACTCTCTCTGTTTCTTGTCTATTAGGTTAACTAAAACGACGTCAAAAACGGCTTTACCCGAACCTTTTACCATCGGGGTTCCGCCGTATCGGTTTTCATAGTGTAAGGCTCTCTTAAGATGCCAACGTTGGCCAGGGTGAAAATGATCAGGGCCACCCAGATAAAACAGAAGCTGACCAGGTGGGTGAGCGAAAAATATTCCCTGAACACAAAAATACCCAGGAGCAAATTGATAGTAGGAGCTATATATTGCAGAAAGCCCATCATCGAAAAGGTAGTTTTCTCAATCCCCCGGGCATATAAAAACAGGGGAATAGCGGTGATTGCTCCCGTTCCGGCCAGGATAAGGGCTGTATAGGCCGGCATACTGCCCAGGGCGCCAGGTCCTGTTCGTTCCAGGTTGATAATAAAAAGCAGGGCAACAGGCATCACAATAAAAGTTTCCAGGACCAGGCCCGAAACCGGATCAAGACGGATAATTTTTTTGATTAAGCCATAGGAAGCAAATGTGCCGGCAAGCAGGAGCGCAATCCAGGGGATCCGCCCGTACTGCAGGGTGATTATTAAAACCCCCGCTGTGGCTAAAAGCAGGGCCGCCAGCTGCCAGCGGCCGAGCTTCTCCCTGAAAACGGTAACCCCGAGCAGAACCACCACCAGGGGATTGATATAGTAGCCCATGCTGGCTTCGATAACAAAACCGCTGTTAACGGCATAAATATAGGTAAACCAGTTCAAACTGATGATAAAACCGCAGCAAAAAATCAACAGCAGCTTCTTTCTGTCGGCCAGGGAATCAAAAAAAGTTTTCCATCTCCCGGTCACGATAACAACCAGGGTAACGACAATGAAAGACCAGAAGATCCGGTGGGCCAGGATCTCAATGGCTGGAACAGCCTCTAGAAGCTTCCAGTACAGGGGTAACAGGCCCCATAAAACAAAGGCAGAAAACCCATAAAAAACCCCTGCAGTGTTATCATCGATTTTTCCAAGCAGGTTACCCATGATAACTATAGCTTATATCTTTAAAGCCGGACTGGCAAGGGTTTGAGGCCTTTCTTATTCACTCTTTTCAACTTCGTCGGCGCATTTCGGGCAGTACTCGGGCCTTGCTCCGGGACATCCGTTATCGGGTACTCTTTGCTCTATTCGACGGTGCCGGCAGCGCGGACAAACAAGCTCTCCTTCAAGAGCAAAAGGCCCGCCGTGAATACGCATCGCTTTCCCCTCGATCAGGGAACGGGCAATCTTTTCCCGGGCTGAAACAAGGATGCGCTGCAGTGTACTCTGGGCAATATTCATCCGGGCTGCACATTCCTGCTGTTCCAGTTTTTCCAGGTCTTTTAACCTGATTGCTTCTATTTCATCCACGGTAAGCACAACTTCGTCAAGTAAAGGCATCGGTATGCCGGTTGGTTTAAAATATGTATACCGGGGCATTGTACTGACCCGGCGCGGTTTATGTGGTCTTGGCATAGCAAAAACTCCTCTAATCTTATTCATTTAGTTGCATTTTATTGTAGCAAAAATCAAGCAAGAATACAACTAGAAAAGGAGTTTTATAAGATTATTCCAGGCCGTGAATACCCGATACCGTCGGCTCAGCAACTACAAGGGCGGCATCAATCCCGGATAAAGCGGCTATCACCGCGCAACCGATGCCGGGAGGGCCATCGATCAGCAGGTACTCTTTTCCCGTCGATTCAGCCAGTTGCCGGCCTTGATTACGGACGATAGTAACCAGCTTGCCCGAATTTTCCTCGGTTATCCCCAGGCAGGCATGGACCACCCTCAGTTCACCGGCAAACCCGCTTTTTAAATATCCGACCGGTCGCTCATATTCTGAAATGGCATTCTCCGGGCAAAAATAGGCGCAGTTTCCGCAGCCGTGGCAAAGCTCTTCCAGTACAATCACCCTGTCCTTTAAAACAGCCAGGGCATTAAAAGCACAAACTTCTGAACAGCGGCCGCAAACAGTACACAACTCTTGATCGATGTACGAGACCGGGATTCCCACTTCTTTATAATATTTAAAATCCGGTTTCCGGACCGGAATAGGCAGCTTCATAATAAGGTCCGGGACCAGTAAACCACCCGCGGCAGGGACCCCATCCGGGCCCCAAGCCCGGTCCCCGTTCGTACCAGCCGCCCCGAAAGCCGCCGGCTCCGGGATACCAATCCGGCCCTTTCCAAAAGCCGGGACCGTACCAATTTCTACCTCTGGGCATAA
>Ga0207421_10000930_pt1 | contig 38085 bp, 35 predicted proteins | sample SodLakKL_010_SED_4_FD_187542 | JGI IMG/M metagenome (GOLD analysis project Ga0207421, IMG submission 187542) | Alkaline sediment microbial communities from Lake Tanatar, Kulunda Steppe, Russia - 8KL_010_SED (SPAdes) (version 2) | ecosystem: Environmental > Aquatic > Non-marine Saline and...
GGAAATTTTGGATGCTATTTATAATGTTGCCATATGTCGGTATTTGTCTAATTGCTAAACTGGCATAGGAATTTATTTCACTAACAAAAATCTTTGCCTTGAAGACATAAAAAAATTTTGGCACAAGCCAATAAATGAGGTTATCCACTACATATTTATGACAAAACAGAAAAACCGTAAACCCTTTTATGCCAAGGGCTTACGGTTTTTCTGTTTGAGATTTGCTGTAAAAGTCAGGGTTTAAAAACCGGCATCTTCTCAGATGCCGGTTCTTTCTATGGCGCGCCCGGGAGGATTCGAACCTCCGACCTCCTGATTCGTAGTCAGTTACTCTATCCAGCTGAGCTACGGGCGCATGTGTGGCGGAGAGAGAGGGATTCGAACCCTCGAGGCGGGGTATCCGCCTACTCGCTTAGCAGGCGAGCGCCTTCGACCACTCGGCCATCTCTCCGCAAACGTAACCCCTGTTTTAATCCCGCGAAGGGGGTTGAATTGGTGGCGGAGGGGGTGGGATTCGAACCCACGGCCCTTCCGGGTCACCGGTTTTCAAGACCGGCTCCTTAAGCCACTCGGACACCCCTCCGAATGCGATAATTAGTATAACACATATACGAGACCATAGTCAACGCAAACGAGGGCTTTAACATGTCAACCAACTCAGCCTGAAAGCATCCCCTCCCTGCCCGGCATATAAGGTCTTAAAGCTTCAGGAACAATAACGGTTCCATCTTCCTGCTGGAAGTTTTCCAGTATGGCCGCCAGGACCCGGCCTATAGCCAGGCCGGAACCATTGAGAGTATGTACAAATGCTGTTTTTTTGCCGCCGCCGGAACCCTCCGGAACGGCAGGACGGTATCTTATCCCCGCACGGCGGGCCTGGAAATCACGGAAATTGCTACATGATGATACTTCACGGTAGTTGTCCGAAGAAGGCAGCCAGACCTCCAGGTCGTATTTTTTGGCGGCGGCAAATCCCAGATCCCCGGTACACATCAAGGCCACACGGTAAGGAAGATTTAATAGTTGAAGCACACGTTCAGCATCTTGCACCAGCTTTTCCAGCTCCTGCGGAGAATCCTCCGGCCTGACAAACTTTACCAGCTCTACCTTGTTGAACTGGTGCTGGCGTACCAGCCCGCGGGTATCCCTACCGTGGGAGCCTGCCTCGGCGCGAAAGCAAGCACTGTAAGCCGTGTAATACAAAGGAAGCTCTTCTTCCTGTAAAATTTCCTCCCGGTGCAAGTTGGTAACCGGGACTTCCGCCGTTGGTATCAGGTACAAATCGTAATCTTCTACCTTGAACATGTCCTCCGTAAACTTGGGCAGCTGTCCCGTGCCGGTCATGCTGTCTCCGTTTACCAGGAAAGGGGGGAATATTTCCCGGTAACCATGTTCCCCGGTATGCAAGTCAAGCATTAAATTTATCAGGGCCCGCTCCATTTGAGCGCCCCTGCCACTATAAAGAACAAACCTGCTGCCGCTGATCTTCCCCGCCCGATTAAAGTCGAGCAGGTTTAATGCTTCCCCAATTTCCCAATGCGGCCTGGGATTAAAACTAAATTGAGTAGGGGTACCCCAGTAACGAACAATTTCATTTTCCTCTTCCGTATCACCTGCCGGCACTTCGGGATCCGGGATATTGGGTATGCGCAGTTGAATTTCTAATATTTTATTGTTTATTTCCTTAATTTCAGCATCATACTCCTTGATCTGTGAAGATATCCGCCGCATTTCCTCCATCTTTTCTTCATCGTTTATGCCTTCTGCTTTTTTGGCACCTATTTCTTTTGAAACCACGTTACGCCTGTTTTTTAGAGATTCCACTTCCTTAAGACGGCTTCTTCTTTTTTCATCCCATTCCAAAAGAGCATCAAGTTCCGCGGCTTCTCCCTTGGATTCCATGGCTCTTCTGGCTTCTTCCGGGTTTTCCCTTAAATATTTTAAATCAAGCACGGCGTATATCCCCCTTCCTCGAATTACATTTCTTCCGGAGCTTTAATTCCCAGCATTTGTAGACCCTCTCTTAAAACCGGGCGCGCTGCTTCCAGCAACCGCAACCGGGCTTCTTTAAGGTTGCCTTCTTCCCCCAGTACGCTGCAGCTATGGTAAAAACGGTTGAATTCCCTGGAAACATCTACAAGATACCTGGCCAAAATAGAAGGTTTCTGGTTTTTTTGCGCTTTTATTACTGTATCTGCAAACAAAGCAAGATGCTTTACCAGGGTTTTTTCTTCTTCTTTTTCCAGCAGCATGGCTGCTTCCGAAATATCTATGGAGCAGACGCGGGAACCGTTCAGGTCCCGGGCCCTTCGCAGGATACTGCACAGCCTGGCATGGGCGTACTGAACATAGGGGGCAGTTTCTCCGGAAAAATCCAGCACCCGGTCCCACTCAAACTCCACGTCCTTTATACGGTCGTGGTAAAGATCCCCGAATTTAATTGCGCCTATACCCACGGCTTCAGCCACCTTTTCCTTGTCTTTCAGGTCAGGGTTTTTTCCCTGTATGGTCTGGAAGGCAAGGGAAATGGCTTTATCAATGACTTCTTTTAAAAGGATTATATTGCCTTCCCGGGTGGACATTTTTCCGTCCTTAAAACGGATAAGGCCAAAGGGTACGTGAACACAGTTTTCAGCCCACGCAAAACCCATCAATTCAAGCACTTTAAACAGCTGCTGAAAATGCAAGGTCTGTTCCGCACCCACCACGTACAGCATTTGACTGAATTCAAATTCCTGGTAACGGTATATGGCAGCTGCAAGATCCCTGGTAATATAGAGGGTAGCGCCGTCTTTTTTCTTTAATATGCAAGGAGGAAGGCCATATTCTTCCAGATCAACCACGATCGCCCCTTCGCTTTCCTTTGCTATGCCTTTCTGCCAGGCATATTCCACTACCCGGTCCAGCTGTTCGTTGTAAAAGCTTTCCCCCAGGTAATGATCGAACTCAATGTCCAGCATATGGTATATTTTTTTAAATTCTTCAAGGGAAAAATCACAAAATGCATCCCAAAGCTTTACAGCATCCTCATTGCCTTCTTCCAGCTTCCTGAACCATTCTCTGCCCTCTTGTTCCAGGTGTTCATTCCCATCGGCTTCCCGGTGAAAATCTACATACAGGCCATAAAGATAATTTACCGGGTCCTGCTCAAGGGCTTTTTTATCTCCCCACCGGGAATATGCGGCTATGAGCTTGCCAAACTGGGTTCCCCAATCCCCCAGGTGGTTTATGCCCACTGGCTTATAACCCATGGCCCTGTATATACGGTACAGGGAGTTTCCTATAACCGTAGAACGCAAGTGCCCTATTCCAAAAGGCTTGGCAATGTTTGGTGCAGAGTAGTCTATAACTACAACCTGGTTACTGCCCCTGGAACACCACTTTGTTAGATAGCTGCCCGAGACCAGTTCTTCCATTACCTCCCGGCCCAGCTTTGAATAGTTGACAAAAAAATTCAAGTAAGGACCCCTGTTTTCTACCCTGGCCCAGTATTTTTCGCTTCTTCCGCTAATATCCTTGGCCAGCTCTGCGGCTATATCTTTGGGGTTTTTTTTAAATTCCTTGGCCAGAGCAAAACAGGGAAACGCTATCTCTCCCATTTCCGGCTCCGGAGGCGTTTCCAGAAGAGGCTCCACCTGTTCTCTGGAAAGCGGCAATTGTTCTGCTAAAACTTTACATATTTCTTCTTTTAACCTGAGCATAAACTACTTCTACTCCTTTAACATCATTTTGATTCTCTACGTGTTCTATCAATTTATCACTGTAACTTCCCCAGTAGTAATACGGCAATAACTTTTTGACCGTAAGGTGTTTTGATACATTTTTCTCTATATCTGGAAAACGATTAAGTTTAGGTTTAGGTTTAGGTTTAGGTTTAGGTTTAGGTTTAGATGTAGATCCCCTGATTATGCGTATATAACCTGCCAAATCATGCGTTAGTTTTGCTAAAAATATCATATGAAAGCAATTCATATGCAAAGCGTATACAGAATTTATACCACAATAATACCTGTCTTACATAATAAATCATGAAATCAAAAACTATTCATCCGCTTTGCAAAGCAAATTTGCAAGCAGACTTCTTGCAAAAATTCATTTAAAATCCCCATGATAGAAAAGAAACAAATCCAAATTGAGACACCCTTTCAGAGTATGCCTTGAAGGTTTTATGCTAATCCTGCGCCCGGTTAATCTCTTCACACATGGCTTTTACCTTTTTAAAGTCTTCCCACACCGGCTTTTTTTTCCTTGCATCACGCAAAAGGGCGGCAGGGTGAAAAGTGGGCATGTACCAGCGGCCTTCTATTTTCCTCCATTCTCCCCTTATTTGAGTTATTAACGCGTCTTTTTTAATCAGGGTTTTAGTAGACAAAGATCCCAGGCAAACGATAATACGGGGGGAAATTAATTTAATTTGTCTTTCCAAAAAATAATAACATTCCTGGATCTCGGAAGTAGAAGGCAGGCGGTTGCCAGGAGGCCTGCATTTTACCACGTTGGTTATATAAACATCTTCCCTGGCCACCTCTACGGCCTCGAGTATTTTGTTTAACAGCTGCCCCGCACTTCCCACAAAGGGAAACCCCTGCTTATCCTCATCCGCTCCAGGTGCCTCACCTACAAGCATCAATACGGTTTCCGGGTTCCCTTCACCAAAAACGGGTTGACGACAATTCCGCCGCAGCTGGCATGCAAAACAATCCTGGCATTTACTCTCCAGCTCATTCATCTTTTCTGCCGGAGAAGGATGGAAATTAAAACCCCGGTTATTTTTATTCTCTGATTCGACTTTATTTCCCAGGAAATCAAAAAGGTTGCTCTGCCTGGAATATTCCATGGGAACACACCCTCGATTTATATCTAATTTATTCATGCAATGGCGGCGCCGTGCTCAACGTTTTCTTGCGTTTATGCCTGTCAATTCCCAGGCGTATAAGGCGTTCCACCAGTTCCGGGTAGGGGATGCCGCTGGCTTCCCACAGTTTGGGATACATGCTTATGGTAGTAAAGCCGGGCATGGTGTTTATTTCGTTTATTGTTACTTCTTCTTTTTCTTCGTCCACAAAAAAGTCTACCCTGGCCAGACCGCTTGCTTCCACAGCTTTAAACGCGGATACGGACAGCTGCCGCACCTTTTCCTTCAGGTTAGAGGGAAGCCGGGCGGGAATTATCAATTCAGAGCGGTCGTCAATGTACTTGGACCGGTAATCGTAAAAATCGTTGCAGGGAATTATTTCCCCCGGCGTGGAAGCACTTGCCGTTTCATCACCCAACACACTGCACTCAACTTCTTTTCCTCCTATATGGGCTTCAATTACTGCTTTTTCATCATAGTTAAAAGCTTCTATTACCGCTTCTTCCAGCTGATCCGCTGAGTAAACCTTGCTTATTCCCACGCTAGAACCCAGGTTGGCAGGCTTTACGAAACAGGGATAACCTATTTCTTTGTCCACCCGTATTTTCCAGTAACCCCGGTCTTCTTCCCAGCCATGGCGTTTAAAATACAAATATGGCCCTACCGGTACACTGTTTTGGGTAAAAAGCTGTTTCATTATTACTTTGTCCATTCCCGCAGAAGAACCCATTACTCCTGAACCCACGTACGGTATTCCGGAAAGCTCTAGCACTCCCTGTACGGTACCGTCTTCCCCATATGGGCCGTGTAAAACCGGGAAAACTACGTCCAAAGAAATAAACTCCCGGATGATTCTATCCGTTCTACCTTCATCTATTAGCAAAACCCCCGGGTTAAGCGGGTCCATTGCCGGTACTGCCTTACAGCAATTCTCCGGGGAAGCGTTTTCCCAGAGAACTTTCCAGGGATCTCCCCCGGCAATCCAACGCCCTTCCCTGGTTATACCCACCGGTATAACCTCGTGTTTATCTTTGTCTATGGCTTTCATAATAGACTGTGCCGAATGAAGGGATACCACGTGTTCCCCGGAGCACCCTCCAAAAAGTACACCCGTCTTGATCTTTTCCATTCTTCCCCCCCCTGCTGCACCAACAATTTTTACTAAAATATATTAGCGATTAGCTCTCTTTATCACTTTTTTCTTGAGCCGCCGCTTCTATTACCTGCTCACTAATATGGGAGGGAACTTCTTCGTAGTGTTTGAATTTCATGGTGAAAAATCCCCTTCCCTGGGTCATGGAGCGGAGATCTATTGCGTAGCGGAACATTTCCGCCATGGGAACCAGGGCCCGGATGGTCTGTACCCCGTTGGAAGGATCCATACCCAGTATTCGTCCCCTCCTGCTGTTAAGATCCCCCATTATGTCTCCCATATATGATTCGGGAACAGTAACTTCAACTTCCATTACAGGTTCCAACAAAACAGCGTCAGCCTGCTCCATTCCCTGCTTAAAAGCCTGGGAAGCAGCAATTTTAAAGGCCATCTCCGAGGAATCTACAGTGTGATAAGAGCCGTCGTAAAGTGTGGCCTTAACTCCTACCACCGGGTATCCCGCCAGGTGACCTTCTTCCATGGCTTCACTTATCCCTTTTTCCACTGCCGGAATATACTGCTTGGGAACTACGCCTCCAAAAATCTTCTCTTCAAACTCAAACCCTTTGTCATACTCCAGGGGTTCCAGTTCCAAAAAGACGTGGCCGTACTGGCCTCTTCCCCCGGACTGCTTTTTGTATTTATTTTCCACCCTGGTGTTCTTTTTGATAGTTTCCTTGTACGGTACCCTCGGGGTTTTCAGCTCCACGTCCACACCAAACTTCTGTCGGAGCTTGTTGACAATCACCTCCAGGTGCATCTCTCCCATACCAGATATAACCATCTCCTTGGTCTCTGTCCGCCGCTCTACTTTAAAAGTGGGATCTTCATCTGTAAACCGGGATAGCCCAGTACCAACTTTTTCTTCATCTCCCTTGGCCTTGGATTCTACCGAAAAAGAAATAACCGGCTCGGGGAAATCCATCTGGGGAAATTGTACCGGGCTGCTCCGGTCACACAGGGTGTCCCCGGTGCCTGTTACCTGTAGCTTGGAGGTGCAGGCTATATCCCCGGTTACTATTTTATCCTCCTGGATCTGGTTTTTGCCCCTCATGTAAAATACCTGACCTATTTTTTCAGTCCGGTCTTTACGGGGATTTAGCACCTGCATATCCGGGGATATGCTACCGGAAATTACCTTGAAGTAATTGATGCGCCCTACATAAGGATCTGTCTGTGTTTTAAAAACCAGGGCAGAAAAAGCTCCATCGGGATCGGGGGAAACAGTTACCTCTTCGTCGCTGCCTGGCTTGTAGGCGGTTATTTCACCCCTTTCCAGGGGAGAGGGCAAGCATTCCGAAACAAGATCCAGAAAATGCTGTATTCCATAACATTGGGTTGCGGAACCCAGTGCTACCGGGAAAACACCCTGCTCACGCACCCCGGTTTTTAGTCCCTGCCACAACTCTTCTTCACTTAATGATTCGCCTTCCAGGTACTTCATCAGTAGCTCGTCATCGTTTTCCGCAGCCACCTCCACCATTTTTTCCCTCATCTCTTCAAACTGGTCTTGGTATTCTTGCGGAATCTCCTCTTCTTTTACCTCTTTTCCTTCCTGATCAAAGGTATAGGCTTTCTGGTTTAACAGGTCAATTACCCCTTTAAAATTTGCCTCTTCACCCCAGGGGATCTGAAGTGGAACTACCTTGTGCCCAAAAAAATTCTCCAGCTGTTCCATGGTCTTGGAAAAGCTGGCATTTTCACGGTCCAGTTTGTTAACAAAAATCATCCGGGGCAGATTGTTTTCCCCTGAATACTCCCATACTTTCTCCGTTCCTACTTCCACACCGTTTACCGCACTAACCACCACTGTGGCAGCATCAGCAGCGCGCAAAGCTGCTTTAACCTCGCCTAAAAAATCAAAGTAGCCCGGTGTATCTAAAAAATTAATTTTGGTATCTTTCCATTCCACCGGCGATAAAGAAGTGTTAATAGTTATCTGCTTTTTGGCTTCTTCTTCGTCAAAATCCATGGTGGTATTGCCAGCATCTACGCTTCCCAACCTGTTTATGGCATTGGTAATAAAAAGCATGGCCTCGGCTAAAGAAGTTTTACCGGCACCACCGTGTGAAACAAGCGCTACATTTCTAATCTGTTCCGGCGTGTATTTTTTCATAACCATTCCTCCTAACAAACAATTAATTATTGGCTGTTTTTACTGGCCGACAACTTGTTTTAATCATCAGTTAATATGTACCCCTGCACCAATTGTGCCTCCAGTTTGAGCAGTTATATTAATTTTAACAGTTCAGTTACCTTTAAACAACCGCAGCAAAGCTAAAGGGCTTCCTTTCCAAGTTTCAGGCGCACATAGTTAACCAGTCCCCCGTTAACTATAAGCTGCTGTATAAATTCCGGCAGGGGGGTGGCCTGGAATGTATATCCTTTTTGGGGGAGTTCAATAGCCCCCTTCTCCACATCAACTTTAATACTGTCACCTTTTTGAATGGCCTGTACCGCCTCGGGACATTCCCATATAGGCAGCCCAATATTCATGGCGTTGCGGAAAAATATACGCGCAAAACTAACCGCGATAATCCCACCTACACCTGCCGCTTTTATTGAAATAGGTGCATGCTCCCGGGAACTGCCGCAACCAAAATTTTTGCCGGCTACAATAAAATCTCCCCGGCTAACTTTTGACGCAAATTCCGGGTCTGCATCTTCCATACAGTGGCGAGCTAGCTCTTCAGGATCATGCGTGTTTAAGTAGCGCGCCGGTATTATAGCATCGGTATCTATATCGTCTCCAAAGATCCAGGCTTTCCCTTCCAATATCATTTTGCCACCTCCCCCGGGTGAATAATATATCCGGCAACTGCCGATGCTGCCGCAACTGCCGGGCTGCTCAAATACACTTCGCTTTGAGGGTCTCCCATCCTTCCCACGAAGTTCCGGTTAGTTGTGGCCACTGCTTTTTCTCCCGGAGCCAGTATGCCCATGTGACCACCCAGGCAGGGACCACAGGTAGGAGTGCTTACTGCGGCACCGGCTTCCATAAAAATCTCCAGCAAACCTTCTTTTAAAGCCTGCGAATACACTTCCTGGGTTGCCGGAATTACAATCAAACGGAGAGAAGGGTGGACCTTATTTCCACGCAAAACCCCGGCTGCCTGCCGCAGATCTTCAATGCGTCCGTTGGTACAGGAGCCTATCACCGACTGGTGAATATGAACTTCTTGTGCTTTGCTCACCGGTTTTACATTGGAAGGTTTATGCGGAAAAGCAACTTGCGGTTCCAGGTTGCTTACTTCAAACCTGAAGGTGTTTTCGTATTCCGCATCCCGGTCCCCGTAAACAGGTTCATATTCGCGAGCGGCACGGGAAGCAGCATATTCCAGCACTTTCCCGTCAGGCTCCATGTAACCGCATTTGGCCCCGGCTTCTATAGCCATATTGCTCATGGACAGCCTTCCTTCCAGGCTCATTTCCTCCATTGCCGGACCTGAAAACTCCATGGCACGATACAGGGCCCCGTCTACCCCTATTTCACCTATAGTATAAAGTATGAGATCCTTTCCCCCAACCCATTCGGGAAGTTTCCCATTGTATTCAAATTTTATTGCAGGAGGAACTTTAAACCAGGCTTCTCCCAGCGCCATGGCTGCAGCCAGGTCCGTGCTGCCTACGCCGGTAGCAAAGGCCCCCAGCGCACCATATGTGCAGGTGTGTGAATCGGCGCCTATAATAATTTCTCCCGGCAGGGCCAGCCCTTCTTCCGGCAGTAGGGCATGCTCTACTCCCATTTTGCCAATTTCGTAATAATACTTTATGCGGTGCTTTTCCGCAAACTCACGCATAATTTGTACCTGCTTTGCCGTGTTGATATCCTTGTTGGGGGTAAAATGATCCGGAACCAGGGCTACCCTGGAGGTGTTAAAAACAGTTTCCGCTCCCATCCTGTTGAACTCGCTTATTGCGACCGGCGCAGTTATGTCGTTTCCCAGGCACAAATCAATTTTAGTATTAACTATCTCTCCCGGTTCTACACTTTTTTTCCCGGCCCCCCGGGCCAGAATCTTTTGTACCATTGTCTGTCCCATACGCGCTTCCCCTTTACTTTTATTTTAATCTTAGTTACCCGCGGAATTTTTACTGCCCCGCACCATAGCAATTTTACCCGTACGTACAATTTCTTTAATGCCATAGTACTGCAGCAGCAGCTTTATGGCTTCCAGTTTTTCATCATCCCCGGTTACTTCAATTACCATGGAATCCGGTGACACATCCACAGTCTTGCCCCGGAACGTTTCTACTATTTGTTGTATCTCTCCCCTGTTCTGGGGTTCAGCCTGTACTTTTATCAACATCAATTCCCTGGAAACGGCCGGGTCTTCTGTAATATTGCTTATTTTAATTACGTTTATTAATTTATTTAGTTGTTTTACTACCTGCTCCAGAGTAGGACTGTCTTCTTCAACGGTTATGGTCATACGAGATATCCCGGGTTCCGTGGTTTCCCCTACTGCTATACTGTCAATATTAAAACCCCTTCGGCTAAAAAGGCCAGCCACCCTGGACAGTACTCCTGGTTTGTCCTCTACTAAAACAGCCAGAATTTTCTTCATCAAACATCGCTCCCATCCATCATCAAGTTGTTAATGGGTTGATTCGGTGCCACCATGGGAAACACATTTTCTGTACTATCCACACGGAAATCCATTATTACAGGTCCTTCCTCCTGCATGGCTGTTTTAATTGTTTCTTCAACCTGGTCAAACTGATCTACTTTCATGCCTTTAGCACCAAAAGCTTCTGCTATACGGGCGAAATCTGGACCATATTCAAAGGTGGAATAAGAGTACCTACGGTTATAAAACAGTTCCTGCCACTGGCGAACCATCCCCAGGCAGCTGTTGTTTATAATCGCCACCTTTACCGGGATACCGTAATAAACGGCTGTGGATAGTTCCTGTATATTCATTTGAAAACTGCCGTCCCCTGCTATGCAAAAAACAGTTTCCTCCGGCCTGGCCAGTTTGGCTCCCAGGGCGGCTGGAAAACCAAACCCCATGGTTCCCAGGCCACCTGAGGAAACAAAGCTGCGGGGCTTTTCAAACCGGTAGTGTTGGGCTGTCCACATCTGATGTTGCCCTACATCTGTAGCTATTATTGCCTCTCCACCTGTGATTTCGTTAATTTTGTTTATAACCTGCTGGGGCTTTATAACCTTATTGTCTACCGGCTCCGGGTTTAAGTCAACTTTTTTATCCCACTGGTTAACTTTATCCAGCCACTCCGCGGTATCTCCCGGCTGGAAGCGCCGGGAAAGAGCCTGCAGAACTCTCTTTAAATCTCCTACAATTGGTATGTCCACAGCTATATTTTTCCCTATTTCCACGGGATCAATATCTATGTGAATTATCTTGGCCCTGGGGGCAAAAGCATCAAGCTTACCTGTAACACGGTCGTCAAAACGAACCCCTACAGCAATTATAAGATCCGCTTCCATAAGCGCATAGTTGGCCGCCCTGGTCCCGTGCATGCCTGGCATTCCAAGGTACAGGTGATTGCTGGCAGGAAAACCGCCCAGTCCCATCAAAGTTAAAGTAACCGGAATATTCCCCCTGGTTGCCATTTCTTGAAGTTCGTGATAACCGCCAGAACGTACAACCCCCCCCCCGGCCATAATAACCGGTTTTTTGGCATTTTTTATTGCTTTTATCGCACGGTTTACCTGGCCGGGGTGTCCTTCTACGTTTGGTTTATAGCCAGCTATATCTATTTCCTGCGGGTAGTTATATTTTTCTTCGAGTGCCTGAACATCTTTAGGGAGGTCTATCAATACCGGGCCACAGCGCCCCGTAGTTGCTATATGAAAAGCTTCTTTTAATATGCGGGGCAATTCTTCAACATCTTTTGCCAGGTAATTGTGTTTGGTTATGGGAAGGGTTATCCCGGTAATATCCGCTTCCTGAAAAGCATCGGTTCCTATAAGAAAGGTGGGCACCTGCCCGGTTATTACCACCATGGGCACAGAATCCATGTAAGCATTGGCAATGCCAGTTACCAGGTTGGTGGCACCGGGACCGGAGGTAGCGGTTACTACGCCTGGTTTCCCGCTGACGCGGGCGTAACCGTCCGCGGCATGGACCGCACCCTGTTCGTGGCGGGTTAATACGTGGCAAATAGAAGAATCATAAAGAGAATCGTAAAGATTGAGAATTGCTCCGCCCGGGTAGCCAAACACCCTGGTTACACCTTCTTCCTGAAAAGCCTTTAATATCATTTCCGATCCTGTTAATTTCATGGTTACTGTTGGTTCACCTCCAAAACTGCTCCTTTGCTGGCAGATGTTACCATATGTGAATAGCGCTGCAAATAACCCCGTTCCACCGGCGATGACTTTATGCTTGTTGTTTCCAGCCTTTTCTGTATTTCCTCCTCCGAAACTTTGGCTTCCAGGCGGAAGCGGGGTATATCTATAACTATCCTGTCCCCGTCTCTCAGGACCGCCAGAGGTCCTTTAACTGCCGCTTCAGGGGAAATATGCCCGATGGAAGCTCCCCGGGTTGCCCCGGAAAACCTGCCGTCGGTAATCAGGGCCACACTTTTATCCAGGCCCACCCCCGCAACCGCAGAAGTAGGGGCCAGCATTTCCCTCATACCGGGCCCACCTCTCGGGCCTTCATACCTTATCACTACTACTTCGCCTGCAGTTACCTTTCCGGCATTAATGCCTTCTACAGCTTCTTCTTCGCTTTCAAACACCCGGGCCCTCCCTTCCCAGGAAAGCATGCTTTCTTCAACAGCTCCTCTTTTTACCACGGAGCCTTCCGGGGCTATATTTCCAAACAATACCGCTATACCACCCTTCTCCCGGTAGGGGGCCTCTGAAGAACAGATAATCCCTTTTTCTTTCCGAACATTGCCTTTTATGTTTTCTTTTACTGTATACCCCGTAACTGTCAAGCGTGTATCATCCAGCAAATTCTTTTTGGACAATTCCTGCATCACTGCGGCAATACCCCCGTCAAAGTGCAAATCCTGTATTCTATCTTCCCCGGCTGGGCTCAGCGAACACAGCTGGGGAGTTTTTTCACTGATACGGTTCACATGGTTTAAGTCCATCTCTAAGCCTGCTTCTTTGGCTACAGCAGCAAGATGAAGTATGGTGTTAGTAGACCCTCCCAACGCCATGTCTACCGCCAGTGCATTATTCAGGGCCCCATAAGAAACAATATCGCGGGGAAAAATATTGTTTCTCCAGTTAAACATGGTCCTGCGCCCTGCTTCCTTGGCCAGGCGGACCCTTCCCGCGTGTACCGCGGGGACGGTACCGTTTCCCGGCAGAGCAAGACCCAGGGCCTCGGATACACAATTCATGGTGTTGGCCGTAAACATTCCGGCGCAGGAACCACACCCCGGGCAGGCTTTCATTTCTATATCTTTTAGTTCTTCTTCCGTAATTTTCCCCGACCCGGCTGCACCTGCAGCTTCAAAAACATTTTTTAAATCTATTTTTTTCCCATTGTCTTCTCCGGCAAGCATGGGACCACCGCTAACCAGCACCATGGGGAGGTTTAGGCGAAGTGCAGCCATCAGCATTCCCGGTGTTATTTTATCGCAGTTGGTGATAAATACAAGGGCATCAAAACAGTGTGCCTCAGTCATGGCTTCAATGCTGTCCGCAATAAGTTCCCTGCTGGCCAGCGAATAGTTCATGCCCCTGTGGTTCATGGCTATACCGTCACAGATACCTATAGTAGAAAACTCTACAGGTGTACCGCCCTCCATCCTCACACCGGCTTTAACCGCTTCTGCAAGCCGCGTCAGGTGGATATGCCCCGGAACTATTTCATTAAACGAGTTAACCACACCAATCAAAGGGCGCTCCATCTCTTCCTCGTGGTAACCCATGGCCCAAAACAACGAGCGATGGGGGGCCCGCTCTATTCCTTTTCTAACCGTATCACTTTTCATGATTTTTCACCCTGCCTTAAATTATATGCCCGGCTGTTAACGACCAGAATAAACTTCTACCCCGTGACTCCGGGCGTAATCGTGAAACCGGGACATGATTTTTTTGGTTATTTCTCCAGGAACCGCCCTGCCTATACTCCTGCCATCAATTTCAATTACCGGTATTACTTCCGCCGCCGTCCCCGTCATAAAACATTCATCGGAAACATAAAGCTGGTGGCGCGTAAACGGCATCTCTTCCACAATTATACCTTCATGGCGGGCCAGGTCAATCACTGTATCCCTTTTTATGCCTTTTAAAATGCCCAGGTAGGCAGGGGGAGTTATGAGCTTACCTTCCCGGTAAATAAAAACGTTTTCTCCCGAGCCCTCGGTAACGTAGCCGTCCTTGTTCAGCATTATTGCCTCCATTACCCCGGCCTGGTTGGCCTCGATTTTTACCAGAATGTTGTTTAAGTAATTCAAAGATTTTATTTGAGGGTCCAGGGCATCCGGAATATTTCTACGGGTGGGAACTGTAATCACTTTCAGGCCCTGCTCATATAGCTCCTTAGAAAACAAGGTTATCTCGTGGGCAATAATAATTACCGTAGCTTTATTGCACTTCCGCGGGTCCAGGCCCAAGTCACCTACTCCCCTGGAGACCACCACCCTTATATACGCATCTTCCAGCTGGTTAGCTTTAACCGTTTGTACAATGGCTTCTTCCATTTCTTCAGTGCTGTAGGGTATCTCCAGCATTATTGAATGCGCTGATTCGTACAACCTTTTGACATGCTCCTTTAGTTTAAAAATGCGTCCATGGTAAGCCCTGATGCCCTCAAAAACACCGTCCCCGTAAAGGAGTCCGTGATCAAAAACAGAAACCGTAGCTTCTTCCTCGGGGACCAGCCTGTCGTTTATAAATATCTTTTGACCCATACTCAACCCTCCATATTAATACAATTTATTAATGTTAACTAAACTCCGGGAATAAAACCTCATGACAAACAAACAATCTAATTTTTCCCCCGACTTCAAAAGTACACTCCGCCTGAGCAGAAACAATTATTTAAGTATATAAAAAAGCCCCCGCCCAAAGGGGCGGAGGCTTGACTCCGCGGTACCACCCTTTTTACCGCAATACTGCGGTCTCTCCAAGAGCTACCAGAATATAACGGTTCTTCCCGTTCTTCCGTACTGGCCGCGGAAGCCCGCGAGTGCTTTCCGAAAGAATGCTCCGAGGTGACCTTCAACAAGCCTTTTTACCGGTTCGCACCATCCACCGGCTCTCTTTAAAAAAGTCTTGCCTACTCCCCCTCTTCCTTGCAGCTGCATCTATTATATTTTAAGCGTCTGATTATTGATAATTATTATATATAGCAGTAAAGCTATTGTCAACAGCTTGTGTAAATATTATTATAACATTAAGTTAAACGGTCTACAATATCAACAATTGCGCTTTCCTTGGGCTTTTTTAACTACGGGGGCTTTTTTAACTACGGGGGCTTTTTTAACTAAAACTATCGAGACCAGGTATTATTGTAGCTTCCGGAGGGTCACTTGTTAGATCGGGCGGCTTCCTCAAGTAGAAAAACGCACAAAAAGGACATCTCCGTCCTCTACCCGGTAATCCTTCCCTTCCACTCTGGTTTTGCCTTTTTCCCTGGCGGAAGCAAGAGAACCAGCTTCCACCAGGTCATTCCATGGGACAACTTCCGCAGAACGAAATCCTTTCTTCATATCCGTATGAATTTTCCCGGCAGCATCCACTGCAGAAGTGCCTTCCCCGATCAACCAGGCCCTGGCCTCTTCCCCTTTAACCGTAAAAAAAGTTATCAGGCCCAGTCGGGAATAACACATATTTACTATTTTTCGAGGAGAATCTTCATTTATTTGATATTCCTGTTGAAATTCTTTTTTTTCTTCTTCCTCCAGCTCCGTTAATTCCAGTTCCAGCCTGGCGCAAACTTCAACCAAGGGAGCGTCTTCCTCTTTTATAAATTCAGCAAAATCTTCTGGAATCTCTTTGTTTAAATTCTTTTCCTCCCTGTTCAAGACATAAATAACTTTTTTATCCGTAAGCAAATGTAACTCTTTAATAGTTTCCTCTTCCCAGTCAGTACGGGAAAAGCTATGGACCGGATTTTCACTGTTTAAATGCAGGTACAATCTCCTGAGAAGTTCTTTTTGAGCCAGTATTTCTTTTTGACCCGATTTAGACTTTCTTTCCACGCTTTCCAGCCTCTTTTCCACCGTAGCCAGGTCTGCTAATATCAATTCCAGGTTTACTACTCTTGCTTTATTAAGAAGTGACTGTTCGAAATTATTTTCTCCACCACTTAAATTAAACTCTCCTATAACATGAATTACCAGATCCATTTCCCTTATCTGAGCTAAAAACTGGTTACCCAGCCCTTCACCCCGGCTGGCGCCTTCCACCAGGCCAGCCACATCTACTACTTTTAAATAAGCAAAAGTGACCTTGCTTGAACCCAACGCCCTGGAAAGTGAAAGCAAGCGATCGTCTTCCAGGGGAACCACTCCTGTATTGGGATTTACCGTTGAAAACGGATAAGAAGCAATTTCTACCTGTATTGAGGTCAGCAGGTTAAAAAGGGTGGACTTGCCTGCATTGGGAATTCCCACAATACCACAGCTTATAGACAATACCAATCTCTCCTTTAAAAAGTTATTTGGTTAATAGATAGATAGCCGTTCTGCCAAAACAGATATCTTTCTTCAGCCGGTTGTGTAAGATTGAGTGATTCAAGCAGTGTCGCTTGGAATATCTATGAACGTGGGTAAAAGTTTCATTTGCGTGATTTAACAGATAGTAGCATGGCCACCACCCTACCACCGGCTTTAGGTATAGCAACAGCTTGCATTGATTAATTATTTTAAAAAGGAGGCAGGCTCTGCCTCCTTTCACCCTAAACACCCTTATTCGTACCTCTTTTCGGCCAATTTTAACTTCCTGAACAAATGGCATCAATTATGGCGCTTTTTTGCGCCCTCATTAATTTTAATTCACACCATCCCTGGTGCCTTTTTAATAATAAAAAACAATTTATGTGGCAATACTTATTCAAGTATTTCCTTTACCCTTTTCTCAAAACGAGCCCGCGGCAACAAAACGCTCCTGCCACAGTTCATGCATTTTATCCTGAAATCCATGCCCACCCTTACAATTTCCCACCGGTTTTCACCGCAAGGATGACCCTTCTTCAAGCTGACCACCTGGCCTACTTCGAAGCTCTTCATAACTGTTATACCCCTTCAGACCGGCTGTTATTATCCAGCACCTCCTGCAACTGCTGGTGCACCTTGTTTATATCCTGATCACCGTCTACGGCGTGAAGCAAGCTTTTGCGCCGGTAGTATTCAATTAACGGTTCCGTCTGCTCACGGTAAACCTTTATACGCTGTTTTACTGTTTCCATGCTGTCATCTTCCCTCTGATAGAGCTCCCCACCACATTGGTCACATACGTTTCTAACCTGAGGTGGATTAAATTTAAGATGATAGGTTGCCCCGCAGTCACGGCAAATTCTCCTCCCGGTTAGCCTGGAAATAAGTTCATCTTCCGTAACTTCAATGTATATTACATAATCTATTTTTCTCTGCATACCTTCCAGAACTTCTTCCAATGACTTGGCCTGTTCAACAGTCCTGGGAAAACCATCAAGCAGGGCACCTGCCTGGCAGTCAGGCTCTTTTAACCTTTCTTCTACTATTTTCACCACAACCTCGTCAGGGACCAGTTCTCCTTTATCAAGATAATCTTTTGCCTGTTTACCAAGCTCTGTTTCTTTCTTTATGGAAGCCCTGAGTATGTCCCCCGTAGATATATGGGTCAATTTGTATCTTTCCACAATCATTTCCGCTTGAGTCCCTTTACCTGCTCCCGGTGCTCCCAAAAGTATTACCAACATATAACTCCCTCCTAAATTTAACAACTGTTTTATTGCCAATATATGGCTTGTGCCCGCCTGCAAACCTGCTTTGCAAGGCGGATGAATTGCAATACCGCTCCAGCTTATCTCCACAACCTGCAGAAAACTACGGTTTTGCTCCATTGCCTTTCCGGGCTGGCAACCTCCCCCCAGAAACTTAAGAGCCAGTGGAAGCAAATCCTCGCCTTTAATTACTCCCTGGGGAACTTACAACCAGTATGCCCATGATTAAAAGCCTCCTGCTTTAACTGGAGGCAGGTAGTTGACCTGATATTATTATTAAGCCTTACAAGGCTGTACTTGCGAATCGTAACGTATTATTACTTCTCTACATCTTTCCTGAAATATTTTCTTCAATATTTCACGGAATCCTTCTTGTATTTTAAAAATATTATTCTTTTGACAGTAAAATATGGAGAATATATTTAATGTTACCACCATACCCCCACTGCATCGTATAAATAAAGACACCATTCTGCCAGAACAGATTCTTCTATGCCCAGGACTGCATAAACTGGCGGGTATACCAGGTAGATTACCCCCGCAACACTTATTAATAAACTTGCTAAAATAAAATATCTTCCCAGGCCCAGAAAAACCGCCAAATAATTGGGTGCCCCTGTTGGCAGAGTGAATGGTTTGCCAGAATTTGAGCTTTTTTTAAATACATTTAACAGTCCATAAAAGATTATTGCCGCCACTGAAAAGCCCCACACATTTAAAAATATTTTTGTCAACTGCTCGGCAACAACTATATCCTCCCCGGCATACCCTGTTAACGAATCTGCCTCGGCCGGTAACCTGTCTAAAAACTTTTCTTTTATTACCGGGGGCAACCTTAACTCCGGAAGTAGTTCCCTGCTCCCGTTTTTGGCACCCCTCCCTCCTTCAACCGGCACCACCGGTTGAGAGCTTATAATTTTTTGAACTTTTTTGTCCAGGGGATAAAAGGTGGTTAATATCGCCATCACATTGTTTTTTAACATGTGAGCCATTTGCAATGAAATTATTATTAATAAAAAGTTCCAGCCAGCATTTTTTAATCCTTCCATGTAGCCTTTTGCTCCTCCCCACAACAGCATACATATTAAACAAATATCCAGCCAGAACACGTGTCTTATCCCTCCAGTTTGGTTTTGCCTTTTTTTTATCATATTTTTGACAACTCAACTTCATTACAACAACTGGCATGTTTTCATAAAGTAAAGGCACCGGACGATTCTGTAACCTGAGTAATGGTTTATATATTTGATATTAAATTTTATCGCTTAAGGAATAAATTATTTCACCACGATATATACATAAATTACCGGCTGGTGAGCACAATATATTATTATCAGGGAGGTAATTTTAAAAAATGGAAAACTCAAATGTACAAACCGGTGACAAAACAAAACATTCTTATTGTTGCTTAAAAACAAGTAGCCTGGATAAAACTGCTTCATATCAAATAAAACAATTTTTGTTTGCCACCCTTCAGGAAAACAAGCATGTTTTTAACGGGCATGCCATTCTTTGCATCGGTTCCGACCGCGCTACCGGTGATGCTCTGGGACCACTGGTAGGTAAATATATAAAGTCTTATTGCGACCCTCCGCCGTTAATGTGGGGATGCCTAGATAATCCCGTGCATGCCGTAAACCTTGTGGACCACCTTAAATATATCAGTAAGCACCACCCGGGGGTATTTGTTATTGCCGTTGACGCTTCCCTGGGAAAATCCAGTGACGTGGGAACAATTGAGGCCGGAACGGGAGCAATTAAGCCAGGAAAGGGCGTAAACAAGGAACTTCCCTGGACCGGGAATGCTTACGTAAGGGGCATTGTTAATGTTGGAGGTTTTATGGAGCACATGGTTCTACAGAGCACCCGGCTCTCCCTGGTTATGCGAATGTCCAGAATAATAAGCCTGGGCATTGCCGGCGCTTTGAATCTTTACTATAGAAACTATCGACCTGCAACTATTGTACATAACTTTTAAGTATTTTAAATTACCGGAACCACGCAGCAACGAGCAAAAGGTTAACACTGACCCCAAGCGCTTATTAGAGGTTGGAGTTTAGAAGAAAAACCCCCACCTTATGAGGAGTTGAACCTGGTATCAAGTCACCTTAAACTTGAGTAGCTGCAAACTTCAATTTAAACGAATTCTAATACATGCTGGATAGCTGTTTTTAAGCAAAATAAGGCCACCCCACTACGGGGTAGCCTTATCGTTTTTTCATATTTATACCCAATACAAACATAAAACACTTGTTCTTGCGTCTCAGAACATTTATTTCAACAAGTCTTCATTTATCACATCTTCGTTAATAACTATTTCCGGGGAATTTTTGGTATCTTTCTTGTTCTTGCTGCTGTATCTACCGTTATCGCCTTTATTCAACTGTCCGAACATATTGCTTACATTTTTCTTATCGTTTTTATTTTCATTTTTGTTTTTCATTTCACAGTTACCTTTAAAAAGTGCCCCATCGTCAATAGCCAGGTGATATGCCTTTACATCTCCTACCAGGGCGCCGGTGTCTCTAAGTTCCATTTTACCCTCTGCATCTATATTTCCTTCTACACTGCCTGCTATAGCAACATTTGCCGCTTTTATTTCAACTTTTACTTTGCCACTTTCCCCTATAATTACATCGCCCTGGGTTATTATGTCTCCTTCCATCTCTCCATCTACGCGAACAATTCCATTTGTTTTTATAGTGCCCTTAAAAAATGTCCCTTTGCCAATAACCGTGTTAACCCTATCCGTAGAAACATCTCCTTTCTCCCTCTTTAGCAAATGCATTCTACCTCCTTAAAAATCTCATTTGGTTATTCCCCATCTTCTTTGTCTTTCTCCTCTTCCATCTCCGGCAGATCTAAATCCAGCAAGCCTGCTACATTTTGAATGTTATCTTCTATTTCCTCGCTTTTTTGTGACAACATTTCTTTGTCTTCCCCTATTTCTTCCAGCTCCACCCTTAACGCACGGTTTTCTTCCCGAATATACTGGTTTTCTTCTTCTGTTGCTTTTAGATCACGGTAGTAATACATTAAAACAAAAAACGTGGTAATGATAAGCACAATTCCCACACATGCCAACTGGCACAACCAAAGTGGAATTCGGACGTATTTTATTTCACCATCAGCATGAGGAACCAGGATAAGGGAAAAATATTTTTTATTGTTGCCCGGGCTTTGAGTGTTCATTTTTCTATCCTAACTCCTCCCTGTATTTTATCTATAGCTTCTTGAGCCTGTGAAATTGCTTGAACTTCTTCTTCAGACAGGCGGTATTTACTCTTTCCCTCCACTACATCTTTGGCATAAACTCGAGTCTCGTCTCTTCCAAAAATACTACTTACCACCACCCCCTCCTTTTTACCGTTCATAAGAGCCAGGGAAAAACTGAGGTCTCCCCCGGCATCCTTGATTGCGTTGTATCTTTGGAAACCTACCCCCATAATTGAGTTCTCCACCAGGATTTCCAGGTGGTTAATTTCTTTTTTTATTTCTTCCAGCCCTTCTTCTACTCCCTTTATAGATTCGGCATGTTTCTGTATTAGCTCCTCCTGCCTCCAGGCATCGTTAACCAGTGCCATTTTTCTTATTTTCCTGCGGTTGCCGCCAACTCTTATTAACAGGTAAATTACCGCCAGCAACAGTACCAGTACTGCACCGCATAATGAAAGCATGACTTCCACTAAATTGTTTTCCAAAAATATAACCATAGACTTTATAAATATTTCCTCCCTGTATCACCATAATTTTATAGCAATATCTCAAATTCAATTAGTATTATCTCGCCACACGTTTCACGTGAAACATTCAGTTATTTATTTTTTCCTTTGATCAAGGATAGCACCCTCTCCAGGTCCTCTTCTCCAAAAAAGTCTATCTCTATAACGCCTCCGTGCTTATTTTTCTTTATTCTAACCCTGGTGCCCAGGCTGGTTTGAAGGTCTTCTCTTAATTCTTCCCAAAATATTTCTTCTTCCTTCCTTTTTTCTACTCCCTTTTCATCTTCTCCTGACTCTTTCTTTTTTGATTGAGATACTTTCTTTTCCACATCCCGTGCCGTTAATTTATTGTTAACAATTTTTTCTGCTATCTCTTCTTGTAATTGTGTTTCTTTTACCGCTAAAAGAGGCCTGGCCTGTCCTTCATTTATTTTTCCTTCCAGCAGTGCATTCTTTAACTTATCCGGCAACTGCAGCAGCCTCATGGTGTTGGCAATAGTAGCCCTGCTTTTGCCAAGTTTCCTGGACAGCTCTTCCTGGGTCATCTTAAATTCATTAATCAATCTTTTATAGGCGGTTGCTTCTTCTATAGGGTTTAAATCCTCTCTTTGCAGGTTTTCAATCAAGGCCACTTGCAATAATGTGCTTTCTTCTATCTCCTTTACAATTGCCGGTATGGTTTCTTCTCCTGCCATGCTCGAAGCTTTCCATCTTCTTTCTCCCACTATTAAAACATATTTTCCGTTTTTCTCCGGCGTTACTATTACCGGCTGAACCACACCATGTTCTTTTATTGATTCTGCAAGTTCATTTAACTTTTCTTCATCGAATTCTTTCCTTGGTTGATACGGGTTAGGCTTTATTCGGTCTATATCAATATTTTCCACATTGCCAGATACTTTTTCTTCACTCTCTTCTACTTCAGGAATTAAGGCACTTAAACCTTTACCCAGCCCTTTTTTAGCTTTGTTCATTTATTTATCACCTCATGCGCCAGTTGTAAATATACTTCGCTTCCTTTGCATTTATTATCATAGTCCATTATAGGTTTACCGTGGCTGGGTGCTTCGCTTAACCTCACATTCCTGGGAATAATAGAACTATGTACCAGTTCCTTAAAATAGTTTTTCACTTCATCAGCCACCTGGGCAGAAAGATTGGTCCGGGAGTCATACATGGTTAAAACAACCCCACCTACTCTCAGTTCTTTATTAAGATGTCTTTTTACCAGGTCTATAGTATTCATAAGTTGTCCCAACCCTTCCAGGGCGTAGTACTCACATTGTATAGGTATTAACACTTCTTCTGCTGCCGTCAAAGCATTTATAGTAAGAAGCCCCAGTGATGGCGGGCAATCAATTATGATATGATCGTATTTTTCTTTTATCTCCGCAATTGCTTCTTTTAGTATTACCTCTCTGGAAACAGTAGACACCAGTTCAATTTCAGCACCGGCCAGTTTTATAGTTGCAGGTATTACCTCCATACTTTTTCTAACCCCATCCACCATAACTTTTTTCATGGGCATGCCGTTAATCAAAATATCATACATACATTTTTTAATATTTTTTTTATCCAGCCCTATTCCACTGGTGGTATTTCCCTGGGGATCTATATCCACAAGCAGCACTCTTTTGCCCAGATTATCCAAAGAGGAGCTCAAATTAATAGCTGTAGTGGTTTTGCCTACACCACCTTTTTGATTGGTAATAGCAATTACTTTACCCATAAATGTCCTCACCTTATTGTCATACTTTCTTAATTTATTTGCTTGGTTTTGTCAACTTTTATTCTTTTCCGTATTTATATTTCGGAAACGTTATTAAAAATTCCTTCTTTTCAAAAATAAAAATAGGAATTTAGTTCAATCTAAATTCCCTTTCAATATTTAAACCTGGCCCGTTTAACGCTTTCAAACTTTTTTTAATCAGTCTTGGGGAGCCGTATTACCACTTCAATATATTCACTCTCTTCCTTTTCACTAACTTCAGGTTTTAGCCCGGCACTTTCTATGGTTTGCAACGCCTCCCTTATAGTATTTAAAAATATTCTCATATCCCTAACTACCGCTTTTGGGGAACTTCTTTTTTTTCTTCCATTCTCATTTCCATCTTTATTTAATAGCTTCTCCACCATCTCTTCTGTTTGTTTAACATTTAATCCCTTATTGGCTACTTCTTTTATTACATACAACTGATCGTTTTCATCTTCAAGCTTTAACAGGGTTCTTGCATGCCTTTCCGTAACCTCACTATCTTTTATCCATTTTATCACTTCATCAGGGAGCCGAAGCAACCTCATTTTATTGGCAATAGTAGACTGACTTTTCCCCAACCTTTGCGCCAACACTTCCTGGGTAAGCTTAAATTCGTTTATTAATTTTTCGTACCCCTGGGCTTCTTCGATAAAACTCAGGTCTTCCCTTTGAAGATTCTCTATAAGTGCAATTGTAGCCACGGCATTATCATTTAACTTCTGTACTACAGCTCTTATACTCTCCCACCCCAGTAGTCGGCATGCCATTAGCCTTCTTTCCCCAACTACCAGCTCGTACATATCCTCCCTGGGGCGAACTATAACCGGCTGGAGCAATCCATATGTTTTAATCGACTGGGCCAGTTCATTGATCTTATCTTCATTGAATTCTTTCCTTGGCTGATACGGGTTGGTATCAATTTTGTTTATATCCAAAAGTTCAACTTTTTCCCGTTCACCTCCACCTTCCCACATCCATAACGCCTTACCAATTTCCTTCATTTGCCACACCACCCGTTCAAAGATTCCATTGTAAAATTATTCGACATAAGGAAGATGATCCCTTCATGTTTTATTAATAGATTTTACATACGTTGGCAAGAATTCTCCCACTCTAAGCGGAACGTAATAGCTACTATACACTTGAGACCAGCTTCGAGAACTCCCACCTTTGGCCTGCTTCCATACACCTCTTATTTTCTTTGAACTTACAGGGGCTTCTTCCGGGGAATTCCTTCTCTCCTGGGATACTTTACGGGAGTGTTATTTATTTTTTTTATAGAGTATATAACTCCTTTTCCCCGGCCTGATATACTGTAATGGTGCCTTTCTATAACTTTCCCTCCACATTCCTCCAATGCATTTTTGGCTTTTTTTATTTCTTCTTCACCACGGCTCCCCTTGTAAGCAAACATCAGCCCACCTGTTTTTACCAGGGGCAACCCTGTTTCCACTAAAACCGGCATTTCTGCCACAGCCCTGGCAACCAGGTAATCAAACTTTTCCCGGCAATTTTCTTCCCGGGCCACATTTTCCGCTCTTCCCTTTAAAAACTCAACTTCTTTTAAATTTAACACATTTACCGCGTGTTTTAAAAAATTAATTTTTTTTCTCGAGGCTTCTAACAAGTACATTTTATTCTTTTCCATCACCAGCTTTAACGGAAGTCCAGGAAATCCCGCCCCGGACCCAAGGTCACACCATTTTCCAGGAGGAGGATTATAAAACTTTAACAGCATTAAAGAATCTACAAAATGCTCTTCTATCAACTCATTTATGTTTTTTGCCCCGGTAAGGTTTAATTTTTTATTTGCTTCCCAAACCAGTTCCAGGTACTTTACTATCTTATCCGTGTCTATCCCCGTTAATAATAATTTATTTTCCAGCAGTGCATTTCTTAATACTTCATTTATATCTTCTCTATCTATTTCTTCTCTGTCCATTGCTTAACTTCCTATTTTCCAATACAAAAATTTTCAAAAATGTTGTCCAGCAGGTCTTCGCTTACATGCTCTCCTGTTATTTCGCCAATTTTTTCTTCTACCCGGTTTATTTCCGTGGAAATAATATCTAAGGGGCCTCTCTCTTCAGCCAGCTTCAGCGTATTTTCCATGGCTTCCATTGCATTTCCAAGGGATTCTTTATGTCTCTTTGATACAACTACCGGGTTTTCTTCATTTATATAAATTTCCTTGCCTACCCACCGCCTCAAATGTTCTTCTACCTCTTTGGTTCCTTCTTCGTTCACCACCGAAACATGGTACACCGTTGAATTTACCAGTTCTTCATTTACTTCCTCCCGGGATACCACACATTTAATGTCTATCTTATTAACCAGGACTACCACTTCCACATCATCTCTTTCCTTTAATTGTTTAAATATTTCCCTGTCTTCTTTTTCTATCCCTGTAGATCCGTCCAGCATTATTATGATCAGGTCAGCTTTTTCTAACGCTTCTCTCGCCCTTTGTACTCCCATGTTTTCTACGGGATCTTCTGTTTTTCTTATTCCTGCAGTATCAATTAAACGGACCGGCACTCCATCTATGTTAACATTTTCTTCCAGGGTGTCCCTGGTGGTTCCCGGCACTTCAGTTACTATAGCCCGGTTTCTTTTTAGTAAATAATTAAGCAGTGACGACTTTCCCACATTGGTTTTTCCCACAATCGATAATCTAATTCCCTGCTGAAGCAAAACCCCTTTTTTGGCACCTTCGTCAATATTTTTAATCCGTTTCAAGATTCTTTCTAAATCCTTTTGAAGCCCGCGGTAATCTACCTCTCCTACATCATCCTCCGGAAAATCAAAGGTTACCTCCAGGTTCATTCTCAAGTTTAACAATTCTTCTTTTATCTCTTCCAGGTGCCCGGACAGCTCACCTCCTACATTTCTGGCAGCTATCCTTGCCGCTTTTTCCGACCTGGCATTAATAATATCCAGCACACTTTCTGCCTGGCTTAAATCAATTCTTCCATTTATATAGGCTCTCCTGGTAAATTCACCCGGGCCGGCCAGCCTGGCACCATGCCGGACGGTTAGTTCCAGTATTTGATTTAATACAATCCAACCGCTGTGACCGTTAATTTCTACTATATCTTCACGGGTATAAGTTGCAGGGGAGGCCATAAAAGATACCAGCACCTCGTCAACTAACTCCCCCTCTTCACCTTTTATGAACCCGTAATACATTTTATGTGTTTTAAAATTCCCGTCATTATTTTCTTTTTTCCGGTAGGGATGAAAAATCTGTTTTAAAATCCTTAACGCATCGGGACCACTCATTCTGACTATGCCTATACCACCTTCACCAGCCGGTGTTGAAATTGCAGTTATTGTATCTTCACTAAAATAAACAGTTTCTTTCATTATACCACCTGAATTAATAATTATCGATATGGCCCACACTGCAGAAACTTCTAATACCTGTCTTTTTTAAATATGTTTATTCCGGTTCCTCATTCTTTAACTTTTCCCCCGGTCACAGCAAAAATACCGGAGTTGTTACCTTTTCTATTTACAAAAAATCCGCCTGTGCGGCGGAATAAATGCTTTTTATTTTTACTGCCGTAAAGGTTTAATTACTACCTTTCTATACGGTTCATCTCCACTGCTATAGGTTTCCACGTACGGGTCATCCTTCAGGGAAAGATGCACCAATCGCCTGTCTTGCCCGCTCATGGGCTCTAAAACCACTTCTTTTTTTATTTTTACAGCTTTCCTGGCAGATTTCGTTGCCATATCGCTTATATACTTTCTTCTCCTCTCACGGTAACCCTCAATATCAATAATTACTCTTCCATTAAAATTCTCAAACTGGCGGTGCATTATTACGTTCATCAAATACTGCAGCGCCTCCAGGGTCTGCCCTTTTTTCCCTATAAGCACACCCATGTCACTCCCTTTTATATCCACATATAATTCCGTTCCCTCTTCTTTAATGCTTATAATTCCATCCGGATCAACTTCCTCAATTATTTTCCCCAACATATACTCCAGGTAACTTAGCGGGGTATGAATAGGGGACATACTTACCCTGGCTTCCCGGTTGCCCCAAATACCCAGTATCCCGGAAGAAGGCTCCGACAGCACTTCTATGCTGGCGTTATCCCGGTTTATCCCCAGCTGTTCCAGCCCTTTTTTTATTGCTCCTTCTATAGTTTTATCCTTTACTTCTATTTTTTCCGTACTCACTTCTTTTTCTTCGCTCCCTTCTTTTTCGCTCCCTTCTTTTTCCTCCTGCCGGTAGATTTCTTGCTGCTTTTTTCATTTATTTCTTTATTCACTTCCGCTTCATTGCTTTCATAATCTTCTTCTTTATCCTTTTTAGTCTCTTCTATTTTTTTCTCCTCTTTTTCTTGTTCTTGCTCCAAACTTTCCCCTGTTTTTAAGCCCGCCTTGTTATCTTTTAATATTACATGCTGCCCCATGGAAAACATGTTGTTGGTAACCCAGTAAAGCACTACACCCACCGGCAGTGAAAAACTTATAAAAAAAAGTAAGGCCGGCATCATATAAAACAGCATTTTCTGGCTGGGATCGGTCATGCTCATCCTCTGGTATAAAAAGGTGGTGACGGCGGCCAATGCCGGAAATATATACAGGGCCGGGTCTTCAGTTGGCGCCAGCAACAGGTTCCAAATCGGCCCCATTTCTATTCCCAATAAATCGAACTGCGGAATTAAATGCACATTCTCTCCAATTTTATCGTATATGGAAAAGCCGGCGTCATTTCCTTCCCTCAACAAGTGAAATATTCCAATTAACACCGGCATCTGAACCAGCAGCGGCAAGCATCCCGCCAGCGGATTCACCTTGTTTTTCTGCATAAACTCCATAACTGCCCGGTTCTGCTTTTCTTTGTCATTTTTGTATTTCTCTTGTATTTTTTTTATTTCCGGCTGAACTTCCTGCATCTTTTTTGCAGACTGTATTTGCTTGTTATTCAATGGAAAAGTAACCAGCTTTACCATGAGAGTTAATATTATTATTGATATCCCAAAGTTAGGTATTACTCCATATATATAAGTTAATATCACGTCGAATATATCCGATATAGGCCTTATTAATTCAAAAAACAAATTTATTGTTCCTCCTTGCCTGGTTTCACGTGTTCCACGGCTATTTTACCGGGTCGTAGCCGCCCGGGTGAAAAGGGTGACAGCATAGAATTCGCCTCATTCCCATAAAAACACCTTTTATTATACCGTATTTCTCTACAGCTTCATAGGTGTACTGGGAACAGGTCGGATAAAAACGGCATGTAGGACCTTTAAGTGGCGCAATACAAGTTTGATAAAATTTAATAACCCATAAAAACAATTTACTCATGCCAGGTTTTTCCTCTTCTTTTTTCTTTTATCATAAGGCTCTCCCGGTTCATGGCTTTTAATACATCTTTTTTACATTCGTGGTAATCCATATACCCGGAAGTTTTCTTGGCCACAATAACAAAATCGTATCCTCCCGCTAATTCCTCCTGCATCCTTCGTATAACTTCCACAAAAAGCCTCTTTACCCTGTGCCGTACCACGCTGTTTCCAACTTTTTTACTTATAGAAAAACCGTACCGGTTATAATTTAACCCGTTTTTCAGGTAATAGACTACCATATAACGGGAAAAAAATTTTTTTCCCCTTCTAAATACTTTTTTGAACTCCCGGTTCTTGCGCAGGGATACCAGAGTCTCCTTCATCTTTTTTATACTGTAAGTGCTTTTCTCTGTTTGCGGCGTCTTCTTCTTATTACATTTTTACCCGAGGTGGTTCTCATTCTTTTCAGGAAACCGTGTACTCTTTTTCTCTTTCTTCTTTTAGGCTGATAAGTCCGCTTCATAGCCATACTCCTTTTTATTAATTTCTAAATCTATTCATCAAACCATTGCCAAAAATTATAACTTAACGCGAAACACCGTGTCAAGTCTGTTCAATTAATCCTTCCTTTTATCTTTTGGATTATTTTATTATAGCTTACCGGGAAATAAAATATTAGCCCCCTGAAATTTAATACCGTTTTTAGATTTCAGGGATAAACACATATTTCCGCATAAAAAACTTAACGGTTTGTGGCCAGATAATGCTGGTTGACAGCATTTAACGGGTGTTTTAGTTGTTTAATTGTGGGGAAAATTAATTTATACACCAATTCATCTCCCGCCTTCGCTTCGCTTAGAGGCGGGAGAATTCTTGGCAATTTAGTTAAATCATTCTTTACTGCACCGGGTATACCAGTACGTTTCCGAAAACCTGCATCAGATCTTGATCGATTATTTTCTGGAGCTTATCCCACTGTTTTTTGCCCGCTCCGCTGTTATTTTTTTTTTGTGCTACAGACTCCTGCTTTTGTTTCTTGCCATTATCCAGTGGAGGCAGTTCACCTTTTTTTCTTTTTAAAAAATCCACCGCCACATTGGGGAACAATATATAGGAAAGAACATCTTCTTCCTTTTGTATATACTCCTTGATTTCCTCTCGACTTTTTTCCATAACCGGCTCCAAAAGATCCGCGGGCCTGCAGGTAACAGGGGTTTCTTCTTTTAAAACCTGCTTCTGTAACTCCTGGTTCATTTCCCCGGGCGGAAGGCCATACAGACCCTTTAAATAACCTTTCACCTCGTTAGATACCATTTTATACCTTTCTCCCAGCAGCACATTTACCACCGCCTGAGATCCTACTATCTGGCTGGAAGGTGTTACCAGGGGCGGATGCCCGAGATCAGCCCTTACGCGCGGCACTTCTTTTAAAACTTCTCCCAGCAAATGCGAAGCGTTTTGTTCTCTCAACTGCGAAGCCAGGTTAGATATCATTCCCCCTGGTATCTGGTAATTTAACACGTTGGTATCTACTCCCAAAGCAACATCCAGGGGTATATCGTATTTTTTACGAACTTCTTTAAAATGATTGCTTACTTCTCCCAGCAGTTCCAAATCCATTCCCGTATCATATGGAGTGTTCTTTAACGAAGCAACCATGCTGTCGGTGGGCGGCTGGCTGGTACCCAGCGATATAGCGGCTGAGGCGGTATCTATTACATCCACTCCCGCTTCCACTGCTTTAAGATAAGCCATGGAAGCCATCCCGCTGGTATAATGACAGTGTAGCTGTACCGGCAACCCCACTTCTTCTTTTAAGCTTTTTACCAGCTCATAAGCGTCGTAAGGAGATATCAGCCCCGCCATGTCTTTTATGCAAATGGAATCCGCCCCCATGTTTTTAATTTTTGCAGCTACTTCAACAAAATGATTCAGGCCATGCAGGGGGCTAATAGTATAACTTATAGTACCCTGGGCGTGTCCGTTTTCCGCCTTGGTAGCTTCTATTGCTTTTTGCATGTTCCGCACGTCATTTAAAGCATCAAATATTCTTATTATATCTATTCCGTTAGCTATTGCTTTTTTGACAAATTCTTCCACTACCTCGTCCGGGTAATGGCGGTAACCTACAATGTTTTGTCCCCTTAGTAGCATCTGCAGTCTGGTGTTTTTAAAAGCCTTTCTAAGCGAAATCAACCTTTCCCAGGGGTCTTCATCCAAAAATCGCATACAGCTGTCAAAAGTTGCTCCGCCCCATACTTCCAGGGAGTGGTAACCTACCTTGTCCATGGTTTCTGCTATGGGCAGCATATCTTCCGTTTTCATGCGAGTAGCCATAAGGGACTGATGGGCATCCCTTAAAGATGTATCAGTTATTTTCACCTGCTTCTTTTCCTGCATAAATAAAAACCCCTTCCTTAGAAAGAAAGTTCCCTGTTATAAATTATTATACTTCTTCATTTAGTTTATGTTCAATATCGGCCAGGTTTACTACCCGGTCATTTTTCTCTACTTTTATTAATTTTACCCCTTTGGAATACCTTCCCTGCCTGGGCACCTGCTGCGCTTTCTGCCTCAATATAATACCATTGGCAGTGCTTATAATAAAATCTTCGTTTTCGTTCACCAGTTTAAAGCTTGCCACTTTGCCCCTGCGTAAAGGCTCAACCCCTATAATCTTTATCCCCTTTCCTCCCCTTTTCTGTGGACGCAACTCTGCAACTTTTACCCTTTTGCCGTATCCTTTGTCGGTAACTACCAGTATATATTCGTTAGTGTCTACCACATCAGCCCCTACAATCTCATCTCCTTCAGCAAGACTCATGGCTTTTACCCCTCTTGCGGTTCTTCCCATGGGCCTTATTTCTCCCTGTTCAAAACATATTATATTTCCACTTCTATTGGACAACACCAGCTGGTTATCTTCTCTTACCAGAAGGACTTCTATAAGCTCTTCTCCCTGTTTTAGTTTGATGGCTATGATACCGGATTTCCTGGCAGACTTGAATTCTTCCAGTGGTGTCTTTTTAACTATTCCACTGGAAGTAACCATAAACAGATACTGCTTACTGTCAGGGTCGTCTACAGGCATGACCACTGAAATGTGCTCGTCGTTTTCCAGTGGAAGCAAGCTAACCATGGCGCTCCCCCTGGCCTGCCTTCGAACTTCCGGGATTTCATAGGTTTTGAGCTGATACACTTTTCCTTTGTTGCTAAAACAGAGCAGGTTGCTAAGGGTGTTAACAACATGCATATGCCTGACGTAGTCATTTTCCCGGGTCACGGTTCCTACAGCTCCCCTGCCTCCTCTCCTCTGATTCCTGTAAGCAGATAGCGGCATTCTTTTTATGTACCCCTGCTGCGTAAAAATCACTACCACTTCTTCCTCGTTAATCAAGTCAGTTATATCAATATCTCCTTCTTCTTCTACAATATCGGTTTTACGGGAATCGCTGTGTTTCTCTTTAATCAAATTCATTTCTTCTTTTATTATGCTTAATACCATTTTCTCATCGGACAAAACCCTCTGGTAATAATCTATTTTCTTTAAAAGTTCACGATGTTCTTCTTCTAATTTATCCCTTTCAAGTGCAGTCAGCTTCTGCAGTCGCATGTCCAATATGGCCTGAGCCTGCGTTTCGGTTAAAGAAAACCTGCCGATCAAGCTACTACGAGCCGCTTCCACGTTTTCCGAATTCCTTATAATGCTTATTACTTCATCCAGATACTGCAAAGCAATTCTTAGTCCTTCTACCACGTGAAGCCTGTCTTCCGCCTTTTTGAGATCAAACCTGGTCCGTCGTATTATTACTTCTTTCTGGTGTTCCAGGTAATGCTCCAGTAATTCCTTTAAATTTAACACCCTGGGCTGTCCGTTTACCAGGGCCAACAGAATAATTCCGTATGTCTGCTGTAGTGGTGTGAATTTAAAAAGCTGATTAACTATTACCTGGGCATTAAAATCTTTTTTGACTTCCAGGACCACCCTTATGCCGTCCCGGTCAGATTCATCTCGCAAGTCAGTAATACCATCAATCTTTTTTTCCCTGGCCAGGTCGGCAATCTTTTCAATCAATTTGGTTTTGTTCTGCTGAAATGGAAGTTCTTTTATTACAATATGCTCTTTACCCTTTTCTTTCTGCTCTACATGGACCCTTCCCTTTATTTTAATAATGCCGCGGCCGGTGGTATAAGCATTTTTTATTCCTTCTGAACCTACAATCATACCGCCGGTGGGGAAATCGGGCGCCTTGATATACTGCATTAGTTCGTTAATTTCCGCGTCTGGATTATCGATTAAGTAGTTCAACCCTTCAATTACTTCTGAAAGGTTGTGGGGAGGTATATTAGTGGCCATCCCTACTGCAATTCCCGAAGAGCCGTTTACCAGCAAATTGGGAAACCGGGAAGGCAAAACTACCGGTTCTTCCAGGCTTTCGTCGAAATTAGGGCGGAAATCCACCGTATTTTTATTTATATCCGTTAGCATTTCTACAGCAATCCGGGCCATCCTGGCTTCAGTATACCGCATTGCTGCAGGCGGATCCCCATCTACAGAACCAAAATTGCCGTGCCCGTTAACCAGTGGATATCGAGAAACAAATTCTTGCGCCAGCCTTACCAACGCCTCGTACACTGCTACATCCCCGTGAGGATGGTATTTACCCAATACTTCACCCACTATCCGGGCTGACTTGCGGTGTGGTTTGTCCGGGGTCAAGCCCATGTCGGACATGGCATACAAGATCCTGCGATGTACCGGTTTTAACCCATCCCTTACATCCGGTAATGCCCGGCTTACAATAACACTCATGGCATAGTCCAGAAATGAGCTCTTTACTTCGTCGTGTAAATAAACCGGTACTACTTTATGGGCATCTTTACTCTCTTCAGCCATTCTTACCTCCTGATTTTATTTATTCTGGTCTCTAAAACCCATACAAAACTACTTAAATATATATTCTGCATAGATTTTAGAGCATTTCGCACTTCTGTGCCGCATTGGACACGAAGCCTAGGTTGAGCCAGTGCACCCCTCCTTAGATAAAATCTAAATAAGGATACTTCCCCCAACCGTTTAATAATATTGTTACATCCTCCTTACCCCCCGCCCTGCGGTGAAGTGCAACCTCCCTTAAAAAGGGGTAGCTACACTTGTGATAAGGAGAATGTTTTAAACTACTTCTTTTATTCTTTTTTCTAAAATCTTTTCAACTTGCTTATAAGGTGTATATAAACCAATTTCGCTATCAAATTTACGTTTTTTAATATTTATAGCTGCATTAATATCAGCATGATATTCACCACACTCACATTTAAACAAGTCACCTTCTCGATTTCCGAACTTTCCACAACCACTACAAACTTTTGAGGTGTAAGCAGGATTTACAATAGTAGTCATGGCTCCTATCAAATCAGCTTTGTAATTCAATCTTTCATGGATATACCCTTTAATCCAACGAGATAATTTTCTTTTAATGTGTTTAGGAAATATATTCTTCCAAGAAACGAAAGTTAAATCTTCCATCACTATTTCTGAAGGTTTCTCTTTATCAATGAATTTATTAAGCTCGCAATTGATATAAGATTTTACTTTATTGTCATGTTGTTTTTTCTTTTTGTTGTATTTTTTCTTACCCAGATTGTTTTGTAAAATATCCTCTGCTTTTTTAGTTTTGCCCTGCTCTTTATATCGCCTATAAAGAGCATAGAATTTATTTCTTTCCTTATTAATTTTGTTTAAGCGTTCTGTTTCTTCTGATAGCATTTCATTTAACTTCTCTCCGTATTGATTACCTTCTGATGTGTTAATCAAGGTTCTATAACCTTTATCTATACCTACTACCTTTTCTTTATTAGTAGCCTTTTTTTGTTTTACATATTTTAATTTATGCACTTCTAGTGAGTTATCTCGTAAAACTATTTTAACATTACCCTTATGAATGTTATGATCTCGAAGCTTAACCTTTAACCGATTTCTTCGTTTTAATCCCATAATGTTAATATAAAGAACGCCATCTTCTGTTTTATAATTATACATATCAGCATCAAGCGAAAATGTTCGACTTTTAGTGTATGGAACGTCACCTTTATATTTGCGAATGTATCTACAAATCAAGTTGAAAATATATTTTTCTCTAATTTCTAGCTCCATAAGCTTTTTAGGTTCATCAAAAGATTCTCTGTTTAATATGGCATATAGAAGTTTATCCGCTTTAAGAACATATAAAATAAAATACCTTTCATCTTCTGTTAGATTTTCATTTTGATAAACCGCTCTTTTGGTTTTTAGCTTAATATTTGACCACTCGGTTTTTATATTTGCAACAGCTTCTTCTAACGCCATTTTCCAATAACGAGCAGGGAGCTTCCATTGTTCTGCAAAATTATCTTTAGTCCAAATATCACGAATATTTTTACGAGCATTTTGGATTAACAACAAACTCTTAATTCCACTATATCTTGAATATATATAATTCTTAACTGAGTTGTAGCGATCGGATATTATCTCCAGTTCCTCTAAAACTTCTGGATCAAGTTCAAAGCTATGCTGTTTAACACATTTCGGAATTTGCATTTCAATCTCTCTCCTTAAAGAGTTTTTTTGCCTCACTAACTACCTTTTTGTTTTTATGACTTCTGCTTCCATATAATTTGGCTGAAAACACAGTTATTATAGATAAAACATCTTCTACAAGTTCTTCTTCGTAAGTTTTTTCTTCATCTTCGTTTAAAATGACAATCTCAATATTGTGATGTTTGCAAATTTCAAACAGTAACTCGGTTCCAAATCTCAACAACCTATCTTTGTAATTTACAATTATACGTTCAATCTGATCAGTTTCGATTAGTTTTATCAACTCAAGCAAACCATTTTTTTTGTAGTTTAATCCTGATCCGATGTCTTGAATAATTTTATATTTCCAACCTTTAGATGCACAAAACATTTCTAATCGCTTAATTTGAGATTTTAAATCATCTTTTTTATTTGGAGTAGATACTCTTGCATATATAACTGTTATTTTTTCATCTTCTCTTTCCTTATTTGCTATTTTTTGAAGTTTGTTTAAGTCATAACGTCTATGTCCGCCAGGAGTACGTTCAGAAGTAAATTTTCCTTCACGTTCCCAACGTCTTAATGTATCTATACTAACACCAAGCTCTTTAGACGCTCTGCTAATAGGTACTTTCATATTATCTGATTCCTTCATCAAAGTCTTAATATTATTATAACACAAAAAAGAGAAAAAATACATAGATATAAACATATTTAACTATGAAAACATATATTTTAAATATCAGTTGCTAACTCTTCTTATTGTTGTGAACTACTCCCGCTTTCGCTTCGCTTAGAGGTGGGAGAATTCTTGGCAATTTAGTTAAATATCCAGGTTTTGAGCTTCCAGGGCATGTTCTTCAATAAACTCTTTCCTCGGCCCTACTTTGTCCCCCATCAAAATACTCAACATCTGATCGGCACGGAACGCATCCACCAGTTCTATCCGTTTGATTATCCTGTTTTCAGGATTCATGGTAGTTTCCCACAGCTGTTCCGGATTCATTTCCCCCAACCCCTTGTACCTCTGGACGCTTATATTCCCTGCTTCTTTGCTTTCCATGTATTCATCCATTTCTTCCTGGTTATAAAGATATTCTTCTTTTTTTCCTTTTTTTACTTTATAAAGGGGCGGTTGCGCAATATAAATAAACCCGGAGCTTATAAGTTCCGGCATATAGCGGTAAAAGAAAGTTAAAAGCAACGTCCTGATATGAGAGCCGTCAACATCCGCATCCGTCATGATTATAATTTTTTGATACCTGGTTTTGCTTATATCAAATTCTTCCCCTATTCCAGTACCTATGGCCGTGATCATGGTTCTTATTTCATCGTTGGCCAGTATCTTGTCCAGGCGGGCTTTTTCTACGTTTAGTATTTTTCCCCTCAAGGGCAATACAGCCTGTGTTCTCCTTTCTCTCCCCTGTTTGGCCGAACCCCCGGCGGAATCACCTTCTACTATAAAGAGCTCGCTTTCTCCGGGATCCTTGGAAACACAGTCGGCAAGCTTTCCTGGCAGCGCAGATATTTCCAGTGCATTTTTTCTTCGGGTCAATTCCCTGGCTTTTCTTGCTGCTTCCCTGGCTCGTGAAGCCCGGACAGCTTTATCTATTATCTTCTTGCAAATTGAAGGATTTTGTTCCAGGAATACTTCCAGTTCCTCGTACAGTACACTATCCACCACACCCTTAACCTCACTGTTGCCCAGCTTGGTTTTGGTTTGCCCTTCAAATTGAGGTTCATAAATTTTAACACTTATTACCGAGGTGAGCCCTTCTCTTACATCTTCTCCACTAAGTTTAGACTGGTTATCTTTAAGCAGTCCAAGCTTTTTTCCCATGTCGTTAAACATCCTGGTTAAAGAACTTTTAAAACCCGACTCGTGTGTTCCTCCTTCATGAGTACGAATATTATTAGCGTACGAATATATTTGCTCACTATAGCCGGTGTTGTATTGCAGCGCTATCTCTACGGTACAGTCCGCTTTTTCGCTATACAGATACACCGGATTTAAAGGAATAACTTCTTTTCCTTCGTTTAAAAATTCAACAAACGAAACGATACCGCCCTCGTATTTAAATTCTTCTGTTTTTTCCTCTCTTTCGTCCGTAAAAGTAATTTTTATACCTTTATTTAAAAAAGCCAACTCCCGCAACCTCTGGGCAATAAACTGGTAATCAAATTCGTCACTTTCAAATATACTGTCATCAGCATAAAAAGAAATCCTGGTCCCTGATTCGCCAGTTTCACCCAGGTATTCTATAGAAGAAACCGGCTTTCCCTTTTCGTATCGTTGCTGGTAATGTTTTCCTTCTCTTTTCACTTCTACTTCCAACCACCGGGATAGCGCGTTAACTACTGAAAGGCCTACCCCGTGTAGCCCACCGGCCACCTTGTAGCTTTCCTGGTTAAATTTACCTCCTGCATGAAGCATGGTCAAGACAACTTCCAGTGCCGGCCGTTTCATGGTAGGATGTTCTTCCACCGGGATACCACGCCCGTCATCTTCCACGGTCACGGTTTTATCTTTTGAAATCCTTAAATTTATGCTACTGCAGTGACCGGCCAGTGCTTCATCAATGCTGTTGTCAACCACTTCAAAAACCAGTTGATGCAACCCGCGGTCCGAAGTAGACCCTATATACATCCCGGGGCGTTTTCTTACCGCTTCCAACCCTTCTAAAACTTGTATTTTTGAAGCACTGTATATTTCCTCCATGTTATTTACATTAGACATCCCAAAACCTCCAGATCTATTATCTCCATCCCGGCTTCGTTAGAATTTGAACAAAAAACCGGCTACTTAAAAAAAATTAATAATCCCCTCTTTTTTCACGTCTTTACTTTTCCTTACTTTGCGGATTAAAAGTTTA
>Ga0207421_10000931_pt1 | contig 38078 bp, 27 predicted proteins | sample SodLakKL_010_SED_4_FD_187542 | JGI IMG/M metagenome (GOLD analysis project Ga0207421, IMG submission 187542) | Alkaline sediment microbial communities from Lake Tanatar, Kulunda Steppe, Russia - 8KL_010_SED (SPAdes) (version 2) | ecosystem: Environmental > Aquatic > Non-marine Saline and...
CTGTAAACTCCTTCTATTTGCCCGAACCGGGCATCAGGTCCCCAGAATCAGCCCTTACCCAGGGTCGCCGTTTCCAGTTCGGAAGGCACACCCTGATCCAAAAGAGGCTTAGATTCATTTATGTATGCTTTTTCCATACTATCTTCTTCCTTTCCGTTTCCATAATCAAGACCGGTTTCTACAGTTTCACTTCCATTATATCTTTCAACACAACCAGCGCCAAACAGCAAAGCAAAAACCACTATGCAGCTCGTTAATATAAGTAAAAACTTCCCGGACCTGGCCGGCAGGCCAAAATTTTTAGTAACGGCAAATGGGCCACTTTTCTTGCCTTTGGAAGTCCGGGCTGTATTACCATTCATCCCTGATTGCCTCCAAATCGCTTTGAGCAGTATCATAATAACCGTCTTCTTCAGCCACTTTTTTATAATAATAGATGGCGCTGTCATAATCCCCCAGCAGGTAGTGGGCCCTGCCCAGCGCAAAAGCAAGGGGCTCAATTTCTCCATAGTATTCCTTGATAAGCGGTTCTATTTCAAAAATTTCCTTAAGGTAGCGCTCTGCCTGCGCATATTCACCTTCCTGCATTAAAAATTCCGCCACCTGTAACCGGGATATGGCCGGTTGCCGGTAACTGCCTTCCACAAACGGTCGCAGTTCAATCAAAGAATCCAGGTATTTTAAGCCTTTTTCAACATCTACATACTGCAGGAGCAGGCTGCCATAACGGGATACATAGCGTGGATTGAATGGCTCAAGCTCATAAGCACTTTCGGCCAACACTAACATCTCTTCAATTTCTTCGGGGGACTGGGTCCTGCGGACCCGATCCTCAATTAAGACGTTCAGGTTGTGATAATTGTCTGTCCGGTAGGGATCTGTACGCAGAGCGCTTTCCATCTCCGTCATAGCCTGTTTGTAGTTACCTCTTTCCATGTGCTCCTGCGAACGCCAGGTGGCATAGAGGCCGTGGATAAGGGAAATAGTAAAGGCAAGCAGGACCACCCCTGCGATAATCCCGCCCAGGCCGATATAAAAGCCACGCCTTTCAACCTGGCGGTTGTCCTTAGGCTGCCTGCCAAACCAGCCTCCCCGGTCAAGGCTGCGGCCGGCGCCCAGCAAAACAAATAGAAAGATACCTACGGCAGCCATTGAAAAGTTCCAGTCAATGACGCTGTGCGCGCCCAGGGCTGCGACAGGGATAAAGGAAGCAGTCCAGTGCTGCCAAACTTTTTGAGAAACATTTTGCCTGACACAATTGCGAATAAAAGCTGCGGCAAAACTGACCCAAATTCCCGTAAAGGCAAGAAATCCAAACAGGCCGGCTTCGATCCAGACCTGCAGGAAATGATTATGCACTTCAGTGGAGCTATAAGGGAAGCCCTGATAGCTGCGGTAAAGCGCATTCCATCCTCCACCACCCGTACCAAGAAGAGGGTAGTCCCTGATGATCTTGGCGGCATCGACGTAAAAATCAAGGCGTCGCTCAAGGTTTCGATCTAAGGAATATGAGAAAAGGCGGTCGTAAAAACGGTCAGGCAGAACCCGGTTAAAAGCAAAACTCAAATTTTGTTCTCTGTCAGCACCTGTAAGGGTAACATCCCGGGCAGCAACAGAAGTGCCGGGATAGCGGTTATAAATTTGCACCACCAGCCTTAAAGGTTCATCACCGGTATTAAAAGTAAACTCTCTTGTTTCCCAACCGTCGGTTCCGCCTCCGCGGTGGTCAAATACTTCAACATCCTTGTAACCTTCCACTCCTTCAAGCACTCTTACTCCCCAGGCATAGCCGGTGGAGTCATGATCAGAAGTGGTTTCTTCATCGGCGTTTATTTCCAGGGCCAGCCTGTATTCTCCTCCCGGAACCACATCACCGACCACCTGCTCGACTCTTTGCATTTCTGCTTCCTGTTCTGCTCCCCGCTCAAGATGAATGGGCCCCGTAGCGGGAAGAACGATCAATGCCACAAAAGCAATCACAAATACTGCAGCTGCCGCACCGGCCAGGGCAAGCCGAACTTGGCGGCTCCTGCTGAGATAAAATTCAGCACCAAGCCCAAGGAGGACTGTGCCGGCCAGAGCAATAACTATTATTATCCAGGCCCGGCCCGGCTCTCCGGCTCGGAAAGAAGGGTCGGCCAAAAAAGCTGCCGGAACTGCCGCTGCTGCTGTAACGGCCAGGTATAAAAATGAGCGCAATCTTTCTCCAGGGGAAGCAACAACGATCAGTAAAATTGCCAGCGGGGGAAGAAGCAGCCAGGCTCCCCGGGAAAAGGTTAAAATTACGGTCACCAGCATCAGGCTGGCCGGGATGAGGTAAATAATTTTATGCCATTTATTTGCCGCCAGCGGGGCAAGCCCGAGCGCCAGCAAATAAGCAGCCATCAGATAGGCGGCGGCCGTATTGGCATAGCCCATCGGTGAGGCAATACGGGCTGAGGCGTAAGTTCCGGCAAATTCCCAGTAACCGGCAGCAGCGCCCAGGCTGGCTATGGTAACAACAAAAGCCGCCCCCAGACAAAAATGAAGCAGTAAATTTAAACCTGGTGGCAGGCCGGATCTATCTTCCTCTTTAACCGTATTTGCCTGAGTGGGTTTATGATCCGGATTGCCAGGTAATTTCTTTAAAGGAAGGTACCAATAACGGCTTATTTCAATGGCAGCAAGATAAACAACCAGGTAAGAAGCAATTTTTAGCAGTTCTTCCAGGGCATCACGCTTGTGGACGGCAACAAAGAAAGAAACGAGGTAAGCAAGCAGTAAAACAACCAGGCATATATCAAGGGGAGATTCAATCAAGCGCCCATCCCGGGAAGCTAAGCGAAAATAACCCCAGACGATTAACAGGCCAAAAATAACAGCTTTGGCGGCTAACAGTTCGCGCGGAAAAAACAAACCGCGTTCAAAAGGCCCGATAAATAGCAATCCCGATACCACCGCCAGCATAACAATTAGACCTGCTTTTTCGATCCACTGCCTGCGATGATCAGAATTTTTTATCCCGCCCTGTCTTTCTTTACCTGGGCTATCTTTCTTTAAAGCTTTCTTCGTCTGCTTATTCTTTTTCTCTTTGCCTGATCCTTTACGCGGCATATTTCCCTCCAACGTATGGTTTACGGGTATGTAGCTTTCTACACTGACAACCTCGTTCCTTCTTTATGGAAATGGCTGCCCGAAAGCAGTACGAGCAGCCATGTCTATCTCATTTCGCTGGATCACTATTCCCCTAATTCACTTGCTCGTCCTGATACAGGAACTCACACTGAGCGTCAAAGCTAATCTTCATATATATCATCCGGGACATTGTCCTCATAAGTGTTGTCATCGGGGTCGCGAAATTCCAGAACCGCGTCCTCCAGAAGATATACAGCGCCGCCATTACTGGCCCGGTTGCCTTCAAATATATTATTGTTTAAGGTTATAACCGCTCCAGGAGCAGCATATATTCCACCACCATTACGCCTGGCATCGTTATTGCTGATATTATTATCTTCAATTAACGGCGAAGCGTCCTGGATGTAGATGCCGGCACCATTGCGCTCGGAGTTGTTACCCGTTAGATCATTGGCTATTAATTCCGGGGTCGAACCGTCAATAATAACCATTCCCCCGCCATTACGGGATTGGTTATCTGAAATAACATTGTTTTCAAAGCGGGGGTCGGAATCCATAACAATCATAACTCCACCGGCGGCATCGACAGCATCGTTGCCAACGATCATGTTGTCTTCAAAGAGGGGAGACGATTCGAACAAGATAGCAACCGCACCTCCCCTGGATTCAGCGGTATTATCATTGAGATCATTTCCTGAAACGAACGGGGACGCTTTAAACACATAGATACCACCGCCTGCCTGGTGAGAGGTATTGTCAATAATCATATTGTTAACCAGGTTGGGCTCAGCTTCAAAAATCGAAAAACCAGCACCGTTTTGAGCACGGTTCTCCGAAATAGTATTGCCCTCAAAAGTGGTAGGCTCTTCACCGCCGCCACTGACTGCAACTGCTCCGCCGCTTCTTTCGGCAACATTGCCGGATATTTCATTGTTGCTAACCTCTACGCCGGAGGAATGGGCAACAAACAAGCCGCCACCTCCGCCTGTTGAGGTATTATCGTTTATATTGTTATTGTTAATAACCGGAGAAGAATCATGGATCATGATCCCTCCGCCTCTTTCAGCAACATTCTTAACCAAAGTGTTGTGCTCCACGGTGGGGGAACTTTCATTTATAATGATCATTCCTCCGCCGTAATAGGCTGTTTCTTCACTGGTCTCCCCTTCGACAGTAAACTCAAGAGCGGTCCTTTTCCCACCACCTCCGGTGATCGTAAAGCCCGACATCACAGCCTCTTCACTCTCACCATTTTCAAAGGTAACCACGGATCCGGTGCGCCCGCCATCTATAATTGTCTGCTCCCTGACCCCCGGATCTTCCGGATCAGTAGTGCGAAGGGTTATATTTTTGCCCAGAAAGTTTATGTTCTCGTTGTAAGTTCCGGGACTGACCACGATCACATCTCCGTCTTCGGCTTCATCAATAGCTTCCTGGATTGTAGAATAGTCACCAGGGACTGTGATAGCACCTTCATCAACAGGACCGGTTCCGGTATCCTCACCACACCCGGAAAGCAAGGCAACCATTGTTATGAGCATAATTGCCGCCAGGGCAATGCCCAGGGGATGCCTGATATTACCTGTATACATTTAAAGACCTCCATTCTGCTCTACATTTTAGACATCTAAGATAAAGGTTTTCAGGCATTCCTATACGCCCGAAAACCCTTACCTGGTGGACGTGAGGGGATTCGAACCCCTGACCTCTTGAATGCGAGCCAAGCGCTCTCCCAACTGAGCTACACGCCCTCGCAGAGGTATTATAGCAAATCGCGATCTATTAGGCAATACACCGCGATCACTCACTTAAAATCTTACCGTAGCAAGGGGACGGGGTGCCTGCTACGTCATAGTGTAAAAAATTCTTATTGCTCCTCCGCTCCGGTTATGCTTTACTAAAACAGGGGTGAAGTTATTGCCAAGAAACGCCAGAGAAAAAAGTAACAGTGGTATCTATCACATTATCCTCAGGGGAATCAATCGTCAAACCATTTTCGAAGATGATGAAGATAGAAAAAGGTTTTTATATACAATTAACAAATACAAAGCTATTAGCAGTTACTCGATTTATGCCTACTGCATAATGGGCAACCACATTCACATTCTTATTAAAACCGGCATAGAACCTCTTTATCAAATAATGAGACGCTTGGCCGGTAGCTACGTCTATTGGTATAACAATAAATATGAACGAGTCGGTTATTTGTTCCAGGATCGTTTTATCAGCGAACCCTCAGCGAACCCGTTGAAAATGATGCTTACCTGCTAACAGTATCCAGGTACATTCACCAAAATCCTCTGAAGGCCGGACTTGCAACGCACATTGAGGATTATACCTGGAGCAGTTATCAAGATTATAGCTCGGGTAAAGGCATTACAGATGTCGACTTCATTCTGAATATTTTAGACAGCGACAGAAAAGTTGCTCTTGAACAGTTTAAGAAATTTACCAGAACACCCTCCGAAGACAAATGCCTGGAAATCAAAGCGCCTGTCTTTAGAATCACCGATGAAAAGTTAAACGAAATAATTAGTAACAAATACCAGGTAAAAGCATCAATGATCAAAAACGAACCTCGTGAGAAGATGCGGAGCATTTTAAAAGAAATAATGGAAAATGAAGGCGTCTCCACTCGGCAGTTGGCAAGAATTACAGGAGTCTCTTTGGGAATTATATGGAGGCTTTAATATTATGGCCTTAGTAATACCGCAATATAACTAAGATTATCAAAAAGGGTAGCAATACGCCCGCACCCTTTCTACTATCGATAAGTACGAGGATATAGAAATGCTCGTGTCTTATTGATACGGCTGGATTGATGTATAAAATTTCACAATTAACAAATTAATATTTTTAATGTGTCTTTTTAAGAAAGAATGTTACTAATTAGCCGTTCTTCAAAAATAAGATGAATAATCATTTTTAAAGAAAATTATGCAGCTATGATACGTGAACTGGCCGATACATTCGAGACGGGTGATCTGGACAAAATGTTATCCTTGTTAACAGATGATATAACACTTATCAATCCTTTCGGCACTTTTGAAGGCAAAACAGAAGCCAAACGCTTCCTTGCCTGGAATTTAGAAAATGCAAAACCTGAGAAAATCAGTGAAGAAGGAATAGGCATCCTTGTGCAAGGGGATAAAGCTTTTTATGATCACAAGGTGGTTTGTCAAATCGACGGTGCCCCCGCCGAGTTTTTAGTGATGAGTGCATATGAATTTAGCAACGGAAAAATTAAACTTTGGAGGCAAGCCTACGATAGGTGATTAATAGCTTAGCAGGCCGCAAGGGGGTTTTGCCCCAAAAGGCAGTCACAGCGATTGTCCAGTCCTCAGAAAAGGATTAGGTTGAATCCGGCATGAAAGAAGACAGAAAAGGGCAACAATACAATCGTTTCCAAGCTACAAGAAAAAGGATGTAGCAACAACCCCGTCCCCTTGCTACAAGCATGACCTTGTTATGAAATGGAAGAGGGTGCACGACAAATTTATGAGTAAATAATTGGCAATTTATCCTTGAAGCCCCTGCTGGGGGATATGGTTAGCTGCCTGATAGCGAATCCAAAACTCGTCAAATCTGCCGCTGAGCAGGCTGCTGCGCAATGCGATAATGGCATTGGCGCCGTTAATGCTCCAAAACATTCCTGATCGTTTGAGCCGCTGGCCGATAACAACCTTGCACCCCGCTTCGAGCACACCGGAGCCGACGCAAAGGCCGAGGGAGCGGAAGTAATCATATTGCATCCGGTGCCGGTTGTTGGTAAAGTAATCGAGCTCCTTGGCCGCTTTTTCCCCGAGCTCTCCGGGCCTGGACAGATGGCAGTTGATGGCGCTTAAGACAGCGTCCAGATTACCTGCTTCCAACTCTTTATATCGCTCGGCAGCCCATTTTTTCGCGAAGTCGGTCCCGGGGCCAAAAATCTCATTGGCGAGCTTGCTTAAATGTTCCTTGGCGTGGTATAGATCGACGATTTGGATGGCTTGCGGTGCAATCATTGTGGCGAGGTTCCAGATCCACAGCGCCCCGTCGCCTAAGAAAGCTTGCCGTTTTGCGAGGAAAAAGCCGGTTCTGGTCAGCTCCCGTTCGACGCGTTTGGCAAAGGCGGGTGTATCATCCTCATGGTAGTTATTGCCCCAGGCACAGCTTTCGATAGCAGCGGAATAGGTGACCGAGCCCGGGTCTCTGACCGGGTTGTTGTCAAAGTCGCGAGAATCAGCGGTCCAAACGGCACCCACTTTAACCTCTCTGGTTTTGGCCGTGCCGCTTGGCTGTTTGCCGGGGCGACCTGCCAGCTCTTCAGAACGCATGGGAATACCGGTTCCGTCAACACCGGCGTACATGGTGTTGCTGGGATTGGGTTTTTCTTCAACACAGGCCGCTTCGTCGGCAACGATGGCGGAACCAATTTTTTTGGCGGTGCGTTCTACACCTTTTTCTGAAGCGTTTATAGCGGCCAACTCGGACAACAGATTGGTGCCTTCCATAAATGACTCTGCAGAAGCCACCATAGCAATCATACGGGTAACCCCTGGAGAAAAAGAAGAGTTGCCAAATCCGAGCGCATAATCCTTGGGGCACCAGCCGCTACCACAGCTTTGGCAGCAGTAGTAAGCACGATCAAGAGTAATATCACCCAGGGCGGTGGTAAAGGTTTTTAAATGATGGCCCCCATAGCGGGCCGTTCCGCCACAAAAAATGCAAGTGGTGGTAGGACCTGCATCATCAGAACCGTCTTCATTGAGCATCTTCTCTAAAAACCTGGCGGCAACCTGCAAAACTTTTTTTTTGACCATGGTCTCCATGGCTTCGAAATTTAAACCATCCATAGCCTCATCTAAAAAAGCATTTAGCTCGGCTTTGACTTCCGTTTCGAGCCCTTTTTTGAAGCCCCCTTTTTGGCCGGTGCTTCCGCGCCGGCCTGCAGTTGCGCGTCTTTGATCTCACATATCTGTTCATTTACCTCGATAATATCGTTAATCAGTTCCCTGAATTTCTGGTGGTTGGCCACCTCCTGCTTAACCTTTTCCAGCACTGGGCCAGACCGAATTTCCTTGGCACAGGTCTTCCCATTTACTTTTGTGGTCAAAAGATATCGGGGCCCATGACCAGGATGGTCCGGCTTTGCGCAGGTGCAATTAGGCTTGCCGCAGCGGCGATAGGTGGCATTAATCGAACCGCGTCGGAAGTGACCAGTTTGTGATAACTTCTGGTAAAGCCGTCCCTGTTCCGCCTCCAAACGTTCTTCATCGAAAGACATTTGTTACCCTCCCCTGGATGTAATATTACATCCAGAATAGCATAAAAAATATTAGCAGTCAATAGCGGATCATAAATTTGTCGTGCACCCAATGGAAGAACTTATATTGACAAAGTACGGTTTTTGTTGTACCTTAGAATCAATAATTGTTACAATAATAGACTTATTACAAATATTGAGAGCGGGTTCGAATTTGAAACTTTTAGTTAAAGATCTATCAACTAAATTGATAAACAATAATATACGTCCTTCACACCAGAGAATCAAAATTTTGGAGTACTTGATCAAAAACCAATGCCATCCTGCGGTAGATCAGATCTTCATAGATCTGCAAAGTGAAATTCCCACTTTATCGAAAGCTACTATTTATAACACTTTGCATTTATTTGTTGAAGCCGGCCTGGTAAGGGCGCTAAATCTAGATGACAATGAAACCCGTTATGACATCATAACCGAAACTCACGGACATTTTAAATGTAATCAATGCGGTACAATTTTCAATTTTAATTTAGGCATTGATTCAATGACAACCGAAAAATTAGCCCGTTTTAGAGTTATTGACAAAACTGTATATTTTAAAGGAGTTTGTCCAAAATGCCTTTTAAGTGTAAACCTAAATAACCGAAAGGAGCAAAATTAATGAGTGAAGAAAACAAATGCCCGGTAACGGGAAAGCCTTCAACCCCTACTGCATTAGGAGGACCTTCTGTCAGGGATTGGTGGCCCAACCAGCTGAACCTGAAGATTCTTCATCAGAACTCGGAGCTGGCTAATCCTCTGGGTACAGACTTTAACTATGCTGAAGAATTTAAGAAGCTCGATTTAGAGGCCGTAAAAAAGGACTTATATGACTTGATGACCGACTCGCAGGACTGGTGGCCAGCCGATTACGGCCACTACGGTGGCCTCTTCATCCGGATGGCCTGGCACAGCGCAGGCACGTACCGCAAAGGCGACGGCCGCGGCGGCGGAGGGACAGGGGCTCAGCGCCTGGCGCCCCTCAACAGCTGGCCGGATAATGCCAACCTGGACAAGGCCCGTCGTCTATTATGGCCAATCAAGCAAAAGTACGGCAACAAGATTTCCTGGGCAGACCTGATGATTTTAGCTGGCAACTGCGCTTTCGAGTCGATGGGATTTCAAACCTTCGGTTTTGGCGGCGGCCGCGAAGATGTATGGGAGCCGGAAGAGGATACTTACTGGGGGCCCGAGAGTGAATGGCTGGGCGACGAACGTTATTCTGGCGACCGGGATCTAGAAAACCCTCTAGCTGCCGTACAAATGGGCCTTATTTATGTAAACCCCGAAGGTCCGAACGGCCAACCGGATGCCCTCGCTTCAGCCCGTGATATCAGGGACGTCTTTGATCGGATGGCCATGAACGACGAGGAAACTGTGGCGCTTATTGCCGGGGGCCACACTTTCGGCAAATGCCACGGTGCCGCCCCGGATTCCCATCTGGGTCCGGAACCTGAGGCTGCCAGCATCGAAGAACAGAGCCTTGGCTGGAAAAATAGTTACGGTAAAGGCAAAGGCCGTGATACCATCACCAGCGGCATTGAAGGAGCCTGGACACCGACCCCGACACAATGGGACAACAGCTACTTTGACACCTTGTTTAAATATGACTGGAACCTCGTGAAGAGCCCCGCCGGCGCCTGGCAGTGGGTCCCCACCGATCCGGAGGCAGCCGATACAGTGCCGGATGCCGAAGATCCCAACATACGGCATGCGCCGATGATGACCACGGCGGACCTCGCTTTGCGGATGGACCCTGCCTATAAAAAAATTGCCAAGCGGTTTCACGAGAACCCGAAAGAGTTTGAGGATGCCTTCGCCCGGGCCTGGTTCAAACTGATCCACCGTGATATGGGACCGCGCTCGCGCTATCTCGGCCCGGAAGTTCCCGAGGAGGAACTGATCTGGCAGGACCCGGTGCCCGCAGTCGATCATAAATTGATTGACGAAAAAGATATCGAAGACCTGAAGGGCAAGATCATGGCTTCCGGCCTGTCAATTTCTGAGCTCGCCTCCACAGCCTGGGCTTCAGCATCTACCTTCCGGGGTTCTGATAAACGCGGCGGGGCAAACGGGGCCCGCATCCGCCTTGAGCCGCAAAAAGATTGGGAAGTCAATCAGCCTGCCAAACTAAGCAAAGTGCTTGATACCCTGGAAAAAATCCAGGAAGAGTTCAACAGCGCCCAGTCAGGCCAAAAGAAAGTTTCACTCGCCGACTTGATTGTGCTGGGTGGATGCGCTGCGATAGAACAGGCTGCAAAAAATGCCGGTCACAACGTAACCGTTCCTTTTTACCCGGGACGCACGGATGCAGTACAGGAACAGACCGACATATATGCCTTCGAAGTCCTTGAACCGGTTGCAGATGGCTTTCGCAACTACCTTAAGCAGAAATATTCTGTACCGGCAGAGGAACTGTTGATTGATCGGGCCCAGCTGCTGACCTTGACCGCACCTGAAATGACTGTCTTAATTGGCGGCATGCGAGTTTTGAATGCTAATTACGCGCAATCTCAGCACGGCGTCTTCACCAAGAATCCGGAAACGCTCACAAATGATTTCTTCGTGAACCTCCTTGACATGAACACAATCTGGAAGGCGGTAGATGAAGACGAAGACGAGTTCGAAGGCCGTAATTCCACATCCGGTGAACTCAAATGGACCGGCACCCGGGTCGATCTTATCTTCGGATCAAACTCCCAGCTCCGCGCCATTTCTGAAGTTTACGGCTGTGACAACTGCCAGGAGAAGTTCATTAACGATTTCATTGCTGCCTGGAATAAAGTAATGAATGCCGATCGTTTTGACCTGGCCTAAAACTTAGCTCAGGCTAAGTAAGTGAAGCATTTATGATGAAACCCCTTGATTTCGAGGGGTTTCATTTTATCATTAAAAAAATTAAAAGGGCTAGGGTTTCACCCTCTGCGAGAATCTCTTATATACCAACGTTACATACATAGCAACATTTTCGTGGAAAAAGTTTTTTTAAGACCTGCCCCCGGGGGTTGCGATAAAAAAATGTAGCAACAACTCCGTCCCCTTGCTACAAAACGCGAGCCGGTTAAGGCTCGCGTTTTTTGTGTTTTAATTGGTGGAGGCGGCGGGAATTGAACCCGCGTCCGAAGGTCTGGCTACAGAAGCCTCTACAAACTTAGTCCCGGTTTTGTTTCTCGCGCCGTCGGCTCTCCGGAACAGGATCCGGCAACGCCAGTCCCTTTGGGTTTCCCACAACAGCGGAGGGACAGCCGCTGCAGTGGTAGGCCGGTTTTTTGACACCCCTGCCCTTTCCCCCGGCCAGGGAAAGGAGGGATGCGCTGCTTTATTTAAGCAGCGAGTGCGTAATTAGGTTTGGCGTCTATAGCCATTCCATGTTTTATCCAGGTCATGGTCCTGGGCTTGCAGCTTCTGCTTCCACGACCCCCGTCGAATCCTTACGCCCCCATATTTTGGGAACTTAAATCTTTTCTTTGATGGCTTTATCTTTCATGTCTCGTTCCATTTCGCGTTTCCGGTCACGCTCGGCAATATCGCGTCTTTTATCATACTTTTTCTTGCCCCGGGCCAGGCCCAGTTCTACCTTGACTAAACCCTGCCTCAGGTAAATTTTCAGGGGCACCAGAGCGTAACCTTTTTCTTTAACCTTACCGGCAAGCCTGCCGATTTCGGCTTTATGCATCAGCAGCTTGCGCGTGCGCACCGGATCATGGTTGAAACGGTTACCAGGATCATATGGGCTTACATGCATATTATACAGGAAAAGCTCGCCGCCTTCAACCTTGGCATAGCTGTCTTTGAGGTTGACCCGGCTATTGCGGATAGATTTGACTTCGGTACCGGTAAGGGCTATACCGGCTTCAAAACTATCCTCTATATGAAAATCATGTTTTGCCTTTCGGTTGGTGCTGACAACCTTTTCCATGTTATCATTCAAAGTTATTCATCCCCGAAAATAAATATTAGCACAGCGCTGTTTGCCAGATCAATCAGCTTATAAAAGAATGGCCCCATTCTTCGGAATAGGTTATTTCAGAAAGATCTTTGCGCGGACGCGGTGAAGGCTGTTTTGCGGGCACCCCGAGCGGAGTCAGGGCCACTACCCTGAACTCGGAAGGCACCGCACAGGCTTCCCGGACCTTTTCTTCATCAAACAAACCGACCCAGCATGTACCCAGCCCTTCTGCGTAAGCGGCGAGCATTAGCTGCTGAAAGGCCAGGCCGGCATCCAGCATGTAATAATCTTTACCGTCCTTGTCGCCTGAGCCTTCCGTGTCAGCACACAGAACAATAACGATAGGAGCAGTTTCGCCTACCGCTCTGCGGGCGGGATTGCTTTCAGGCATACTGGCCGCCAGTTGTTCTTTGCGTTCCGGATTCCGGACAACAATAAATCTCCAGCATTGCTTATTTTTCCAAGAAGGAGCGACCTGGGCTGCTTCCAGCACCTTATTTAATTTTTCTTCCGGCACCGGATCGGACGCGTACTTCCTGACACTTCGCCTTTCTTTTAGAGCTTCATAAATATCCATTAGACTGCCTCCTTTTCAGCAGGGGCAAAAGTTACTTTACCCTCTTCTTTGTTGGCCCTGATTACCTGTATCCGAATCCTGTCACCCAGACGGTATGTTTTACGGGTCCTTTCCCCGGTCAAAAGGGCTGCTTTCTCGTTGTAGACATAGTAATCGTCGTCCAGTTCAGTAACCGGGATCATCCCTTCCACCGTATTTTCCAGCTCGACGAAGAGGCCAAAGTGGGTAACCCCATTGATAATTCCGGTGTATTCTTCACCCAGCCGCTGCTCCATGTACTGGGCTTTTTTCATTTCTATGCTGGCCCGCTCCGCTTCGACGGCCGCCCGCTCCCTTTCCGAGGACTGCTGGGCTATGGCCGGCAGGCGGGACTGGAGCCGTTTAGCCTTTTCTTTGGAGTAACCTCCCGGGAGCAGATGCTGCTTCAGGATCCGGTGCACCACCAGGTCCGGGTAGCGCCGGATCGGCGAAGTGAAATGACAGTAGTGCTCGGACGCCAGGCCAAAGTGCCCTTCGTTAAAAGCACTGTAGTAGGCCTGGGGCATTGAGCGGAGGACGAGGTAGCGAACCAGTTTTTCCGTCTGCTCACCTTTTGTCTCCTCCAAAAGTTTCTTTAAATGTTTCGGCTTTAAGTCTTTTATTTTAGCAGCTGCCTTGACGTTCATCAAGGTCAGGGTTTCTCTAAGCATGGCCAGTTTTTCATCGGCAGGAACAGCGTGAATCCGGTAAACACAGGGCAAATTCTCTTCTTCAAGGTACTCGGCTACGGTTTCATTACAGTAAATCATGAATTCTTCGATCAATGATTCGGACTGCCCCATGACCCGCTTTTCAACTTTCACGGGAACGCCGTTTTCGTCCACTTCAATCCTTGCTTCCGGGATATCGAGATCAAGGCTGCCGCGCTTCATCCGCCTGTCCCTGAGCAGTTCGGCCAGGCCGTCCATCTGTTCGATCATTCCCGCCATAGCTTGATCTTTAAAGACCGAGGCATCTTTATTATCCGACAGGTAGGCTTCAACCTGCTGGTATGAAAGCCTCTCATCCACTTTAATCAAGCTGGGCTTAAAAGCGGCTTCGATCAGGTTGCCTTCCCCGTCAATATCCATTATAACACTGACGGCGAGTCGATCTTTACCGGCCTGCAGGCTGCAGATATTTTCTGAGAGCATGGGCGGGAGCATGTGAATGGCCCGTTCGACCAGGTAAATACTGGTACCCCTTTTTAACGCTTCCCGGTCGAGGGGTTTGCCCTGGCGGACATACTGGGACACATCGGCAATGTGGACTCCCAGCCGGTATACGCTCCCGTCAACCACTTCCAGCGAAACGGCGTCGTCAAAATCGCGCGCCAGTTCGTCATCGATGGTCACCATTCTTAGATCCGTCAGGTCGGCCCGCTTCTGTTCTTTAGCCAGGCGCGGGATCTCTTCCTCCCCGGGCAGGTTTTCCAGTTCCTTTAAAGCCTGTGGCGGGTGTTCGCCGGGCAGCTCAAAGCGGTGCTTAAAAAGCATCTGTTCGGTATGCAGGCTGCCCACCGGGCCGATGTACTCCACCAGTTTGCCCCGGGCGGGTTTGTTGCCCCGGGCCCACCGTTCTATTTCAACGACCACCTTATCACCGGCTTCCGCCTCGGTCATGCCTTTTAACGGGACCTGCACCGGGCCGGGAAAACGCCTGTCGTCAGGAGTTACATAAAACTGTTTTCCGTCCCGTTGCAGGGTGCCAACCAGTCGGCTCCGGCCCCGCTTGAGGATCCCGATCACGGTCCCTTCTCTTTTTCTCCGGCTTTTCTTCTTATTCAGCTTGACCATAACCCTGTCGCCGTGGACCGCTTCATTCAGGTTTTTGGCATTGATATAGACATCTTCACGCTGCTGCTCGGGGCGCAGAAAGGCAAACCCGCGCTGGTTTCCTTCCAGGACCCCGGTTAAAATTCCGAGCCTTTCCGGCAGGCCGTAGCGGTTCCCGTCAGTCCTGATCACCAGGCCCTCGCTGCTCATCTTTTTGAGCTCGTCTTTAACAATACTTTTATCGTTTTTATCCATTTCCAGGCCTGTAAGGATCTGCTTTAAAGTAAGCGACTGCTGGCGGCTTCTTTTAAGCAGGTCCAGGATTTTCTCTCTCAGGATCCTGGCTGTATTTTGTCGTTTTTTCACAGTTTCTTAAAAGCAACTCCTTTTTAACCGGTTAAAATCCGGTACTTAAAAATGAAAAGGCAGGGGCCGTGGAAGCTCCCTGCCGGTAGTTAAACAATAAACGGGCTGTTTAAACCACTACCAGAATAATTGTGAACAGCATAAAACCTATCGCCAGGTAAGTGGTAAACTTGCTCAGGGTTTCATCGAGCCCTTTCTTTTTCCCGACCAGGGATTGTGCACCACCGGCAATAGCACCGAGACCCGCGCTCCGGCCAGACTGCAAAAGCACTGTTGCGATAAGGGCAATACATAATACCAAGTAAACAATATTTATTACGGTCCCGATCATATTAAAACCTCCACCTATAATCACTTTAAGTTAAACAATCGATATTTTATCATATAAAAGTGGTTTTGACAAATCTACCAAAAGACAAAAGACAAAAAGACAAAGAACCCAAATTCTCCTTTTTATAATCAATTACGAAGGGAAAATAACTATGGTTGTTGAATATAGAATATGTTTCTTTATATGCAACTGGTGATCGCTAACGGCAACTGTTGAGGAAACCCATTTGTGGAATCTATTCTCAAAGCTTGGGAGGTAAAGAGGGCACCCGGGCCGCGGAAGGCATGTTTCAGACAAATACACCGGCGCCAGGTGAAAATTTTTTCCCTTAAAACTTTTAAACAGGCATGCGGCAACAAAGCCGAGACAGACCCCAGTCTCGCTTTTTCTATCCATAGTCCTAGTACAAATTACACCGCTGTCAGATCAGCTCATCAACTCAACCGGCACAGAGCTATATTTTCCAGAAACCGGGGTTTACTTTAGGCTTTATGAAGCTGATTCACCATCCGATGGATTAAAATGGCTTTATGCATTTTCAGAACAATTGAATCCAGGCCTGTTTTCGGGCAGCGCCGATGGGCAGTTTATTTCAAACTAATAAAAGGAGGTCAATGCCAGTGGATAAGAAGGCTGTGTTGAAAGAGAGTAGCCGTATCTTGAAAATGATTTTAAAAGAAGAGTTAACCCAAGAAGAGAAAAAAGAGGTAGTGGCGGATTCCGTTGATAATTACCAGCACCATGTCAATCCGGCAATACTTGATGTGCGTAAGTCTGTCTCTACGGATTTCTCGTTTGTGGAGTGGGAAGACGAAGGAGCGCTGATCCGCGATACCCACGGAGTGGAATTTATCGACTGCCTCGGGGGGTTCGGTATTTATATGCTCGGTCATCGCAACCCTAAAATCGTAGAAGTGGTCAAAAAGCAGTTAAATCGTTTTGCCCTGCACAGCCAGGAACTGGTAGAGCCGTTAAGAGGTTATCTCTCCAGGTTGATTTCATTGGTTACTCCTGGCGATTTGCAGTATTCATTTATCTGCAATGGCGGAGCCGAAGCGATCGAGATGGCCCTGAAACTTTCCCGGCTCGCCTCCGGCAGGAAGTGGTTTATTTCAACGGTCAACGCTTTTCACGGCAAATCAATGGGTGCCTTATCGGCCACCGGCAAGGCGGCTTATCGGGATCCTTATTTACCACTGATTCCCGGTTTCCAACACGTAGAATATGGCAATGCCACAGCTGTGGAAAAAGCAATCCACAATTTAGTGGCAATCGGTGAATCAGTGGCTGCTGTTATAGTTGAACCGATTCAGGGCGAAGCGGGCATTATTATTCCGCCTCAGGATTATCTGCCTAAGCTGAGAAAGATTTGCGATGAACATGGCGTGTACCTGATCACCGATGAAATCCAGACAGGAATGGGCCGAACAGGAACCATGTGGGCAGTTGAGCAGGCAGAGATAGTCCCCGACATCCTGGTTATGGGCAAAGCTTTCGGAGGTGGGGTAATGCCTATTACCGCCATTGCTGCCCGGCCCGATTTATGGGAAAACATGAAGACAAACCCCTGGATTTTAGGGTCTCCCACTTTTGGTGGTAATCCATTAAGCTGCTCCGCCGCTATCGCCGCTATCGATTACACGGTTGAATATGATATTCCGAAAATGGCGAAAGAAAAGGGGAACTACATCCTCGAAAAACTGGAGCTGTTAAGAACAAAATACCCGGTCTTACAGGATGTACGCGGCCGGGGCTTGCTGATCGGTATGGAGTTTCCCTCTGATGAAATCGGCTTTGAGTTGGCCAAGGGTTTGTTTGATCAGCGGGTCCTCGTTGGCGGAACTTTAAATAATGCCAGGGTAATCCGGATCGAACCCCCGGCCGTAATTTCAATGGATCAAATTGATACTGTCCTTTCTTGCCTGGAAAATACCTTGAAAACCTTGTAGGTGCAGCCATTAAGCTGCTCTGGGCAAAGGATAAAGTACAGAAGCGGCATTTTTTCTTATTGTAAGGCAAAAGGATGGGAGTGATATAAAATGGATAAGCTGCTGCGGGTTAATCTTTCAACTGGAAATTGCCAGGAGGAAATGATCCCGGCGGAGATAAGGAACAAATATTTAGGTGGGAAAGGTTTGATCGCCTACTATCTTTACCACGAGCTGGATCAAAACTGCGATCCGTTGGGTGCGGCCAACAAATTAATGTTCTTCACCGGGCCCCTGACAGGGCTAATGCCCGGCTACGACCGCTTCGTTGTCGGAGCAAAATCGCCTTTAACCAATACTTTTTCCGATAGTTACGCAGGAGGCTGGTTTTCCGTGTCTTTGAAAAAGGCCGGATATCTGGGTTTGATTGTTGAAGGGAAAGCCGCCCAACCGGTTTATTTGAGGATTGAAGGGGATCATGCGGAGATCGTAGACGCTGCCAAGTACGCCGGTATGAACACTTCGGAATTGGACCAGGCCCTGCCCGGCTTCAGGGTAGCAGCTATCGGCCCAGCCGGCGAAAACCTGGTTAAGTATGCCTGTATTGTAAGTAACCCCGCTAAAGGAGGGCGTACCGGGGTTGCCGGTCGGGGCGGGCTTGGAGCCGTAATGGGTTCGAAAAATCTAAAAGCAGTAGCTGTTAAACCGGTTCAGGATTATATAAAACCGCTATTCGAACAGACCAAGCAGATCAGGAGAGAGGCCACCGCCCATATTAAAGAAAATGTTATGCCTCTCATGGGTTTGGGAGGCAACCTGGGAGCGGTCGATCTCTCTGCCAAGGCAAAAGTACTGCCAGTCAATAATTTTCAGCGAGGCTTCACCGAAAACTATGTCGCCGTTAACGAGGCAGCAGTAGGTAAAGTGACAACTAAAAAAAATAGCTGCCATATCTGCCCGGCCGCCTGCGGAGTGGAGATCAGTGTCTCTACTGGCCAATTTAGCGAGGTTGAGCTGGATCGACTGGAATACGAAACCATAGCTATGTGCGGCACCAATTGCGGCCACCATAATTTGAGCTCAATCGCCGCTTTGAACCTGTTTTGCAACGAGTACGGATTGGATGTGATCAGCGCCGGCAACGTAGTGGCTTTCGCAATGGAATGCGCTGAAAAAGGGCTGATTGATCACGATATCCGGTTCGGTGACTTGCCAAGACAAATCGGGCTCCTGGAACAGATCGTCAACAAAAAAGGCCTGGGGGCGCTTTTGGCGGAGGGGGTCAGCCCTGCAGCCAAGGAAATCGGCGGCGGCGCAGAAGAACTGGCCTTGCACGTTAAAGGCCTGGAAATACCAGGCTACGATCCCCGCGGCTCCATCAGTCAAGGGCTGGCTTACGGAACCTCAGATCGGGGCGGATGCCATATGCGGGCTTGGAGTATTGCCTCGGATGCTTTTCTTAATGTGGAATACGGCATTCAAGAGGCGGATCCTTTCACCATTGAAGGCAAGGCCGGGCTGGTAAAAGAGCTTCAAGATTTGAACGCTGCGCTATGGTGCCTAATATCCTGTGACAATTTGGGTTATACACCAGAATATGCCTTGAAAATGCTTAAAGCGATCGGAATTTCACTGTCCCGGGAAGAATTTATCAAAACCGGCGAGCGGATTTGCAACCTGGCTCAACTATTTAATCACCGAGAAGGCTTTTCCAGGGAAGACGACTATCTACCACAACGCTTTTACGAATCGCGGGAGGATACAGGCTGGAAAATAGAAAAAAACCAATATGATTTAATGTTAAGCGAGTACTACCAGCTAAGGCGTTGGGACCAGAAGGGCAAACCCACAGATGCTATCTTAAAAGAACTGAAGATTCAAGTTTAACGAGCTGGGGTAGTACTAAACGCTTCGGGAAACAGTATCGCTGTATCCTGGATCTCTAATAACTGCTACAACTTCAAATATCGATCATTTATCAATACAGTGCTATCAGGTTCTTCGGGCTAAGGGTAGGCCTCTTTTTCATAAAAAGCCTTCCTTTTGCCTTAAAAGTATAACCCGTTTGTTCTGCCTCTTTTTACGAAATAGCACTCTATCCGCTTGCATAATTCATCTTATAAAACGGATAATTTTTAAGCATCAATTCTGTAATGATTTGAAATAGTAGCAGGCCGCCCGGCCCAGATCTTCTTCTATCCTCAGCAGCTGGTTATACTTGGCAACCCGGTCAACCCGTGAAGGAGCCCCAGTCTTGATCAGGCCGGCGTTGGTCCCCACGGCCAGATCGGAAATGAAGCTGTCCGCTGTTTCACCGGAACGATGAGAGATCATACAGCTATATCCGTTCCGCCGGGCCAGGTTCATGGTTTCTAAGGTTTCACTGAGGGTGCCGATCTGGTTTAGCTTAATCAGGATCGAGTTGGCCGTGCCGGTGTCAATGCCCTGTTTCAGGCGTTCCGGGCTGGTTACAAACAGGTCGTCCCCAATGAGCATGATCCTGTCGCCCAGGGCTTCGGTCATTTCCCGCCACCCATCCCAGTCCTCTTCGTCGAGCCCGTCCTCGATGCTGATCAGGGGATAACGAGAAACCAGGTCCCGGTAATAACCGACCAGTTCGCCCGCAGAGTAGGTCCGCCCTTCCAGGTGATAAACACCTTCCCGGTAAAATTCGCTGGCGGCGGCATCGAGGGCCAGGCACACCTCTTCGCCGGGTTTGTAGCCGGCGGCGGTGATCGCCTCGATAATTACTTCCAGGGCCGCTTCACTGGAATTGAGGTTCGGAGCAAATCCACCTTCGTCACCCACACCGGTATTTTGTCCGCGGGAACGCAGGATTTTCTTGAGGTGGTGAAACACTTCCGTACCCATTCGCAGGGCCCCGCCAAATGTTTCCGCTCCCAGGGGCACGATCATAAACTCCTGGATATCCATATTGTTATCGGCATGTTCTCCACCGTTTAAAATATTCATAAAGGGCACCGGCAGCATGCAGGCTCCAAGCCCCCCGATATAGCGGTAAAGGGGCAGATCGAGCATGGAAGCGGCCGCCCTGGCCACAGCCAGCGAAACGCCTAAAATAGCATTGGCCCCGAGGTGAGACTTGTTGGTGCTGCCGTCCAAATCAAGCATCAGGAGATCCAGTCCTTTTTGATCGAGGGCGCTCTGTTCGCAAAGTTCGGGGGCCAGGATCTCGTTTACATGGCGCACCGCGTTAAGCACACCTTTGCCCAGGTAGCGTTTCTCATCGCCGTCGCGCAGTTCCACAGCTTCAAAGGCTCCGGTTGAAGCCCCGGATGGCACCGCCGCCCGGCCGCACCAGCCGCCCCTTAGCTCGACATCAACTTCGAGGGTCGGATTGCCCCGGGAATCGAGGATTTCCCGGGCTTTAATCTTTTGGATCCGCTCTTCCACAACAATCCCTCCTTGCCGTTAATTGATCTTCCAAAATCATATTTTTACCGGTCATTTCAGGGGGAACGGAAATGCCGGCCAGGCCTAAGATGGTCGGGGCCACGTCGGCCAGGATTCCCCGCTCCCGAAGTTGATGTTCCTTCCGGCTGATAACAATAAAAGGGACCGGGTTAGCGCTGTGTGCGGTAATGGTCTCGCCTTTTGGATTTTTCATTTCCTCTGCATTACCGTGATCACCGACGATAAGGATGTGCCATCCGGCGGCAATCGCCTCATCGGTGATCCGCCCCAGGGCAGTATCAACAGCTTCCACCGCCCTGATGGCGGCCTGCAGATATCCGGTGTGCCCGACCATATCCATGTTGGCAAAGTTGGAAACGATCAGCGGATGACGCCCCCCTTTAACTGTCTCGATAATCCTGTCGGCAACACCGGGGGCGCTCATTTCCGGCTGCAGATCGTAGGTGGCCACCTGCGGTGAAGGAACCATGATCCGCTCTTCGCCCGTAAAAGGTTTTTCCCGGCCTCCGTTGAAGAAAAAGGTCACATGAGCATATTTTTCCGTTTCGGCAATCCTGATCTGGGTCAGGTCCCGGCGAGAATAAACTTCGCCCAGGGTCGCCTGCAGGTCATCCAGGGTAAAAGCGACCGGCAGAGTAAGTTTCCGGTCATATTCAGTCATGGTGGCCAGGTGAGGGCGAAGCGGGTTGGATCCGCGGTCAAAAGATTCAAATTTATCTTCAGCCAGGGCCCTGGTAATCTGGCGAACCCGGTCCGGCCTGAAGTTAAAGAAGATAACGCTGTCTTCAGAGCGAATCACGGTCAGGGGTTTGCCTTCATGATCTGTAATTACAGTCGGCTGGACAAATTCGTCCCCTTCGCCACGATTGTAGGCTTCTTTCAGGGCAGTAAGAGGATCCTCTGCTTTCAGGCCTTCGCCGGCGGTATAGGCCCGGTAGGCCTTTTCAGTGCGGTCCCAGCGCCGGTCACGATCCATGGCGTAGTAACGGCCGCAGATGGTGGCAACGCGGCAATTTTGATGCAGCCTGGAGTAATCCTCAAGGCGTTCCAGGAAAGGTGCAGCACCAAAGGGGATGGTGTCCCGCCCGTCTAGAATAGCATGGATAAATACTTTTTTCAGATCATGCCTGCGGGCCATTTCCACAAGGGCCATGAGGTGATCAATGTGGCTGTGCACTCCACCGTCTGAAACCAGCCCCATCAGGTGAAGAACGCTGTCTTTCTGCTTAACTCTATCCATGGCTTCCAGTAAAACTTCGTTTTGATAGAACTCACCCGATTCGATGCATTTCCCGATCCTGGTCAGCTCCTGGTATACAATTCGGCCGGCGCCCAGGTTAAGGTGCCCTACTTCCGAATTGCCCATTTGCCCCTCGGGCAGTCCGACTGCTTCACCGGTAGCCTCAAGCAAAGTCCAGGAATAATCTTTGAAATAACGGTCCAGGTTTGGAGTTTGAGCCAGGTTGATGGCATTTCCTTCCTTATTGCTGCTGTAGCCCCAGCCGTCAAGGATGATCAAAAGGACTTTATTCAACTCTGTACCGCCTTTCGGGCAGCCTGGATCAAAGCACTGAAGGAATCGGCCTGCAGGCTGGCGCCGCCGACCAGGGCCCCCTGAATGGAATCAAACTCTACAAAGGAACCAATATTTCCTTCTTTTACGCTGCCGCCGTACTGGATGGGAATCTTCCCCGCCGTTTCCGATCCGCCTTCGTCCTGTAAAACCTGGCGGATAAAAGAGCAGGCGGAATCGGCGTCAGCGGGCTGGGCCGCCTTGCCGGTGCCGATGGCCCACACCGGTTCGTAGGCAATAACAAGGGATTTCATTTCTCCTGTTCCCAGGCCCTCCAGGGCGGCCAGGAGCTGTTCTTTGATTACGCTGTTCGTGGAACCTGCTTCCCTTTCCGCCTCAGTTTCCCCGACACAGAGGATCGGCTTCAGGCCGCTTTCCAGGGCCGCTTTCACTTTATCCCTGATCCGGGCGTTAGCTTCTCCCATAACATGCCGGCGCTCGGAGTGGCCGACAATCACGTATTCAACCCCTAGGTCCCGGAGCATGGAGCCAGATATTTCTCCGGTAAAGGCTCCTTCCTGTTTCCAGTGCAGGTCCTGGGCACCCAGATTCAGGGTACTGCCATTCAGGATCCCTGATGCTGTGGTAAGTGAAGTATAGGGCGGGCAAATCAGCACTTCCACTTCTCCAAACTGTTTTTCATCTTTCAAAATGGAACGGCAAAAATCAGCCGTTTCCCCGGTCGTCTTATGCATTTTCCAGTTGGCTGCTATTATTAATCCCATGATCAATCCTCCGTTAATTATGGGCAGCCGGAATCTAAACCGGCAGTTACACCCGTTTTCAGGTTTTATCCTGCAGAACCTTGATGCCGGGCAGCTCTTTGCCTTCCCAGAATTCAAGGGTGGCACCCCCGCCGGTGGAGATGAAGTCAACCTTACCGGCCAGGTCCAAAGCTTCCAGGGCGGCTACCAGGTCGCCTCCCCCGACAACAGAATAGGCGTTGCTGCTGGCCACTTCGCGGGCGGTAAGCCTGGTGCCTTCATCGAAGGGAGGGGTTTCAAAAACCCCGAGCGGCCCGTTCCAGATGATCATAGCCGAGGTAGATATGTACCGGCCGAAGCTTTTAACCGTCTCAGGGCCAATATCGACCGCCTTCCAGTCCCCGCTTATGTCCTGCGGAGCCATCACTTCCGATTCACTGCCGGGTTTTAATTCCCTGGTTACCACCAGGTCATCGGGCAAAATAAGGCGGCAGCCGCTTTTTTCGCTTTCATTAATAATAGATTGGGCTGTTTCCAGCAGATCTTGCTCATAAAATGACTGTCCCAGGCTGTAACCCCGGGCGGCCAGGAAAGTATTGGCCATCCCTCCCCCGACCAGGAGGTGGTCGGTCAGCTGCAGGAACCGGCGCATAACATTAATCTTATCCGATACCTTGGCCCCGCCCAAAATAGCGGTTAGGGGGCGCTGCGGATTTTCCAGGCAGCGGGAAAGCTCTTCAATTTCCTTTTTCATCAGCAGGCCGGCTACAGCAGGAATAAATTCGGCCACCCCGGCCGTCGAGGCGTGGGCCCGGTGGGCGGTCCCAAAAGCATCGCTGACAAAGAGGTCCACCGGCTCGGCCAGCTGCCGGGCAAAATCCCGGTCGTTGCTTTCTTCACCTTTTTCGAAACGAAGATTTTCCAGGAGCAGGATCTCCCCGCTTTTCATTTCGTCGACTGCCTTTGAAACCTCGGGGCCGAACACCCGGTCAAGCTTCCGCACTGGTTTGCCCAGCAGTTCGCCCAGCCTGTCCGCCACCGGATCCATTTTTAAACCAGGAACGGCCTCCCCCTTGGGACGGCCCAGGTGTGAAGCCAAAACCAGGGCCGCTCCCCGGGAGAGAAGGTTTTCAATGGTCGGCACAACCGCCCTGATCCGGGCATCATCCCGGACTTTGCCCTCCTCCAGGGGGACATTGAAGTCGGCCCGCAACAATATTTTTATTCCTTTAACATCGACATCTTCTATACTTTTCTTCTGCAGCAATCATGATCACCATCCCGGGCTTTATGATCGGCGACGTTTATAGGAAGGCGGAATAGAAAGTTCTTCCCGGTACTTGGCCACGGTCCGCCTTGATATCTGGATACCCCGCTCATTTAAAAATTCCATCAGGCGCTGGTCGCTGAGCGGCTTGACCCGATCTTCGGAATCAACCAGTTCACGGATATGGGTTTTGATACTCGGGGCGGAATGGTCATCGCCATTCTGCCCTCCCAGCCCGCTGGAAAAGAAAAACTTCAGGGGAAAGAGGCCGCGTGGAGTCTGAATATATTTATTGGCGGCAGCCCTGCTTACCGTCGATTCATGGACACCGACGTTTTGGGCCACCTCCTTGAGGGTAAGCGGTTTCAGTTTCTTGATCCCGTGGTCCAGGAAAGGTTTTTGGATGTCAACAATCTGCTGGGCCACTTTAAAGAGGGTTATCCTCCTCTGCTCAATGCTGCGGATCAACCAGTACGCTTTTTCAATCTTGTTTTTGACGAAGGTAAAAAGCTGTTCATCGATGTTATCGTTCTTAAGCATCCTCTGGTAAAAGGGGCTGATTGTTAGCTGGGGCATGCCAGCCTCATTACCGGTAACCACGTACTTGCCGTCCACTTTTTCCACAATAACATCGGGAATAATATAGCGGGTTTCTTCCCCTTCCCCGTAAACACTGCCGGGTTTGGGATTGAGGGTCCGGATAAAATCGACTGCTTCTTCCACCGCTTTCTCGTTGCAGTTAAGCTGGGAGGCAATATAGCGGTAGCGACCGTCCGCGGCGGCGGGCAGATAGTGGTTGACTATATCAACAGCCGGTTCAGGCGGGTTGTCCATCTTTTGGAGCTGAAGCATAAGGCATTCCTGGAGGCTGCGGCAGCCGATACCGGTTGGTTCCAGTTTCTGAACCACCCTGAGGGCCTGTTCCAGTTCTTCGACCTTAACCCCCAGGACCGGAGCCAGCTCTTCTAAGTCTCCCTGCAGGTACCCGTTGCGGTCAAGATTGCCGGCCAGGAAGGCGGTAAGCCTGTACTGCCGATCGGTTAGCGAAAACATCCGCAGCTGGCTAAGCAGGTCTTCCAGCATGGTGCCGCTTATCTCTGCACAGTTTTCAATTGTAGGCCGGGTGTCGCTTACATTCTTAACGCTGCTTCCTCTTTCGGCCGCAGATTCGAGGCCCATGTCCCGGAAGTATTCTTCCCAGGGAAAATCGTTTCCATAGATCTGCTCGTCTTCCGGCTGTTCCCGCTCTGTTTCAGCTTCTTCGCCTTTATCTTCTTCCCGGTTTTCCATAACTTCCAGGACCGGGTTGTTGACCAGCTCTTCCTGGACATGATCTTGAAGCTCCAGGGTAGAGTACTGCAGGAGAGCGATCGCCAGTTTTAGCTCAGGGGTAATAATCAGTTTTTGGGTCTGTTCAAGCTTCAGGTCGTAATCAAGCTTCACCGCTGACTCTACCGCCTTTCTCAGGCAATACAATAATTCAAAATTAATTATTTAAAGATTGCTCTTGTTTAGCTATTATTCTTTTTATTTCGACACAGTATCGGCAACTCCTGCCCTTTATTTCAGTGATTGGCATGCTTTTTGCTTTAACCTGTACTGCTTTCATTTTTATGCTCAAACATCCTGCTTAACTGGCGAAAACGGTGGTTCATTCCCGATTTACTGACCGGAGGATCAAGCTTATTACCCAGCTCTTTCAGGGAAGCATCGGGGTATCTTTTCCGGGCCAGGGCCGCGTCCCTGATGGAAGGAGGGAGGTTTTCCAGGCCAACGGCCCGTTCAGCCCGTTCGATTAATTCCAGCTGCTGTTGGGCCGAAGCGACCACTTTTTCCAGGTTCGCCGTTTCACAGTTTACTACCCGGTTAACCTGGTTGCGCATGCTTCTGACTACACGCATACTTTCCAGTTCCAGCAAAGTACCGCCGGCCCCGATGATGCGCAGGTAATCGGCAATAGCTTCCGCGCTTTTAAAGTAGAGGAAAACATAACCCTCACGCCTTCTAACCAGGGCGCTCAGGTTAAAATGTTCAAGCACTTTACGGTATACCCGGGTATCTTCCAGAGTCCCGCAGTTTATTTCCAGGTGATAACCGGAACGCCTGGTAATGCTGATACTGCCTCCCGCTAAAAAGGCCCCCCTGAGGAAAGCTCTCCGGCAGCAAATCCTTTTCGGGATCACTGTACTGATGCGGGGCAGACTCAGGTGCCGCCCGGCTTCCTTCATGTCCAGGTATACCAGCAGGGCATCAATCTGTTCCTTTCCTGATACCTGGACCAGGAACCGGTTTTTATCAAGGCGCTTCTCCTGCTCCCTGATTATGGAGGGCGCTTCAACTCCCGCTTGCCTGAGCAGGTTAAACAGCCGCCTGGCCCCGGCACTGGTGTCGACTGCGATCATTAATGCATGCATATTGTGGCGGATGGCGTAATAACCGTTCCGGAGTAAAAGCGCTTTTAATTCCCAGGAACCGCAGCAGGCCAGGGGTTCCTCCAACCTGGCCAGTTCGTTCTTAACCTGCCTGGTTAAAGACAACTGATCCAGCCTCCCGTCAGCTTTTATAGATATCCCTGTGCTCGACTGCTATATTAAACCGGGACCCCAGGGTCTTTCCAATTTCATCGGCTATTACAACCGAGCGGTGTTTGCCTCCGGTACAACCGATCGCAATCACCAGAGTGGCTTTGCCTTCCTTGACATAAAAAGGAATCGAAAAATCGAGCAGATCCCGCAGTTTTGTGAAATACTCCCTGGTTTCCGACCAGCGCCAAAGGTAATCTTTAACCTGGTCGTCATCCCCGCTGAGGGGAGCCAGGTGTTCAACATAATGGGGGTTGGGCAAAAACCTGACGTCAAAAACCAGGTCGGCGTGGGGCGGCAGTCCGTATTTAAACCCGAAAGAAACGATCCTGATCAGCATATTTTTATCGCGCTGCTCGGGCTCGTATAGCTCCACTATTTTTGCTTTAAGTTCCCACGGTTTCAGGTATGAGGTGTCTATCTCCTTGTGAGCTTTGCCCCTTATTTCGCTCAGCCCTTCCCTTTCTTTCTGGATCGCTTCCGGCAGGCTCATATCACCGAGCGGATGGCGCCTCCTGGTCTCTTTATAACGCCTGATTAGGATGCTGTCGTCGGCCACCAGGAAGAGGATTTCGTAATCGACGCCTTTTTGATCCAGTTCCTGGAGGGATTCAAACAGGTCTTCGAAAAATGCGGCTCCCCGCATATCGCAGACCAGGGCAACTTTCTTGTTCTCCGACTGAATGAACAGGTCGGCAAACTTGGAAATCAGGGTCGGGGGCATATTGTCAACGCAGTAATAACCCAGATCTTCAAAACAATTAAGGGCATGGCTTTTGCCGGCCCCGGAAAGGCCTGTAATGATTATCAGCCGGATTAATCCATCTTTAGCGTCGATTTACAACAGCCCCCCTTTACGGGTATCCTTAAGTGCAAAGGCCTGTCTCAACCCTGCATCCTATCAGTTTTTCCCCCATCGCAGCTGTGGTTAAGCACATATTTTTCAATTATTTCAGCCACTCCGTCCTCGCTGTGCGGCGAGGTGATTAGCTTTGCCGCTTTCAATACTTCCGGTTTGGCATTGGCCACCGCCACACCTAAACCGGCAAAGTCGAGCATATCAAGATCGTTGTACCCGTCGCCGAAGGCGACGATCTCTTCCGCCCTGATCCCTTCCTGGTCGGCCAGCCAGCGCAGGGCCTGGCCCTTGGTTGCTTTCCGGTCCGTAATTTCCAGGAAATAAGGCCTGGACTGCAGGATCGACAGTTCTCTGCCGTAGCATTCTTTTAAGCAGAGCTCCGTCTCATCTATTATCTGCCCGTCCTTGGAAATTACGCTCAGCTTGGTGGGGTTGACCTGTTTTTGTTTTAAAAATGCTCTTAGGTCCCCCACCGGCTGCGGTTCGATACTGGTCAAAGACCGGTAATAACGGGTATGCTCGTTTTCCTCCTCGACATAAAGGTTGTCGCCGATGAACATGCTGACATGCAAACCCATCCGGCATGTCTCTTCCACCACGTCAATGGCAATCCTGTTCTCCAGGGGGCGGTGCATAATTACTTTCTCGCTCCGGGCTGTTTTAATCATCGCCCCGTGGTAATTGATCAGCGGCCAATCGCAGTCAAGGCCCAGTTCGTCCATGTATTTTACGCTAGTTTTAAACATGCGCCCGGTGGCGATGGTAAATTTAATTCCACGTGAAACCGCCTGCTGGACAGCTTCTTTGTTCCGGGCCGATATTTTAGAGTTTTCATCAAGCAGTGTATGATCTAAATCTGCTGCAATCAGGCGGAAACGCATTCAGGACCACCCCAGGGTTAATCAAGTGTCTACAGTATAACATAACCGGTAAGTTCTTTTTAGTTCACCCTTCTATTTCTTCTTCGCTCCGGCGCAGGTGCCGGTAAATGTCTCCGGCAAGGGCACTGCTTATGCCCGGTACTTCTGATAATTGATCAACTGAGGCTTTTCGCACCTCTGTTACACTTCCAAAGTGTTTGAGCAGAGCGGTTCGGCGGGAGGGCCCCACCCCGGGCATTTCTTCAAGCCGGGAGCGGAGGCCGCTTTTTCCTCGCCTGCCGCGGTGCCCGCCGATGGCGAAGCGGTGCACTTCATCGCGGATTCGCTGCAGCAGCTGTAGTAAAGGGTTATTGGCAGCCATGCGGACCGGCAGGGCAGTGCCTTCCAGGAATAGCTGATCCGGATCTTTGGCCAGGGCCGCCAGGGGGACTTTTTCCAGGTTCGTGTTTTCAAGGGCTTCCCGGGTGGCACTGAGCTGGCCTCTTCCACCGTCGATCAGGATCAGGTCCGGTTCTGGCCAGGTATCCTGACCGGCCCTCCTTTTCAAAGCCTCCTGCAAAGCACCGTAATCGTCCCCTGCCTCAGCAAAGCGGATATTAAAGCGGCGGTATCCCTCTTTAGATGGCTCTCCGGCCTGGAACACGACCATGGCCCCCACCGGTTCGCCACCGCGCAGGTGGGAGATATCAAAACCCTCGATCCGATCCGGAGGTCGATCCAGCCCCACCAGCCGGCCCAGTTCCTCCAGAGGCTGTTCTGTTTTGCGGAGCCGCTGCTCTTCGTCTTCTTCCAGGCGCAGGCAGCAGTTGCGGCGGGCCAGGCCAATCAGTTTTTTCAAGTGCCCCCTTTTGGGAACCCGCAGCTCCACTTTGCGGCCAGCTTTGACTTTTAACCACTCTTTTAAAAGCTCTGCATCAACAGGTTGATCGGACGCCACAATTTCCGGGGGAATGCTTTCAGCCTGGTTATAATATGACTTAATGAAAGAGGCAATGACTTCGTCATCCCTAACCTCTTCAGCACCGGTCAGAGGAAAGTGCTCCTGGCTGAGCAGCTTCCCGCCTCGAACCTGGAACAGGTGGACGGCGGCCCTTTCACCGCGCCGGCCCAGGGCCAGGACATCCCTTTCCGCATCCTCCTCATTAAGAGCCATCTTCTGCTGCTGTCCGGCCACCCGCTGCAGGGAGTGGAGCCGATCGCGGAGCATGGCCGCTTCTTCAAAACGGTGCTCCCGGGCCGCTTCTTCCATCTGCTCCTTCAACCTGGCCTCCAGCTCGCCATGCCGACCCTGCAAGAACATGCCTACCTGCCTGACCATTTGGTCGTAATTTTCGGGAGAAACGTACTTTTCACCCCGGCAGGGTGCCAGGCAGCGGCCCATCTGGTAGTTTAGGCAGGGGCGCTCGGTGGCAGAGCTGCCATCCAGGGGTTGGCGGCAGCGGCGCAGGGGGAAAATAGAGCCGATAAAACGCATCGTTTCCCGCACCGCCCCCACATCGGTAAAGGGCCCGAAACGCTGCTCTTCTTTACCGGGGACGGGGTAATAACGGCCACGCCTGCTTCCCCTTTGCGAAAGGCGGAGAAGCTCCATCCGCGGGTAAAGCTCGGGAGTAAGGATCAGATACGGATAGTCCTTGTCGTCTTTTAGATTGACATTAAAGCGGGGCCGATACTCCTTGATCAGGTTGCATTCTAAGATCAGGGCTTCCACTTCCGTGTCGGTTACGACGTAATCGATATCGGCCAGCCTGGTTTGGAGTGAACGCAGGCGCGGTGACACGGCCTCGTTTTCAGCCAGGTACGACCTGAGGCGGTGACGAAGTGAATTCGCCTTGCCCACGTAAATGACGCGGCCGTTTTTATCTTTGAGCAGGTAGACCCCGGGCATGGCCGGGATCTGGCGCACTTGTTCCTTCAATTGCTGAAACATGTTTTAACTCTCCGTCACCCTGGTTTCCGCCACCGGCCGGTTCCGGGGCAGGGCGCCGGCCAGCCACCGCCCGGTATATGAATTATCGCAGGTCGCAACCTCTTCGGGGGAACCGGCGGCCACAACCCGGCCCCCCTTGTCTCCGCCTTCCGGCCCCAGGTCAATAATATAGTCGGCTCTTTTGAGCACTTCCAGGTTATGTTCGATTACAATTACCGTATTGCCGCTGTCGACCAGGCGATCGAGAATATGTAGAAGTTTGCATATGTCATCAAGATGCAGGCCGGTGGTCGGCTCATCGAGGATATAGAGGCTGCGTCCGTTACTGCGCCGGGAAAGCTCGGTGGCCAGCTTAACCCGCTGAGCCTCGCCGCCCGAAAGGGTGGTAGCTGGCTGGCCGAGCCTGATATAGCCAAGCCCGACATCATAAAGGAGCTGCATCTTGCGCTGGACTTTGGGAATGGCCGAGAAAAATTCAAGCGCCTCTTCCACCGTCATGTCCAGGACATCGGCGATATTTTTCTCCTTGTAGCGGACCTCCAGGGTTTCCCGGTTATAGCGTTTGCCGCGGCACACTTCGCAGGGGACATAAACATCCGGCAAAAAGTGCATTTCTATCCTCAGGATACCGTCACCGCGGCAGGCTTCACAGCGGCCGCCCTTGACGTTAAAGCTAAACCGGCCCGGTTTGTAGCCGCGGCGGCGCGATTCCGGGGTTTTGGCAAACAACTCCCTGATCCCGTCAAACAAGCCGGTATAAGTGGCCGGGTTGGAACGGGGGGTCCGTCCGATCGGCGACTGGTCGACAACAATCACTTTGTCCAGGTGCTCTATGCCTTCAACTTCCCTGTGCCTGCCGGCCTGTTCCCTGGACCGGTGCAGTCTCCAGGCCAGGGCCCGGGCCAGGATTTCGTTAATCAGGGTGCTTTTACCCGAACCGGAGACCCCGGCCACACAGTTAAACATCCCCAGGGGGATCCCTACGTCGATTTTTTTTAGGTTATGCTCCTCCGCCTCGCGAATCCAGATCCAGCGATCATTAGCCAAACGCCTTTGCACAGGCAAGGCAACTTCTCGCCGTCCGGCCAGGTAGTCGCCGGTAATCGATTCGGGGATGCCTGTTATTTCCTCCACCGTCCCCTGGGCTACTATTTTGCCGCCGGCCGCACCAGCCCCCGGCCCGATATCCACCAGGTGATCGGCGCTGCGGATCGTTTCTTCATCGTGTTCTACCACCAGGACGGTATTGCCCAGGTCGCGCAGTTTTTTGAGGGTTGCGTTAAGGCGGGCAATGTCCCTCTGGTGGAGGCCGATCGAAGGCTCGTCCAGGATATAGATCACACCGGTCAGGCCGGAACCGATCTGGGTGGCCAGCCTGATCCGCTGGGCTTCGCCCCCGGACAGGGTTGAAGCAGCCCGGTCCAGAGTCAGGTACTGCAACCCTACGTGGCGTAAAAACTGCAGGCGCTCTCCAATTTCTTTCAGCACCTGGCGAGCTATATGCTCTTCCCGCGGGGTAAGCCGCAGCTGCTCAAAAAACTTCGCCGCCTGCTCCACCGTCAGGGCCGACAATGCGGCAATGTTATACCCGCCCAGCAGGACGGCCAGGCTGGAAGGTCTAAGCCTCCGCCCTTCACAGGCGGGGCAGGGCCTGACCTGCATGAACTTCTCCATGTCGTCCCTCATCTCTTCCGAACCGGTAGAAGCATAGCGCCGTTCCAGCAACTTGAGCACCCCGGGAAAGGCTTTTTTATAATTCCGGACCCGCTTAAACATGTTTACATAACGGAAATTTATTTTTTCCGGCGAACCGTACAAGATTTTGCGCTGGTGTTCGGGGAGGAGGTCTTTAAACGGCTTATCAAGATCCACACCCCAGGCTTTGGCCGCCGCTTCCAGGAACTGCTGATAATAGTTTTGGCCCGACCACGGATGGACGGCGCCTTCCCGCAGCGACAGCTCAGGGTAGGGAATGACCAGGTCGGCGGAAAATTCGGCCTTGCTGCCCAGCCCACTACACTCGGGGCAGGCCCCGTAGGGGCTGTTAAATGAAAAAATACGGGGGCTAATCTCTTCAAAACTGAACCCGCAATCGGCGCAGGCAAAATTTTCGCTGAAAAGCTGTTCATCGCCGTCTACGTCCTGGACCAGGACCAGCCCTTCACTCAACTTCAGGGCATTTTCCAGCGAATCGGCCAACCGGGACTGGATCCCCTCCCGAATAACCAGGCGGTCAACAACAACCTCGATATGATGCTTTCTCTGCTTGTCCAATCTGATATCTTCTTCCAGTTCCCGGACTTCTCCGTCAACCCGGGCCCGGACATACCCCTTGCGGGCCATTTCATCAAAAAGGCGCGAGTACTCTCCTTTACGGCCCCTGACCAGCGGGGCCAGGACCTGGATCCTTGTCCCTTCCGGCATAGCAGCCACCTGGTCGACGATCTGCTGGACCGTCTGCTGGCTGATCGGTTTTTGGCAGGTGGGGCAGTGGGGAGTGCCGACCCGGGCAAATAGAAGCCGGATATAGTCATATACCTCGGTCACTGTCCCCACCGTGGAGCGCGGGTTCCGTGAAGTTGTTTTCTGGTCGATCGATATGGCCGGCGAAAGGCCTTCGATCTGGTCGACATCCGGCTTTTCCATTTGCCCCAGGAACTGGCGGGCATAAGCCGAAAGCGATTCCACGTAGCGCCGCTGGCCCTCGGCGTAAATGGTATCAAAAGCCAGGGATGATTTGCCCGAGCCGCTCAAGCCGGTAAAAACTATGAATTGATTGCGGGGCAGTTCCAGGTCAACATTTTTCAGATTGTGCTCCCTGGCCCCGCGGATGATTATTTCTCCTGCCGCCAAATCGGTCACCTCGTTCTTGTAGTTTCAGGGTGTCAAGGGGACGGTTCCTATGACATTGTTTGGTCATTGTTTTTCAAGCTCATAGATCATATCCCGCAGTTCTGCGGCTTTTTCAAAAGCCAGTTCTTTGGAAGCCTTGTTCATTTCTTTACGCAGATCTTTGATCATTTTTCGGCGTTTGTTGTGATCGACTTTTTTAAGGTCCTCCACCTCATAGCCTTCTGTTTCTTCCGCTACCGCCGTGGCTTCTATAACGGCCCGGACCGGTTTAATGATGCTCTGCGGGGTAATATTGTACTGCTCGTTATACGCCAGCTGCTTCTGGCGCCGGCGTTCCGTTTCGTCAAGAGCCCGCCGCATAGAAGGCGTAATGTCTTCCGCGTACATGATCACCCTGCCCTCCACATTGCGGGCGGTACGCCCGATGGTCTGGATCAGGGAGCGATCCGACCGCAGGAACCCTTCTTTATCGGCATCGAGGATGGCAACAAGGGTAACTTCGGGCAGATCAAGTCCTTCACGGAGCAGGTTGATCCCGATCAAGACATCGAAGTCTCCCAGGCGCAGACCCCTGATAATGGTCATCCGCTCCAGGGCATCGATCTCGGAGTGCATATAACGCACCTTTAATCCCATGTTCCGGTAATATTCAGTCAGATCTTCAGACATCCTTTTGGTCATGGTCGTCACCAAAACCCTCTGGCCTGCTTCGGCCCTATCCCTGATTTCACCGTAGAGGTCGTCGACCTGGCCTTCGGCCGGCCTGACTTCCACTACCGGGTCAGCCAGGCCGGTAGGCCGGATAATCTGTTCGACGATTGCTTCGCTGTGTTCGAGTTCCCAGGGGCCGGGGGTAGCCGAAACCAGGATGGCCTGATTGACCAGGGATTCAAACTCCTCGAAGCGAAGCGGCCGGTTGTCGAGAGCAGAAGGTAGCCTGAAGCCGTGCTCCACCAGGGTCTTCTTGCGGGAAATATCGCCCCGGTACATCCCATTGATTTGAGGGATGGTAATGTGCGATTCATCAATCACAACCAGCATTTCGGGGGGAAAATAATCCATCAGCGTGGCCGGGCGGCTACCGGGAGGCCTGCCGTCAAGGTGCCGCGAATAGTTTTCAATACCGCTGCAAAAGCCGATTTCCTGGAGCATCTCCAGGTCAAAAAGGGTCCTCTGCTCCAAACGCTGGGCTTCGAGCAATTTGCCTTCACGCTTGAAGTAAGCGAGCTGTTCCTGCAGTTCAGCCTCGATACCGGCAACGGCCCGCTGCAGCTGATCAGGCGCTGTCACATAGTGGGTAGCCGGGAAGATGGCCACATGGGACCGATCGCCGATCACCTTGCCGCTGACCAGGTCCACTTCCCTAATTCTTTCCAGTTCATCCCCGAAAAGCTCTACCCGGATCGCGGCCTCGGAAAACGAGGCGGGAATAATTTCGACCACATCACCCCGGACCCGGAAAGTACCGCGGTGGAAATCGATCTCATTGCGCTGGTAGTGGATGTCAACCAGGCGACCGATAAGCTCGTCCCGACTGGTCCTGGAGCCCGGTCGCAGGGAAAGAACCTGTTCCTTATATTCGTGGGGAGAACCCAGGCCGTAAATACAGGAAACGGAAGCGACTATGATCACATCCGGCCGTTCCAGCAGGGCACTGGTAGCGGAGTGACGCAATTTATCAATCTCATCGTTGATCGAAGAATCTTTCTCGATAAACGTATCGCTCTGTGGTATGTAGGCTTCCGGCTGGTAATAATCGTAATAACTGATAAAATATTCAACGGCATTGCCCGGAAATAGCTCCTTGAACTCACTGCAGAGCTGGGCGGCCAGTATTTTATTGGGCGCCATCACCAAAGTGGGCCGCTGGACCCTTTCGATAACATTGGCAATGGTAAATGTCTTACCGGAACCGGTTACACCAAGAAGGGTCTGGTAACGAGAACCCCGGTGTAAACCTTGCACCAGGGTTTCTATAGCCTCCGGCTGATCTCCGGTAGGCCTGTACCCGGATCTGATTTTAAAGCCACTGTCAACGGCCATTGATCCACCTCCCGTTCAGCGGCTTGTTTGTTATAACTGACAGTAATAATTATAACATAGTTAAGCGCAGGCTACTTTACCAATTATAATAATAATTGTTCCGAAAGCAAGCCTTTTTTATGCATAAATACCTTTAAGCTTAGAAATGGTTTAAGAAACGCTGAGCCTTTTCACCTTGTTGCGCAGGCGCCTAAACTTGGCCAGGGGATCTGGTTTGCGCACTTCCAAGTAGACTGGAGAATCGGGGGCAGGAACCGGTATAATGCCCAGGGCTGCGCTCCGGTGCAGGATAGAATAATGCGAGCGGGATGAATTGAGGCGATCTTGAAAAGTTCCGTTTGCACTTGCCTCTTCCCGGGGTTGTTTTTTTAAAACTGCTGAAAAAGGCTGATTGTCCCTGATCCCGTCCATGAGGACCATGAAATAGCTGGTTTCGACTTTCTCCAGCAGTTCCCGGTTATCAGAAACCGGTTCACCGTTAACCTTCAGGATGATATCATCCTGCCTCAGGTCCGCCTCATGGGCCGGCGTATCAGGTAAAACCATCATGATAGTTACACCCGCCTTAACCTTGCGGTAGCGGGGAATCCTGTTTTCTTCTTTATTCTTACCATACAGGATCAGCATTTCATGCCCCAGGGGGGCAAAGATAACCCCGGGCACCACCAGCGGCGGGAAAAATTCCGAACCAACTGCTATAACAAGCAACACCAAGCTGTAGGAAGCCAGGCACCTGGCTGAAAAAGCAGTTCGTTCCCGCGGGGTCGAAGAAAGGACCATATCGCCGTAACCCAGGCCGGCCGCAACCGGGACGATCATGAACTGCAGGCTTTGCCCTTCACCGGGTTGCAGGGCCGGCTGGAGAATCGGCCACCACTCCGGCATACTGACACCCACAATTTCCGGCTCGGCGACCATGGTAACCAGCAGGGCCACCAGGGGCAGGGGCCAGAAGCGCTGCAGGGAAAAGGCCCCAACTACCTCGCCGTTGTCCCTTTTCAGGTAAATGGGGCTGCTTCCCCAGTGCCCGCCCAGGTAGATCAAGAGGGCTTCGGCGAGATGGAGCAGTCCGATCAATACCAGCAGGGCGGGAATATGGATCCGCATCAGCGACTCAATAACAACATTTTCTCCCAGGCCCGGAAACAGGGGCAGAAAAGCGTACCGGACCACTAAGACCATTACCGCCACGATACCGCCGGCATATGAAAAGCACAGGTAGCGGGGGTTAATCAACAGTAAAAGCAGGGCTACCGGCCAGATAAAATAGAGGCCGATCTGCTCCAGGGACAACCCCATGAAAATAAGGATGGCACTGGCCCCGAAACCGCCCACCAATCCCAGGCCGATCGACATAAGCATCTGTTTTCCGACCCGGTTAATACTCCGTCCATAAAGTTTTTCTTCCGTCGAGGCCTGCCGCCTGTACTGCAGGTAGACCAGGAAAAGCACGATCCAGAATATGGGCATGATTAAGGCAAACATGAAGGTTGTTACAAAGATCTGACTGATTTCCAAAAAAAGATGCATATATTATTCGGTTCCCCCAATAAGGTTCCAGGGTTCTGGATCTTTTATCAATTCAAGCCCGAAATTGAGCTGCTCATCCTGCTCACGGGAGGCCATATCGAGGGCTTCCCGCAGCTTTACCCAGGTCTGATCATCAAATTCACCGCCGGGTTCGATTCCGGCATTAACCTGGAATTCAGTTAAGGCCTGGCTGGTCTGTTCATCAAAGTAACCGCTGGTGTTAATTTCATAACCCAGCTGGGCCAGCATTTCCTGCAGCATCTCCACATCGGTACCATAATCATTCAGTTCCAGGCGCCCCGGATGAAAATAGCGGTAATAATGAAGTATTTCGGGCATCTCCACTTCATAATCCGGAGTAATGCCGTGCTTGTCAATGTTATGACCCGAAGGGGTAAAATAGTTGGCCACAGTCAGCATGATCGCGTTTTCACCCGGAAGCCGCTCCAGCTGCTGGACCGAGGCCTTGCCAAAAGTGGCCTGGCCAACCAGCAGCGCCGCATCCCTGTCCTGAAGGGCTCCGGCCAGTAATTCAGCAGCACTGGCGGATTCCTCGTTGATCAGGGCCACGATCGGGTAAGGTTTCCCAGGAGCGCTTGATTTATATACATTTCTAACTTCTCCGTCACGGCCGACCAGTCGGACAATTTCTCCTTCCGGGACAATCTCCCCGGCTATCTCTACAACCTGGTCTACCAGGCCCCCGGGGTTGTTGCGCAGATCAAGTATTAATCCCTGTTCCAGGCCTTCCTGTTCAAGCTGTTTTAACCGCTCTAAAAACTCATCGGCGGTATTGCTGTCAAAATTGGTCACATCAATATACCCGACGTTACCTTCCAGTCTTTCCCTGGTTACGGTGGTGATTTGAATTTCTTCTCTACGCACGGTCATTTCGATCGGATCTTCTGCGCCCGGGCGCCGAACTTTAATGTCAACAGTTGTATCGCTGGGCCCTCTCAACAATTCGACGGCCCGGTCAAGGCCTTCCCCGATCAATTGGTGGCCGTCTGCTTCAAGGATCCGGTCCCCGGCAACAATCCCGCTTCTTTCGGCAGGCGAATCGGGAAAGGCTTCAAAAA
>Ga0207421_10000932_pt1 | contig 38070 bp, 36 predicted proteins | sample SodLakKL_010_SED_4_FD_187542 | JGI IMG/M metagenome (GOLD analysis project Ga0207421, IMG submission 187542) | Alkaline sediment microbial communities from Lake Tanatar, Kulunda Steppe, Russia - 8KL_010_SED (SPAdes) (version 2) | ecosystem: Environmental > Aquatic > Non-marine Saline and...
GGCCATCCATGGCCGCCGACGGTCCCGCCGACGCACACTACCCGGCGGCTCACTCCCTGCTTACCCATCTCTGAAACCACAAGACGCAGAACCGCGACAAATGTGCCAACGGCCCCGGCGGCAGCGCCCCTAGGCTGGCGCTCCAAAAAGCTGGAAGCCGGGACTGGGGTGGGCGTGGTCAGGGCCGTCGGCGGCCATGGATGGCCGCCGTCGAGCGCCCATGGATGGCTTGAGCGTGCCCTGACCACGTCCACCCCAGTCCCGGCCATGCAAGGCATCAAACCACGCACGGCGCCCACACAACCCCAAGGTCACCGCTTCCGAGGCGGCAGGATGTCTGTGATCGAACCGTGCGCGACCTCGGCGGCGAAGGCCACGGTCTCGGACAGCGTCGGGTGCGGGTGCACGGTCAGGCCGATGTCCTCCATGTCGGCGCCCATCTCCAGCGCGAGCATGGCCTCCGAGATCAGGTCGCCGGCCAGCGGCCCGACGATGCCCGCGCCGATCACCCGACCGTCGCCGTCGAACAGCAGCTTGGTCATGCCGTCGTCGGCGCCCAGCGCCAGCGCCCGGCCCGAAGCGGCCCAGGGGAACACGCCCTTGGTGTATTCGATGCCGTCGCGCTTGGCCTGCTCCTCGGTCACGCCCATCCACGCCACCTCGGGATGGGTGTAGGCGACCGAGGGGATGGCACGGGCATCGAAGTGGACCTTCTGCCCGGCGATGACCTCGGCGGCGACCTTGCCCTCGTGGGTGGCCTTGTGCGCCAGCATCGGCTGCCCGACGACATCGCCGATCGCGAAGATGTGCTCGACATTGGTGCGCATCTGGCTGTCGACCTCGATGAAACCGCGGTCGGTGACCCGAACGCCGGCCGCTTCTGCCGCGAGGTCCTTGCCGTTCGGGCTGCGCCCCACGGCGACCAGCACGCGGTCGAACACGTCCGTCTCGGGCAGATCCTTGGCCTCGCCCTCGAAGCGGACCTCGATGCCTTTCTTGCCGGCCTTGGCCTCGGCAACCTTGCTCTTCAGGAAGATGTTCTCGTAGCGCTTGCGGATGCGTTTCTCCAGCGGACGCACGAGGTCGCGGTCGGCGCCGGGCATCAGGGTGTCGGAGAGCTCGATCACGGTGACCTTCGACCCCAGTGCGTCGTAGACACAGGCCATCTCCAGCCCGATGATGCCGCCTCCGACGACCAGGAGGCGCTTCGGGATGTCCTCGAGCTCGAGTGCACCGGTGGAATCCATCACCCGCGGGTCGTCCCAGGGAAACCCCGGCAGGCGGACCACCCTGGAGCCCGCGGCGATGATCGCATGCTCGAAACCGATGACCTGGCGACCGTCCGCCCCCTCGACCGCGAGTTCGTTCGCACCGGCGAAACTGCCGACGCCCTGTACCACCCGCACCTTGCGCTGCTTGGCCAGGTGCTGCAGACCTTTCGTCAGCTTGCCGACCGTGCCGGACTTGTACTTCCTCAGCCCTTCGAGTTCGATCTTCGGTTTGCCGAAGTCGATGCCGAATTCTGCGAAGCGTTCGGCCTCCTCGATCACCTCCGCGGCATGCAGCAGGGCCTTGGAGGGGATACAGCCGACGTTCAGGCAGACCCCGCCAATCTCGGCGTAGCGCTCGACCATGATCACGTCGAGGCCGAGATCGGCCGCCCGGAAGGCCGCCGTGTAGCCTCCTGGGCCGGAACCCAGTACCAGCACCTGGCACTGCAGATCCGTGTCGCCGGAAAATTTCCTGGCCTCGGGTGTCGTTTCGGCTTTCGACTTCTTGGCCTCGTGTTCCTTTGCTGCGGGAGCGGCCACCTCGTCCTCGTCGCCCTTCTTGCCTGCAGACTCGCCGGAGGCTTCGAGATCGAGGATCGGATCACCTTCCGAGATTCGGTCGCCGACCTTTACGTGCAGCTTTTTCACCGTACCCGCCTCGGGCGCGGGAATATCCATGCTGGCCTTTTCGGATTCCAGCGTGATCATCGGATCCTCGGGGGAGATTGCATCACCGGGATGCACCAGCACCTCGATGATCTCCACGTCCTTGAAATCACCGATATCCGGGACCTTGATGGTGGTGATGTTACTCATCGGACGACTCCAGGTTGGAATTCGCAACGCGAACCGTCATGGACAGGACAGGGTTCGGAAACCCGCTCCGCAATTTCCCGCATGGCCAACTAGAGCAGCATGCGCCGCATGTCAGACAAAAGTCCCGACAGCGCCGAGGTGAAGCGGGCACCCAGAGCACCGTCGATCACCCGGTGGTCGTAGGACAGCGCAATCGGCAGGATCAGACGCGGCTCGAAGGACTTTCCGTTCCACACCGGGCGGATCGAGGAGCGTGCCACACCGAGGATCGCCACCTCCGGTGCGTTCACGATGGGCGTGAACTGCGTGCCGCCGATCCCGCCGAGACTGGAGATGGTCAGACAGCCGCCCTGCATGTCCTTGGTCTTGAGCTTGCGCTCGCGGGCACGCTTCGACAGTTCCATCAGTTCCGAGGCCAGGTCGACCAGGCTCTTGCGGTCGACGTCGCGCACCACCGGCACCACCAGCCCGTCGGGCGTATCGACCGCGACGCCGAGGTTGTAGTATTTCTTGATGATCAGGTTTTCTCCGGTCGCATCCAGCGAGGCATTGAAGCGTGGATACTGTTTCAGGACGGACACCACCGCCTTCATCAGGAAAGGCAGGAAGGTGACCTTCACGCCCTTTTTCTCGTACTCGTCCTTCAGCGACTTGCGGAAGTCCTCCAATTCGGTGATGTCGGCCTCGTCGAACTGGGTCACGTGCGGCACGGTCACCCAGTTGCGGTGCAGGTTCTTGCCGGTCAGCTTGTTGATCTTGGTCAGCGCCTGGGTCTCGATCGGACCGAACTCGCTGTAGTCGATCTCGGGCATCGGTTCGACACCCAGCGTGGAGCCTCCGCCCTGGCTGAGCGCGCGTTTGACGAATCCCTGCACGTCCTCACGCAGGATACGCTTCTTGCGTCCGCTGCCTTCGACCTTCGCGAGATCCACGCCTAGTTCGCGGGCGAAACGGCGAATCGCGGGAGAGGCATGGGCCTTGCGGAAGCCCTTCTCGTCGGAGATTTGCGCTGTCGGCGACGGGCGCGGGCCCTCCTTGGCGGACGCAGGCCGTGATGGCTGCCCAGCGCCCTCCTTTGACCCGGACTCCGGTTCCGATTCGGGTTTGCCCAGCGCCGGTTGCTTTTCCTCCGTCTTGCTGCCGCTGTCCGCAGCCTGTTCCGATTCCGAAGGCTTCCCGCCCTCTGAAGCCGGCTCCAGGTCCAGGATCGCGTCGCCTTCGGAGACGCGGTCTCCCACCTTGACCTTGAGTTTTCGGACCACGCCACCCTGCGGTGCCGGAATCTCGATCGAGGCCTTGTCCGACTCCAGGGTGATCAAGGGATCCTCGGGGCCCACCTCGTCACCGACACCGACCAGCACCTCGATGATTTCCACGTCCTTGAAATCGCCGATGTCGGGGACATCCACGGTAATGATCTCGCTCATGTCAGCTCCTGGCTGGGGGAACGGCAGCGACCGTCTCAGGCCTGAAGGGGGTTGGGACGGTTGGTGTCGATCCCGTACCTGGCGATGGCGTCGGTCACGACCGATGCCTCCACTTCACCGGCCTCCGCCAGCGACCGGAGCGCGGCGACGACGATGAAGTGACGGTCGACCTCGAAGTGCCGACGCAGCGCCGCTCGGGTGTCCGAACGACCGAAGCCGTCGGTTCCGAGCACGCGATAAGTACCCGGCACCCAGGCGCGGATCTGATCCGCATGGGCCTTCACGTAGTCCGTTGCCGCGATCACCGGGGCCGAGGAACCGGAAAGGCACTGCGTAACCCAGGGCACCGGTGGCTTGGCCTTCGGTTTCAGCATCGCCTCCCGGTCACAGTCGCGGCCGTCACGCGCCAACTCGTTGAAACTGGTCGCGCTCCAGATCTCGGAAGAGACGCTGAAGTCCTTGTCGAGCAGTTCGGCGGCGGCGATCACCTCGCGCAGGATGGTGCCCGATCCCAGCAGACGCACCTGCTTCTTGCGCCGCCCCGGAGATGCGAACTTGTAGAGACCGCGGACGATGCCCTTCTCCGCACCCTTCGGCATCTCCGGCTGCGGGTAGTTTTCGTTCATCGTGGTGATGTAATAGAAGACCTTCTGCTGATCCACAAACATGCGCTGCAGTCCGCTGTGGACAATCACCGCGAGTTCGTAGGCGAAGGTGGGATCGTAGGAGATGCAGTTGGGCACGTTTGCAGCCATCATCAGACTGTGCCCGTCCTGGTGCTGCAGGCCCTCGCCCGCGAGGGTGGTCCGGCCGGCGGTGCCGCCGATCAGGAAGCCGCGGGCCTGCATGTCGCCGGCAGCCCAGATCAGGTCGCCGACGCGCTGGAAGCCGAACATCGAGTAATAGATGTAGAAGGGCACCGTGGCGACGCCGTGGGTCGAGTACGAGGTCGCGGCGGCGATCCAGGACGACATCGCCCCGGCCTCGTTGATGCCCTCCTCCAGGATCTGACCCTTCTTGTCCTCCTTGTAATACATCACCTGGTCGCGGTCCTGCGGCTGGTACAGCTGACCCACCGAGGAGTAGATCCCGAGCTGGCGGAACAGCCCCTCCATCCCGAAGGTCCGCGCCTCGTCCGGGACGATCGGGACCACGTAGCGCCCGATCTTCTTGTCGCGCGCCAGCAGGGTCAGCAGGCGCACGAAGGCCATCGTGGTCGACATCTCGCGCTCGCCGCTGGACTCCAGCAGCGGGCCGAAGGCCTCCAGGTCCGGCACCTCCAGCGGTGCGGCCAACGGCCGGCGCACCGGCAGAAAGCCACCGAGGGCCTGGCGGCGCTCGAGCATGTATTTCATCTCCGGGGTATCCGACGTGGGCCGGATGTACTCGGCCGCCTCGATCTGGGCGTCGGACAGCGGGATATCGAAGCGGTTGCGGAAGGCCTTCATGTCCTCCACATCGAGCTTTTTCTGGCTGTGGGTGCGGTTCTGTGCCTCGCCCGCGGTGCCCATGCCATAGCCCTTCACGGTATGCGCCAGGATCACGGTGGGCTCGTCTGCGTGCTCGGCCGCAGCCTTGTAGGCGGCGTAGACCTTCACCGGATCGTGGCCGCCGCGGTTCAGGCGCCAGATGTCCTCGTCGGACATGTTGGCGACCATCGCCTTCAGTTCCGGGTACTTGCCGAAGAAGTGCTCGCGCACGTAGGCGCCATCGCGGGACTTGTAGTTCTGGTAGTCCCCGTCCACGGCCTCCATCATGCGCCGCTGCAGCAGGCCGTCCTGGTCCCGCGCCAGCAGCGGATCCCAGTAGCGACCCCACAGGACCTTGATCACATTCCAACCGGCACCCCGGAAGATCGCCTCGAGTTCCTGTACGATCTTGCCATTGCCACGCACGGGGCCATCCAGACGCTGCAGGTTGCAGTTGACCACCCAGATCAAGTTGTCGAGCTTCTCCCGCGAGGCCAGCGTGATGGCGCCGAGCGATTCCGGCTCGTCCACCTCGCCGTCACCGACAAAGCTCCAGACCTTGCGGTCGTCCGTCTTCGCCAGTCCGCGGTCCTGCAGGTATTTCATGAACCGCGCCTGGAAGATGCTCATGATCGGGCCGAGCCCCATGGACACCGTGGGGAACTGCCAGTAGTCGGGCATCAGCCAGGGATGCGGATAGGAAGACAGCCCCTTGCCGTCCACCTCGCGCCGGAAGTGGTCCAACTGCTCCTCGGTCAACCGCCCTTCCAGGAAGGAACGCGCATACATGCCGGGGGCCGAGTGCCCCTGCACGAAAACGAGGTCGCCACCGTGCTCGTGCGAGGGCGCCCGCCAGAAATGGTTGAAACCCACGTCGTAGAGCGTGGCCGCCGATGCAAAGGTGGCGATGTGGCCGCCGAGCTCCGCCGATACCCGGTTCGCCTTGACCACCATCGCCATCGCGTTCCAGCGGATGTAGGAACGGATGCGGTGCTCCATCGCGCTGTCTCCCGGGAAAACGGGTTCCTGGCGCGGCGGAATGGTGTTCACGTAGGCGGTGTTCGCCGAGTACGGCAGGTAGGCGCCACTGCGACGGGCCTTGTCGATCAAGGATTCGAGGAGCTGGTGAGCGCGCTCCGCGCCGTCCGCCTCGAGCACCGCTTCAAGGGCGTCGATCCACTCCTGGGTTTCCTGCGGATCGATGTCGTGCGAGTCAGCGTTTGCGTTCATGCGTGATCCCTTGTGAGAAGCCGTCCGCGATGCCTGGTGGTTGCTGCATGCCTCCGGGGGCAGGCGCCCTTTCTGCTACCATATCGGCTCGCGGGGAGAGGGCGCAGACCGGTTCGCCAGTATCCCGACTGAACCTGGCAAAGGTCAAGTCGAGCCGGGTTTGTGCTGCCATATTCGGCGAAACCTGACGCAAAATCGGCAAAAATCCTTTATCTTGGGCATATGGACGGGGCGAACCACGCCGCCGGGATGGGCCGGGTCGGATTCGTTTCTTACGCGCCAGCGCAGCACTCGCCCGCCAGGTCCAGAAGACCCGCATCCATTCGCCAAACCGCACGGAAACGATGACTGACGTTCAGAACCTGCCCCCTGAGAGCCGCCCCATGGCCAACCGCTTCCGCGGATTTCTGCCCGTGGTGGTCGATGTGGAGACGGGAGGCTTCGACTGTCGGCGGCACGCCCTTTTGCAGGTCGCGGCCGTATTCCTGCGCCGCGGCCCGGACGACCACCTGTACCGCGACCGGACACTGAGTCTGCACGTACGCCCGTTCGAAGGCGGGCTGCTGGACCCGAAGTCCCTCGAGGTCAACGGCATTGATCCGTTCCACCCGCTGCGGATCGCGCACCCCGAAGATCAGGCCCTCGGGAAGCTCTTCAGCGAGGTGCGGCGCGAGGTCAAGCTCAACCAGTGCAAGCGGGCCATCCTCGTCGGTCATAACGCCCATTTCGACCTCGGCTTCGTGCATTCGGCCGCAGAACGCTGCGGGATCAAGCGCAACCCGTTCCACCCCTTCAGCAGCCTCGACACGGTATCGCTGTCGGCGCTGGCCTATGGGCAGACGGTGTTGGCGCGGGCGGCGGAGGCCACGGGGTTGATCTGGGACAATGAATCCGCGCACAGCGCGGCATACGACGCCGAGATGACGGCGGACATCTTCTGCGCGATCGCCAACCGATGGATGGAAGCGGCAGGCATCCCGCAAAGCGCGGCGTTGATCCCCGAGGATGCCGGGTAAGGGCTGGGGCGCGGCCCTCCCACCGGAGACCGCGCCCGACAGACTTAGGCGCGCTTGCTGTGCGCCTCTTCAATCAACTTCTTCAGTTCGCCGTTCTCGAACAACTCCAGGGTGATGTCGCAACCACCGACCAGCTCACCGTCCACGTAGATTTGCGGGAAGGTCGGCCAGTCCGCGTAGCGCGGCAGATTCTGGAACACCTCCTGGTCGGCCAGCACGTTCACGAAGGCAAACTCGCGCTCGCAGCGCTTCAGGGCCTCGGCGGCGCGACTGGAGAAACCGCACATCGGGAACTGCGGCGTACCCTTCATGAAGATCACCACGGGGTTTTCTTCAACCTGCTGACGAATCCTATCCATGACATCCATGGGAGCCTCCTGACGACTCGGTTGTTACTTGCGGCAACGCGTTCTGGACGACGCTGACGGACGTGGTTCTGGCACCCAAAACCTGGGTGACCCGGGTGACACCTCTGGAACGCACAGCCGTGCCAGAGGACGGGTGCGAAGCATCAGACGTTGAACCGAAAATGTACAACGTCCCCTTCCTTCATGACGTATTCCTTACCCTCCAGACGCCATTTGCCGGCATCCTTCGCACCCTGCTCCCCGCCATAAGCCACGAAGTCTTCGAAGGCAATGACCTCGGCGCGGATGAAGCCCTTCTCGAAATCCGTGTGGATCACACCGGCGGCCCGGGGTGCCGTCGCACCCCGGCGCACCGTCCAGGCGCGGACCTCCTTCGGCCCCGCGGTAAAGAAGGTCTGCAGATTCAGCAGCCTGTAGGTACCCCGCACGACCCGGTCCAACCCGGGCTCCGAAACACCCAGCTCCGTGAGGAATTCCGCGCGCTCCGCGTCCTCGAGCTGGGCGATCTCCGCCTCCAGCGCCGCACAGACGGGAACCACCTCTGCGCCCTCCTGGATCGCATGCGCCTCGACCTGCGCCAGCAGCGGATTGTCGGTAAAGCCGCCCTCGGCCACATTGGCGATGTACATCAGCGGCTTCGCAGTGAGCAGGTGCAGATCCTGCAGCAGCGCCAGCGATTCCTCGGCGAGTGCCTGCGCGCGCACCGGTGTCCCCTTGTCCAGCCCTGCCGCCACCCGTTCGGCAATCTCCAGCCGGGCGATGGCCTCCTTGTCCTGTGATTTCGCGGCCCGGGTCAGCCGGGTAATGGCTCTGGACACCGTATCCAGGTCGGCCAGCGCCAGCTCGGTGCTGATGGTCTCGATGTCGGACAGCGGATCGACCCGGCCCGAGACATGCACCACGTCGTCGTCGTGGAAGCAGCGAACCACCTGGGCGATGGCATCGGTCTCCCGGATATGCGCGAGAAACTTGTTGCCCAGGCCCTCGCCCTCCGCGGCTCCGGCAACGAGCCCGGCGATATCGACGAATTCCACGGTGGTCGGCAGCACACGCTGCGGCTTCGCGATTTCCGCGAGCGCGCTCAAGCGCGGGTCCGGAACCTCGACCACGCCAACGTTGGGATCAATGGTGCAGAACGGGTAGTTCTCCGCCGCGATCTCGGCCTGGGTCAGGGCATTGAAAAGCGTGGACTTACCCACGTTCGGTAGTCCGACGATCCCGCATTTGAGGCTCATGATTCCTTCTCTTTGTCCGGCGCCACGCGCGCATGCAGACTGCGCACGGCCTTGTCCCAGTCCCCCGCCACGAGGTCGCTCACCGATTCCAACGCTGCGCTGATCGCCTCGCGCATCGCGGTCTCCTCGGCACGCGAGGGACGCTCCAGCACATAACCGATCACCGCCTCCCGGATTCCCGGATGGCCGATGCCGATGCGCAGACGCGCATAGTCCGGACCCAAGTGCCGATGCAGATCGCGCAGACCATTGTGGCCACCGTGGCCACCCCCCAGCTTCAAGCGGGCCGTGCCGACCGGCAAGTCGAGTTCGTCGTGCACCACCAAGATCTGTTCCGGGGGGATCTTGTGGAAGCCCGCGAGCTTCTGGACGGCGTTGCCGCTCTTGTTCATGAAGGTCAAGGGCTTCAGCAGGTCACAAGCGATGCCACCCACGTTCACCCGGGCCACCTCGCCCTCGAAGCGCGACTCTCCGCGAAAGCATCCGCCGAGGTCTTCCACCAGCCGGTCCACGAACCAGAAACCCGCGTTATGCCGGGTTTCGGCATAACGCGGACCCGGGTTTCCCAGTCCGACGATCAGGCGTATCGGCATCGTCTGGCTGTCGTTGGCGGACATCGCCGGGGGTCAGACTTCCTCGCCACCCAGGTCTTCGGTGCCCTCTTCGCCTTCTTCGTCCAGCGCCTTCTCGCCGCGCGGCATCAGCACACCGACCACCGCAGAGTCGTGACCCTCGTGCGCGAGCGCGACCACGGTCACGCCCGCGGGCAGCACGAGTTCCGACAGATGGATCGAATCGCCGACTTCCAGATCGGCTACATCGACCTCGATGGCCTCGGGGAGATCCCCGGGCAAGCACTCGACTTCGACTTCATTCAACTGGCGATTGATCATGCCGCCGCCGGTCTTCACGCCCTTGCAGGCCTCCTCGTTCACCAGATGCAACGGGACGTGGACGCGAATGGCCTCGTCGGCGCTGACCCGCAGCAGATCGATGTGCACCAGCGTCGGCTTGAACGGATGCCGCTGCACGTCGCGCAGGATGGCCCGCTCGGCCTTCCCGTTCAGGTTGACGGTCAGGATGTGGGAATAAAACGCGTCATTCTTCAGGTTCAGCATGATGGCGTTGTGGTCGAGGGTGACCGGGACCGCTTCCTGATGACCCCCATAGAGGATCCCCGGCAACTTGCCCGCGCGGCGCAGGCGGCGGCTCGCACTCGATCCCTGCTCCTGGCGCGGTTCGGCTTCAATGACAAAATTCGTACTCATCGTGACTTTCTCCAAAATGAACGCGCCTCATCCGCGACCAGATGAGGCGCCAAATAAGGGCTCGGGGCCCGGGGTGGTGGGGCCGCATTGCCGCCCCACCAAAACAGTGTCAGTCCACGAAGAGGGAGCTGACTGATTCTTCCATGTTGATTCGGCGAATGGTCTCCGCGAGCATCTCCGCCACCGACAACTGCCGGATGCGGCTACAGGACTGCGCGTTGGGCTGCAGAAGCAGGGTATCGGTGACCACCAACTCATCAAGCATCGAACCCTCTATATTAGCAACAGCTGGCCCGGAAAGCACGGCGTGGGTGGCATAGGCGTAGACCTTCGCGGCACCGTGCTCCTTGAGCGCCCGCGCTGCCTGACAAAGGGTACCGGCGGTGTCGACCATGTCGTCGATGATCACGCAGCATTGGCCTTCGACATCGCCGATGATGTGCATCACCTGCGCCTCGTTGGCACGTGGTCGGCGCTTGTCGATGATCGCGAGGTCGGCATCGTCCAGACGTTTCGCGATGGCGCGCGCCCGAACCACGCCGCCGACGTCGGGTGAAACCACCGTGACTTCGCCGGCCTCGCGGCGCCAGATGTCGCCCAGAAGGATCGGGGATGCGTAGATGTTGTCGACCGGCACGTTGAAGAAGCCCTGCACCTGGTCGGCATGCACGTCGATGGTGAGCACACGGTCCGCGCCCACGGCCTCGATCATGTTCGCGATGACCTTGGCCGAGATCGGCACGCGGGCGGAACGCACCCGACGATCCTGGCGCGCATAGCCGAAATAGGGGATGACCGTGGTGATGCGACCTGCGGAGGCCCGGCGCAGGGCGTCCACCATGATCAGCAGTTCCATGATGTTGTCGTTGGTCGGACGTCCGGTCGGCTGGATCACGAAGACGTCCCTGCCGCGCACGTTTTCGAGGATCTCGATCTGGACCTCGCCGTCACTGAAGCGCCCGACGGTTGCCTTGCCCAGGCGCAGGTCCACGTGTTCGGCGACCTTGCGCGCGAGTTGCGGGTTCGCGTTGCCCGCGAAGATCATCATTCGGCTCTGATCGGCCACGGCTTTTCCCGGTCTGGATGCATGGATGGCGATCGGCGCGCCCGGATCGGGCACAACCGGATCGGCATTGTAGCGCGGGATCGCCGACGAATCCGCCCCGCTCCGGTGGCGCGATCGAACCCGGTCCGCCCCCCATGCCGGCCCCACTTCGTGACGCTCCGTCGAACCTCCAGCGCCACGACTTCGTATGGCTGGGCCGGCAGGATGACGGCGCGCTGCGCGCACCGCCCTGCGGGCCGCCGCCTTCGGCGACGTTCTGCCCCTGCGGGGCAGTCGAACCTTGAGGTTCGAACCCTGCCGGCCCCACTTCGTGACGCTCCGTCGAACCTCCAGCGCCACGACTTCGTATGGCTGGGCCGGCAGGATTCGAACCTGCGAATGCCGGGATCAAAACCCGGTGCCTTACCGCTTGGCGACGGCCCAATGAATCGTTACTTCCCCTCGCTGACCTCCCCTGCGCCGGCCTCGGGGCCGGACTTCGCATGCCAGTCGCACAACGGCGACCGGTTCTCCAGACGCAGCACCCAAGTGCGCCAGGGCTCGGGCTGCGCGGCCTGCGCCGCGCGGGCCGCAGCCTCGCTCGGAAACAGCCCGAACACGCAGCCTCCCGTGCCGCTGAGCCGCGCCGAGGCGCCGGAAGACGCCAGCCAGGCCAGCGCGGCGTCGACCTCAGAATGGGCCCGCCGCACCAGCGGCTCGAACACGTTATGCAGCGACTCGTACCCTGAAGCCGCGATTCTCTCGGGGGGGCAGTCCCTTGTCAATTCATCGGAGCGGAACATCGCCGCGGTGGAGACCGATACCCCGGGGTCGATCAGCAACGTCCAGGGTGTATCCGGCTCGACGGGAACGAGCCATTCACCCACACCTTCGGCCCATGCGGCGTGGCCACGCACGAACACCGGGACGTCCGCACCCAGGCGCAGGCCCTGCCGCGCAAGCTCGTCAGGGGCGAGGCCGAGGCCGAAGAGATGATTGAGCGCCACCAGCGTGGTGGCCGCATCCGAACTGCCGCCGCCCAGCCCACCTCCGACCGGAATCCGCTTGGTCAGCCCGATCCTGACCCCGAATCCGCGACCGGTGAACCCGGACAGCATTCGGGCTGCCTGGACGCAGAGATTGTCCTCCCCTGCCAGCGCCCCCTCGGCGTGCATTTCGATACGACCTCGCTGCAGCGGCGCAAAACACAGATCGTCCTGGAGTCCCAGGAACTGAAAGACCGTCTGCAACTCGTGGTAGCCGTCCGCCCTTCGTCCGGTGATGTGCAGAAAGCGGTTAATCTTTGCCGGTGCTGGAAAGACCGTATCGAACCCGCCGGTCACGGCGTGTCGACCTGCGTGAGCTGCCAACGCTGGATGATGAGCCGAAGGCGGGTATCCTCGCGGTGAAGCTCGACGGACATCGGCATCCCCACCGGCGCCGCCTCCTCGAAGGCACCGTAAACGATCTCCCAACCATCCTGGATGAGCCTTCGCGGCAGCCCGTCCGCATCGGCGCGCAGATCAAATCCGACGCCAGGCCGGGGCATGCCCCGGACCCAGTAATCCAAACCGCCGACGGGGATTGCGCGCCCCGTGACCAGCGCCATCAACTCGTCCGCGTCGGCCGCCTCGTAACGATCCCCCTCGCGGGTAATCAGCACGGCCTGGTCTCCCCCAAGCATGAGCCGGCCGCCGCCCCGGCCCATCGGACCCGACAGGTCGATCACCTGCCGCAGACCCTCGGTGCGCCAGTTCAGCTGGCCGGACCAGCTCTCTGCGGGAAGTTCGAGCGTCAGACGGCCCGCGAAGCGCCAGTGGCTGACAGCGTCGAGCGCAGCCGCGCGCTCGAGGAATGCCGAGCGCGCGGCCAACTGGTCCTCGGGCACCGGCTGCAATGCCGCGCAGCCGGCCAGACCCGAAAGGAGCAGGAGCAGCAGCAACCACGGCCGCATCCCTGCTCGGGTTGGGGTGTGGCGCGCACTTTTCGCCGGTGGACACGCGTCACGGCCAACCAGGGACTTTGCGGAATTCAATCCAGCAGCTCGCGCTTCACACGCAGCAACCGCTCGTGATCAGGATCCAGCTGCAGGGCCTCGTCGATGATGGCGCGGGACTCCTCGCGGCGCCCCAGCTCCCAGAGCACGACCGCCAGATTGCTCGCGATCTCGCCATCCTGCATCAGCTCGTACGCCCTTTCGAGCTGGACCACCGACTCGTCCAGGCGCCCCAGCCGGTACAGTACCCAGCCGTAGCTGTCAACGATCGCGGCATCGTCCGGACGCTGCTCATAGGCACGGACAATCAGATCGTAGGCCTCCTCGTAGCGGTCGGTACGGTCGGCAAGGGTGTAACCGAGCGCATTGAGGGCCGACACGTTCTCCGGATCCATTTCGAGGATCGCCCGGAAGTCCGCCTCCGCCGCCGGAATATCTCCGGCACGTTCGTGGACCAGACCGCGCAGGTAGAGCAGCTGCTCGGAGCGCGGGAACTGGATCAGGCCACGGGCCAGGCGCTCCAGCGCCGCATCGAGCGCACCCCGTTCACGCAGGAGATTCGCCTCCCCGACATAGGCGCGCAGCGCGATCCCCTCGTCGGGGTCGTCCTGCAGGCGGGCGAACAACGCTCGGGACGCCTCCAGCCCGTCGAGGTCGGCAGCCAGGCGGGCGAGCCTCAGATCGGCGTCATCGGAATGCTCGCCCTCGTCCACCGCCTGGTAGAAACGTCGCGCGGCTTCCAGATCCCCCGCCTGCTCATGCAGGCGGCCGAGATAGTAATTCGCGTCATGGATGCGGCGGCCGCTGGCCAGCAGGCGCTCCAGATAGTCCTCGGCAAGGCTGAACCGGCCGGCCTCCAGGCTGAGCAGCGCGATCGTGAGAAGCAGGTCGGCATCATCCGGCGCCAGGGCAAGCAGACGATCGAATTCGGGCCGGACACGCTCGAAGTCCTCGGTGTCCACAAGGGCACGGGCATAGGCGAGCCGGACGTCGCGCCGTTCGGGATGGACCTCGATCGCAGCGGCGAGTGTCGCGAGGGCGGCGTCGGGATCCTCGAGTTCGGTGAGCGCGCGCGCCAGCACCATCCGCAACTGGACCGCCTCCGGAAAGCGATCGACGCCGGCCTGCGCAACGGCGCGCGCCCGGTGGAATTCGTCGGAACGCAGCGCAAGCTCGGCGTGTGCCTGCCAGGCGGTGGGCTCGTCCGGGTCGGCATCGACCAGCATCTCAAGCGTCCGCAATGCAGCGTCACGATCCTCGGATTGCACCAGCAGCGACAACACGACCCGGTAGCCTTCCTCGCTGCCGAGCTGCTCCACGATCCGTTGCAGCAATGCGGCGGCGTCGCGCTCCCGCCCCTCGCCGACCATCAGCACCGCGGTGAGCTGCATCGCCTCGAGGCTCTCCGGCGCCAGCGCCAGCCAGCGCTCCGCTGCGCCGAGTGCGCGCGAATGATTGCGCGCGAACAGGGCCAGGCGCGTCGCCCTTTCCGCAACTTTCACATCGTCGCTCAGGCGGGCCGCTTCGAGGTAGTATCGGCTCGCCTGCACATAATCGCCGAACTGGGCCGCCATTTCGGCAGCCAGCAGACTGAACAGAACAACGGCTTCCGGGTCCTCGGCAGCAGTGGGTCCGGGTATCGAGAGAATGGGCGGAACCTCGATATACTCGGTGCCCGATGCATTGAGGTGGGTCTGGGCGCAGCCTGCGAGGATCAGCGCGGGCAATGCGATGGCGAGAACTCGCGGCATGACAAATGGCTTCCACATGGTATCTGGGCAGTTCGACGAGTAATGAGCGCAGTCGGTTCCAACGACAATTTTACGCCCTCACTGTATCGGATGGCGCCAAGCAGTACACTACCGTGCTACCGAATCCGATTTTAAAGAAAAACACAGCCGGCCACGATGCTCTTCACTCTCGGAATCAACCACAGGACAGCGCCGGTACAGGTACGGGAACGGCTGGCCGTCAACGAGCTGCAGCTGGGGGAGGCTCTGGATTCCCTGCACAGTGGTGTGAAGCTTCCCGAGGCCGCGATCCTCTCCACCTGCAACCGAACGGAGATCTACTTTCGGGAGCAGAGCCGCGAGGGCGAGGAACGCGTGCTGGACTGGCTGGGCGGATTCCACGGAATCCGGCGCAACGAAATCGAGGCGTACCTGTACCGGCATCACGACAACGAGGCGGTGCTGCACACCTTGCGTGTCGCCTGCGGCCTCGACTCCATGGTACTCGGCGAGCCGCAGATTCTCGGACAGATGAAAAGCGCCTACCAGCATGCCCATGCCGCCGGCACCCTGGGATTGTCGCTGGAGCGTCTGTTTCAGCATGCCTTCGCCACGGCAAAGGATGTCCGCACATCGACAGCGATCGGTGCCAGCGCCGTTTCCGTGGCTTTCGCGGCCGTCTCGCTCGCACGGCAGATCTTCGGCGACCTGAAGCCCTTGACCGCGCTGGTCATCGGCGCCGGGGAGACCATCGAACTGGCACTGCGTCACCTCGTGGGCCACGGCATCGGCCATGTCATCGTCGCCAACCGCACGGTGGAACGGGCGCACACGCTGGGCGACCGCTTCCACGCAGAACCCATCGCCCTCAATTCCCTGCCGGAATACCTCCACCGCGCCGACATCGTGATCAGTTCCACCGCAGCGCCGCTGCCCATCCTGGGCAAGGGCGCCGTGGAACGGGCCATTCGCAAGCGCCGCCACCGACCGATCTTCATGGTCGATATCGCGGTACCCCGGGACATCGAGCCGGAAGTGGCGGAACTCGAGGACGTGTACCTGTACACCGTCGACGATCTGCACGAGGTCATCAACGAAAACATGGCCTCACGCCAGGCCGCGGCCGAACAGGCGGAACAGATCATCGCGACGCGCGCCGACGAATTCATGCGCTGGCTGCGTGCCCGCGACTCCGTGGAGAGTATCCGACAGCTCCGCGACCAGGCCATGAACATCCAGCGGGAGGCTCTGGCCCGGGCCCAGGCCCAGATGCGCGCGGGGCGGACTCCAGAGGAAGTGTTGCATCAGCTCGCGCACAGCCTCACCAACAAGCTGATGCACGCCCCGTGCAAGACGCTGAACGCCGCCGCTCACGACGGTGATGCCGATCTGTTGCGCGCCGCGCACAGGCTGTTCCTGCTCCCGGAAGGTCACGACGGGGATTCCCGGGACGACTCGTGAAGGCGTCGTTCCGCCGGAAGCTGGAGGGCCTGTCCGAACGCCACGCCGAGATCGCGGGTCTGCTCGCCGCACCCGAGATCGCCGCCGATCCCGATCGCTTCCGGCGGCTCTCGGTCGAATACAGCCAGCTCGAGCCCCTGGCCGGCGCGTGGAAGGCCTGGCTGGACAGCCAGCAGGAACTCGACGAAGCCCGCGCGATGCTGTCCGATCCCGAGCCCGACGTCCGCACCATGGCGGAGGACGAGATCGACCGCCTGCAGCAGCAAGGCGAACGGCTGGAACGGGAACTGCAGGCGCACCTGGTGCCGCAGGACCCGCACGACGAGGCCAACACCTTCCTGGAAATCCGCGCCGGGACTGGCGGCGACGAGGCTGCCATCTTTGCCGGCGACCTGCTGCGCATGTACAGCCGCTACGCCGAGCAGCGCAACTGGCAATTGGAGATCCTGAGCGAGACCGAGGGCGAGCATGGCGGTTACCGCGAGGTCATCGTCCGGGTGATCGGCCGCGGCGTCTACTCCCGGCTGAAGTTCGAGTCCGGGGCGCATCGAGTGCAGCGGGTGCCCGAAACCGAGTCGCAGGGACGCATCCACACGTCTGCGGCGACGGTCGCGATCCTGCCGGAACTCGATGAAGTGGAGATGACGGAGATCAACCCCGCCGACCTACGCATCGATACCTACCGCGCCAGCGGTGCCGGCGGCCAGCACGTCAACCGCACCGACTCGGCGGTGCGCCTGACCCACCTTCCGTCCGGCATGGTGGTCGAATGCCAGGACGAGCGCTCCCAGCACAAGAACAAGGCCCGGGCGATGAAGCTGCTTGCCTCGCGCCTCTACGAGGCCGAACGCAGCCGCCAGGCGGCTGCGCAAAGCGCCGCGCGCAAGAGCCTCGTCGGCAGCGGGGATCGCTCCGAGCGCATCCGTACCTACAATTTCCCCCAGGGCCGGGTGACCGATCACCGGATCAACCTGACCCTGTACAAGCTGGACGATGTGATGACAGGGGACCTCGACCCGCTGATCGACCCGCTCACCCATGAGCACCAGGCTGAGCAACTCGCAGCCCTTGCCGAAGACTGAACCGACAAGCATTGCCAGCCAGGTGGCCGAGGCGCGCCTGCGCCTGGCGGCGGTCGGCATCGAATCGGCCGGACTGGAAGCCCGGCTGCTGATCGGGCATCTGCTGTGCATGGACGGCGCCGGCATGATCGCGCATGGCGATCGCGCGCTGTCGGTCGAACAGGTCGCGGCGATCCGAAACCTGATCGGACAACGCGCCGCCGGCAGACCGATCGCCTACCTCCTCGGGGGGCGCGAGTTCTGGTCCCTGCCGCTACGGGTGGACGAACGCTGCCTGATCCCCCGGCCGGAGACCGAGCTCCTGGTCGAGCGCGCCCTGGAGCGACTGCCGGACCGACGCGCACGAGCCATCGATCTGGGCACGGGTTCGGGCGCGATCATCCTTGCCCTGGTGGCAGAGCGGCCCCAACTCGAGGGCTGGGGCAGCGATGCCAGCGCCGACGCGCTCGCGGTCGCCGCGGACAACGCCAAGCGACTGGATCTGACCGTGCACTGGTTTCGGGGACACTGGCTGGAGGCCGTCGCCCAACGCCCGCTGTTCGATACCATCGTCAGCAATCCACCCTATGTCGATCCCTCTGATCCTCATCTGGAACACGGCGACCTCCGCTTCGAGCCACGCGCCGCACTGGTTGCCGGGGGCGGCGGGCTGAACGACCTGGCAACCATCGCGGGGCAATCCCGCGCGTGTCTGCGCCCGGGCGGGTGGCTGCTGCTGGAGCACGGCCACAACCAGGGGCCCGCAGTGCGTACGCTGCTGAAGCAGCAGGGCTTCCTTAAGGTGTCCAGTCACCGCGATCCAGCGGGGCACGAGCGGGTCACCGAGGGTGGCTGTCCCGGCTGACGCCGCACCGCGCCCGGTGTGGGCTTGCGCGATGCTGGGCAAATCACGCGGGGGCAACTACCATGTAGGCATGGACACAAGCGTTTGCGCCCGGGAACTGGTCTTTCAGGGCCCCCATTCGGAAGCTGACCAAGCTCCCGGTGCAGCCCTGCTGCTGGCGGATTCCCCGCTGGTGTCGGAGGTATCGGTGACCGGACCCAACCGGGTCCTCGTTCGCTACGACCTGCGCGATGTGACCTTCGCCGAGATCGAGTCGGCGCTGCAGGAACTGGGGTTCCACCTCGACAACAGCGTCTTCACGCGACTGCGGCGGGCCTACTACGGCTATTGCGAGGACACCCGCCGGGCCAACATGAAGATCAACCCAAACTGCTTCGGGCAGTGCGCCCGACGGATCTTCGTGCGGCACTACCAGAAGGGCGAACACGGCTGCCGCGACCAACGGCCCTCGCACTGGCGCGCCTACTGGTGAATCCCGTGCCCGGCGCCCCTCGCTGGCCGGCCAGGCCGCGATGAAGAACGGATCCGAAAGCGACGACCTCCTGCTGCTGCGCTACAGCCGCCAGATCCTGCTGCCCGGGATTGGCGCCGAGGGGCAGGACCGCCTGACCCGGGCGCATGCCGTGGTGATGGGGCTCGGGGGCCTGGGTTCCCCGATCGCCGCCTACCTCACGGCGGCCGGGGTCGGCCGCCTGACCCTGGTCGATTTCGACCACGTCGACCTGAGCAACCTGCAGCGCCAGATCCTGCACGGCCAAGCCGACATCGGCCGCCTGAAGGTCGATTCGGCCGCGGACAGCCTGCTCGGACTGAACCCGGGCTGCCGAGTGGACCGGATCGCCGTCAGGCTGGACCACGCCGCTCTGCGGGAACTCTTCGCCGAAGCCGACGTGGTCCTGGACGGCACCGACAACTTCGCCAGCCGCGCGTTGATCAACCACGCCGCATGGGCGGCGGGAACCCCGCTGGTATCCGGCGCGGTGATCCGCTTCGAGGGACAGCTGACCACCTTCGACTTCCGGGATCCCGGGGCAGCCTGCTATCACTGCCTGTACGGCGACGGCGAGGAGCTCGGCGAGACCTGCAGCGAATCAGGGGTCCTCGCGAGCCTCCCGGGCGTAATCGGCAGCCTGCAGGCCACCGAGGCCCTGAAGCTGCTGATCGGATTGCCTACGGTGGCCGGCCGTCTGCTGCTGGTCGATGGTCTCACGATGAGCTTCCGCACCCTGAGACTGACCCGTGATCCCGGTTGTCCCGTCTGCAGCCCGTCGGCCCGCGCCCCCCGCACCTGATTTCGCGCTGCAGCAGGGCCTGGCCCGCATCCGCGGGGAAAGGGTCAGTGGCGGGTGGAGCCGACGTCGGGCTGGGGATCGGCGGCGGCGAACAGGGACTCGGCGTCGATCGCATCGAGGCGGTAGCTGGCATTGCAGAACTCGCAGGTCACCAAGACCTCACCCTCCTGCGCCAGCGTCGCGCGCACCTCGTCGGCACCGAGACCTTTCAGCATTGCCTCGACCTTGTCCCGCGAACAGTTGCAGGCGAAACGCATCGCATGACCCTCGAGCAGGCGTACGCGTTCCTCCTGAAACAGCCGGCGGAGCAGCTGCTCCGCCGGCAACGCCAGCAATTCGCCTGCCGAGACCGTATCGCCCAGCAGCGTTGCCCGGATCCAGTCTTCGGCGTCCGGCGGGGTCGGCGCGCCATCGGCACCGGGCACTCCCTGCAGCAGCAGACCGGCGGCACTCGAGGGACCGGAGGCCAACCACAGTCGTGTCGGCAGTTGCTCGGAGCGTTCAAAATAGGTGTCCAGCGCGGCGGCCAGCGACTGGCCCTCCAGCGCCACGACCCCCTGGTAGCGTTCGCGGCCGGCACCGGGATCGAGCGTGAGCACCAGCCGCGCGTCGGGACCGAAGATCTCGGTCAGGTCGCCGTTCGGAACCTCGCCGCGATAGCGGGCCAGGCCGCGCAGCGCCCGGCTCCCGGTCGCCTGCACCACCAGCATGTGCAGCGGACCGGAGCCGGTGATCTGCAGGATCAGCGAACCGTCGAACTTCAGCGTCGCCGCGATCAGCGCGACCGCGGCATACGCCTCCCCCAGCCGGTCGCGCACGACCGGTGGGTACGGATGCCGTTCCAGCAGGGCGCGCCAGGCGTCATCCAGATGCACCCACTCGCCGCGCACCGGCGTGCGCTCGAGCAGGAACCGGTGCAGGGTATCCCGCTCCGTCATCGCGCGACCGGGAGGTACCCGCCTCGGAAGGCCACGGCGCTCAGTCTCCCTGCAACCGGGCGCGCAGGCGCTCGTTGACCTGAGCCGGGTTGGCCTGACCCCGGGTCTTCTTCATGACCTGGCCGACGAAGAACCCGAACAGCTTGTCCTTGCCGGAACGGTACTGTTCCAGCTGCGACGGGTTCGCCGCGATCACCTCGTCGATGATGGCGTCGATCGCGGCGGTGTCCGTGATCTGCTTCAGGCCACGCGCCTCGATGATGGCATCGGCCTCACCCTCCCCCGACCACATGGCATCGAAGACCTCCTTGGCGATCTTGCCGGAGATGGTCTCGTCCTGAATGCGCGAGAGCAGTTGCGCCAGCGCCTCCGCCGACACCGGGCTCTGCGCCAGACCCGCCTCCGAGCGGTTCAGCGCCGCCGAGAAGTCACCCATCACCCAATTGGCCGCCAGCTTGGGGGCGTTACAGCCCGCCGCGACGGCTTCGAAATAGTCCGCCAGTTCCCGGCTCGCGGTCAGCGATCCGGCGTCATAGGCAGACAGTCCGTAGGCGCTGATGAAGCGCTCCCGCTTCGCATCGGGGAGTTCCGGCAGGCGCCGGCGCGCCGCCTCGATGTCCTCGGCGTGGATGACCACCGGCAGCAGGTCCGGGTCGGGAAAATAACGGTAGTCGTTGGCCTCCTCCTTGGAACGCATCGACCGGGTCTCGTCGCGGTCGGGATCGTACAGGCGCGTTTCCTGCACCACCGTGCCGCCGGATTCGATCAGGTCGATCTGGCGCTCGACCTCGAAGTTGATCGCGCGCTCGACGAAGCGGAAGGAATTCAGGTTCTTGATCTCGGCACGGGTGCCGAACTCGGTCCGCCCGCGAGGGCGCACCGAGACGTTGGCGTCGCAACGGAAGCTGCCTTCCTGCATGTTGCCGTCGGAGATACCCAGATAGCGCACCAGTGCGTGCAGCTTCTTCATGTAGGCCACCGCCTCCTTCGCCGAGCGCATGTCGGGCTCGGAGACGATCTCGACCAGCGGGGTTCCGGCCCGATTGAGATCGATGCCGGTCATCGCCGTGAAGCCCTCGTGCAGGCTCTTGCCGGCATCCTCCTCGAGGTGCGCGCGGGTGACGCCAATCCGCTTCCGGCTCCCGTCCTCCAGGTCGATATCCAGGTAACCCTGCTCGACGATGGGCAGTTCGTACTGCGAGATCTGATAGCCCTTTGGCAGGTCGGGGTAGAAGTAATTCTTGCGTGCGAAGACCGAGCGCGGAGCAATCCTGGCATCGATCGCGAGACCCAGCATCACGGCCTTCTCGACCACGGCCGCGTTCAGCACCGGCAGGACCCCGGGCAAACCCAGATCCACCGCGCAGGCCTGCCGGTTCGGCTCGGCGCCGTAGGCGGTGGCCGCTCCGGAGAAGATCTTCGAGACGGTGTTGAGCTGGGTATGAATTTCCAGCCCGATCACGGTTTCCCATTGCATCGCGTTCTGACCTCAGACGAAGGGCGCCGGCATGCGGGCATGCCAGTCGGTTTCCTGCTGGAACTGGTGAGCGACGCCCAGCAGACGCGCCTCATCGAAATAATTGCCGATCAGCTGCATACCCACGGGCAGGTTGCCAACCGTGCCGGCGGGCATCGACAGCCCCGGGAGCCCCGCGAGATTCACGGCGATGGTATAGATGTCGGAGAGATACATCTGGACCGGGTCGGCGCTCTTCTCACCCAGTCGGAACGGTGTCTCGGGACTGGTCGGACCGGCAATCACATCGACCTGCCCGAAGGCGCGCCGGAAGTCGTCGGCGATCAACCGGCGCACCTTCTGCGCCTTCAGGTAATAGGCATCGTAGTACCCCGCCGACAGCACGTACGTCCCGATCATGATGCGTCGCTTGACCTCGGCCCCGAAGCCCTCGGCCCGGGAGCGGGTGTACAGGTCCGTCAGATCCCGGGGCTCGTCACAACGGTGACCGAAACGCACTCCGTCGTAGCGCGCGAGGTTGGACGAGCACTCTGCCGGCGCCACTACATAGTACGCCGGCACCGACAGCCCGCTGTTGGGCAGGCTGATCTCGATCAACTCGGCACCCCGCTCACGCAGCACCGCAAGGGCGGCCTCGATCGCCGCGCGCACGCCGGGATCCAGGCCTTCGCCGAAGAATTCCCGCGGCAGGCCGATGCGCAGACCCTTCAGGTCGGCGCGAAGCCCCGCCGTGAAGTCCTCCGCCGGCCGCTCGACGCTGGTGGAGTCGCGCGGGTCGAAGCCGGCCATCGCGTTGAGCATCAGCGCGCAGTCCTCGGCACTCGCCGCCATGGGTCCGGCCTGGTCCAGGCTCGAGGCGAAGGCGATCATGCCGTAACGCGACACCCGGCCGTAGGTCGGCTTGACGCCGGTGATCCCGCAGAAGGCCGCGGGCTGCCGTATCGAGCCGCCGGTGTCGGTGCCGGTGGCTGCCGGGACGAGGCGCGCGGCGACGGCCGCCGCGGACCCGCCGGAGGAACCGCCGGGAACCCGTTCCGGGTCCCAGGGATTGCGCACCGGGCCGTAATGGCTGGTCTCGTTGGACGAGCCCATCGCGAATTCGTCCATGTTGGTCTTGCCCAGCATCACCGCCCCGGCGGTGTTCATTCGCTCGACCACCGTCGCCGTGTAGGGCGCGATGAAGTTGTCGAGCATCTTCGACCCGCAACTGGTACGCACACCCTGGGTGCAGAAGATGTCCTTCTGCGCCACCGGCAGGCCGAGCAGCGGCGCCTCCTCGCCGCGAGCCAGGCGCTCGTCCGCCGCATCGGCCGCTGCGAGCGCCAGGTCCGGCGTCACGGAAATGAAGCTGTTCAACTGCGAATCCAGGCGGTCGATGCGACCGAGATAGAATTCGGTCAGCTCGCGGCTGCTGATGTCGCGGGCACGCAGACGCCGGGCCCAACTTGCGAGGGTATCGAGTTTCATGGCTTGCCCTTCCATCGCTGTACCGGAGCGCCAATCATTCGATCACGCGCGGCACGAGGTAGAGTCCGCCGTCGATGGCGGGCGCGATCGCCTGAAACAGCTCGCGCTGGTCGGGCTCGGTCACCGCGTCGGGGCGCAGGCGCTGCTCGGCATCCAGGGGATGGGCCATCGGTTCGACGCCGCCGATCTCAGCCGCGTCCAGGGCCTCGACGAAATCGAAGATGTCGCTCAGGCCGGCCGCGAATCCCTCGGCCTCCCGATCGTCCACGGCCAGGCGCGCCAGCTGGGCGATCCGGCGAACTTCATCGCTGTTCAGGGACATGGTTCCAATATCAACGTATAGTGCGGGGGAGCGCAAAGTTACCACAAAGCCCTCCTTGCCCAAACCAATGGGGGCTTGCTAGAGTTTTGCGTCCTTCCCGCCCGCTTCCTTCAGGTCGAGCCATGTTCAAGCGCATCTTGGGGCTGTTCTCCAACGATATCTCCATTGATTTGGGTACTGCCAACACGCTGATTTACATGCGCGGGCAGGGCATCGTCCTGAACGAGCCCTCGGTGGTGGCCATCCGCCAGGACCGCGGCCCCGGCGGGCCACGGTCGCTCGAGGCCGTCGGCACCGAGGCCAAGAAGATGCTCGGGCGAACGCCGGAGAACGTGATCACCATCCGGCCGCTGAAGGACGGCGTGATTGCCGACTTCACAACCACCGAAAAAATGCTGCAGCACTTCATCAAGAAGGTGCACGAGCGGCGCGTGTTCCGGCCAAGCCCGCGGGTGCTCGTCTGCGTACCGTGCGGTGCGACACAGGTCGAACGGCGGGCGATTCGCGAATCCGCGTTCGGGGCCGGCGCGCGCAAGGTCTACCTGCTGCAGGAACCGGTCGCGGCCGCCATCGGTGCCGGCATCCCGCTGGACGAGGCGGTGGGTTCCATGGTCCTGGATATCGGCGGCGGCACCTCGGAAGTCGCCGTGCTCTCGATGAACGGCATCGTCTACTCGGAGTCTGTGCGGATCGGCGGTGACACCTTCGACGAGGCCATCATGTCCTACGTGCGCCGCAACTATGGCGTACTGATCGGCGAGGCCACTGCAGAACGCATCAAGCATGCGATCGGCTCGGCGTACCCGGGAAAGGATCTGCTGGAGATCGAGGTCAAGGGCCGCAACCTCGCGGAAGGTGTGCCGCGGTCCTTCACCCTGAACAGCAACGAAATCCTCGAGGCCCTGCAGGATCCGCTGCACGGTATCGTCTCGGCGGTGCGCACCGCGCTGGAACAGACGCCCCCGGAACTGGGCGCCGACGTCGCCGAGCGCGGCATCGTGCTCACGGGCGGCGGCGCGCTGCTGCAGCACATCGACCGCCTGATCATGGAAGAGACCGGCATCCCCGTCGTAATCGCCGAGGATCCGCTCACCTGTGTTGCGCGTGGCGGCGGACGCGTTCTGGAGATGCTCGACGAGAAACGGGTCGACTTCCTGGCCAGCGAGTAGTCTCCCGCCTGCCGGAGGACTTGTCATCGAAAAGCCGCTGTTCAGCCTCGGGGCATCGCCGATTCTACGCCTGCTTGCCGTGGTTCTGATCGCCCTGGCCTTGATGGCACTCGACCACCGCTTCTACCAGTTGCAGACCCTGCGCAGCGTCCTGGCGACGGTCGCCTACCCGCTGCAACTGGCCGTCGACGCGCCGATCCGCGTCGGCAGCCGAATCCTCGACTCCTTCTCACGCCACGAACAGCTCGTGCTCGAAAATCGCCTGCTGCGCTCGGACCTGATGGAGCTGCGCGCGCGGCAGCTGCGCTTCGATGCCCTGCAGGCGGAGAATGACCGGCTGCGGGCGCTCCTGCATACCTCGGCGCAGGCCACGGAGCGGGTGGAGATCGCCAAGCTCCTCGCGGTGGACCTGGATCCGTTCCGCCAGCAGATCGTGATCAACAAGGGCCGACTCGACGGCGTTTACGCGGGTCAGCCCCTGATCAACGCCGACGGCGTCATCGGCCAGATCCTGACCCCGAACTGGACCAGTTCGACCGCGCTGCTGATCTCGGATCCTGGCCACGCCCTCCCGGTGATCGTGGCCCGCACCGGCCTGCGCGCGCTCGCGGTGGGTTCGGGCAACCCGCGGCGCCTGAACCTGCGCCACGTGCCGCCACAGGAGGACATCGAGGAAGGCGACCTGCTGCTGACCTCCGGCCTCGGCGGCCGCTTCCCCCCCGACTACCCGGTTGCACGCATCGTCTCGGTCGAGCACCTGCCGGGTCAGCCGTTCCTGGTCATCGCGGCGGAACCGCTGGCGGCCCTGGACCGATCGCGCGAGGCATTGCTGCTGTGGACCGATGCCCCCGCGCCGCAGCCAGAGGCGGAGGAACGGCCGGATGGACGGGAATGAACCCGGGGATGGTGATACCCGTCCCGGTGCTGCTATCGCTGCTGGCCGCGTTCGCCCTGACCATCGTTCCACTCCCCGGCGCCATCGCGACCGCCCGCCCCGAGTGGGTACTGCTGGTGCTGGTCTACTGGGGCATGGCCTTCCCGCGGCGGGTCGGCATCCTCGTGGCCTTTCTCGCAGGTCTGTTCCTTGACGTGCTGCAGCACCAACTGTTGGGCCAGAACGCGCTCGCATTGGCCGCGGCGATGTTCATCGTGCTCCAGATCTACCCGCGCATGCGCGTATACCCCCTGTGGCAACAGGCCGTGGTCGTGGCCTTTCTGGTCGGACTCACACGTTTCCTCAACATCTGGATCCAGGGAGCCACCGGGTTCCCTCCGGGCAACAACCTCTACTGGCTCCCAGTCCTGACCAGCGCGCTCCTGTGGCCGGTCGTCTATCACATCCTTCGTGATGCCCGCAGACGCTGGCTTTTGCACCTGACCTGACTGGCTGCTACAACTCCCGGAACGCCCGACGGGATCGCCGACGGGCGACGCCATCCGCAAAAGGCATCGGCCCAGTTGCGATGCCCGCGACCCGACAAACCAAAAGAATGGGATGACCTGTTGCCATGAAAGACAAGACCCGAACCGAAATCGAAGCCGAAGTATTCCGGCGTCTCTTGCAACATCTGGACGAGCGCAAGGACGTACAGAACATCGACCTGATGAATCTCGCCGGCTTCTGCCGCAATTGTCTCGCAAAATGGTATGTCACAGCTGCCGCGAACCAAGGGTCGGAACTCGATCTGAACCAGGCCCGCGAGATTGTCTACGGCATGCCGTACCCCGAGTGGAAGCGCCTGTACCAGAAGGAGGCAAGTCCGGAACAGGTCGCGGCCTTCAATGCCTCCGGGAAGGGAACCGGATCGTCCGATGCATGATCATGGACTGGTCGACACCGAAGCCGATCTGCGCGTGCTGCTCGACGCCATCGCCGGCAGCCCATGGGTCGCGGTGGATACCGAGTTCATGCGGGAAAAGACTTACTTTCCACAACTGTGCCTGATCCAGCTGGCAACCCCCGATCACATTGCCTGTATCGATCCTTTGGCATTCAGGGAGCTGGGTCCGCTGAAGGCGTTGTTGCATGACGCGGCGGTCCTCAAGGTGTTCCACGCCGCCAGTCAGGATCTCGAGGTGCTTTATCTCGTAACAGGCAAGGTACCCGGCCCGATCTTCGATACCCAGGTTGCCGCCAGCCTGCTCGGTCACGGAGAACAGGTCGGTTACGCCAATCTCGTTCAGGCGGTGTTGCAACATGAGCTCGACAAGACGCAGTCACGCACCGACTGGTCGCAACGTCCCCTGAAATCGGAGCAGATGAGTTACGCCCGCGACGACGTACGCTACCTGGTCCCGCTCTTCCTCTCCCTGCAACGGGAACTCGACGCGCTCGGTCGCCTGACCTGGCTGCAGCCCGAGATGGAGGCACTGACCCGTCCAGAACTCTACCAGGCGGATCTCGAAGGCGCCTGGCGCCGCGTCAGCGGGCACAAGCGCCTGAAGCCCAAGGAACTCGCGGTCCTGCGCGAGCTCGCGTCCTGGCGGGAGAATCAGGCGCGTGAACTTGACCGGCCGCGCCGCTGGATCATCAGCGATGACGCGTTGCTGCTGATTGCCCGGACACGCCCCACCGAAGAGCAGGCCCTGCGGGAATTGCGTGGCCTGCCCAAGGGACTCGGCGAAACCCAGGTCCGCCAGATCCTTCAGGCTGTGCAGAAGGGTGCAGAGGCCCCCCGGGAAACCTGGCCAGTACTGTCCAAAAGAAGGCCGCTTGCGGAGGCGGAAGAGGTGGTCGTCGACGTCGGCATGGCCCTGTTGCGGGAACTTGCGCGGCAGCAGCAGATCAGTCCGGAGGCAGTCGCCAGTCGCAAGGACGTCGTCGCACTGATGCGGGGGGAGGAGGATGCAGCCCTGGCCCGTGGCTGGCGGGAACAGGTCGCAGGCACCGAGCTGCGGCGTTGGCTGCTGGGGGATTGCGCTCTGCGCTGCGATGGCACCCGCATCAGGATGGTAGAACTGCCCGGCGCTGCCGACGACCCGAACGTCGCGTCGTGACGAAGCCCTGTCACGACACGAGCACGCTCAGTGTCCTGTCACCCGTCTAATGGCGTCTTCAGAGCCCCCGAGCGGCGTCAGGGCCAGGCGCAGCGCGCAGCGCAATGGCCATTCCATTGTCAAGCGCTGCAACGCCGCACGGGCGTCGCTCGGGGGCGTTACCGTTGCTCAGGCGCTGGTGTACACGCCACGGCGCGGTGAAGCCAGGCGGCCCTGGCGTTTCAGGTAGGCGAGCGTCTGACTGATGTTCTTGGTATCGATCCCCGCGCTTTCCGCCTGGTCGCGAATCTCGCTGACCGTCATTTCCGGCTGGGTGGCGACGATTTCGCAAAGCCTCTGGCTGATCGTTCCCGCCCCGGATCCACCACGGCGGCGGGCACCGCCCGCGCGCGCCCTCGGCACGGAGCCACCCATGTCACGGATCTGCCGATCCAGTTCCGCCAGTTCCTTTCGATGGCGCGCCAGCATCTGCTTACGCTCGGCCTTCAGTGCAACACGTTTCTCCTTGATTTCCTGCTCCTTGCGCTCCTCTTCCTGTTGCTCACGCTCGCGGGCCAACGCGTATAATTCCTCGGCACTCAGGTCATCGAACTTTTTCTTCTCGGCACTCATCAGGTTCCCTCGTTTGTTGTTTGCGAGCCTATAGCATTCGGATCGTTCATGCTTATGTTTCTCAATGTAATAAAAATTGCCAAAAGATACAAGAAACCGACCGTATGACCGACCCATGACACTTACCGTACTGAACGAGTTCCAAGATCGGGCGATACGGGAAGCTGCCCGTGTGTTTTATTTGCAGATGGCTGCCTTGCCGGTACCGCAGATCAGGCTCGACCTGCGCGGCCGCGCCGCGGGGCAATGGCGTTTGAAAGATGGGGTTGAAATATTGCGTTTCAACCCTGATGCCTTCGTTCAGGACTGGCACGCCCACTTTCCCGCGACCGTGGCTCATGAGGTCGCGCACTCCATCGTTTACCGGCGGTTCGGGCTAAGATCGGTGCGGCCGCACGGGCCACAATGGCGTGCGGTCATGGCAGAACTGGGCTTTCCCCCTGCCGTCACCCACCGAACTCCAATGACCGGCCGACGGAGCCGTGTTTATATTTATCAATGTAAATGCCAGTCCCACCGACTGGGCCCGAGACGACATCACCTCATCAAGCAGCGGGGTTACCGGTATGCCTGCGCGGAATGCGGTGGCACACTGGAGTTTCACGATCGGGTGGAATGGCGTGAGCAAAACAACTGAATCGGGCCTCGCGACGGGTACCGCGAGTCCGGGAGCCTGATGTCGCGATGAATCTGGACGCTCAACATGACCCGATCCTGGTGGTTGGGCCGGCATGGGTCGGCGACATGATCATGGCTCAGAGCCTGTTCATTACTATACAACGCCTGCATCCAAAACAACCGGTCGATGTACTGGCACCCGCGTGGAGCCTTCCTCTGCTGGAGCGCATGCCAGAAGTGAGGCGTGCAATCACCCTGTCAACGACCCATGGCGAACTGGCGCTCCGCCACCGCTGGCGGATCGGACGCTCCCTCCGCGATCAGGGCTACACCCGGGCCATCGTGCTGCCGCGTTCGCTGAAGGCCGCCCTGCCCGCCCTCGCCGCAGGCATTCCCCTGCGCACCGGGTATCGAGGGGAATTCCGCTATGGCCTGCTCAACGATATTCGACCCCTGGACAAGAAAGCGGTCTACCGCACGGTGGACCGGTTCGTGAATCTCGGTATTCCCCGGGGCGCGGCGATGCCGGATCCGGTGCCACAACCCCGGCTGCAGATTCCCGCCGGCGGACCCGAGAACGCCGCCTCGGCGCTCGGACTGGAGATCGCGGCAGCGCCGGTGCTGGTTTTGTGCCCGGGTGCGGAATTCGGACCGGCAAAACGCTGGCCGGAGGAACATTTCGCCCGTGTGGCACGGGACCGGCTGCGGGCCGGATGGCAGGTGTGGCTGCTCGGCTCCGGGCGGGACCGCCCGGTCACCGAAGCGATCGCCGCCGCGGCACCCGGGACCGTGGATCTCGCCGGGCGCACCACCCTTGCCCAGGCAGTGGATCTCCTGTCGCGGGCACGGGCCGTCGTCAGCAACGACTCCGGGCTGATGCACGCGGCAGCGGCCGTGGACGTGCCAGTGATCGCACTCTACGGTTCCTCGGACCCCGAATACACGCCCCCGCTGAGCCCGAAGGCGCGGATTCTGAACCTGGGCCTGGAATGCAGTCCCTGCTTCCAGCGCGAATGCCCGCTTGGCCACCTGAACTGCCTTCGGCAGCTTCCGTCGGAACGGGTCATCGAACTGCTCGATCTGCCGGCGTCGCGGGCCGATTGAGGGGAACCCGGCAGGGACATCGGCAGGGACACGGGCATGGGCAGGGAGCGGCCCGCCGATCGAACGTCGGATCGCAGGCTGCCGAGAACCCGCTACCCAGGCAGGCCTTCATCACCCTTCCCCAAAACGCGGGTCAATGCCGCCCCAGACGATCGATGCGCTCGCACACATCCGCTACCGTGATCAGTTCCATTGCATCCGGGTGACGCACCCGCGTACCCCAGCGCAACTGCCCGGGTTCGCGTCCCAGGAAGCGCCTGACCGCATCGGGGTATCGGTCGACGATGAATTCGCGGTACCGATAGGGACCGGTGCGTTCGGGGTTGGAGGTCGCGTACAGCCCGATCACCGGGATGCCCAGCCCGCTGGCAATGTGCACCGGGCCGGAATCCGGACTGATCAGTCCGGCGCAGCGCGCCAGTACGGCCGCCAGCTGCTTCAGACTCGTCTTGCCCACCAGGTCGACCGGCGGCCAGCGCGCCGCGGCGCTGATGGCCTCTGCATGGTCCCTCTCGCGCGCCGACGGACCTCCGGTCAGGAGCACCCGGAAGCCGCGGGCCGAGGCGTGATCGGCCGCGGCCGCAAAACGCCGCACCGGCCAGTCGCGGAAATTCCGCGCCCGCTGGCTGGAACACGGGCTGATCGCGAGCAGCGGCGCATCGGAGGGCAGATGGTCCGCCGCCCATTGCACGGCTGCAGGCGGTAGCGGGATGTCCCAGGCCAGTTCGCGCCTCGACAGCCCGGCCTGCTCCAGAAATCCGAAAAAGCCGTCCAGCACGTGTTCGCCATGGCTTGCCGCGATACGCTCGTTGGTGAACAGCCATTGCCCGTTGATCGCTCGCAGCCGGTCGAAGCCGATGCGCCGCCGGCCGAGCAGCCCGGTGGCGATCAGGCTGGCGCGCAGCGATGCCTGCATCTGCAGGATCACGTCATGGCACTGCCCGGCCTCGGCCACGCGCAGCCGCTGCCGGCAGTGCCAGATGCCTTCTCTCTTGTCGAGCACGCGGAAGGCGACACCGGACAGGTCGCCCACCAGGGCGGCCTCCGTCCGCCCCACGACCCAGGTGATCGCTGTCCGCGGCCAATAGCGCTGCACGGTGCGGATGATCGGCAGCACGTGGGTGGCGTCACCGATGGCCGAGAGGCGGAAGATGCACAGACGGGCCGGCGCCGGACCCGAGTCAGCCACTGCCGGGGTCCGCCAGGGGTGACGAGAGCGGATCCCGGTAACCGGCCAGCAGCTGCGTGAAATCCCGCTGCCGGTAGTGCCAGTCCCCGGGCATACGCAGGCGCTTGTCCAGATCGCGCCGGAGCCGCTCGAGATTACCGTCGCGCCAGGACCCCGGTGGCCGCCAACGCCCGCGATCCCAGTCCAGCAGCCAGATGCGGGAACAGGCGTCGACCAGGATGTTGCGGCTGTTCAGATCGGCATGGCAGTAACCGGCGTCGTGGAAACGCCGGACACAGGCACCGACGCGGTGCCAGATGGCCGCCGGCACGGCCCCCTCCCGCAGGTGCGTATCCAGCGATCGGGCGTCGGGTATCCGCTGGGTCACCAGATCCGCGCGGTAATACAGGCCGGCGCGCCAAAGGCGCGCGGCGACCGGGCGAGGCACCGGAAGCCCTTCGTCGCGCATCCCCGCGGTCAATGTGAATTCGCGCCATGGACGACTGCGTTTCAAGCCGGTCCAGAGATAGCGGTCCCCGAGGACCCAGGCAACGGAGCCCCCGCGCAGGTAGTGGCGCAGAACCCACTGCCCGCCCGCACCGGGAACCGGAGGATCGAAGAACAGCACCTGCCCGCGGCCATCGTCACCGTGAGCGCCGGCCAGCCCCCGTTCCCGCAGCGTCTCCGGGTCGAACATCCAGGCTTCCGGCACCCGGGGAAGCGCCGCGTCGTGAATCAGAAACCCCGAACCCGCGCGCTCCAGTCGCCACTCCATCGCGTACCCTCGGGGATCAGCCCGACCGCGCCGTGGCCAGCCGGGCGCGAGTGTCTTCAACGTAGCGCGCAACGCCGGCCTCGACATCACGGAATGCAAGGTCGCAGCCGGCCGCACGCAAAGCGGTCAGGTCCGCCTGGGTGTAGCTTTGATACCGCCCCTTGAGGTGCTCCGGAAAGGGAATGTACTCGATCTCGCCGGAACCCCAGGCCTTGATCACCGCGCGTGCCATATCGTTGAAACTGCGGGCCTGGCCGGTGCCCAGATTGAAGATGCCGCTCACCTCGGGATGGTCGAACAGCCAGAGCTTCGCGTTCACGCAATCCTGGACATCAACGAAGTCGCGGCGCTGCTCACCGTCGGCGTAACCGTCGCAGCCCTCGAACAGGCGCACGCGTCCAGTCTCGGCCAGTTGATTCTGCAAATGGTACGCCACGCTCGCCATGCTGCCCTTGTGCTGCTCGCGCGGTCCGTACACGTTGAAATACCGCAGCCCGACGACCGGAGCCGTCCGTTCGTCGAGGCGACGCCGCAGGTATTGATCGAACAGCAGCTTGGAATAGCCGTAGACGTTCAGCGGGCGCTCGTTGGCCGGATCCTCGATGAACACGTCGCCACCGCCATACACCGAAGCGGAGGATGCATAGATAAAAGGAATCCGCCGATCCTGGCAGGCATGAAAGAGGACCCGGGTGTACTCGAAGTTGTTGCGCATCATGTAACGCCCGTCCCACTCGGTGGTCGCGGAACAGGCCCCGAGGTGAAATACCGCGTCGATCCGCCCCACCCTGCCGCCGTTTCCAATGCGCTCCAGGAAGTCCTCCCTGTCAAAGTAATCGGCGATGACGCAGTCGGAAAGATTCAGGGCCTTTTCGCCCCGGGTCAGGTTGTCCACCACCGCGATATCCGTGAAGCCGCGTCGGTTGAGTTCGTGGACGAGATTGCTGCCAATGAATCCGGCGCCGCCGGTAATGACGATCATCTGGGTCAAGCTCCTGTCACGTTCATGCCAAACCCTCGCCCGCTTGCGCCACGGACTGCATCAGCCTTCGGGGCGCATGCGCGAGAGCATCGCGGTGGTGGAACAACCGTCGAGGAAATCCAGGATCTCCACTGTACCGCCGTTTGCGATCACGGCATCGTATCCGGCGATCTGTTCGGGCCGGTAGTCGCCGCCCTTGACCAGCACATCCGGCAACACCGCGCCGATCAGGCGCGCCGGCGTGTCCTCGGCAAAGGAGGTTACCCAATCCACCGAGGCCAGCCCGGCCAGCACCGCCATGCGCTGCGGCAACGGATTCACGGGGCGCCCTTCGCCCTTCAGGCGGCGCACCGAATCGTCGTCGTTGACCGCAACGATCAGCCGGTCGCCGCGCGCGCGCGCCTGCTCCAGGTAGCCGACGTGACCGGCGTGCAGGAGATCGAAACAGCCGTTGGTCATCACGATACGTTCGCCGTGGGCGCGCGCGTCGGCGACTGCGGCGAGCAGTTCCGCCTCGCTGACCACACCGTGACTGGCATCGTCCTGCTCGCGCAACACGCGGCGCAGCTCGGCTACGGTGACGGTCGCGGTACCGAGCTTGCCCACCACGATCCCGGCCGCCAGGTTGGCCAGTGCGGTCGCCTGCGGCAGCGCCAGCCCCGCCGCCAGCCCCGCCGCGAGGGTGGCGATCACCGTGTCCCCGGCGCCGGTCACGTCAAAGACCTCGCGTGCCCGGGCCGGCAGATGCACCGCGGTCTCCCCCGGTCTCACCAGGCTCATCCCATCCTCGCCACGGGTGACCAGCAGCGCCTCGATCCCGCAGTCATCGATCAGGGCTTCGGCGCGGCGGACCAGATCGTCGGTATCGGCGCAGCGGCCGACCACGGCCTCGAATTCCGCCAGATTGGGGGTGATCACGGTCGCGCCGCGGTAGATCGAGAAATCCCGCCCCTTGGGGTCCACCAGCACCGGGATGCCGGCCTGGCGGGCCGCCTCGATCAGCACATGGGGAGCACGCAACGCGCCCTTGCCGTAATCCGAGAGGACCACCGCCGCCGCACCCTCGAGCTCCGGGCGGTACAGCGGCAACAGGTCGCGCGCCTGCAGGCCGGGAAATCCGTCCTCGAAGTCGAGCCGGATCAGTTGCTGGTGGCGGCTGATGATCCGCAGCTTGGTAATGGTCGCCGCCCCGGCCTGCCGATGAAACCGGCAACGGACGCCGGCGTTCTCGAGCAGGTGAGACAGCTCCTCGCCGGCTTCATCGGCGCCGGTCACCCCGACCAGGCCCGGAACCGCGCCCAGGGCCGCGAGATTGAGCGCGACGTTGCCCGCACCGCCCGGACGCTGCTCGATCTCGCGCACATGGACCACAGGCACCGGGGCCTCGGGGGAGATGCGATCCGTCGCGCCATGCCAATAGCGGTCGAGCATCAGGTCCCCGGCAACCAGTACCCTGACCTTTTCGAAATCGGGAAGGCTGATCTTCATCTCTGGCGTGCCGAGCGCTGGAAAGACCGGCCAAGTATACAGGACAAGGAGCGGCGCAGCGGGCGTCACGGAGCCAGGCAGTGCCGCCGTCGCCCGCAGGTTTCTTGGTAGACTCGGGGCTTCCACCAGGACGGCAGAACGATGACCCCGGAAACCCTGAGCGCAGTGCTGCGCGAGAGCGCAAGAATCAAGATCCAGCTGGCCGAGGAGCAGGCGGGCGCCATCCTGGACGTGATCGACGCCGTGGTGGCAGCGCTTGCCCGCGGCAACACCGTCTTCTTTTTCGGCAACGGGGGCAGCGCGGCCGACTCGCAGCACCTGGCCGCGGAATTGGTGGGCCGGTTCACCCTGGAACGCCGGCCACTGCCCGGCCTGGCGCTGACCACGGATACCTCGATCCTCACCAGCATCGGTAACGATTACGGCTTCGACCAGATTTTCATCCGCCAGATCCAGGGCCTGGGACGCCCCGGCGACGTCGCCATCGGCCTCAGTACCAGCGGCAACTCGCCGAATGTGCTGCAGGCGATCGGCGCCGCCCGGGCAGGCGGCATGGTCACGGTCGCGCTGACGGGGCTCGGCGGCGGCAAACTGGCCGATCAGGTCGACTTCTGCCTGCGCGTACCGTCGACCGATACCGCGCGTATCCAGGAGAGCCATATCGCCATTGGCCATCTGATCTGCCAGGGCGTCGACGAGGCCTTGGCCGATGGCCGCATTCCGCGGCACAACGCGCGCGGAATCCCCGTGGAATGACGGCACGGGCGGTGTTCCTCGATCGCGACGGCACCCTGATGGCGGACGTCGGCTACCCGCGGCACCCGGATCAGGTCACGCTCCTACCCGGGGCCGCGGAGGGCCTGGCCGCCTGTCGGGACGCCGGCTTTCGCCTCGCGATCATCAGCAACCAGTCCGGCGTGGGCCGTGGCTATTTCGGCGCCGATGCCGTGCGAGCCGTACACCAGCGCCTGCTGGATCTGCTGGCGGCGGAGGGCGTGCCGATCGACGACGCCCAATACTGCCTGCACGCGCCGGAGGACGACTGCGCCTGCCGCAAGCCCTCGCCCCTGATGATCGAACGTTCGGCCCGGCAACTGGGCGTCGATCTCGCCGCGAGCTTCATGGTCGGCGACAAGCCCTCGGACGTCGAGGCCGGTCGGCGCGCGGGCTGCCGAACCATTCTGCTCAGTCCTGGCACCGCACGGTCCGACGGCAGCACAGCGGACTTCGTGGCCGGGGACTGGGAGGCCTGCGCGCGGATCATTCTCGCCTCCGGGACGACCGTTGAATCCCGCTAGCGGGTCCTTCCGGTTGGCCCATCTGGCCTACAACCTGTTGCTCCACGCACTGATCCCGGTCGCGCTGCTGCATTTCCTGTGGCGCTCGCGCCGCGAGCCGGGCTACCGCCGGCATCTGGGTGAGCGCCTCGGCGCGGGCCCCGATCCCGAACCGGATCCGGACCTCTGGATCCACGCCGCATCGCTGGGCGAAATGCGCGTCGCAGGCATCCTGGTGAACGCCCTGTGCCGCAGCCAACCGAAGCTGCGCATCCAGCTCACGACCCTGACCCCGGCCGGACGGGCCGAGGGCGAGCGCATGCAGGCCTCCGGCCTGCCGGTGACCGTGCGCTACCTGCCTCTGGATTCGCCGCCGCTCCTGCGCCGCGTGATTCTGCGTCTGCAACCCAGGCTGCTGATCCTGATCGAGACCGAACTGTGGCCCAACCTGCTCGTGCAGACCCATCGTGCCCGGGTTCCCACCGTGCTGGTGAACGCCCGGCTGAGCCCCCGCCGGCGCGGCACCTACCGCCGCCTGCGGGCGCTGTACGGCCCCCTGCTGGCCGGGCTGGAATGGGTGGCGGCGCAGGGACCCGAGGATGCCGCGCACTTTCGCAACCTGGGGGCTCGGCGGGTCGAGGTCGCCGGAAACCTCAAATTCGACCTGCCGTCCGTGCGCAAGCAGACCGACCTTGCACGGACGCACTTCGCTGCCGAATGGCTCTGGGTCGCCGGCTCCACGCACCCCGGGGAGGAGGAGCAACTGCTGGGCGTCCACCGCCGGCTGCGTGACGCGCACCCGGAAACCCGGATCCAGTTGCTGCTGGCGCCCCGGCACCCCAGCCGTGCCCCGGAGATCCTGGATCAGGCCGAGAAAGCCGGCGTTTCGGCGCTCCTGCGCTCCCGGTTGTCCCCATCGGGCAGCGACGATGACGTGATCGTTCTCGACACCCTGGGGGAACTCGCCGCGCTCTATGCGCTGGCCGATGCCGCCTTCGTCGGCGGCAGCCTGGTCCACCATGGTGGCCAGAACCCTCTCGAGCCCATCGCCGCCGGGTGTCCGGTGATCGTCGGGCCGGACACCCGCAACTTCGCCGACATGGTGCGGCAACTCGTGGCGGATCGGGCGATCGCCCAGGTCGCGGACGCGCAGGGCCTGCTGCGCGCCCTGGAAGACCTGCTCCGGAGGCCCGAGCACGGGGCAGCGATGGTTCAGCAGGCCAAGCAGACGCTCAGCGCGAATCGTGGGGCAACCGCACGCACCCTGGAGCTGCTCCGCCCGCTGCTGCCGCCCCCCGCACCTGCGGGCCGGTGAATCGGGCATCGGAGCCTGTACACTATCGCAGAACAAATTTCTCCGGAGTGGCCCCGGGCGTGACCCAGAACAAACGCAGACAGCCCACGCTCAAAGCGCCGCTCGGACCCGGCACCTGGCCGTTCTGGATCATAGCGGGGCTCGCCTGGCTTGCGACCCGACTTCCGCTGCCGGCACAGCGCGGCATCGGCCGTTCCATCGGCCGGACATTCCAGCGCCTGGGCAAGTCCCGCCGCCATGTCACCCGGGTGAACCTGCGCCTGTGCTTCCCCGACCGGACCGAAGGGGAGCGCGAGGCCCTGCTGCGGGCCCACTTCGAGGCCGCCGGCATCGGTGTTCTCGAAACCGCCTGCGGATGGTGGTGCCCGAGCGCGAAGTTCGAGGGCATCTACAGCATCGAAGGGCTGGAGCACCTGGATGGGGCGCTGGAGCAGGGCCGCGGGGTGCTGCTGGTCAGCGCCCATTTCACGACCCTGGAGTTCTGCGCGCGCATCCTGACCCTCCACCGCCCCTTCGCGGCCATGTACCGGCCCAACGAAAACCCCGTGGTCGATTACCTCTTCAAGCACAACCGGGAACACCACACCGAGGGCGCGATCGACCGCAACGACATCAAGGAGCTGTTGCGGGCATTGAAGCGCAATACGGTGGTCTGGTATGCGCCCGACCAGGGCAAGAGCGGACGCCACACCGCGCTGGTTCCGTTCTTTGGGGTTCCCGCATCGACCCAGACCGCCACCCACCGCATTGCCAAGGTCAGCCGGGCCCCCGTGCTGCCGTTCTTTGGCTACCGGCAGGCGGATGGCAGGTA
>Ga0207421_10000933_pt1 | contig 38007 bp, 32 predicted proteins | sample SodLakKL_010_SED_4_FD_187542 | JGI IMG/M metagenome (GOLD analysis project Ga0207421, IMG submission 187542) | Alkaline sediment microbial communities from Lake Tanatar, Kulunda Steppe, Russia - 8KL_010_SED (SPAdes) (version 2) | ecosystem: Environmental > Aquatic > Non-marine Saline and...
CTATCTCGTCATCGCCGTCCTCATCCATCTCGTGACGACGGACGGCCTTCCCTACCATGTCTTTTTCGCGATTTTCGCCACCACGAGTTTCTTTTTCGCCATCGCGAACATGTGGGTGAACATCCCCTTCAACACGGGGATGCTCCGGGCGATCGACGCCGATGTCCGCGGACGGGTGCTTTCCCTCCTCGAGACCCTCTCGGGCGGACTCGTCCCGTTGGCCATCTTCATCGGCGGGGTGGCCATCGACATGCTTCCTCTCGGCGTCGTGGCGCTCATCCTTTTCGCGTTGAGCCTCATCCCCTACAGCCTCATCATGATGAACGGACGAGTGGATGCGCTCTTGAAGACCCTTTGAAAAAGCCGGGCTTATCGCCCGGCTTTTTCATCACAGTTCGTCCGTCAAAAACATCGCATCGCCGAAAGAAAAAAATCGGTACTCCTTTTCAATCGCCTCTTTGTAGGCTTCCAGGATGATCTTTCTTCTCGCGAAAGCCGAGACCAACATGAGCAGCGTCGATTCCGGAAGATGAAAGTTCGTCAACAGGCAATCGACAACCTTGAACCGGTATCCCGGCCGGATGAAGAGATCGCTTCTGCCGCTTCCGGGCGCGATACTTCCTTCAGGAGTGGCGACGGTCTCCAGCGTCCTCACCGAAGTCGTGCCCACGGCGATGACGCGTCTTCTTTCCCTCTTGGCGCGGTTGATCGTTTCGGCCGCATCCTCGCTCACGACGTAATATTCCTCATGCATCTCGTGGTCCTCGATGTTCTCGACGGACACGGGACGGAAGGTCCCGAGTCCCACATGGAGGGTGAGTGTCGCGAACCCGATTCCCCTCTCCTGCAAGAAACCGAGATAGTCTTTTGTGAAATGGAGCCCCGCCGTGGGTGCGGCGGCGCTCTTTTTCTCTTGCGAATAGACGGTCTGGTAGCGGTCGGCATCCTCGAGCTTCTCGTGGATGTAAGGCGGCAGGGGCATCTCGCCGAGTTTCTCGAGGAGAAAATCGAAATCGCCTTCGTACTCGAGACGGAAGTCGCGCAATCCCTCTTCGCCGATGCCGACACATTCCATCTTGAGAAGACCGTCGCCGAAGACGAGACGGGTGCCTTTCCGCACCTTCTTCGCTTTCTTGGCGAGGGCCTCGAAAACATCCCTTTCCTTCTCGCGCAAAAGGAGCACCTCGATGGTGCCGCCCGTCTTCTCGTTTTGCCCCGTGAGCCGGGCGCGACGCACGGCGGTGTCGTTCAAGACGAGGACATCGCCCGTTCGCAAGTGTTCGTGGAGCCTTTTGAAGCGGGTGTGGTGCCTCGTCCCGCGGGTCTTGTCGACCACAAGAAGCCGCGACTCGTCGCGACGTTCGATCGGGCGTTGCGCGATGAGACGCTTCGGGAGGTCGTAGCGGAAATCCTTGGTCTTCATTCGAAAAGTCCGCCCTGATAGGACTTGCCGAGATGCTTGTAGGCTTTCTCCGTGGCCATGCGTCCCCGCGGGGTGCGCTTGATGAAACCCAGTTTCAAGAGATAGGGTTCATAGACGTCCTCGATGGTCGTGACCTCTTCGCTTATCGAGGAAGCGAGGCTCTCGACACCGACGGGGCCGCCGCCGTAACCCTCGATGAGGCCTTGGAGATAGTCGCGGTCCTTGCTGTCGAGGCCGATGGCATCGATCTGGAGTTTGTCGAGGGCCTTCTTCGTGACGGGTAGGTCGATCTCGCCCTCGTTCAAGACATCGGCGAAATCGCGGACCCTCCGGAAGATGCGGTTCACAATCCTGGGGGTGCCGCGGCTCCGTTTGGCGATTTCGCCGATCGCTTGTTTGTCGATGTTCGCACCATAGATTTTCGCTGTCCGCGCACAGATTTTCGCGAGGGCGTCTTCGTCGTAGTATTCGAGTTTGTGTACCACGCCGAATCGGTCGCGCAAGGGCGCGGTGAGGTCACCATAACGTGTCGTCGCCCCGATCAGCGTGAAAGGCGGAAGGTCGAGGCGGATGGCTTTCGAAGTCTCTTCCTTGCCGACGATGAGATTGATGACATAATCCTCCATCGCCGGATACAGGACCTCCTCCACAACCCTGGGCAAACGGTGGATCTCGTCGATGAAGAGGATGTCGCCGGGCTCGAGGTCCGTCAAGAGTACGGCGAGGTCGCCGCTCTTTTCGATGGAAGGGCCGCTCGCGGTCTTGATGTCGGCTCCGACCTCGTTGGCGACGATGTTGGCGAGTGTTGTCTTTCCCAGCCCGGGAGGACCATAGAGCAAGACGTGGTCCAAAGCCTCGTTGCGATTTTTCGCGGCCTGGATGAAAATGGCCATCATCTCTTTGACGCGTTCCTGCCCGATGTATTCGTCGAGTCGTGCGGGGCGCAGACGGATCTGCTCGATGTCTTCTTTTTGTTTGTCGGCACTGACGATTCGTTCGCTCATCGGTCACTCACCTCTTCTTCTGATTATACACCATGGGACGCGATTTACAACCGTCTTACCGCTCGTGGATCCGGAGATCTTCTCCCGGGAACCGGCAGAATCGTCAAAATGTTCGTTTCGGGCGTCCCGTGCGTTGTCTTTGCGCTTGGCCTGTGATAAAATGATAGGGAGAATTGTGTGTCATACACCAAGTCGGGAGGTGCAAGGATGGAAAAAGGCAAGAATGGCGCCGCCACGCTCGAACAGAAGCTCTATTTGATCGAGCGCGAATACAAAAAGCGAATCGACCCCGTCCAAAGCACCCTCGACGGCCTCAAAGAACGCCAAGAGGCTGTCCTCTCCCGGGCGCAGAAAGAGTTCGAGACCAACGAAAAAGAACACCAGGTCGAAATCCAGCGGATCGAGAAGACACATGCACGAAAAAAACGCGAACTCGAGAAGGAATATACGGCCAAGATCGACAATCAGACCGCACGTATCACCGAAGCGGAAAGAAACGTCCAAAAAGAGCTCGAGGCGATCAGTGCCAACCACGAGAAGACCGCCAAGGCTCTCAAGAAGGAAATCGAAGAGATCGAAGGCGAGATCGCAGGTCGCATTTCCCGTATCGACGAGAAGCGCCAAGAGAGCACCAAGGTCTATGAAGAGAAGATCGACCTCTACGAACAGAATCTCGAAACCAACAAGAAAGCGTGCCGCGAGATTCTCGAAGAGGCCCTCGAGAAACTGAAGAAACTCTATTCGGAAGATAGACGCCGCCTTTCGGAATTGGAAAAGACGATAGAAAAAGCCTTCCGCCCGCTGGAAAAGCGCCTCGACAAGAACACAGAGGACGTCAAGGCGGCCATGAAACGCGAGGACAACGCTCTCCAGCACCGCATCAACACAGTGAGAAGGGACTTGAACAAGACCATCAAGGAGATCACCACACTCCTGACGGAGATGGAACAGCGGCTCAAGCGCCCCTTTTTCGATTTCGAACAGTCCCTGAATGACGTCACCGCCTTTTTCAAGGCCTATGAGGAACGTTTCCAGAACCGGCTCCGTATCGATGTGAACGCCGAACGCACCCGTCTTTCCAACCTCGCCAAAAAACAATCCAAAGAAGGCGGCGAGGAGCCGGACAAAGAATTGGAAAAGCAGATCGAACTGAACATCGAAAGGCAGAATGCCCTCAAAGACCACACAGCCGCACTGAAGAACGCCGTGGAAAAGACTCTCGACATGTTCAAATCGATGGCGGGGAAAACCCGCGAGACCATCGAGGAGACCCTCGAACAGCACGAGAAGCTCATCAACGAACACCAGACGAAACTCAAACGGAAGTTCGACCTCTTCCAAAACCAGAGCCCGAAACTCGTCGCCGCCGTGAGCGACCATATCGACAAGCAGTCGCCGAGCGACGACTTGGATGCCTTGAAGACCTTTTTCCATTCCCTCTTCAAGGCTTTTTACGAGTTCGAAACCGAGCGGTTGAAAGCCGTCGCCGACACCACACGCTCGCTCGTCCCCTTGTATGCGGAAGCTGATGACATCCGCTATTTCCTCGATGTCAAGGATGCGCTCAAGGAGATTCGCATCCGCAAAGAAAGAATCGAGGCGGAAAAGCGCGAGGCCCGGTGGCGACTCGAGATGAAGAAACTCCAAAAAGAGCACGAAATCCGCATCGCCCGTCTCGAACGCGACTACGCCCTCGAGGAGAAACGGCTCTTGAACCACCTCCATGTGGAAAAGGAAAAACAGTACCTCGCCGATTTGAAAGCCCGGCGCATCGCCGCGCTTCAAGAACTCGGAGAGAAAAGGGACGAAGAACTCGCCGCCTGCCGCCACGAACTCAGGAAAAAGCAGAACGTCGCCGACAAGGCGCAAATCGAGAAACGTCACGCGCTCGAGAAAGAGCGGCTCGATGCCATGGAGACAATCCGGCTGCTCGAGGCGGAACGCGACGCGGAACTCCATCGAGCCGAACACGAAGAGGGAAAGACGAGCGAACGCATCGCCCTCGAACTCGAGATGGAAAAGACCAAGAAGCGGTTGAACCGTATCGATGCCACCATCGAGCGGTCAAAACGGAAACTCGAATCCGAGCTCGCCGAAAAGGAAAGGGAGCTCCAAAACGCCTACCGCGAGAAAACGGACGTCGTCGAGAAAAAACTGAAAGACCTCGAACAAGAACACGAACGCCAAATCGGATTCATCGACAAGGCTCTCCGGCGGGAAACCGAAAACGCCAACGCGAACATCGAAAACGTGAAAGGGATGGCGAGGAACCGTCTGGAGCCGCTCGAAGAGCGCGCGAAGGAAATCCTCGACACTCTTGAGGACCACCGTGAAAGCCTGCAAAAAGAAGATGCCTCGCTGAAGGAACTCCTCGCCGTCGCGGCTGCTTCTTTCCGCGAGCGTTTCGTCCAGACGATCGAACTCGGCTGTGGCACGCTGCAGGACGCAGACAATTTCCTCTTCCGTTTGGCCGAAAAAGAGGCCGCCGAAGAGATGCCCGACGAGAAGAAACGTAACGCTCACGTCGAACGGCTCGCCGCCATGAAGGAGCGGTCGAAAAAGAACCACAAGAAAGAGGCCCAAGAGATCATCGACGACTTCACATCGGCCCACAAAGCGGCGGACAAGGAGCTCCGCCGCCACAAAACCCAATCCATAGACCGGATCCGGAATGTCCTCTCCCCCTTGAGCGATAAGGCGCGCACCCTGGTCGAAGACTATGCCTCCCATGTCGATAAGACCCTCGAGAAACTCTTCTACCCCCTCATGGAGAGCGATGTCGAACTCATCGAACGCGCCGAGAACTCGAGTCTCAAAGCAAAAGAGGAAGCCCAAGAGCGTCATCGGGAAGAAAGAATCCCCCTGGAAAAAGAAGGGCGAGGGATCCAATCGGAACGCGACAAAGCCCTGCGAGTCCTAAAGGAAGAATACGACGCGAAAATCTCCGAAAGCCGCGAACCCGTCGCCAAAGAGCAAAAGGAGATGCTCGCACGATTGGAAGGGCTCGAGAAAAAAATCGCTCAAAACGGCGCTCCCGCCTTCGACGAGAAGAAAGAACGGGAAACACGGGGAACGCGGGTGCGCGAACAGATGGATGAGAGACGCAAACGTCTCGACGAGCATTTCGACGCCATGAAGAAGAAAGTCGACGAGCGACTCGACGACGCGCTGGTCATCAACGAGAGTGCGAAAGAGAACGCGGAAAGCGCCCGCGAGGAGATCGAAAACACCCTCGAGACCACCTTGGAGGCCAACCAGGAGGCCTATGACAAGGCGTACCGGAAGATGCAGGACGCGTTGGACGACCTCGGCGCCGAAAAGAAGACCGCCATCGAAGAAGAAAACGGACGCATAAAGAGAATCACCGCGGACCACGAACAAAGAGCGCAATCCGCTTCCGACGAATTGGACGACCGGATCGAGGATGTGAGCCGGAAGATCGAGGATGAGGCGCGCATCAAGCGAGCCCGCAAGGAACATCTCGAAGAGATCGTCGGAAAGCGCGAGAAGGAACTGCAGGAATCGCTCCAGAAAGCGTGCGACCGCCTTGGCAGCATCGTGGTCGAAAAGCTCGAAGAAGCGCCTTTCGAGGCCCTTGACCATACAAGCGCCCTGGATGAGCTCTTCGACGAACAAGACACCCTCATCGACGCCTATGTCGAGGAGACGAAACGCGCGATCAAGACCAAAAGCTCCGTATGACCCACGACGAGGACGAAGGGAGTCACCTCTCATGGCGAAGAAGAAATACGACCTCACAAACGAATCCGCGTCCAAGAAGAACCTGACTTCCTTGGTCGATGCGAATCTGCAAAAGGAATCGAGACTTTTGCAGAATCTCATCCAGGAAGTCGTCGAGGCCAACCGCAAGGTCAAGGAGTCCCACAAAAAACGCCTCGAGGAGACCGACGAGAAACTCCGCATTTTGAATGCGGAGATCGACCGTCTCAAGGAGGAAATCAACCAAAAGGACCAAGAGACCACCATCGCGCAACTCACCTATCTTCTCGATTCCAAGGACCGGATCTTCCGGGCCCTTTCCGACATGCGCGCCCGTTTCACCGAGACCTTCCTCTCAAGAAACAGGGAAGAGACCGGCGAAGCCCTGAAAGAAAGGCTTCTTTCCGTCCTTTCCGAAAAAGCCGAAGAGAGCCCGGACGGCGATGTCTTCCTGCAATCCTTCCGGAGCGCCTCGCTCGAGTTCATCGAGGAGGTCTTCAAAAAGAGCGAAACCTATTTCTGCCGGCACTATCTCGAAAAATCACGGACCGAACATATCCTCGAACTTTTCGACAACCAATCGAAAGCCTTGGCCGAGGCGTTCGACGATTTTCTCCCCGCTTTGGAAGAACTCGTCTCGGAACGTTTGCATATGCTCAGGACCGAAGACGATGAAGAGACGCTCGATGAACGCGTCAAGCGTACGCACGAAGAGCGCAAGGCCGAACTCGCCGAAGAGGAAAAACGCCTCAAGAACGAGCTGAAGAATGCCATGGAAGCCTTCGACGAGCGGCGGGAGAATTTGGAACAGACCATCCTTGATGACTTGCAGAAGCGGCACGAGAAACACCTTTCAGCAGAAAAGGACCAAAAAAAGGTGATCGAGCAACAACTGAAGGAACTCAAATTGAAAATCGTCGCCGCGGAGAAAAAGGGCGCCAAAGAAGAACTCAAGGAACTCTGGGCGGATTACGCGAAGAAAGAGCGGGCCGCTTCCTCTTTCCGGGAGAAAAAAATCGAAGAACGGACCCAAAAACGCCTCGGACCCGAATTCAAAACAATCGAGAAGGAACGTTTCCAAGCCGAGAAGGCCTATCTCGAGAAGCTCCACGACCTCCGTTTCGAGAAAACCAGGGAAGATATCCGTTTCTCCGAGTCGCAAGAAATCTTCAAACTGCAGGAAGACGAGAAGGCCTTGCGGCACGACCTCGCGTTCAACGCCGAATTCGTGAAAACGATGGAGAAGCGTTTCCACGCCTTCGAACAGTTCATCCGCGGCGTGGTGGATTTCATCGCGGCCTTCCACGACCTCCTCGCCGACAAGCACGAGGCCTACCTCAAAGAGGAAATCGCTCTCCTCGAGAAACTGAAACCGCTCCGGAAGAGTTTCAAAAGGGCCCAGTTCGACCTTGCCGAAAAGCTCCGTCTCCGACACTTCTCCCAGCGCGAGACGGCCGCCCGCATCGAACACACCATCCGCGAGCATGCCCTCCGGGTCCAACACCGCCAAAAACTCGACAACATCGACAAATCCCTCACCGACATCAAGAAGACCTCCACGATCGAGAGACTGAACGCCGAAGAGCAGGCGAAAAGCGAACTCATCTACCAGAAGGCGCTCATCGACCTCGCCGACAAGGAGCATGAACTCCAGCTCTTGAAGATCGATTCCCTCTATGACAGTGAGATGAACCTCACCAAGGCGCAGACGGAACGTCTGAACATCGGCCAGAATGTCAACGAGGCGATGGTCGGAACCACCATCGAGAGCCAGATCCATTTCGCCGAACAACAGATCGACTTCGCCGAAAACGAATACCACCTCCGGCTCGAGAACATCGACAAGGCTTTCCAGAAAGAACTCGAATATGCCGAGGAGAAGCTGGCCACCCACCGGCAGAAATATCTCTCCGACATCCGCGAGCTCGAGGAAGAACGCGACGACAAACTCGAAGACATCTCCTACCGCCTGGCTCTCTTCACCGACGAGAAAGACAGACGGCGACTGAAAGAGCGCGAAGAAATCATCAAGGCCGAATACGGCGAAAAAATCGCCGGCATTCGCGCGAAAGAGGAGAACGACCCCTACGTCCAACGCTACAAAAGGCAGCTCGAAGCCGCGCAAGAACGGGCGGACAAGGCCCGTGAGGACGCGAAGAAACTCCGCGACCGCACAAAAGAGACCTTTGAGACCATGTTGGAGACCAACAGGGAGAAACTCGAGCAGTTCAAAAAGAAGGACACCGCCGAACACTCCCTCGCCCCCTATATCGAGAAAGAGGCCGGTAAGACCGCCAAGATGCGACATGAAGAGGCTCTGAAAGAAGCAAAAGAGACCTACGAGGAAAAAATCGCCGGCCCCCGGCAGCGTATCGAGGAACTGCAAGCCACCCTCGAGCGTCTGCAGAAGGAAGAAGGCGAGAAGCCCGAGCGCGTCGAGATCGAGGAAGAGACGGCCCGTATCGAAGCACAACGGGAACAAGCGCTGACCGAAGAGAAATCCCGTTATGAGAAGATTATGGCCGAAATCCATGAGGAACGCGACGCGTTCGTGAAGAAAACGGAAAGTCTCCGCGGAGAGCTCGACAAGGACGGTCTCGATACCGGCAAGGAAACGCTCGAGAAACACTTGAAAAACCATATCGCCGACTTGCAAAAAACACAGAGGGATATCCGCAAACGCCAACTCGCCGAACTCGAAGAGGCTCTCGAGGAGCGGAAGAAACGCTTGAAGAACATGCAGGCCGAACTCGACAGCCACATCCGTCCCGCTTTGAAGGGCTATACCGAATTCGTGAAGCGGGTCGCTTCGTCACAGCACATCAAAGAGAAAAAGGCGAAACGGAACATCGAAAGAGAGAAAAGGAAAGCGTTGAAAGACCTCAAAGCCCGCTACAAGTCCTGATGTTTCCGCTTCTTTGCAAAAAGAACCGCCCCTTCACCGAGATTGGTGAAGGGGCGGTTTTTCCATTGACAAAGACACCTCTTTCTATCCCTACCGGAAAGGAAGGTGCCGAAGGCGGCCTTTTTGGGAAGGTGGTGTTCTTTTCCTCAACCGCCGATAAGATGCCCGAGCAAGAAGATGAGCCCTATCAGGGCCGCCACCGCGAGAACGGCCAGCGCCACATGAACCCATGAGGTGCTTTTGACCCCGTGATTCGTCCTTCTTTCGCCCCGGTCTTTTTCGGTGAGTTTGTGTGTGTAGGCATTCTTGTGCCTGTCGGGGTTGCTGATCGGCATGCATTCCGACCTCCTTCATTCCGGATCGTGGGAAACACGGGTGACATTCGCCGCCATGGCCTTCCCTTCCGAATGGCCTCTCAAAAAGCGGCAAACGTGTCATGAAGCGAGGACAAAGCCCCGCTATGAAGCTCAGTCGAATTCGTCGAGGATACTCTTCCCGTGAGGGGGCAGCTTCACACCGAAATTGTCGGCGATGGTGGCGCCGACATCGGCGAAGGTCTCGCGTTCTGCCAAAGCGCCGCCCGAAAGCGAGGGAGAATACATGAGCAAAGGCACATATTCCCTGGTGTGGTCGGTCCCCGCATGGGTGGGGTCGTTCCCGTGGTCGGCGGTGATGACGAGGAGGTCTTTTTCCCCGAGTTTCTCCATCAGGGGCGGAAGTTTCGCATCGAAAGCCTCCAAGGCCTCCTTGTAGCCGGCGGGATCGCGACGATGACCGTATTTGGCGTCGAAATCGACGAGATTGAGGTAGGCCAGGCCCCGGAAATCCTTGTCCGCGTAGGCGGTGAGATTTTCCATGCCTTCGTTGTTGTCTTTTTGTTTTATGCTTTCTGTGATGCCTTCGCCCGCATAGATGTCCTCGATCTTGCCGAAGCCGGCGACAGTGAACCCCGCATCCTCCAGATAGTTCAAAACCGTCGGGGCATAAGGCTTCAAAGCGTAATCACGCCGAGCAGCCGTGCGACGGAAACGCCCCTTCCCTTCGCCCACAAAGGGGCGGGCGATGATGCGGCCGACCTTGAAGCGTTCGTCCATGGTGAGTTCACGGGCGATCTCGCACGCTTCATACAGGGCCTCGAGGCCCACCTTCTCCTCGTGCGCGGCGATCTGCAGAACGCTGTCGGCGGAAGTATAGACGATGAGATCCCCCGTGGCGAGCTGGTGCTCGCCGAGTTCGTCGAGGATCTCGGTGCCGCTTGCGGCCTTGTTGCCTGTGATGTTGCGGCCGGTCCTCGCTTCGAGGGCTTCTATCAGTTCGGCGGGGAATCCACGATCGGTGAAGGTCCGGAAGGGCTTTGTCACCTTGAGTCCCATGAGTTCCCAGTGACCTGTCATCGTGTCCTTGCCGACGGAAAGTTCTTTCATCCGGGTGTGGCGGCCCGCGGGGGAAGCGACGGGTGCTACACCTTGAATGTCGGCGAGATGGCCGAGACCGAGTTTTTCCATGTGGGGAAGGTGGATCCCGTTTTGGCTCTCGGCGATGTTCTTCAGGGTGTTCGCCCCTTCGTCGCCGTATTCGTGGGCGTCTTCCATAGCCCCGATGCCGACGCTGTCGGCGATGATGAGAAAGATTCTTTCAAACATGTCATTCGCTCCTTTTCGCATGCGGATGATACTTGTCGTAGACCGCGATGAGTTGTTTTTTGTTGATGTGGGTGTAGAGTTCGGTGGTCGAGACGTCGGCGTGACCGAGCATCTCCTGCACATAACGGAGGTCCACCCCCGCCTCGAGCATGTGCGAGGCGAAACTGTGGCGCAAGGTGTGCGGACTCACGTCCTTGTCGAGCCCCGCTTTCATTGTGAGGTCGCGCAAGATCTTGTAAAAGCCCACCCGGCCGATGGGACGGCCGAAACGGTTCAAGAAGACATCGGGAACGGGGGCCTTGGAAAGTTGGAGCCTCCCGTCTTCAAGATAGCGCTTCAAAGCGCTCGCCGCCGCACTGCCGATCGGGACGATGCGTTCCTTGTCGCCTTTCCCCGTGACATTGACGAAACCCTGGTTGATGTGGAGGTCGCGGGTCTGCAGACCGATGAGTTCGCTGATCCTGAGTCCGCTGCCGTAGAGGAGCTCGATCATCGCGAGGTTTCTCTGCGCGAGCGGGGTCTTCCCCTTTGTGGCTTCGAGGATGGCCTCCAGCTCCTCGATGGTGAGAATGTCGGGGAGCCGCTTTTTCATCTTCGGACGGTGGACCTTCAAGATGATGTTCTCTTCCACGACGCGTTCGTCGACAAGGTATTGGTGGAAACCTTTGAGAGCCGAGAGTTTCCTGGATACCGTCGCCGCGGAGGCCTTCTTCTTCCGCAGGGTCATGAGGTAGCGGTCGACCATCGTCTTGGTGATGGCGGCGGGATCGCGAACCTCCCGTTCGGCAAGATAGTCCACATACCCTTGCAAATCGGAAAGATAGGCCCGGATGGAGTTCTTGCTCAGATTCCGCGCCGCTTTCAGTTCGTATTCATACTCTTTCAAGAGTTGTGCCAACATCAAACCACCCCCATCATATCAGAATGAAGACCTCGTTGGCGAGCATGACGCCTTTTTCTGTGAGCCGGAGCCTCCCCTTCCTCTTTTCGAGAAGCCCCGCTTCGAAGGCTTTCTCGAGCTTCGGGAAGAGTTCTTCCGGCATTTTGCCGAAACGGCGGCGGTAGGTTTCGCGATCGATTCCCTCAGAAAGACGGAGGCCCATGAGAAGGGTGTCTTCTTCCGCTTCATAGGGGTACGTTCGGCGGATGCCATGTCCCTTTGTTCTGACGGAATCGATATATGCCCGGACGGAAGGGATGTTCTCCTCGCGGCGAAAGGAATGCTTGCCGTGTGCCGAAACACCGAGGCCGAGGTAGTCCTCGTCCTGCCAGATGATGGTGTTGTGGCGCGAGGAGTGGCCCGGTTTTGCGAAGTTGCTGATTTCATAGTGTTCGTAGCCCGCAGCGATGAGACGGCGGATGATCGTCTCGAACATGTCCGCTTCCGTGTCGCCATCCACGGGGATGATCCTTCCTTCGTCCACCCATCTTTCGAAGCGGGTGTCCTCTTCGATGATGAGGCTGTAGTAAGATACGTGCAAAACATCCAAGGCGAGGAGGTGTTCGATGTCGGCAACAAGGGAATTCGTTGTTTGACCCGGTATCGCGAAAAGCATATCGACGCTGATGTTTTCGATACCCGCTTCTCGCAGAAGGGACACGGCCCTTTCGACATCCTCCCCTTTGTGGCGTCTTTGCAGAAGCGCCAAAGATTCTTCGGAGAAAGACTGCACCCCGAGGCTCACCCGGTCGACGCCGCCCTTTCTCAATGTGCGCGCCAAAGCGGTGTCGACATCCGCGGGGTTGCATTCGAATGTCCACTCTTCGAGTTCGTCTACAAACAGGTCTTTGAGCTTCCGCAAAAGCCTTTCGATTTCGGCCAATGGAAGCGCGCTCGGGGTGCCGCCGCCGATATAGGCGGTCCGCACCCGCTTGTCGGTCTGAAGGCGGTTTTCGGCCTCTATGAGCAGACAATCGACATATTCGCGCATGGTCTTTGCGGACGCCTTCTCGCGAGCGAAGGCGCAATAGGGACAAATACTCTTGCAGAAGGGGATGTGCACATAGACGGCATCCATCGTCTCACTTCCTTCGCGAACGGTTCATGCGGAAACGGGGTTCAGCCCTTTTCCGCCGGGGCGCTTCGGGGGTTGAATTTCATAAGGAGACCCAAAAAGAGCGCATAGAGGACGATGATGATGGCGAGCGTCAAAAAGGTCATGGCCAAAGAAATCGGTGCGATACCCACCAGAAGCAACACCGGGAAGCCGAAGAGGATGGCGGTCGAGGATCCGGTCACAAGGTCGGTCGCGGCCGGAGTGCGGAATTCGGTGTCCACTTCCCTGAGCAATATGACTCCCGTGGAGGCCGTCCCCGTCAACATTCCGAACATGCCCATGGTCGCGGCCATGGGATAGCCCGGATAGACGCGCTTGCAGATGAAGTTGACATAGGCGATGGTCGCGGCTCCGGCGGCGATGACGAGAATGAAGAAGGGAATCCAGAGTCCCGAGAGGTCCTCGATGCGGATGGCGCTTATGGCGGCGACAATCATGAAATCGAAGACGAGCCCGGTAATCCGGTTCAACATGTAGTTGTTCGGGTATTGCCGGGTCATGATGTTGGCGCGACGGAGTCCCAAAAAGAGCTGTTTCGCGCCCAAAGCGAAAAGCATGCCGAAGATGAAGTTGAAGCCCCAGATCAAGGGACGGATGGTGTTCATGCCGAAATCACCCAAGACACCCGTCTCGAGAAAGCGGCTCATGGAATACATGAAGACGTAGGTGAAAAAATAGACCAAAAGCACCAAAGCGATCTGCACGGTGAACTTGTCGATGGCTTCGGCGACGGGAATCTCGTCGGGGGTCTCGATTTCCTGCGAACTCACGAGGCCCGCCTTTTGCGAGGGTTTCTTCGTGATGCGGCCGCGCTTCTTCTGGATGTTCAGATAGACGATGCCGACAAGCGAAGCCCAGATGAAACCGAAACTCGCGATGGAAAGACCGAAACTCGCTCCGCCAGAGAATCCGTGGGCATGTTCATAGACGCCGCCGATGTTCAAGGCTTGGCCCGGCCCCTGTCCGAAGCCCATGGGAAGGAGCAATCCCGCGCTCGCAAAAAGCGAGGGAAAGAAGGTGTGGGCGAAAAGGAGGGTGAGAGACAGACCGATGAGGCCCTGCAATAGATAGGTGGAAACGATAATCATCCCGTTGAAGAAACTCTGGCCCTTGCGGGTGCCGACAACGAGTTTCTCATGGACCTTGAGCCCCAAAGCGATGAAACCCAGGGCGATGGCATGATATGTGATCATGCCCAAGAAACGGTTGGTGTCTTGCATTTGCTGGAGATCGACGATACGGGAATAGACGAGCTCTTTGACCAAAAGACCCAAGAAACCGGCGATGACCGCCGTCGGAAGCAGGGATTTCCGGAGAAACGGGATCTTCCTCCGAAGAACGTTCGCAAACATCAAAAGCAGAGCCAAGAAACCGAAATGCATCATGCCTTCCCAGATGATGAAGTCGCGGAAATCGATCATGTTATGACGCTCCCTCTCATGTATTCGATGGCGAGGACGTATTTCAGCGCGTTGCGGCGGGGGTGGTTCAAAAGATACAACGTGCGGTCCTCGTCACGGTTGTGGATGATGAGTTTGTTGCGTTGTTGCACGGCGGCATCCAGATGCTCGACGGACCATTCGATCCGCTCTTTGCCCGGAATCTCCACCACGATGCGGGAGGGGAAAAGCGAAACCTCGCCTTCCCCGAGGAGAGTCTTTTTCGTCGAACGGACGACATCGAGCACCCGTTCCCCCTCATCCGCGAAGAGCTCCTTGTCAAGGGGGTGGTTGTCGATTCTTTCCCGGAGCGCCCGCTTCTGCTTGTCATGCCATTCGTGGCTCAAGATGGGAGAACCTTCGCTTTCTGCGGGATGGAAGCGGCCCCAACCGTCGATGGCGGCGGTGAATCCGCACGATGTGCAATGCACGGCGTCTTTTTCGCTTTGGAGGGTATCGAACACCCCACACGCCGGGCAGAAAAAATAGGCGCTTTCGAAATACTCCGCGGGGGCGGAGCCTTTGTAAAGCGTCGAATGTCTCTCGGCGAACGCCAAATCGTCGACGGCGAGTTCCGTCTCGATCATGGAAAGGATGTCCTCGGGGGAGAGCTCCTTGTATTCCTCGGGCCGGAGGATTCTTTTCACACTACCCTTCATATATCCCTTGCGGACCCCCCTGCCCCAGCGGGGGTTGGAGAGATGGCCGCCTTCGATGCTATAGAGGAGCACGGGCACCTTCAAGAGCTTCACGAGTTTGCCGATCGCTTTGGGCATCTCCATGAGCCGGCCGTCGAAGGTGGCGTTCCCTTCGGGAAAAATGCCGATGGAGCCGCCGCTTTTCACGACGGATTTGATGTCGCGGATGGTGGCGAGGTCCGAACGGTATTTCGTCTTCGGGATCGGCATGACGAGCTTCTTCATGAAGAAGGCCCAGAACCTCACGGAAAAGATCATGTCGGAGGCCACATAGAAAATGGGCTCACGGAAAGAGAGGCCGACGGTGAATGGGTCGATGTCCATCACATGGTTGGAAAGGACGAGGTAGGGTCCTTTCAAGTCCTTCGGCGGGCGGAAGCGGACGGCGGTATGGTTGTAGCGGAGTTTCATGAAAAGACGGAAAAAAGGGCGCAGAACGGCGAAAGTCACGGTGTGGCGGATTCTTTTGCGCAAGGTGGACCCACCTTTCCATAGGGGATGGATGGCTCAGTCTTCTTCGAGGGAGAGCACGGAGAGGAAGGCTTCCTGGGGCACATCGACCTTGCCGACGCTTTTCATGCGGCGCTTGCCCTCCTTCTGTCTTTCGAGGAGTTTTTTCTTCCGGCTCACATCCCCGCCGTAACATTTCGAAAGCACGTTCTTGCGGAGCGCCCGGATGGTCGAACGAGCGACAATCCGGTTGCCGAGGGACGCTTGCACGGGCACTTCGAACATCTGGCGCGGGATGAGTTCCTTGAGTCTTTCGGTGATGGCCTTCCCCCGCTTGTGGGCGAAATCGCGATGGACGATGACGGAAAGCGCGTCCACGCTCTCGTGGTTGATGAGGATGTCCATCCGGACGAGGTCGCTCTCCTTGTAGCCTTTGAATTCGTAGTCGAGAGAGGCATAGCCCTTGGAGGATGATTTCAACTTGTCGAAGAAATCATAGACGATCTCGAGGAGGGGGAGATCGTAGGCGAGTTCGACGCGATGATCGCCCAAGTAGCGCGTGTCTTTGTAGATGCCGCGCTTGTTCTGGCAGAGTTCCATGATGTTGCCGACATATTCGCGCGGACACATGATGGTCGCATCCACATAGGGCTCCTCGATGGATTCGACCTCGGCCGGGTCGGGAAGGAGGCAGGGGTTGTCGACGGTGATCGTCTCGCCGTCTTTTCGTTTCACGTTGTAGACGACGCTCGGGGCCGTGGCGATGAGGCCGATGTCGAACTCGCGGCGGATCCGCTCTTGGATGATTTCAAGATGGAGGGTGCCCAAAAATCCACAGCGGAAACCGAAACCGAGGGCTTTCGAGTTCTCCGGCTCGAACATCAGACTCGCATCGTTCAGTTTCAGTTTTTCCAAGGCCTCACGGAGGTCGTTGTACTCGTTCGTGTCAATCGGGAAAAGGCCGCAATAGACCATCGACTTCATGGTCCTGTATCCCGGGAGCGGCTTTTTCGCGGGTTTTTCGGCGTGGGTCACGGTGTCGCCGACCCGGACGTTCTCCACCGACTTGATGGAGGCGACGAGATAGCCGACATCACCCGGCGCCAAATACTCCTTGGGTTCCCGCTTGGGGGTGTTGACCCCGACCTCGCTCACTTCGTAGACCTTCTTGCTCGCCACCATGCGGATCATGTCGCCCTTCCGCAAGACCCCCTCGACCATGCGGATGGAGGGGATGACACCGCGGTAGGGATCATAGAGCGAATCGAATATGAGCGCCCGGAGCGGTTTTTCGGCTTCCCCCGCCGGAGCGGGGATCCTCTCGACCACGGCCGCGAGGACTTCGTCGATGCCCTGCCCCTCCTTGGCGCTTGTGAGAATCGCATCGCTCGCGTCGAGTCCGATGACATCTTCGATGTCCTTCTTGACTTTCTCGACATCCGCGTTCGGGAGGTCGATCTTGTTGATGACGGGGATGATATCGAGGTCGTTGTCGAGCGCCAGATAGACGTTGGCGAGTGTCTGTGCCTCGATGCCTTGTGCCGCATCGACAACAAGAAGCGCACCCTCGCAGGCGGCGAGGCTCCGGGAGACCTCGTAGGTGAAATCGACATGCCCGGGCGTGTCGATGAGATGGAAAATGTAGTCTTCACCGTCTTTATGGCGATAGAGAAGCTGCACGGCGTTCAACTTGATGGTGATGCCGCGTTCGCGTTCGAGATCCATCGAATCGAGGAGCTGTTCGCGCATCTCCCGCGCCGAGACGGAACGCGTCTTCTCGAGGATCCTGTCGGCCAGAGTGCTCTTGCCGTGGTCGATGTGGGCGATGATGGAAAAGTTGCGGATCCGTTTCTGCCGTTTCTCTATCTTGTCAAAATCGTTTCTGTCCATGTCGATCTTCCTTTCGTTGAGAGCCTCTTGCTCTCAATCGGCTGTCTTCGCGGGAACGCGGTCGGGATGGAGGCGTTCGAAAGCCTCTTTTTTCATACGGTATTCGACGCTTGTCCGTTTTCTTCCCAGCTGGTCGGTCCAGACGTCTTTTTGGACGGCCGTCTTTTCAAAACCGAGCGATGCGTAGACATGCTGGGCACGGGTGTTCTCCACCATGGTATCGAGCTCGATCAGGGCGGCGAAAAGGTCGAAGAACACATGGGCCATGAGTGTTTTCAACGCGTCGCGGCCGAGCCCCCTGCCTTGCTTGGCGGCTTCACATATCTTGATGCCGATGACGGCGGTGGCATCGTCTTTGAACACGGAACTCATCTCGCCGATGGGCAAACCTTCTTCATCTTCCAAAATGTATACACGATGGCTCTTTTCATCGTGCTCTTGACGTTTCAGTTTCTTCTTGAGCTTCTCTTGGTCGGTCGGGATCCCTTTCGGGAAACCCGCGTGTTCCATGATGGCGCCATCCGCCCACCAGTCGGCAAGCAGCTCGGCATCGCGCTCTTCGGCGCGACGGACGCGCACCTTTTCTCCTGTCAACATCAAAAACGCCTTCCTTTCGTGTTTCGCGACACATACCCATTTTATCACAACGGGCCTTTGGGAAAAAGTGGAAAGTTGACGAAAGAAAAAGACACCGGAGCGGACTCCGGCGTCTTTTTGACATCGCGCGTTTGTAAGCCATGTTCTGTACCCTTCCGGGCGGCAACCATTTATCTGTGCGCCTTCGCGCACCCCTTCACCGGTTCATTTCCCGTTGAAGGGCGCCCCTACCATAATTTGGGTTTCTAGCTCGCGGGGTTTACCCGTTCCAACCCGGGTGTTTCCACCCGGACTCGTCTCTGTGGCACTTTTACAGGTACTCACGCCCCGAAGGTACGCTTTCCCGGCCGTCGCCCCCCAAGGGGCGCATGGCGTTATGGTTTCCGCCATCACGAACACTACAGGCGTCGCAGCCTGTGCTAGCATGGACTTTCCTAACGTCCCTTGCGGACGCTCGGGTGCCCAACGCGCAATGTTTCCTGCTACTTCCATTATAACATATATGCCGTGTTATTGTTTCTTATCGTTGTTCTTGTTGGGCGGTCTTTGTCCGCGGTTACGCGGAGGACGGTTCTTGTCGCGCGGCGGTCTTTTGTCCTTGTCCTGACTACCGCGTTCCGGCTTTCCCGACGATTGACCCTCACCGGGCTTCGGTTTCGGCAGTGTGGCCTTGAGGGAAAGGTCGATGCGGCCGCGGTCGTCGATGCCGATGACTTTCACGTCGACCTCGTCGCCGAGCTTGACGACATCCTCGACGCGCCCCACGCGTTCATGGGCGAGTTTCGAGATGTGACAGAGTCCGTCGGTGCCGCGCCAGAGTTCGATGAAGGCGCCGAATTTCTCGATCCGGACGACCTTGCCGCGGTAGACCTCGCCGACCTTGGCGACGCGGACGATGTCCTCGATTTCCTTCATGGCCTTGTTGATGGGTTCCATTTCGGTGTGCATGATCGTGACGCGCCCGTCCTGTTCGATGTCAATGCTGACATCGTCGTTGCGGTCGATGATGTCGTTAATCATCTTACCGCCCGGGCCGATGACGTCTCTGATCTTCTCGGGGTCGATGACCATGATCTTGACCTTGGGTGCGTATTTCGAGACTTCCTCGCGGGGCTCGGGGATGGCATCGAGCATGTTGTCGAGCACTTTCATGCGTGCTCCATGCGCTTGTTTGAGGGCTTTTTTGAGTATGTCCTTGGAGAGGCCCTTGACCTTGATGTCCATCTGCAGGGCGGTGATGCCGTCCTTGGTGCCGGCGACCTTGAAGTCCATGTCACCGATATGGTCCTCGAGACCCTGGATGTCGGTGAGAACACGGTGGGTGTCACCTTCGAGGACGAGTCCCATGGCGATGCCCGCGACCGGCGCTTCGATGGGTACACCGGCGGCCATGAGGCTCATGCAGCCGGCACAGATCGAGGCCTGCGAGGTCGAACCGTTGCTCTCGAGGATCTCGCTGACGATGCGGATCGTGTAGGGGAAATCCTCCTCATCAGGTATGACTTGCAAGAGGGCTTTCTCCCCGAGAGCGCCATGACCGATCTCGCGCCGTTTCGGAGGGCCGTAGCGGCCGGTCTCACCCACACTGTAGGGCGGGAAGTTGTAATGGAGCATGAATCGCTTGTTCTCGGTGTCGGCGATGCCGTCGATGATCTGGTGTTCCCTGAGAGCGCCGAGCGTCGTGATGGAGACGGCTTGCGTCTGTCCGCGGGTGAACATCGCGCTCCCGTGGGTGCGTTCGAAGACGTCGATTTCCGAATAAAGTTCGCGGAGTTCGTTCAACTCGCGGCCGTCGGGACGCTTGCCCTCTTCGACGATGAGGCGTCGCACTTCATCGGCGACGATGCCGTCGATGTGGCGTTGGGCGTCACGGACTTTCTGCTGCCGTTCTTTTTCATCGAGTGACTCGAAGGCGGTCTCGAGGGTCTCCTCGGTTTTTTCCTTGACGGCGGAGACGATGTCGCTCCGGGTCTCCCTGTCGAAAGTTTTCACGGCCTTCAAGAGTCTTTCTTTGAAGGAATCGTCGACGAGATTCACGGCGTCTTCATCAAGGGGTTCCGGTGTGTAGTCCATCTTTTCTTTACCGAGTTCGGCGACAATGTCCTTTTGGAAGCGACAGAGTTTCTTGATCCATTCATGGGCGAACATCATCGCTTCGGCCATGTCGTCCTCGGGTACCTGTTTGGCGGCGGCTTCGACCATGTTGATGGCTTCCTCCGTCCCGGCGACGGTCAAATCGATGTCCGAATGTTCGAGGTCGTCTTCGGTCGGGTTCAGGATGAACTCGCCGTCCACACGTCCGACGACGACACCGGCGACGGGCCCCTCGAAAGGAAGATGGCTCAAAGCGAGCGTCAGGCTGCTTCCGAGCATCGCCGCCATAGGGGGCGAATAGTCGTAGTTGCCGCTCATGACGGTGTTGATGATCTGGATATCGTAACGGAACCCCTCGGGGAACAGGGGTCTGAGCGGTCTGTCGATCATCCTCGAGACGAGTGTCTCGAGCTCCGAGGGTTTCCCTTCGCGTTTGAAGAACCCTCCGGGAATCTTTCCCGCCGCATAGAGTTTTTCGGTGTAGTTCACCATGAGCGGAAAGAAGGGTAGATCCGATGGTTCCTTCGATGCCTGCATGACGGAAAGAACGGCCGTGTCGTTATAACGGACCATCGCTGCGGATGTCGCTTGCCGTGCCACCCCGCCAATCTCGACCTTGAGGGTCCTCCCGTCAAGGTCCATTTCATAGACTTTCGTACCTGACAACATACTTTACTTCTTCCTCTTTTCTTTTTCTCTTTTTTATTTATCTAATTATATATAATACCATAAAAGGGGGGGCACGTCCATCCGCCGAGTCGTGTGTTCGGAAGGGAGCATGAAAAACGCCCCGGAATGTCCGGAGCGTCCTTGGCGGGGTGTCGTGTGCTCTGGTCAGCTTGATAGATAGCGGGCGAGGTCTTCCTCGTCGAAAGTGTCTTCCACCACGTCGAAGATGACCTCGATGTCGTAGGCGATAGTGCCACCGTGTTCTTCCTGATGCTTCTCCAGTTCCGCGAGAAGGAATTCCTCGAAATCCGCAGACTGTGCTTCCATGTCAGCGAAATATCCGTCGATTTCCTCGTTCGCCTTCAGGAGAGCCTCTTCGTCGGGTAGTTCATTGAAATCATAATAGGGTCCTTCCGGGTCGTCACCGTCAAAATAGTAATGGACGGACGCATGATGGACTTCATCATCATCGGTGGTGTATGTGAAGAAATAGAAAACGTCCTCGACGAACATCTTCTCTTCGGCACCGGGAACGTTCTCGATGCTAAGATGCATGTCAGCCAACATGGCCCTCCATTCAATCTCGAGGATGGTGACGTCTTCGCCGACGTTCTCTCGGAAATGGCGCACAGTATTCTCGGCTTGGCGGTGAGCGAGTCTTTCCGCGCCGCCGAATTGTTCGTGGTGTTCGGGTTCTCTCTCGAATGGGTTCATGATGAAAAGCACGGTGAGAGTAGAAACCAACACGGTGATGAGGATGATGATTTTCTTCAAGTTGACGCCTCCTTGCCCCGGGGTCTCTTGTCGCGGGTATCATGATTCATTACGCCATTATACTGCAACGACAGCCAAAACGCAATGGGTCTTGCGCAGACGGCGGGAAAAGGTCCGTGAACAGAAAACGAGCCCGGTCTTGCTGGATGAAAACGTTTCAGGCGTTTTCCAGGATGGCCGCGAGAATGCGCCAAAACGCGATCACGATGACACCGGCAAGAGCGAAACCGGAGACGATGGCAGCGGAATAGGAAAGCGCCCTGGCGATGGGATCCTGCCTCCCCTTGTTCCAAAGCCTCTGGATGCGGACATAGCCCGCGGATGATGCAATGAATATGGCCAAGGTGAGCGCGAGAAGGATCCAATAGAACCAAAACGGGACCGCGTCGGTGATGAGTGGTAGGGCCATCGTGAAGACGGCCAGGACAAGCCCGGAACTGAGCGAAAGTGTCATGATGCCGTAGATTCTGGCCGGGGCGTGGACGGATGGCACGGGCGCGGTCGTAGGTGGACTTTCGGCCGCTTCGGCATCTTCACCCCTTTTTTTGACACGGATACCGCAATAGGGACAATAGACCATGCTTTCATGGAGTTCGTTCTCGCAACTACGGCATTTCATGTGAAATCCCTCCTTGACAAGATTGTGACACGGTTCATTTCCTGAGAATACCGTACCCGCCGTAGACGGGTCGGATGTCGTTGATGGTGATCATCATCTGCTCGTCGTAGGATTTCAAGAGATCCAACGTCGGACGCATCTCCTTGCGGGGGATGTGGACGATGAGGATTTCCTTTCTGTCCTCTTTGCCGTAGGCGTCCGTCGCGGTGACACCGAAACCCCGTTCCCTTAGTTCCAAAGAAATCTTCTTGCCGAGATCCTTGCGGACGATCGCTTCGACGCGAATGGTGCCCACGGCGATCTTGTCCTCGATCATGGTGCCGAAGAAATTGCCTAAAGCGAACGCGAGGGCATAGACGACCACCTTGAAGGGATCGCTCATGATGTCGGTGAGGATCGTCACGGCGAGAATCACCCAAAGCAGCACCTCGAAGAAGGCGATGAACGAGCCGATGAGCTTTTCACCTTTCGTTATGAGGACGATGCGCACCGTCGAGATGGAGACCTCGAGGATCTTTCCGAAAAAGATGAACGAATAGAGGAAGAGGGGATGGACGGTGTCGAGAAGCTCGCTCATCGTTTCAATCCCCTTTCCTGTGGACGCTTCTTCCTTCGATGTAGACCGCTTCCGGCGAAGACATGATGTCGAAGGGATCGCCATCCCAGATGACGATATCGGCGTCTTTTCCCTTTTTCAAAGAGCCGACCCTGTCATCGATTCCGTTCAGTTCCGCCGCGTTCTTCGTCACGGCTTTGAGAGCTTCTTCGCGCGAAAGCCCCGCTTTCACATAGAGCGCGGCCTGCACCATGGTGAAGGTTGTGGCCACGACGGGGTGGTCGGTCATGATCGCGAAAGGGACACCCTTGTCGGTGAGGATTCTTCCGCTTTCGAAGGAGAGTTGCGCGGTCTCGAATTTTCCGGGGAAGCCCATCGTCGGTCCGAGAATCACCGAAAGGCCGCTCTCCTTTATGGTATCAACGATGAGATAGGCTTCGGTGGCGTGGTCGATGGTCGCTTGGAGACCGAACTCCTTGACGATGCGGATCGCCGTCATGATGTCGTCCGCCCGGTGGGCGTGGATTTTCACGGGCATGCCTTCGAAAACCCGTTTCAGACTGTCGAGTTTCATGTCGAAGGAAGGTTTCTTGGCATCACTCACTCCCGCTTCATAAGCATCGAGGGCGTCTTTGTACTCTTTCGCCCGGATCAGCCATTCGCGCATGATGGCGGCACTCGCCATTCTGGTGGAGGGGGTCTTCTTCTTTTCCGCATAGACGCGTTTGGGATTCTCCCCGAGCGCCATCTTCATGCAGACCTCGTCTTTGAAGACCATCCGTTCGGCGGTCTCGCCGTGGGTCTTCATCGCACAGAAGGTGCCGCCGATGACGTTGGCGCTGCCGGGGCCGGTGACGACGGTGGTCACCCCGGACTCGAGCGTCCTCCGGACGGACCGGTCTCGCGGATTGACGGCATCGAGACCCCGGAGTTCGGGATAGACGGGATCGGTCATCTCGTTGACATCGTCGCCCTCGAAACGGATGCCCTCCTCGATGAGCCCCACATGACAATGCGCATCGACAAGGCCGGGTGTCACGACTCTGTCTTTCGCATCGACAATCTCGAACCCGTCGAAACGGCTCGCATCGAATGCGGTGCCGGTCTCGAGGATCTTGCCGTCCTTGACGGCGACATAGCCTTTTTCGAGAGTTTCGCCCTCCGAGGTGTGCAGGCGGGCGTTCTTGATCACGAACATCTAATCTTCCTTTCCTTTGTCATCTTTTGGTGACGTATGGCCGTAGGTCGCTTGGATCCTCGCTTTTTCCTCTTCGTCCAGCTGGATCTTGTCTTCATGCAATTCCTTGAGGTAGCGGACGGTCTCTCTGATCATGCCCGTGATGGGGATGGCGAGGATGATGCCCACAACCCCGAAGAGATAGCCGAAAAAGACAAAGGCGGAGAGCACGAGGAGCGGATGGAGTTTCGTCTCCTTGCCCATAATCAAAGGTTGGGCGACGTTGTTTTGGATGATTTGGCCGACGACGACCGTCACGGCGATGGCCAAAGGCGCGAAATCGCCGAAAAGCAGCGTCTCGTCGGTGAGCGAATAAAGCACCGGCAGAAGCATCGCGATGAAAGGCCCGACATAGGGGACGATGTCGAAAAACCCGAGCATGAAGCCGAAAAGAAAGCTCCGCTCTCGGAAACCGAAGATGAAGAAGACGATCGTGAAGACGATGGCCATCACGAACATGGTGAGAAAACGGCCGTTGAAATATTCCTCGATGACGCGGTTCGCCCGGCCGGAAAGCTCGATGACATGTTTGCGGGCGCGTTTGGGAAAGACCACCACGATGGCCTCATAGATGCGCTTTCTGTCGTTCAGGATGAAAAAGAGGAAGACCGGGACCAACACGATGGTGATGACGATGAGGGTGAGGCTTTGGAAGAGGGCGAGGAAATCGATCTCGATGTCACCGATGGTCTCCCAGGTGACGAGTCCCTGGATGTATTCATAGACGCGGCGGATGAACGTGTTCTCGCCCAAGAACGCATCAATGGCGGCAACGACCCGCGGCCAGTCGTTCTCGATGAACGCGACCGCCTGATTGTAGATGAGGCTGCCGGCGTAACGGAAAAAGAAGAAAAGGAGCACACCGACACCGCCGAAGACGATGGCCGTGTTCAAGAGTCTGTTTCTCTGTTTGATTTTTCTCTCGAGAAGCCGGAACAAGGGCGCGAGGAGATAACTCAGGAAAAGGGCGATGGAAAAGGGGAGTATTATCGACATCGCTGCCTGGACGAACCGTTCCACGAATCCGGGGAACAGTGTCCGGAAAAGCAAGAGCACAAGGAGCGTGAGGGCGACGACCGCAAGATTCAAAAGCAATCTCTTTCTCCGTTCGGACATCTTCAATGGGTCCCTCCTTCTTGGTGGAACGTGGCTTGCACATAATCCATTATATCAAACTTCCTCTGTAAACGGCACCATACGGATAAAAAAATAAGCGCCAAAGCGCTTATTTCTTCGTTCAACGTCTGAGACCGAGTTTCTTGATGAGGTCGCGATAGCGTTCGACATCCTTTTTCGCGAGATAACGCAGAAGGCGGCGACGCTGGCCGACTTTCACCAAAAGTCCGCGGCGTGAATGGTGGTCGTGCTTGTGTTCTTTGAGATGCTCGTTCAACGTCTGGATCTCCTTGGTGAGGACGGCGATCTGCACTTCGGGTGAGCCGGTGTCGCCTTCCTTGATGCGGAACTCTTCGACAATCCTTTTCTTCTCTTCTTTCGAAAGAGCCATGAAAATTCCTCCTTTTTCCTTGTCTCACCCGGAACCTAGCGCGGCGCTGAGGGACGCCGGGCCACGTAACGGGCGCAACGATGATTATAGCACATTCTTGCCAGAATGCAAGTGTTTGGGGACGTGTTGGCCGCAAATCAACCTTCGACATCCAGAATGCGCCGCGCCCGGGCGACATCGGCATCGACCCGCGCCTTCAGCTCGGCGGGCGTGGCGAAGGTCTTCTCGTCACGGATGCGCTCGAGGAAAGCGACTTCGAGGGTTTCACCATAGAGGCTTTCTTGGAAATCGAGGATGTGCGTCTCGAGCCGGAGGTCCTCATGATAGTTCAAAGTCGGACTCTTGCCGACGACCGATACCGAGGGACGCCACTCGCCCTTGACGAAGGTCCTTGTCACATAGACTCCCCGTCTCGGGAGGAGATACTCCCCCGTGGAGAGGTTCGCTGTCGGATAGCGGATTGTACGTCCCTTCTTCGCCCCGGAGGCGACTTCTCCCTTCACACTGTAGTGCCGGCCGAGGAGGGCGGCCGCCGCCCGGACTCTCCCCGAGGCGATGAGTTCCCTGATGTTGGTGCTCGCGACCTTCTTTCCCTCCAGACGGAACGCCTCGCAGACGACGACGGGAAAGGGGGCATTCTCAGTGAGCGTCGCGGCGGTGCCGCGGGCGTTCTTGCCGAAGGTGAAATCGAAGCCGCAGACGAGGGTCTTCAACCCCGAAAGACGCGTCTCGAGGAACTCCTCCGGCGAAAGCGAAGCTTTCTTTTTGTCGAAATGGATGACATAGGTCTTCGCAAAGCCCATGGAAGCGAAAATCTCGAGTCTTTTCTCCAGGGGTGTCATGTAAAAATACGCTTCGCCCGTGAGAATGGCCCGGGGGTGTTTGTCGAAGGTGATGACGGCGGCAAAGCCGCCTTCGGCGCGGGCGATCCGTAGCGTCTCTTCGAGCAGTGTGCGGTGTCCCAAATGGACGCCGTCGAAAAAGCCGATAGCGGCGATGGTGTCTTTGGGAAAGGGTTGTTTGTCGAGTTCTTTGACTTCCATGGTCATTCTCCTTGCATGAGGACGGTCTCGGGTCGGATTCCGTCCGGAATCTTTTTGTATATGGCGAGGAGGACGCCTTCCGCATCGACGAGGCGGACCCGGGGTGCCTCCACCTCTACAGGCAGGAATTGGCCGTTTTGGATGCGGTCCTTGTAGGGTTCGCCCTCGATCTTCGGCATGTGCGCAAGGGCGTCGGCGAGTCCCACGAGAGTGAAGTCGCCTTTCTCGAGCATCTCCAGGCTGTGACATTCTTCGATGGGGAAACGGCCGGCACGCTCGCGGCGGATATAGTGGGTGTGGGCCACAGTGCCGATCTTCCGGGCGAGGTCGGCGGCAAGTTTGCGCACGAAGAGGCCTTTCGAGCCCTCGACAAAAAAATCGCCGCGATAGAGGCCGTTGTCGGTTTCGAGCGCGCCCACCTGCGAAAACGTACCCACCCGGATTTTTCTGGCAGGCACATCGGGAACCGCCTCCCCTTTCCGGGCGTATTCATAGAGTTTCTTCCCTTTCACCTTGACGGCCGAATAGGCGGGCGGAGTCTGGAGGTATTCCCCTTCGAAACTTCTCATCATTTCGTGGAGGGACGAGAAATCGTCGCATTCTTTCCGTTCCGTCGTTTCGCCCGTGTGATCGAGCGTGTCCGTCGTCAGATTGAAGGTGATGCCGAAACGGTAGGCCTTCGTATCGGCGGTGAGATATCTGAGGATTCTCGTTCCTTTGCCGATACCGAGGACGAGCACGCCCGAAGCCTCGACATCGAGGGTCCCGGCGTGGCCGACCTTTTTCGTTTTCAGTCTTTTCCGGCAGAAGGCGACGCAGTCGTGGCTGCTCATGCCGGTCGGTTTGTCGAGGAGGAGGAGGCCGTCCATGGAATCACCCCTTTGCATGATGGTCCTCTCGGCGGTGCGGATGAGAAAAGAAGAGATAGAGACCCGCGAGAAAGAGGGGGAGGGAAATCCATTGGGAAGTGGAAAGGAAATTCACACCCCGGATTGCATCGGCGCGGAAAAATTCGATGAGGAAGCGAAAGGTCGCATAGAAGACGAGATAGAGGGCCGGGAGGCGATAGGTCCCGGCATGTCTTCCTTTCCGGAACCATGCGAGAAGGAAGAAAAAGAGCGCCAAGTTGAAGACGGCTTCGAAAAGTTGCACGGGGAGTACGCTTTCGGGATGACTCGGATGGTGTGCGGGGAAGACGATGCCGAAGACAGTCTCCGTCGCGACGCCGTAACAACACCCCGCGAGAAAGCAACCCACCCTCCCGAGGGCGTGACCCAGCGGGAGGCTCGTGACGGCAAGGTCGACAAGGCGGGCGAAGGGAAGGCCGTAGAGGCGGCTCGCGAGGAATCCGGCGCCAAGCCCGGCGAGGAGGCCTCCGAAAAAGACGCTCCCGGCGGAAGTGAGAATGACACTCCCCGCAAGGGGATCCGTTCCCAAAAGAGAAAACGAGACGAGGAGAAAGAAGAGTCTCGCACCGAGGAAACCTCCGGTCAGGACGAAAACGGCGAAAATCGCCAGCGCCCTCCCCGGAAGTTCGTAAGCTTTGTTCCGGTTGAGGGAGAAGAACACGACGCCGGCGATGATGACGCCGAGAACCGAAAAGAGGCCGTAAGCCGACACCTCGACGAAAGGCGTGGAAAACCAAGGTCGCATAAAGACCCTCCGTTTTGGTCAACCACCCCGCTAAAAGGGCGCAGAGAGGCCGGTATCATTCACGGAACTATCATAGCACGAAGGCGGGGGCCCGTCAACGCACGGAAAAACAAAGAAAAACGCCCGCAAGCGATAGGCTCGCGGACGCGGTCTTCCTGCGCGTCAAACGCTTCGTACCCATTCGACGAGGGCGTCTTTGGGCATGAAGCCCGCTTTCTGGGCGACGACCTCCCCTTCTTTCAACACGAAGAGCGAGGGAATCCCCTGCACACCGTATTGTTGGGCGAGACTGATGTTTTCGTCGACGTTCACTTTAACGACCTTGATGTCCTCGTTCTCTTCGGCCACTTGTTCGAGCACGGGCCCGATCATCTTGCAGGGACCGCACCAGTCGGCGTAGAAATCGAGGAGCACGAGGCCTTCTTTGACCATTTCGTCGATGTTTTTGCTGTCTGCGTGTTCGAGCGGCATATCCACTACCTCCTTCAACATTTTCAAACCCATTATACAAGGAAGCCGCGCATGACACAACCGTTATGCTTGACTCACTCGAAATGGACGACGGTCGCTCCCTGACCGCCTTCGCCGGTCTCGCCGTCCCGGTGGCGCTTCACGACGGGGTGTTCTTCCACGACCTCCTTGACCATCTTGCGGAGGGCGAGCGTCCCGTAGCCGTGGATGATGGTGGCATAGGGCTGTTTGGCGAAGGCGCAATCATCGAGGAATTTCTCGAGACGCTCCCGCGCCTCGGCCACCCGCTCACCGCGGAGGTCGAGTTTGCTCGCGACCCGTTTCTGCGGCATCCCGGGAGCCTTCCGCTTGTCGGTATCTTGTATGGGGGTCTGCTCTTCGGCGTATTCGAGCTCGTCTTCGGAAAAGACGCTTTTGAGGTTGCCCATCTTGACGAGCCAGGTGTCTTCCTTCTGCTTTTTCAAGAGTTCGCCGGGCCGGTTGTATTTCAGGATGATGACCCTGTCGCCTTGGCGGAAGTCATGTCCCGTTTTTGCTTTCGGTGCTTCCTTCTCGGCGAGGAGGCGGGCTTCATGTTTCTTTTCGGCGAGTTCGTGCTCTTTGAAGGATTTCGTCTTCAGCCCTTCCAATTCCTCGATCAACCGCTCGGCTTCACGGCGTTTTTCGCGCATTTCACGGTCTTTTTCTTCCGCGAGTTTCTCGCGCAAGTTCTGTCGTTCTTCCTGCAAGGTCTTTTTCAAAGAGCGCGACGCTTTCCTTTCTTCTTCGAGTTCGCGGTTCAATTCTTCGTGGCGCTTGATCTCGGAATCGAGCTTCTTCGCCTCTTTTTTGAGTTTGTCGATGAGGTGGCTCACTTCGTTTTTCGCGGTGACGGCTTCTTGTTTGGCCCTCTCGACGATTTCCGCTTTCAGCCCGAGTCTTTCGCCGATGAGGAAAGCGTGACTCTCCCCCGGCGTCCGCAGCAACAACCTGTAAGTCGGTTGGAGCGTCTCTTCGTCGAACTCGACGCTCGCGTTCATGATATGATCCTTCGTGTAGGCGTAGGCCTTGAGTTCCGGATAATGCGTCGTGGCGACGACGATGCTTTCTTTTCGGGAGAGAAAATCGAGGATGCTCATGGCGAGAGACGATCCCTCTTTGGGGTCGGTGCCGGTGCCGAGCTCGTCAAGCAGCACGAGCTGGTTGTCGTCATAGTTGTCGATGATGTCGACGATCCGCTTCATGTGCGAAGAGAAGGTCGAAAGGGACTGTTCGAGGGACTGTTCATCGCCGATGTCGGCGCGGATGGCCGAAAACACGCGAATCCGGCTTCCTTCCATGGCGGGGATCATGAGACCGCTCTGGGCCATGAGATGGAGGAGGCCGATGGTCTTCAGCGTCACGGTCTTTCCGCCCGTGTTCGACCCCGTGATGACCATCATCAATGTGTCGGCATCGAAGGTGATGTTGTTGGCGACGACCTCGTCTGCCTCTATCAAGGGGTGACGGGCCTTCAGGAGGCTGATCCTTTCGGCGATGATCGGGACGGAGGCATCCGTTTCATGGCCGTAGCGGGTCTTGGCGAAAAGGAAGTCCAGATGCGCGAGGATGTTGTCATTCTCCCGCAATTCGTCGTCGTTTTCCGCCACTTGTCTTGAGAGTTCGCGGAGGATTTTCTCGATCTCGCGGGCCTCTTCGGTCTGCAAACGGAGTTTTTCGGCCGAAGGCGCCCGCACACTCTCGGGCTCGATATAGACGGTCTCGCCGCTTGCCGAGTAGTCGAGTATGGTGCCTTTGACGCTGTTCTTGTCGGAGGCCTTCACGGGGATGACGTAGCGGTCGTGGCGGATGGTGACGAGTTCCTCGGTGAGTTTCTTCTTCTCCTTTTTCAGCGTGGCCTCGATATTCTCCCGGATGCGTCTTTCCGTCACCCAAAGGCGTTTGCGGATGCTTTTCAGCTCTTTGGAAGCGTCATCGCGGATTTCTGCCTTCTCGTCGAAGACGGAAGAAAGCGCGGCCCGGAGTTCTTTCAAACCATGCAACGCGGAAGCGAACTCGGCGATTCGGAAATCCTCCTCGAGCGTGTCGGGCAGTTTCCGCATGGTGCGGCGCACCTCTTGGGCGATGTCGATATGGTTCCGGATGCGTAGAAAGGCTTCCGTTTCGAGGAGGCCGCCGATGGCGGCGTGTTTGCGATCCTTCGCGATGGCCGAAAGCCCGCTGAAAGAGGGCTCCGCACCCTCTTTCACGTAAACGAGGGCTTCCCGGATCTCGCCGTGAGCCTTTTCGAGTTCTTCTTTGTTCTCGGTGGGAGAAAGGTCGTCAGCCAATCGTTTCCCGCCCTCCGATTGGGCGAGGTGACGGATCCTCTCTTTGATCTTGTCGAATTCGAGGATGGTGGTATCATACCGCATACTATCACTTCCCGCACCTGTCATTTTACCAAAATACGTGCTAAAATACATCTTGGGAAGTGAAAAAAGATGAACTATGTGTTGGAACTCTCGCCGGAAAAGACGAATTTCCTCATCGACTATTACGCATCCGCCCGCGACAAGACGCACGAAGAACACATCCGGGCGCGTTTCCGCCTGGAAGGATTGATCGTCACCGTGTATGCCTCGGGGAAGGTGATGTTCCAGGGGAAGCGGGCCGAAGAGACCTACTTCTTCTGGTGCGAAGTCTTCGCCATCGTCCCCATAGACAAAAAAGCCCCGAAGAAAACGGACTTTTTCACCCCCTCGATCGGCAGCGACGAATCGGGCGTCGGCGACTATTTCGGGCCCCTCACCGTCTGCGCCGTCTATGTGGACGAGAAAACGGCGAAACGGATCGAACCGCTCGGGGTGCGCGATTCGAAGACCATCGCCGACAAAGAGGTCAAAAGACTCGCGAAAAAATTGCTCACGATCCTTCCCGCAAGCCTCATGGTCTTGGACAACGAGAGATACAACTCTCTCGTGGAAGAAGGCTACAACGCCCACCGTCTGAAAGCCTGGCTCCATGCGCAAAGCCACAAGAAACTCATCCAGAGAATCAAAAAGCGTCCTTTGGTCATTGTCGACAAATTCTGCGAAAAAAAGACCTATATGGCGTATCTCAAGGACTTCGAGAATCCCGAAAAGCCCGACCGTTTCCTCTTTAGGGCCGAAGAGGCCTATGCGAGTGTCGCCGCCGCGAGCATCATCGCCCGCCACGCCTTCCTCGAGGAACTCGCGAAGATGAGTTCCGCTTACGGCGTGGATTTCCCCAAAGGCGCCTCTTCCGCCGTCGAAGAGGCGGGAAGGGCCTTCATAGGCCGCCATGGCGAAGAAACGCTCAAAAAGGTCGCGAAAATCCACTTCCGCACCACGGAAAAGATGCGAACCACTCGGGGGAAACACCATGGCTGACTTCCTTGGGCCGACAATCCTCGTCATGGGCGCATACGTTCTCGTCGCCCTTTTCGCGGTGAAGTTGACGAAGGAACTGCGGACGGCCGATTTGTTCTACGGTGCGCCCGCGGTGGTCCTGGGCCTCTATTTCTACTATTTCGTCGTCGCGAAGCCCACACCGCTATATTTCGTGTTGAGCCTCTTTTATATTTTGTGGGGCGGAAGGCTCGTCCTCCTCTTGCAGGGGCGTTTGAAAAAGGAACGCCAAGGCTTCAAGCGTTCCCCCGTCAAGAACGCATCGCTCACGAGTGAACTCGTCTTCCGTACTGGCTGCCTTTTGCTCCTTTCGACACCGCTTGTCTCCGGCTACCTCTTCCGCGCAAGCGCGGCACACATCCGAAACCTCGAGCCTTTCCATCTTGTGGGGCTCATCGCGGGCAGCGTCCTCTTCATCACGGGATTCGTTTGGGAAGCCGTCGCCGACGGACAGATGGCCGTCTTCCAAAGACGCCCCGAGAATCACCGCCGCATCCTGAAGACGGGACTCTGGCGCTACAGCCGGCATCCGAACTATTTCGGCGAGTTCCTCCTCTGGTGGGGAATCGCGCTCATCGCCCTCACAAACAGCCTCCCCTACGGCATCATCTCCCTTGCGGCGCCCTTTGCGACAACCTTCTTCATCCGAACACTCTTGGCGAATCCTCCCTCCGCGAGGATGGAAAGAAACACCTACAACCAATATGCGTCCCGAACGTCGTTTTTTGTTCCGCGACCGCCGAAAAAAGAGTGACGCCCACGAAAAAAGAGCCTTCGTCGAAGGCTCTTTTTTTGGGGAGTATCATTCCTCGATGTAGACGGAGCGGTCGAAAGCCTTGGCCGGATGGGCGACGGACCTCTTGATGTCGAGACCTTCCGGCAGGGAATCGTAGAATCCCGCAAAGCGTTTCGCCGCAAGACGGGCCACGACACGCAAGGGGTCCATCCGTTCCCGGAGGGCCTTGATGATCTCCGCCTTCGGTTCGGCCTGCAAAGAGAGGAAAGCGAGGGTGAATTCGCGTTTGAAGGGGGAAACCCCGTTCCAGTGGAAGACTTGGATTTGCGAAGAGAGTTTGCGTTTTCTCACGACCCGCTGGGCGGAGCGGACCGCCTTCACGTCGGAGTCGATGGCGACGACCCTCGCCCCCGTGAGACGGGCGATGTGAAGGCTCGTGTAAGGGATGGAGCCGCAACCGATATGGAGCACGATGTCCTTCTTGGTGATGTTCGCGACGACGATCTCCCTTTTCACGATTTGTTTGTAGAGGGAAGCATAGATTCCCGTGAGAAACCGCGAGCGGCTGAAAATCTTCTCCAGCCTGGCGATGAACCGTTTGATCATGATGATCCTCCTTGTCTAAGCGGTGATGAGCGCCGCCATCTGGGCGAAGAGTCCGCCCAGAAAGAGCGCGGTCACTGTCGTGAGGACGAGTATGACGACGGCGGTGCGGATGCTGAACTCTTTGGCCAGCGTGGCGATCATGGCGATGCAGGGCACATAGAAGAGTGCGACGAGCGAAGCCGTGAAGAATTGCACGGTCGAAAGCCCCATGGGCTCCAACACGACAAGCGTCAGTTCCCGGCGGACGATGCCCAAGACGAGGGAGGTCGCCGCCTCCTCGGGAAGATGCAGCCAGCCCGAAACGAGCGGGGCGGCCGCACGGCCGAGAGCCTGCAAGGCTCCCAGTTCGTAGAACACGGCGACGAAAGCGACGGCGATGACCATCGGCACCGCGCCGTCCTTTAGGTAGTGGCGGATGCGGAAGGAGATTTTCTTCCAAAGGAGTTTCGGCTTGGGCCAGAGAAGTTCAGGCAGTTCGAAGAGGGTCGGCGGCGCCTGCTGTTTGTTCACTTTGTCGAGGATGACGCCGATGATGACAAGCGCGAGGATGCTGATGGCGAAGATCGCCAAGAAGGCGGGAATGGACTGGGCGGCGACGAGAGCGATGAAGACGCCTGTCTGTGCGACGCAAGGCACCGCGAAACAGACCATCGTCGCGACGGAGATCCTTTGTTTCTTCGAGGGGAGCGAACGGGTGGCCATGATCGCGGGAATACCGCAACCGTATCCCAAAAGCAGAGGGATGATGCTCGAGCCGTTCAACCCGACCTTTTTGAAAAGACCGTCCAGGAGCACGGCGAGACGCGGCAGATAGCCGACATCTTCCAAGAGGCTCATCGCGGCGTAGAATGAGATGACATAGGGGAGGACGAGGGCGAACGGCCACTCGATCCCCTTGATCAGAAAACCGTAGTCCTCGCCGATGAGGATGTTTTTCAAGACTTCGGAAGTGAAGAGTGCTTCCACGGCGTTTTCGATGTGCACGAAGAGGAAGCCCCGGAAAAAGGGCAGCAGGACAAATTGTCTGAGCCCCATGCCGAAACCGATCACGAAGGAGAAAACGAGCGCGAGCACCGCGAGGGCGATCGGTATCCCGGGCCAGGGTTTCACGAGAAAGCCGTGTTTGTCGCTTCGTTCTTTTTTCGGTTCGCGACGGAAAGCGTCGGATGTGAGTTGTTCGACCAGGTTCCAGCGCTTGTTCGGTCCGGGAACATCATATTCCGTTTTCGTGCCGATCGCGTTCTCGAGGGCGTATTTCACGACATCGAGACTGTTTCCGCGGAGTGCGACGGTCGGCAGCACGTTCACTCCGAGACGTCGCTGCAACAAACCGTGGTCGATGGCGATGCCCCGCGGACGCATCAGGTCGGAGCGGTTCAAGGCGACGACCGTGGGGATGTTCTTTTCGAGCACCTGCAAGAGGAGATGCAGACTGCTTTCAAAATTCAATGCGTCCAGCACGAAGACGACGGCATCAGGTTCTTCATCCAGCATTTTTGCGGCCACGCGCTCGGCGTCGTCGGAGGGTTCCTCGAGGTTGTAGATCCCGGGAGCATCCTTCAAGAGATAGTTCTTCTCACCGAGACGCATGGGGCCCTCATAAAACTCGACGGTGGTGCCAAAATAGTTCGAGACCATCACGTCGAGTCCGGTGAAACGGGAAAAAATGGCGCTTTTGCCGACATTCGGCAAGCCCATGAGCAGCACGGTTCCATGAATGCCGCCGCGGAATTTCTTGCCGCGGCGGTAGCGTCTTTTTCTCGTTCCGCAATGTGAAGACATGAGCGGTTATCTCCTGACTATGATTCTTTCGGCGAGGGTCCTATCGATTGCCACGGAACGCTCGTCGACGGATAGGACGAGCGGGCCATGGGCCGGGGTCTTGGAGACGAGCCGTACCTTTTTGCCCCGACGCAAGCCCAAAGAGGCCAGAAGCCCCATTTCGGGAACGGCGTGGATGATGCCCTCTTCTCCTTTCAGAAGCGTTCCGAGGGAATCTGTGGTATTGGATTCGTGCTTGGTTTCACGATTTGCGATTGTGGTCATTGAACCACCTCGATCCAGTCATAGGTGCGGTTTGGCGTTATTTATAATCATTATAATTTAACAGAAAACCTCAACCTTAGTATAACGTGCCCCCCTGTCCATGTCAACATTATGCGGAATTATTACAAACAACCATACAAAGTGGCCGGGAAGCCCGGGGAGGGCGGCAAGAGTTTATGGTTTCGCTTGTGATTTTCTTTCTGGCTCTATATAATCGGAAGCGACGAGAGTTTGACGGAAAGAAGGGAGGAAACGCATTGGCGAAAGATGCACGGGACCGCTCGGAAAAGAGCCTCCGCGTAACTGTCGGCACCTTTTTGAAGGTTCACCGCAAGAAGTTCTTCCTTTTCGCCGGCGTCTTTCTTCTCTTGCTTCTCATCTGGAGAAGCGGCCCCGCCGAGCTCCAACAGGCCTTCTTCCGTCTTCGACCCCTCGATATCGCGATCCTTTTTCTTCTGCAACTCGCGACAGTCCTTCTGGTGAACGGCCAGTGGTATCTCGTCTTCGGCGCCCTGAAAGAGAGACGGGGATTCAAAGATATCGTGAAGATGAACTTCCTCGGCACCTTTTTCGAAAGCGTGACACCTGTCGTCAAGACGGGCGGCGAAGTCTACAAGGTCGCCTATCTCAAGGACAAGGGTGTCTCCCTCTCGCGCTCGGCGGCGCTCGTCGTCACACAGAAAGTCTTGAGTTTCGCGGCCTTTTGCGGGTTGTTCTTCGCTTCGTTCCTGGCGGGGATCGCCCACGGCGTTTTCGAAGCGGGGCTCTTTTACCTTCCCTTGGCGTTCTTCTTCGTTTTCGGCCTCCTCTGGCTCCTATTACTCCTTCTTGTCCGAAAACACGAGAGCCGGCCCGAAACAAGGAAAAAGCAAGACGAAAGAGGGAGACGTTCGCTCGCTAGGTTCGCACACGCCGTCCGTCCGCTTGTGCGAGAGCCCGCCCGCTTTTTGACGCCCTTCTTGCTGGGAGTGGTCTTTTGGCTCCTTTACGCCTTCAAGACCTACTACCTCTTTTCGGCCTTCGCGGTGGAACTCGGCTATTTCGAAGCCATGGTCACCACCTACAGCGGCTATGTGGCGGGGCTTCTCCCCTTCGCTCCCGGCGGTCTCGGGACCTTCGAAGGAGCGGCGGTCGGTGTGCTCTTGCTCTACGGCGTCCATGCGGCGACGGCGACGGCTGTCATCTTTTCGCTCCGTCTTGCGACATTTTGGCTCATGCTCACGCTCGCGAGCGTCTATACCGGCGCAAGCCTTCTTGCGTCCCGTTTGAGGAGGTACTGACATGTCCAGACATCTGGCGAACCTGTTGACGGTTGCGGGAATCCTCGCAGGATTGTCTTCCGTGATCCTTTCCCTCTTCACGGAACAATTTCTCGCCGCGGGCGTCTTGATTCTCGTAAGCGCCGTCATCGACCGCTACGACGGGAAACTAGCGCGGCATCTCGGCATAGAGACACGACCGGGGAGATGGCTCGACTCGGCGAACGACTTCCTCTCGTTCGGTATTGCCCCCATCATCCTTCTCGGCCGCTTCATCCCCTTCGCGAATACGAGCACGTTCTTCATCCTCGCCGCGATCTTCCTTTTTTCCAATCTCTTCCGCCTCGTCCGTTTCAATACCCGAAGGACCGCCGACATGTTCACGGGATTGCCGACGACCGTCGCCGGCGTCGTCTTGACGATAACGGCTTTCATCGCGGAAACGGCGTTCACGGGCGAACGTCCGGGAGACCCCTTGGTGTTTCCGCTCATGGCGATGCTCTCGGTCCTCATGATCGCCACATTCCGTTGGAAGAAGATATGAAAACGCACCGTCGGATTTCGACGGTGCGTTCGTTATTTGGGGATTGTGGCGAACATTCAAGTGAAAGGGTCTTCGGGGAGATGGAAGAGGAACCCCTGTTGGAGGTTGCAGGAGAGTCTTTGGAGGATGGCTTTCTGGTTCGCTGTCTCGACACCCTCGGCGATGATCTCCTTGTGCGAGAGATGGGTGATCTTGCGGATCATCCTGACAATCTCCTGGTTGCTCGGACTGCTGATCTTCTCGGTGAAGACGGCATCGATCTTGATGATGTCGAACGCGACATTCTCGAGGATGGAAAGCGACGAGTATTCCTTGCCGAAATCGTCGAGGGCGATGAGGAAGCCTGCGCGTTTGAACCGGCGGATCCTTTCAAGACAGAGTTCGAGGTTGTGCACGAAGGTCTTCTCGGAGACCTCGAGGCAGACATCGCCGGTGTCGATTCCGTGTTTTGCCAAAGCGTTTGTGAGATGCTCGGGTGTCTTCGGGTTGAGTACCGCTTCGGGGGTGAGATTCAAAGACAGTTTGGCATCGGCATATCCTTTCATCTGACAAAGCTTTGTGTAGCGAGAGAGCGTCGTGTCGATGAGATAGCGCTCCAGAGGATCCAAGAGGTTGGCGTCGCGGGCGATGTTGAGGAAATCCTCGGGGAGTACGTCTCCAAGGTCTTCATCATGCCAACGCGCGAGTTGTTCGACAAAGGGGACATTTCCGGTGGAGACATCGCAGACCTTCTGGAAATGCACATCGATCGTTCCTTCGTCGATGGCTTTCCCGAGTCTTGCCGCGACAAGGATGTTCTGTTCGAGTTCCTCACTCATCCGTTTCTTGTAGCGGACGATGCGGTTGCCCATGGTTTTCGCGCTCTCCTGCATGGCGAGACTGGCGAGGGGGATGAGTTCGGTGGGATTGTCGGTGTCCTCGGGGAAACGGGCGAGGCCGATGCTCGTCTTGATCTCGAGATCGATGCCTTTGGCCTCG
>Ga0207421_10000934_pt1 | contig 37960 bp, 44 predicted proteins | sample SodLakKL_010_SED_4_FD_187542 | JGI IMG/M metagenome (GOLD analysis project Ga0207421, IMG submission 187542) | Alkaline sediment microbial communities from Lake Tanatar, Kulunda Steppe, Russia - 8KL_010_SED (SPAdes) (version 2) | ecosystem: Environmental > Aquatic > Non-marine Saline and...
TCAGATGGAACAAATGCCACTTCTTTCCGCTTAGGAATATGAAAAGCCCAAGTGTATAGGCAATAACAATCGCAAACATATCATTCAGGGTGAAAAATGCCATGCCATGAATATAGCGGTTGATAAAGGCTGGATCATAACTTAGGTTTTTAAGCTCAATTAAAATAAAGCTTTCAAGAACATAGTGAGGGAATACCCCTAAGGCCACAATAAAAATGGCAATCACACCCATGGCCATGTGCATGCTTTTTGTTTGACCGTACGCTAAAACCCATGGTGTTTTTCGGCGCTTTAAGAACACATAATAAAACAATTTAATGAACGACGCCGCGGTACCTGCAGAAATAATGGTAAACATAAATTCCGCAAAATAAAAACTGCCGTGGCCATATTCGTATGCCTCAACAATGCCATGATGCAAAATGGTCTTGGAAATGTAACCATTAAATAAAGGCATGCCCGTAATGCCAAGAATGGCGATTATACAAAGGAAGGCGGTTACCGGCATGGCTTTAAGCAACCCGCCCATCTTATACATGTCGCTTTCTCGCGTCTTTAAATAGATGACACCGGCCACCATAAAGAGCAATGATTTAAAAAGCGCATGGTTAATGATGTGATAAAGCGCACCACTAAAGCCCATGGCACCAATATTACCTAGATAAAGCGCCACACCGATTCCCATGACAATATAACCCATCTGAGAAATCGAATGATAAGCAAGCATCCGTTTAATGTTCGCTTGTTGTAATGCCATGAACACTCCGATGGCCATGGTGATGATACCTATCCAGATCATGGCTGCCCCAATGGCTTCACTGGTTTGCCATAACTCAATCGGCGCGTCGGCACTGGCCGGAAAATAATAACTCGTCGCCACACGGAGCATCCCAAATGCCCCCACTTTAATCATAACACCACTTAGGAGTGCACTGGCTGGTGTAGGCGCAACAGGGTGTGCACGTGGAAGCCATACATGCACTGGGGCCATGCCGGCTTTCACACCAAACCCTAAAAACAGTAATCCTATAATGACATAACGCATGTTACCAATGTTACTGAGTGCTTCAATGGCGGAAACGAATTGTAAATCCCCGACATAATGCACCAAAAGAAGTAAGGCAATCAAGATTGCAAATCCACCAAGAAGGCCCATAAATATATAATTGTAGCCCGCACTGTAGGCTGATTCTTTTTGCGCATGAATGACCAACATATAACTGGCAATGGTCATAATTTCGAAAAACAAAAACATGGTAAGCAAATCCGCACTCATGATTGTACCGAGTACCGACGCGTACGTGATTGCCATGAAGAAGGAAAAACGCGTACATCGCTTTTCATGTTTCATGTATTCATGACCATAAATCATCACTAAAAACCATAAAATACTTGTCAGTAAAAGCATGGTGAACGCTAGCATATCAATGTGAAAATGAATGCCTAACCCCATAAACCAAGGAAGACTGAGTCTCAAACCTTCTTCTGTTGTTCCTGGGTAGGCAAGCAAAACCAAAGCAACGGTAAAAAAGGTTGTGACAACGACCGTCAAATCACGGCGATGACAAGTCCGACCACCCACAAAAGCTTGAGAAACACCACCGATGGTCGGCACGCCCAAGATTAACACCGGTAGCCACCGTGTATTTCGCATGGCATCTATTACTGCATTGTTCGCAAGCATGCTTTCCATTCCAAGTAAATCAAACTGACCCATCACAAAAAGCGCAAGCATGACAAAAAGCAACCCTATCATAACGCTCGATTGAAGGGTGAAATTCCACCACAAATCTTGAAGTTTATAGCGAAAAGGTTTTTTCACTTTACGTTTATGTGTCATTGCCATCCTCCCACTACGCTCATGATGGCGCCATCAATAATATCCGTCAATATTCCTGGGTAAATGCCGAGCACCAATATCAAAATGGCAAAAATACTAACGGGAATCATCATGGTATACGGTATTGAGCTATCACTTATTTCATTAAGTTCACTGGAAGGTTCCTGTAAAAAGGAACGAATCACAATCGGTAAATAATAAATGGCATTAAGAATACTTGAGATAATAATCACGAGCACAAATATGCCTTGGTTCGCATCCAGTGCCGCCATGCCCAAATAATATTTCGATAAGAATCCGCTGGTCAGGGGAATCCCAATCATACCAAGCGCGGCCAAACTAAATGTAATAACGGGAAGCGGCATGAGTTTAAACATGCCATTATATTTTCTGACATCCCGCACACCACTCACATAGATAATGCATCCGGCTGAGAAAAAGAGCGCACTTTTCATCATGCCATGCGAAAATACATGAAAATAACTGGCCGCTTGACCCAGATGTGTCATCAATGAAATACCCAGGACAATGTATCCGACCTGTGCCACTGATGAGTAAGCCAAAATGCGTTTGATATCATGTTGGGCAATCGCAAACACACTGCCCATAATCATCCCGGTCCCTGCAATAACGCCAGTAAAAAGCGGAATGTTGAGCGACGTCATCACATTCGCACCAAACACATTGTAAAGCACCTTGACAAGGACGATTAAATTGAGTTTGAGCACGACCGCAGATAAGATTGCATGAGACGGAATGGGCGCACTTGAGTGTGCATCGGGCAACCATACATGAAATGGGAATATGGCTGCTTTAATCCCAACACCCACAATCATGAACCCACTGGCCACGACAATGTTGACCGGATAAAGATGCCACACATCCTGAAGGGCATCATTGACCAGGGTGATGTTGGTATAACCTGTAATCATATAAAGTAGGGCAGTTCCGAAAAGAAAAGATAATGAACCAATTTCATTTAATATCAAGTAACGAAACGACGCCATGTAATTTTTACGCTTACGCTTAATTGAAACAATGCCACATGCCGTCAACGAAAGAATTTCCATGAAGACATACGTATTGAATAAATCATTGGTATAGATGATGCCGTAGGCCGCAAAAAACAATATGAAAATGAGTACATAGTAACGACTATATTGTGTTTTTTCCACTTCTTTGTGAACATAACCTATCGAGTAGATGAAGGTTAAAAGTCCAAGTAAACCTATAAAGAACGTAAACAGACTGGCAAAGACATCTATGTATAGTTCTACACCGATAAAGCGTTCATACCCACCAAAAATATACGATATGGCACCGTTCGCTTGCACGTGAAGCAGTGTCACTACAGAAAAAATAAGCACCAGAGAAAACGCCAATGAACCAATAATTTTAATAACCCCAAAGCGTTTAATGGGTATGAAAACAATTAATAATGCTGTCACAAGCAAAATCATCATATTAATGAGTGGTAATAGCTCAATCATTGTTCTCACCACTCTTCATTCTGGTAATTTCTGCTTGGTCCATGGTGCCATACCCTTCATAAATCTTTATAACCAGACTCATAGCATACACCGTAATGGATACCACAACAACGATGCCTGTCAATATGAGCACAGAAGGCAAAGGATTGATCATGACACCACTTTCATCCCCGTTTACAATGGGAATCTGACCACCGCGCACATATCCAATGGAAACAAAGAAATAAAATACACCCGTTCCAAATATATTAATGCCGATGATGCGTTTGATCATATTTGTGTGCATCACTACAATATATAATCCAATAACGATCAGCGCACATGCGCCAATTTGATTGATATGATTGATGATGTTGTCAAATAGCGCACTCATGAAGGGTCCTCCTCAATCATGGCATGAAACAGGGTGATGATTGTTGAAGTCACTTTGATTCCGATTGCAACCATAAGCAGTGGTATCATGCCACCACTTAACAACGCCCCCGTTTCACCTTTTAAAAATCCTGCTTCCAGGTTGGTTAAGAAATACCCACCACTCACAATGCCGACACTACCAATTAGCAAATAAATCAAAATGCCGCCGGATTCACTCAAATCCCCCAAGCGATGGGAAAACTTTTTCTCTGCAGCACCCACACCAAACACGAGTGTGTATAAAATCAATGACACACCGATGAGTGCACCCCCAGCAAATCCACCACCAGGGGAAATGTGACCATTTAAAATGACAAAAATGCCATACATTTGAATAAACGGCACAATTATGCGCGCAACGGTCTTCACGATGATATCATTCATCACGAATCACCTCCGCAGTTGGCCGTTTTCTAAGCACACTGATAACCGCAACAATCGCGGTAAAAAGAACAATGGTCTCACCAAGCGTATCCCACGCACGGTAATCGGTCAAAATGGCCGCAACCACGTTGGTTGCGCCCGTTTCTTCAAGGGCATTGGCAAGATAATGTTCGGTGGTATGATTATAAGACGGTGCATCGATTGTGCCCGCAGGCGGCATCTGCAATACTGCATATGTAAGGGCTAAAAATAACGCGAAAAAAAGGACAGGAATAAACCGTTTCATTATTCCCACCGCCTTGTCCTGGAGACCAGTCCAACGAATAAAAGGGTGGTCACACCGGCACCAATGGCTGCTTCAGTCAACGCAACGTCAGGACTGCGCAATAACAACCAAACAACGGCCATCATAAAAGAATACGCCCCAAAAATAATAACCGCACTAAGCAAATCCTTGGTACGCTCCACCGCTAAAGCACTCAAAATCAAAAAAATGACAAGCAACACATTAAAAAATTCAATCATCGCTTTCACCCCTGTGCTTGCGTGTATACTGAGCCTTTGCGAGCGTGTGGGCGGCGGTTGGATTGGTAAGCCAAACAAACGCCAGCACCATAAAAAGTCCCACCGTCACGCGAGAAAATCCTGTTTGTATTGCGAGTCCAACCACAACCAAGCCAGCACCTAACGTATCGGCTTTGGTTGTTGCATGGAGTCTTGAAAAAACATCGGGCATACGGATTAGACCCACAACACCAACGGTAAAGAAAAAGATTCCACTAATAATGAAAAAAGCACTGACAATATTTAAAAACAGTTCCATCAGTCAAGCGCCCCCTTGGTAAGATACTTGGCCACACCCAGTGTGGCAACGAATGCAATCATGGCATAAACAAGGGCAACGCTAATGTAGCTTGTTGTCTCAAACGCTACTGAGAGCAACAAAATAAGTGTTGTCACTTTAATGGACACAACATTGATTGCGGCCACTCGGTCCGCTACACTCGGTCCAACAAACGCACGCCACAAACTAGCAAAACTTAAGATAACCAATGCTGTTGCGCAAAAAACGATAAATGTACTCACGGCCGACCACTTCCTTCAAGATCGATAAATAACCGTCTTACACTCGATGTGCCAACACCATCAGCCGCACGAGGCGTCAAGGTATGAATTAGGATTTCATCTTCATCAAGGCCGACACAAAGTGTCCCAGGTGTTAGGGTAATGGCATTGCCATAAAAGGTTTGCAGTAAAGGACTGTTAAGCGGTTGCTTGTAAGATTGAAAACTGGGATCAATTGGCAAACTCGGTGATAACACAACACGGGCTATGTCAAGATTCGCCACAACAATCTCTTTTAACAGCACCACAAAAAGCCAAAGCATTGTAAAAATTCCCAGCACAGTCGCAAAGGATGTTTCTTTTTTATTGAAAAACAGATTAAAACTATAAAAAATTACGATTAACGTCGCAAGCATGCCTACAATGAGTTGTACAAAATCCATTTGTGGTACCAGTGTCATCCACAACCCAAGCAACAATAAAAACATGATTCCAAGCGCTTTTTGTTTGTCCAAAGCCTTCACCTCGTTTCCTATCTATAATCATCATACAACGTTTTAAGTTGTATGACAAACTGAACATGATATTTATATTATAAAACTTATACATAAAAAAAGTAACGCAAATCAGTGCGTTACTTTGAATTTATAGGATTGTGGGCGTGGTTTTGTAAATATAAATCGGCTAAAACAAGGGCAAGCATGTTTTCAAGCACCACACCAGCGCGTCGTGCGATGGCAACATCGTGACGCCCTTCTACTTTGAGCGTTTTTCGCTCCTTTTCCTTATTGTGATACGTTTCTTGCGGTTTTTTAATGGATGAGGTGGGTTTCACAAACGCACGGACGCGCAATGGGTTACCGTTAGAAAGACCACCGCTCACTCCACCACTGTGATTGGTTTGCGTTTTCCCGCTTTCATCGACCAGGGCATCGTTAAATTCGCTGCCTTTCATTGATGCACCATCAAACGCAGTGCCGAGCTGTACACCCTTGACGGCAGGCACACTGAATAAAATCCGCGCGATTTCACTGTCTAGTTTTTGAAAAATTGGTTGACCTAAGCCTATAGGCATGTTGGTAACATTGAGTTCAATGATTCCACCGACTGAATCACCTTCATCGGCAATGGTCTGTAAATATGCATCCATTTGATCCATATCAGTCAAACTGCCAAGCTGGACAAGTCTGTGGGAAAACGCCATTGGTAACATGGCTTTGGCAATGACGCCAGCCGCAACCAATGGCGCGGTGAGGCGCCCGGAGAACTGCCCACCACCGCGAAAGTCCTGAAATCCACCATACTTTTCATTGGCCACAAAGTCTGCATGGCCTGGCCTGGGATGATGTTTGAGTGATTCATAATCCTTGCTTTTTGTATTGGTGTTTGGAATGGTCAAATGAACCGGTGCACCGGTGGCGCGACCGTTTAAAACACCTGAAGTTATTTCGAATTGATCCGCTTCTTTTCGCGGAGTCGTTCCTACGGCTTTTGGGTTGCGGCGCATCAGTTCTTTAGCGATTAACGTTTCATCAATGGCAAGACCGGGCGGGACGCCTTCAATCACAGCTCCGATGGCCGGTTGATGACTTTCACCGTAAAGAGTCACTTTAAATAATGTTCCTGTTGTATTCATTTTTCTCGCTCCTTTATGTTCGCGCCCAAACTGATTAAATCCTTTAGAAAAGTAGGATACGATTTTTCGGTGCATTCAAAGTTGGTAATGGTAATGGGACCATCCGCCTTGATTGACGCAATGGCCGCAGCCATTGCAACGCGGTGATCATTAAATGAATCAATGGTTACATTTCCTTTTAACGATTTTACACCCGTTATTTCCATCGATGTTTCATGGGTTTTTACTGGCACACCAAGCGTTTCTAGCGTTGTTTGCATGGCATACAGGCGGTCTGATTCCTTCAGACGTAATCTACCCGCATTGATAAACCGGCTCTTGCCGGTGGAAACAGCCGCAAGCACCATCAAAACGGGTCCGAGATCGGGTATTTGTGAGAGATCGATTGTTTTTCCCATGGTCTTTGATGGGTGGGCACGGACAGAATGACCAAAAAGTTCAATGTGACCGTTCATGCTTGTTAGGATTTCAAGCACTTTTCGGTCACCTTGCAAGCTTTCAGGATTCAATCCTTCAACGGTAATGGTCTCCCCCATCATGCCTGCGACGAGCCAAAAGGCAGCCTGTGAATAATCCGCTTCAACATCGAGTTTTGCTGGTTTATATTGCTGGTTGCCTTTAATGCGGTATTGCCTGGGCACGCTTCGATCGATATCTATACCAAAGCGTTTAAGGGTAGAAAGGGTTAAGTTCACATACGATTTTGATTCAAAGGGTTCTTGAACCTCGATGACGGAATCTTTTTTTGCAAGCGGCAAAGCAAAAAGCAGTCCACTGATAAACTGTGAACTCACGTGGCCTGGTACCACATATCGTCCGCCCTGAAGGGGTCCTTTGATGGTCAATGGTAAATGGTTGGGGCCATGACGTTCATAATGAATTTCAGGCGTAAAAATATTTTCGTAAATATCGAGCGGACGTTCAGGCAATTTTCCTTCGCCTTCAAAGCGGACCGCAACATCAAAAAGCGCCGCAATAGGGATTAAGAACCGTAACGTTGAGCCTGACTCACCCGCATTGATGGTTACACCTGACTCAGGACCCAATGGACCTTCAATCTGTTGATTATCAATGGTGGCGCCGAGCTGCTTAAGCGCCCTACGCGAGGCATCAATATCAGCCGCACCAAGTAGATTATCAAGTGTACTTGATCCTTCTGCTAGGGCTGCGCCGATTAAGGCGCGGTGTGAAAACGACTTTGATGCAATGCCTTTAATGGTGCCTTCCAATGTGACAGGCATAAGTGTTATGTCCATAAAATGCCTCCTTAAAGGGTTTCGTGTTTTATCTTAATTTGGCGCAAATACGCACGCATAGCTGATTCATCACCATGATTAAGGGTTTGTTTGAAGTTTTCCAGTCTTTCAATCAATCCATCGATGGATTCACTCAGCGTTTTGTCATTATCCTTAAAAAGCGGTGTCCAAAGCGTTTCATGGATACGCGCAATCCGGGTCAGGTCCTTAAATGAGTTTCCGCTATGTGCCATGGTCGTTTCAGACGCCCCTTCAATAAGACTGAGCGCGAGTACATGCGGAATCTGTGATGTATAGGTAATGGCGCGGTCATGGGACGTTTCATCCAGATAAACAGGTGCTTTAAACCCCATTGTTACAAGCAGATCATAGAGTTTTTTAATGTTGGATGCACACGCAGGACTCGGCGTAATGAGAATGACATTTTTACCTTCAAAAAGAGTTTTATCCCGGTGCGTAGCACCCGCTTTTTCTTTGCCGGCCATCGGGTGGTGCGACACATAATCGACACCTTCAGGAAGTGCCTTATAAGCAGACTGTAAAAACGGTGTCTTAATACCGGCAATATCCGTAACCACACTGCCTGGACGCATGTGGTGTTTAAATTCATCAATGAAGGGCACAATCATGCGGTGCGGCATGGCAAGGACAATAAGATCGGCCGATGCCATATCACGGGGTTTTGTTTCTTTTATAATACCATGTTTTGAAAGTGTGCGCACTGCGTCTTCATCGGTATCATACCCATAGACTGAGTGCCCAAGTGCATGCAGTTTTTCAGCATAGGATGCGCCCATCACACCGAGTCCGGCGATGAAGATGGTCATTGAAGCGGGCGCCCCAGTGTTTTAGAAAGGCTAACCCAGGCATCATACGCGGTCTCAAAGGTATCAAGTTTCAATGATTGCGCACCATCACTGAGTGCTTCTTGAGGGTTATGATGCACTTCGACCATTAACCCATCGGCCCCGACCGCAAGCGCGGCTTTAGATAGTGATTCAATCATTTGCCATTTACCTGAAGCGTGTGAGGGGTCAACCAATACCGGCAGATGCGAACGTTCTTTAACCGCAAGCACGGCGCTTAAATCAAGGGTATTGCGTGTATAGGGTTCAAACGTACGAATGCCACGCTCCATTAAAATGACATTAGGATTGCCTGCGTTGATGATGTATTCAGCGCTCATGAGCCACTCTTCAATTGTTGAGGCAAGTCCGCGTTTTAATAAGATCGGTTTATCCGTCCTTCCCAAGGCTTTTAACAAATGGAAATTTTGCATGTTTCGCGCACCAATTTGGATGATGTCAACATATTGTTCAAATGTTTCAAGCAAATCGACACTCGGAATTTCACTTACGACTGCCATATGGTAACGATCCCCGGTTTCTTTTAAAAGTTTCAACCCTTCTAAACCGAGCCCTTGAAATGTATACGGCGAGGTTCTCGGCTTATAGGCGCCGCCTCTTAATATTTTAACGCCCTTCTTTGAAAGAAACTTGGCGACCGTATCCATTTGTTCAGGATTCTCAACACTGCATGGTCCTGCCATAAGCACACTGGATTCGCCGCCTATGACAATGTCATCTTTGATTGCAATTTTTGTGTCGTCTTTTTTAAAAGTGCGGGATGCCTGTTTGAATGGACTTTGAATACGGATAACATCATAGACATCATCAAACGTGTAAAGTTGACTTTCATCCAGTGATTTTGTATCGCCAATGATTCCAAGTACAATGGTTTCACCACTGCTTGCGTTTTTGGTTTCAAACCCCTTGTCTTTCAAAAACTGCTTGAAAGCGTTAAGTGAAGCTTCGGTGGTTCCATCTTTCATTTTAACAATCATATTAAACTCTCCTTAGATTTAGATAATAAAAAAATCCTGCAGGCATACCCACAGGATTCGACATATGGCTAGCCCAAGTGAAATAGGACTGCGCGCGAGCAATCCGTTTTGTCACGATGGGTAATAGTATCCAATCAATAAAGCCATAGTGTCACGTCCTTTAGTAAAATGTAGCATGTTCACGGTGTTTTGGCAAGGGGGTTGCTCAAATTCGAATAAATTCACACTGACGGCGGGTGTAATAGCAGATATAATCAAAGCCAATCGATTTAAGCTGCTTTATAACCCGTTTGAAATCATGGCCGATATCTTGAGGACTGTGGGCATCACTGCCAAGCGTGATTTTTCGTCCTCCAAGTGCATAGTAGCGCTTCAAGAGCGCATGTTTCGGGTGATGGTCATCAAGATCATATCGCATGCCCGAGGTGTTAATTTCAATGGCTTTATCCAGTGCGACAATACGTGTGAGCGCCGCATCAATCTGAGGCAGAAACGCCTCAAAATCATAGTCTTTCACATTGCCGGGCACGTAACGGTTAATATAGTCTATGTGACCAAATATGTCAAAGTCCGCACCACTATTCAATGCTTCGTTTACAATTTCAAAATAGCGTTTAAGTCCGTGTTCCCGTCCGTAGTAAGCGAAGAAGTCGCCATTGTGAAAATCGAGACCATCGCCCACGTGCACACTCATGATGACCACATCAAAAGGGTGCGCGCGAACGTAATCATTCATCTGCGTCACAATATGGGGTTGATACCCCATTTCAACGCCGACATTGAGGGTCTTTTTCGAAGCGGCGTTTGCGTGCTTGACGGCACTGAAAAGTGCAGAATAATCAGGCAATTGTTTAAAAAGTTCAACCGGTGAGTCAAGATCGACGTGATCGGTAAGACTCACCGATGGGAGATCCGTGTTTTTAAGTGCCTCAACATAGCGCACAATGGTCGCATCTTCTTTTGCGTCCGGTGAATGAATGGTGTGGGTGTGCTGATCAGGAATCATCACTTGGCCGCCTCTTTTCAAGTGCTTCACTTACTTGTTCAGGGGTAACGCCTTCGTTGGCCATAAGTACAAGCACATGATAGACAAGGTCGCTGATTTCTTCAATCATTTCACCCGCACTGGCGTTTTTGGACGCAATGATCACTTCACTGCTTTCTTCACCGACTTTCTTGAGTATCTTGTCGATGCCCTTGTTAAACAAATATGTGGTGTACGCACCCTCCTTAGGGTTTTTCTTGCGATTAGTGATGACGCTATATAGTTCATCAATAATGGCAGGGGAAGGTTTTAATTGTTCGGTGCCTCCCATGGGGTTGTGAAAACAACTTTTTTTGTTTTTGTGGCACGCGACCCCGGTCTGTTTCACTTTGAGAAGGATGCTATCGGCGTCACAGTCATAATATAGGGCCTGAACTTGTTGGACATTGCCTGAGGTTTCCCCTTTTTTCCAGCGTGATTTCCTAGAACGGGAATAATAGGTGGCGTAGCCACTCTTAAGCGTTTCTTCAATGGCTGCTTCATCCATGTAGGCAAGCATGAGCACAGTGTTATCATCAATGGACTGTACGACCGCTGGAACCAGTCCATTGTCATCGAATTGAATTATATCTTTATATGCATCATTGATTGGTTGCATCATTGGGTGCCTCCTTAACTGGGCGTACATTTACGCCTTCTTTTTGTAGTGCGGTTTTTAAATCTTCAATGGCAATGGTGCCAAAGTGAAACACACTGGCCGCAAGCAAGCCATCAACATCCGTATGTAGCGCCGCATCAATAAAGTGTTGCATAGTGCCTGCACCGCCTGAGGCGATGATGGGGACATTGACAGCGTCTTTGAGTTTTTTGAGCAGCTCAAGGTCGTAACCCGCTTTCATGCCATCCGCATCAATGCTGTTGATGACGATTTCACCGGCGCCCAGGGCCACACCCTCTTTAGCCCAGGCAATGGCGTCCATGCCGGTTGGTTTGCGTCCGCCATTGATATAGACTTCATAGCCATCACTGGTTTTCTTGGCATCGATGGAAAGAACAATGCACTGATTACCAAACCATTCAGCACCGCGCGTAATTAATGTCTTATCGTTGACAGCGGCACTGTTAATTGAAACTTTATCGGCGCCACTGCGTAAAATTTCCTTAATATCGTCTATGCTTTTAACACCGCCGCCCACTGAGAAGGGTATGTCGATGGTTGCGGCCACTTCCCTTACAAACTCAAGCATGGTGCCACGTGCTTCATGGGAAGCCGTGATGTCATAAAAAACCAATTCATCGGCGCCTTCGACACTGTAGCGTTTGCCAAGCGTGGCAGGGTCGTCCACATCAATGATGTTGGTAAACTGTTTGCCTTTAACAACGCGTCCATCGCGCACGTCTAAACAGGGGATGATGCGTTTTGTAAGCATGTTATGGCCTCCCGCACTGTGAATTTTTTCTCATAAATCGCTTTGCCCACAATAACCCCTTCAAGGGGCAATTGACCAAGCCGTTTGATATCGTCAAGATCCTTAACACCGCCTGAGGCGACCACTTGGACATCAAGACGCAATAATTTTTCATACATGGCAGAATCGATGCCACTAAGCATGCCATCTTTGGCAATATCTGTATAGATGATGGTTGAAACGCCCTTTTGGACCATCTGTCTGGCAAAGGTGTACGCATCCACTTCCGTTGTTTCAAGCCATCCTCCCGTTTTGACCATGCCGTGATGTGCATCGATCGCAAGGGCTACTTTAGGGCCGTAATGTTTGAGTAAGTCACGGAACGCCTCAGGATCTTTAAACGGCATGGAACCGACGATGATGCGACTTACATTGTTATTAAGCAGGGTTTGGGCGCGTTCAATACTTCGGATGCCGCCACCGACTTGAATGGGGACATTTAAACGATTCGCCAATTTTCGAATCAAGGCATCGTTGGCTAGGGATTCATCTTTTGCACCATCAAGGTCCACCACATGAATCATGGGTGCGCCTTCTTGTTCAAACTGACTAGCAAGTCTCAAGGGGTCTGTGTCATAAATCTGTTTGCTTTCATAATCACCTTGTCTTAAGCGCACAGCCTTGCCGCCCAGAATATCAATGGCTGGATATATATTCATGCAATCACCTCTCCTAAAGCGCGCAAGAGCGCGTGACCAACATCGGCACTTTTTTCAGGATGAAATTGCATGGCCATGATGTTGTCTTTTTTTACAATGGCTGGAATGCTTTGACCGTAATCACTGCTAGCAAGCACTTCATCGCCAGGGGTTGAAACAACGTAAGAATGGACAAAATATACATAGGGTGGCATATTAAGGTACTTAAACAGAGGATGAGATGCGTCTGTAAATATGAGTTTATTCCAGCCCATATGCGGGACTGGGTAGGGACTATCCATTGGAACGACACTGCCTTTTAAAAACCCCAGCCCTTCATGGGTCCCGTGTTCATAGCTGGTTTCATACAAAAGCTGCATGCCAAGGCATATACCGACAAGCGGCTTGCCGTTTGCGACATGACGTTTAATCGCAGGAATGAGCCCTGAATCTTTCAAATTGCGCATGGCCTCACCAAATGCACCAACCCCGGGAAGCACAAGCGCACTGGCTTGATCAATATCCTTGATTTGACCACTCACCCGTGTTTCCATCCCCGCCAGTGAAAGGCCACGCTTCAGCGACGCGAGATTCCCAGAATCATAATCAATGATGACAATCATCAAAGGACCCCCTTGCTAGAGGGTGTTTGCAGGCCTGACTGACGGGTTGCGGCGTTAAGCGCGCGCCCAAGTCCTTTGAAAACCGCTTCAACTTTGTGGTGATCATTATCGCCATATAGCACGCTGGCGTGCAATGTCACACGTGCATTGTTGACAAATGCATGTAAAAATTCACGGACATTTTCAAGTGCGAGACCGCCAATTACGGGGCGGTGATACGTAAAGTCAAACACCAGCGTAGGCCGGTTTGAAATGTCGAGCGCGATGCGCGCAAGCGTTTCATCCATCGGTGAATAAAGACTGGCATAACGACTCAAGCCTTTTTTATCGCTGAGCGCTTCATTGAATACCTCACCAAGGAGAATGCCGATGTCTTCAGCGGTATGATGACTGTCAACCGAAACGTCACCACGCGCTTTTACCGTTAAATCAAACGCACCATGAAACGCAAACAAGGTAAGCATATGATCTAAAAATGGTATGCCCGTTTCAATGGTTGCCTTCCCAGCGCCATCCAGATTGAGTGTAAGTTCAATATCGGTTTCTTTAGTAGTGCGTGAACGTGTTGCTTGTCTCATGATAATACCTCCTTGAGGGCTTTAATGAGCTGCTGATTTTCTTCGCTGGTTCCAACGGTAATGCGGTAACTCGCCGGCGTGGTGCCAAAGGCGCGAATGGCAATGTCATATGCCAAGAGTTTTTCACCAAGCGTTTCGTCATTACAAATGACGTATAGGAAATTAGCGTCACTCTCAATAACTGTAAAGCCCATTTCCCTTAGTGCACCATCGAGGGCCCTGCGGCGTTTTATCATGCTTTCTTTGTGTGCATGGAACCACGATGGATCTTTTAGGGCCTGTAAGCCTGCGGCCTGGGTAAAACTATTAAGATTATAAGGGGGTTTCACTTTCATCACTGAAGGTTTGAGCGCGTCCGGTAAAACCATGAATCCAAGACGGGCTCCCGCCATCGCAAAAGCTTTTGAGAAGGTTCTGGTCACAACCAGATTATCATACTTTGCAACCGCGTGTTTGACAGATGACGCTTCGTCTGAAAAATCCATGTATGCTTCATCCACCAACACAATCGCGTCAGTTTCCCGGGCAACTTTCAAAATATCGGCTCTAGGAATAAGTTTCCCAGTTGGATTGTTGGGACTGCATAAAATGATGAGTGTTGCATTGACGTGTTTAGCGTATGTGATGAAATCACGCACGTTCAAATCATAATTGTCATCAAGGGAAACACTGTTAAAGGTCGCACCATTGGTTACACTGAATTTTTCATACATTGAGAATGTTGGTGCCATTGAGAGTACGACTTCAGAGGGTTCAACAAATGTTTTAATCATTAAATCAATCATTTCACTGGAGCCATTGCCAACTACTATGTTGTCGGCATCAAGACCATGGAACGATGCAATGGCACGCCTTAGTGCTTTAGCATTTGAATCTGGGTAAAGGTGAATGGCCATGTTGTCAAACGTAATGGTCGAATCAAACAAATAGGCATTGCTTTCATTGGCGTCCAGTTTAATGGCGGGACGGTTTTGTGTTGGAATGTAGGGTGTCAATGATTGAATGGCATTTTTTTCACGCATGCTACTCTTCCTCCAGACGCAACCGAATGGCATTGGCGTGCGCACTCAATCCTTCGCTTTCCGCAATGTTAATGATTGCTTGCGCTTCTTCTTTGAGTGCTGGTTTTTTATAGGTTGTGATCGCGGTTGTCTTAATGAAATCACGCGCGGACAAGGCACTTGAAAAACGCGCAGACCCGCTGGTGGGCAAGGTATGGTTGGGCCCTGCCATGTAATCCCCAATCGGTTCAGGGGTATAAGGGCCAATGAAGATGGCACCGGCGTTTGAAATGTCATTGCAGACGGCATTTGGGTCCTTGGTAAGAATTTCAAGATGTTCCGGTGCGATTCTGTTAACCAGTTGAATGGCTTCATCCATGGTTTCAGTGGTGATGATACCGCCGTTATCTTCAAGACTTTGTTTGATAATGGCGTGGCGTTTCAGCTGATTGGCCTGTTCAATGGCTTCACTTTTAATCCGTGCGGCGATTTTTTTGGACGGTGTAATGACAATCGCGCTCGCGTAAGGATCGTGTTCGGCTTGTGAAAGCATATCGGCTGCCGCAAATTGCGGATTCGTGGTTTCATCTGCCAAAATGACAATTTCAGAAGGTCCAGCCACCATGTCAATGCCTACGTGGCCAGAAACCATGCGTTTGGCCATCGCAACATAAATGTTTCCGGGACCGACTATTTTATCGACTTTGGGAATCGTTTTCGTTCCATATGTTAAGGCCGCAACACCCTGGGCGCCGCCAACTTTATAGATTTCATCAACACCGGCCACCTTGGCCGCGACCAATAAACTATCAAGCACCTCACCATCGGCACCAGGCGGTGTGATCATGACAATGCGCTTAACACCCGCAATTTTTGCAGGAATAGCGTTCATAAGTACCGTTGAAGGATACGCCGCAGTCCCCCCGGGCACATAAAGACCCACCGTATCAATGGGGCGTACACGTTCAATGATCTTAATGCTCTTTGTATCTTTCATGACTTGGTCTTTTGGTGCTTGTTGCTGGTGAAATGCTTCAATATTCTTCGCCGCATGCTTTAAATTGTTGATGAGTTCATCACTCACGCGTTCAAATGCAGCGTCAATTTGCGCTTTAGTGACGCGTAATTCTTTCACTTTGATGCTGTCGAACTGTTTTGTATATTTCTTAACAGCTGCGTCACCGTCTTTTTTAACTGCACGCAAAATCGATTCAACCGATTCGTTGACATCGGAATAATCAAACTGGGTGCGTTTCAGAAATGTTTTGAGCACATCGGGTTGAAGGGTGGAATCAATAATACGAATCATAGGGTTTCCTCCTTTTCTAAATACGCGATCAATGTTTTAATGGCAGCATTTTTTATTCTATATTTTGCACGGTTCGCAATCAATTTGGCAGATACATCATGCATATCTTCAAGGACACTGAGTCCATTCGCCTTCAATGTACCGCCGGTTTCCACAATATCGACAATCACATCACTGATGCCGACCAAGGGCCCCAGTTCCACTGACCCACTGAGATAGGTAGTTTCAATGGGTTGTTTCTTTTTCGCAAAATACGCGCGGGCGACACCGGGATACTTGGTTGCTACACGTAGCGGACGGCCACTTGGGGTTAATGATTGGCCTTCATAACCGGCCACGGAAAATTTGCATACACCAAATCCCAGGTCTTTTAAAATGTAGACATCGGGACGCTCTTCAAGCAAATTATCCCGGCCGACAACCCCAATATCGGCCACCCCTTTTTCAACATAAGTGATAACATCAAGGGCTTTGACAAACATGATTTGTACATTGTTCTTTGGGTCTTCAAAAATCAATTTACGCGATGATTCTTTAATGTCCTTGGCAATGCCCACTTGTGTGAGACGTTTGATGGCATCTTTACCAAGGCGCCCTTTTGGCAGTGCGATGGTTAACATATTAGGATTCATTGGATTTCCCTCCTAGCAACAGTGTTTCAATATCGATAGAGAAACCGATGGCACTGATCGATGCATCGCTTTCTTTTAAGGGCGCATAACGCCCACCCTTTAAAATGGCACGGGGACTTTCAGGTCCATAGGCGCGAAACACGACGCCTTCGTAATAGTCATATTCACTGAGCAGTGAAAGATCATAAATGGTATTGGCACCATTCATTGTATCTTTGACACGCCTGAGTTCATTCAATGCGGTTTGCATTGCAGAAGTTAAGTTAAGCGCCTGGCTTGCTTGTTCAACATCCTTTAAATCGCCTTCGAGTTCAAAGAGCTTAAGAAGACGGCTTCTGGATGGTTCACCAATTGATTCGTTTTCCACAAAACGCCTGAGTTCATAATCGTTTTTATACGTAATGATTTCTTTTAAACGAGCCAGTTTTTCCTGGGAAAGATTCAAATCGCTAAATAAAGCATTCAAGAACCGCTGATTCCCCAGTACAAACACATAGTCATCAGTCCCTTCATTAAGAAGGCGGGTCGCCAAAGAAATGATGATGTCGTCTGATGATTCACGATTGGACGCAATCGTTTCAACTCCGAAATGACGGTTGCCTGCAATCCCACCATCCGTATGTTTATATACTGTGGTGTCATAATACAGTTTCAACGGCTCACCACCATCCCATTTGGGAATTAAGCGGTCGATGACCTGCGTGGTGACATCGGGTCTTAAAATAAGCACATCACCATGATTGTCAGTAACTTTTACCATTGAGGCAGGTTCAACACGCTCATTGATGCGCATGAACCGCTCATATGTTTCAAAATCATCGGGTTCATATAATACATAGCCTTCATGAGAGACTATCTCACTATAACGGTTTAACAACCGCTGTTTACGTTTCAGGTAATTCAATTGATCACTCAGTTCAATGACGGGTTTCATAAAATCAATCTCCTTTTTAATTTACCGGACTAAAGTATTTGGCTATAAAAAAGACCGGATAGTTTGTGTCTATCCGGCCCAATACATAGAAATGAGGAGGGAGTTCGACACAAGCACATTATGCAACGCAATAAAGGCTTGTCTCGAATATCCATTCGTTATAAGACAAACCTAGTGTCGGGTATGATGATGGTGTGCTTGTGTATATTTAATAGTATTGATGGATGCCATAGGCGTGGCCTCCCTTGTAAGGTTATTGAAATAGTAACACCACACTGCAAATGTTTCAAGTCTTGTGACTTGTTTTAAAGAATAAAAAGGTTTTCATTGTTAAAAACCTCTTGTTTGCCCCTTCCACGGTGGTGGTGTTTCATTGATGAATTCATCAACGCCAGGTCCCCCTAGGCGGTGCAGACGCTTGATGCCATAAATATAGGTACCAACAAGAACCAAAATAATGGCAGGTAGACCAAGCACCGTATTGACAACTGCAAGTACAGTGGTATCAAACGCAAAATAAACGATCAGTAAAGCGGACAAACGCAATAAAAAGAGCAATGTCCACCCGATGGTAACTTCTTTATATGCCGGATAGACATCAGTACGCTTGAACCATTCAATGGGCCACCCGCGTGTTAAATGTGAAAGCACCATGGCGCCTGGCATTTTAATCACAATCGACACAATCAGTAACATTGCGATTAATCCATTGGAAATAATGCCGGGCAAGAAATAGCCACTGGCTTCACCGAGCAGCCACGCCGCAGCGGACGCAATCAAGACACCGCCCACACCAAGCAAGGCATACTGTGGTGCGCGCGAACTAATCACACGGTAAACTAAAGTGCCAACCGCAATGAAAAGGGCACTTAAAAGGGCAGGAAACAAGGTGGTGAATTGGTTAAGCACTGTAAAAACGATGGGTGGAAAGAGTGCATCAAAGGTTTTGCCTTTGAGCACAAAGGCGAGTTCCTGTTTGATATCTGAAAATAATGACATGCCAATCAGCCCTTAAGTCATTGATGCTTGGGCCAAGCGTTATTGGGCCAGCGGATCAACGGTTGTTTTTTTCTGTAACGTTTCAATCTCACCAAGGATCTCTTCTACCGTATAGCGGGCAATGGCAGGGGCCGCAGTGACGCCGGGTGAATCGATGCCGGCTACGTGGATAAACTGAGGAATTTCAAGGGAGGATTTAATGTAAAAATCTTTTTTATTGATGGTTGAGCGAATCCCTGCATACGTACGTGTCACTTTGTCAAAAGGGACGTTGGTCGCAAGATTATCAATATTGGTGCGGACTTCCTGAAGCCCTTTAGGACTTACCGTGTTGTCATCAAGGGATTTTTGGTAAACACTGGTTGGTCCCAGTCTGATGGTACCATCGGGCTGTGGAACAATCAAGACGCCTTTGCCTTTGCTTGTCGGTAAAGGGAAGATGGTATGTTTCATAAAGTCTTTTTGGCTAGCGTCCAGTACATAATAATCGCCGCGCCGCGGTTCCATTGTATAGGGCACACTTTTTTCAATCATACCTGCAATGCGTGCATTATGGGTTCCCGCCGCATTAAACACATAACGGGCCTTATACGTCGATTGGCTGCGCGTGGTTACGTGAAAAAGTTCACCGTCATGCGTGATGGACACCACTTCTTCATTCAATGCAAACGCTGCGCCATGTTTTTTTGCGTTATTCGCAACAGCGTGCGTAAGCTTGTATGTATCCGCCGTCATGGCACTGGGCATATCGAGCCCTGCAACCAGCGATTTGTTCAAATTCTTTTCCTTTTGATGAAGCGCTTCATAATCAAGAAAGCTTACGTCTTCAATCCCGCGGACCTTAGCTTTGTTTAAATATTCTTTGAGTTTGGGAATGTCATCATAACTGGACGCAACCATGAGCGCACCGTTTTTATTAACAGGCACACCAAGGCTGCCAGCTACTTGGTGATAAACGGCATTGCCTTCACGAGACAGTCGACTTTTGAGTTTCCCGCTTTCAGGCGGCGTGACAACGGGGGAGTGAACAAGTGCAGAATTGTGAGTCGTTTGAATTTGTGATAAATCCTTTTCCTTTTCAATCAAAATGGTTGAGCCTTCATAATGAGAGAGTTCACGGGCAAGAAATGTCCCAATGACACCGCCGCCTATAACTATAAAATCATACATGTGCATCATCCTTTCAAAATATAAAAAGCGCAAAAACAGCCGTGCGTTTTTGCGCTCTTGGTCTCTTCTGTGTTCATTAACTTATAGTGTTATTATACGTCTTTTATCATTTAACAACAAGTTTTTTGCTTTTTCACACTAAATAAAACCTGTGGTAATATATGCATAGGAGGGATACGATGAAATTACATGAAACGTATACATTGAACAATGGGTTAGAAATACCGAAAATCGGCTTTGGAACGGCACCACTCAAAGGGGAAGAAGCGTATAACGCAGTATTGAATGCCATCAAGGCCGGCTACAGGCACATTGACACCGCGCAAGTTTATGGCAATGAAAGCGATGTGGGACGTGCCATCAAGGATTCAGGCATTCCGCGTGAAAATCTCTTTATCACGACCAAGCTGGATTCCAGAATCAAAAATTACGATGATGCATTGGATGCCTTTCATGCATCGCTTAAGCGGCTGGGGCTTACTTATGTGGATCTTTATTTGATCCATGCGCCATGGCCATTTGATGATATTGGTTCAGTCCACAACGAGGGAAATGTAGCGGTTTGGAAAGCCTTTGAGGAGCTTTATGAAGAAGGTTACGCCAAAGCGATTGGTGTGTCCAATTTTGATGTGGATGATTTGCAGTTTTTATTGCCACAAGCAGTATTTCAACCGGCAGTGAACCAAATTAAAAGACACATCGGGTTTCCACAACAAGCAATTGAAACGTACTGCAAAAATCACGGCATTTTGGTTGAAGCGTATTCGCCGCTTGGACGCGGGGCATTTTTTGATGATGCCACAGTGCTTAGTTATGCACAAGAACACGGCGTGCATCCTGCACAAATTGCACTCGCTTATTTGTTACAAAAGGACTTACTGCCCTTGCCGCGCAGTAAAAACCCTGAACACATCAAAGCGAACGGCACCATTGATTTCACATTGAGTGATGATGCCATCGATGCGCTTGATCGTTTGCGGTTTGATTGATGATGTGTGGTCGATTCACTCTAAGCGCTGATCAAGCGACGATTGAAACGTATTTAGAAGAGAATTTCAATATCACTTCTCCTGGTTTCCATCATGAGCCACGGTATAACATTGCCCCCGCACAACCCATCATCACGCTCATTGATGATGGCTCTAACTTTCGCGCAGGGAAGTTACTCTGGGGACATCAAGGCGGAGCACATTCATCGAAGCCGTTTATCAATGCACGCAGTGAAACCGTCCATGAGAAAAAAACATTCAAACAAAGTTTTCTCACCCGGCGCTGCGTGGTACTCGCGGACGGGTTTTATGAATGGGATGCCTCAAAAACACCGTTTCACATTCATCCTAGTGGCCACACAATATTTGCGTTTGCGGCCATTTATTCTTCGTCAAAACTTAGTGAAGGCAGTCAAGTGGCCTTGCTCACAAAAGCCAGTGATGGCGATATGGCCACTGTCCATTCTCGCATGCCCATCATGCTTGATATAAAGGGCGCAAAAGCCTACATGACACGGCATGCATCAATGAGGGAACTCAAAGAAACGTTGACCCATGCATTAGCACCAAAGCATTTCACACCGGTCCACCCAATGGTTGGCAATCCAGCCAACGATTCAGCGGCCATATTCAGTGAGAATTTATTTAGTCATTATTAAGAGGCGGGAGTATGCGTTACTACGCAATGTTGCTTTTTTTGTGTTTTATTTATCGTCTTAAGTGCGTGTGCACCACAGAAAAACGCCGTAGACATTGATGTGCATTCAAATATTTCACACGCTAACTATGCCATTGAATCATTTCGTTTTCAAGATATCAAACTCAGTGTCACTTTTGACGATGAAACGACCCGTGATGTCGCCTTGACGCCTTCAATGGTTCAAAATGCGCACCTTGATTTTGTGAATCAACCCGGCAGACACAGCATTCACGTGCATTACATGGGCCATGATGCGATTATAAATGTAGTGCTTTATGAAGCTCAAAAAGACAGGTGGCCAAACGAACCGGTAACCATTGATTTATGGCAGTCACTATGTCCACAAAGCGATGCGTTCATTAAGTCCATTATGGATGATATGACGCGTAAACATGACAACATTGTATTCTCCCAACAACGCTTCGACGATGACCATAGTTTATTTGAGCATACGGTGCATGCTTACATGGACGACGCGCAACCTTATGAAACGCCTTGAGGATGGGGCGTCCGTAAAAAGCACCTATGAAAGCATCATTGAAGAGTGGAAAAATGAACCTCTTCATCCCCTCATTCCTTAAGAGGGGATGTTTTTCTGGCAAAAGAAAAAGGCCTGCATGATTCAGGCCTTTATACTTATTCTCTTGCGTCTCCGTACCAAAGTTCAAATGTATTGTAGTGGTCCGGTGTATAATATACAATACGCTCTTCAGGGGAGAAGACGATGCGTGAATTCCCGCGGGATGTACTGGGGTAGGAAATGTTAATATCCGCCATGTAAAACTGTGATGTTTCCGGCATCTGTCCGGCATAGTTAGAGAAAGTCCAGTAACCAAAGTACGCATCTTCACCGTGTTCATCACGCATATCGCCCACACTGCGCGGGAAGTCATAATCTTCAACGTAATCCGGTGTATAACCATAAAGGCTTTGATAATTGGAGACATGCTCTTCATAACGGATGACATAGTTTGGTGGAAGTTTACCGAACGTGCGGATGTAAAGCATGACATCTTCAAGGTTCGTATAGCGTTCATCTTTATCCAGTGGTGGATGGTCTTCGTTCCCAAAGTGCTGTGTAAAATCTCCACTGTCCAAATCCGTGGTTGAATAAATCAGTCCGTCATCACTATAAACGAGGTAATCATCACTGAGGCTTCCGCCTTCATAGTTGAGATTCGCCATATAATAGGTCCGATCACCATTAGGTAAGGCGTCATGGTCACCCGCGTCTTCAAAGACGTGACCACCGAGGCTGTATCCATCAAAATAGTCCCAGAGGTCGTCACTTTCAGGATCATAGCCTTCTTCACTCGCTTCATCAAGACTTACGAAATTCTCAGGAAGTTCACCGTAAGCATCAACATAAAGGGCAACATCTTCTTCTGATGTGAATTCACCATCCGGGTCAATTGGGGTTCTAGGGGCGGGATCGAGTTCATCATCGTCTTCAAAATCACTGATTAAAATGTTGAGAACAGTACCTTGTTCAACGTCATCACCATGTGAATAATCCTGATAATCAATCACCAAATCCGGTTGACCATAATTGTGATTATAAATAGGAATGGCATAAACTTCAAATCCTAAATCCTGAAGCTCTTCACGTGCTTCATTGATATGCCATGTTCTTACATCGGGAAGTTCTTGGCTACTGTCACATGCTGCGAGTGTGAAACTGGCAGTAAGCAGTACCATCAAGCCTAATAATTTTTTCATTTTTATCACCTTTATTTTTTTGAGTATCATTTAAAAATAGCACAAACTGTTGTCCTTGACAAGGCAATCAGTGATGTAAATATATACATAAAACGTCTGAAAACTATGATTCTAAAAAGCCAACCAAAATTAATTTGAGTTCGCTAGGTTTTTCAAAGATACTGACGTGTCCGCTGCCTGGCAACATGACATGCACGGCATCTTCAATGGCCGATGTGATAAGCCGTGAAAACTTGGGGGGTTTAAGGGTGTCGTTTTCACCACTTACAACCAAGGTAGGCACATTGATGTTTTTCAGTTCATCTGTCATGGTGACGTCCTCTAAAAAGGTATCATAAAGCGTTATCTGGCCGTCAAAATAACTTGAATCTAGGGCCTGCATCGCTTCAATGCGCTTATCAATCATGGATTGGTTAGCCTTAAGAAAATCATCTGAATAAATATCCTTAGACATCCCGCGCATGAATGTTTCCGCATCATACGACGCTGCGAGCGTCTTCCAGCGTTTGACTTTGTCGATAAGCGAATCATCAAGTTCACTGACTGAGTTGATCACACTGATCGAAGCAATCACGGATGCATCCATTGCGGCCATCTTCATTGCAACTTCACCGCCATAAGACGTTCCAATCAAATGCGCCTTGTCTATTTTGAGTGTTTTCAACAGCGCAAATGTATCCATGGCATGGGTTTCAAATGAATAGGGTCCCTCTGGTTTGTCGCTCAAAAGCTGGCCTCTGAAGTCATGCATCAAGATATTGTATCCGCGTTTGTAAAAATACTCCGCATACAATTTCCAGCTGCTTGCGGATGCCATGACACCATTTAAGAGCACAATGGTTCCGCGCGGACTTGCTTGGGTTTGATAATCATAATATAGTGTGACGCCACGTAATCTAACTGTAGACATACAATCATTCCTTTCTTTTTATTCACTTAAATGTATATTCTTTGTTGGTTCAAATAACAAAGCGTATAATAAGAGATGAGGATTGATACTAATGAAAAATAAATCAATGGAATTTGGCATTTATACCCTAGGTGATCATTTGAGTGCACCACAGTCAAATGAACGTGTGCATCCTAGCAAACGCATTAAACAAATCATAGATATGGCCGTTCTTGCGGAAAATGAAGGGCTTGATGTGTTTGCGCTGGGCGAGAGTCATCAACCCCAGTTTGCATCACAGGCGCATACCACTATTTTATCCGCCATTGCGCAAGCGACCGACACGATTCGCATTTCAAGCGGCTCAACCGTAATTTCCACTTTGGACCCTGTGCGATTATTCGAAGATTTTGCGACCATCGACAACATATCGCGTGGTCGCGCAGAGATTATTGCTGGACGGGGGTCGAGAACTGGCAATTTTGATGTGCTCGGTTATGATTTAAATGATTATGAGACACTTTTTGAAGAAAAGTTTGACCTTTTAAATCAATTGAACCGTAACGCCGTCATCACATGGTCTGGCCAGCACCGCCCACCTTTAAACAACATTGAAATCCATCCGCGACCATTCCAAGCGACACTACCTATTTGGCGTGCAGTGGGCGGGCACCCTGCCAGTGCGTTAAAAGCCGGTAAAGCGGGCGTGCCTATGGCACTTGCAACACTCGCGGGTTCGAGTGAAGCGTTCAAGGAAACTGTCGATACGTGGCGCACCGCATTAAGCAAATATGGGCACGACGTTGACACTATTCCCTTGGCAACAACGTCGCTTATGTACATTGGCACGACCAACGAACAAGCCATTTATGAAGCAATTCAACCCTTTAACCATGGCTTAAACGCCATCAATGGCAGAGGATTTCCCTACCGTGTGTTTGAAAGAACGAGACATTACCAAGATGCACTCATGATAGGGACGGTCGATTTAATTGTTAAAAAAATTGTCCATCAATACACCTTATTTGGCCATACCCGTTTCTTAGCACAACTTGACTTTGGCGGCATTGCCAAAGACCAAGTGGAAGCGATGATTAAAACGTACGCCCGTGAAATCGTCCCTAGGGTACGCAAAAAAATCGATGCACTCAACCAATAACAAATGCTGCGTGCATTTGTTATTTTGTTTTAACGGAATCCGCAGGTTTTTCTCTAGCATTCACCAATTCTTGCCAGTATCTTTGATCGTCTTTTGTAATCTCCCGGATGACCTTGCAGGGATTACCGGCCGCAATCACACCTGAGGGGACATCTTTAACAACAACCGCACCAGAACCAATGATGGTGTTATCACCAATCGTGACACCGGGGTTGATGGTTACGTTGCCGCCAATCCATACGTCATTTCCAATGGTAATGGGCTTGGCATACTCATATTGACGACGGGCCCATTGATCAATTGGATGCGAAGCCGTATAAAGCTGTGTTGATGGGCCAATCATGACATTATCACCGATGGTAATAAAGCCTACATCCAAAAACGTACATCCAACGTTGGCATAGAAGTGTTCACCAACGACTATGTTTTCACCATAATCACAATGAAAGGGCGGTTCGATGGTCGCACTTTTGGGATAGCGGCCAATCAATGTTTCCATGTCCTTCCTTCTGCCTTCAAAATCAAGCGGTGCTTTATTGTTAAAGTCATGTTGTAGTGTGCGTGAACGATTATGCTTTTCGTGAAGGGTTTTGTCATTTGGTGTATACAGTTTCCCTTGAATCATGCGATTATATTCATTCATGTTATCACCCTGATACATTATAACATGCTTTAAACGCGTATGCATGGCGCTTAAACAAGATACTTTTAATTGTTGTTAACCCACACTTTACCATTCGGGATTTTATTGAAAAGGGGGTGGGGGTGTGATAAATTATAGGTGTAGGGCCGCTACCCTGCAAACGTGAGTGTACAACATCAACATCCTAATTCAAATAGGAGGGATGCTTTTTTAGTTTGCGTATTATGGAAACATTTTTCACAGTTCAATATTTTTAAAATAATGAAAAGAAGGTGAATGTTTCATGAAAAAGATTATTAACAAACCTGAAAACGTTGTTGAAGAAATGATGCAAGGGTTTGCGCAAACACACGATGACTTGGTACACCGCGTAGGCGAAACCCGTGTCATGGCCAGGAATTATGAAGGCAAAAACAAAGTGGGCATCATTAGCGGTGGGGGATCAGGTCATGAACCAACCCATGCCGGATTCTTAGGAAAAGGCATGTTGTCTGCCGCTGTATTTGGAGATGTATTCACATCCCCAACACCGGACCAAGTCTATGAAGCCATCAAGGCCGCTGATAAAGGCGCTGGTGTTTTCATGGTCGTTAAAAATTATACCGGCGATGTCTTGAACTTTGAAATGGCCAAGGACATGGCCGAGGCTGAAGGCATTGAAGTCGATTACTGCGTAACAAACGACGATATTTCTGTTGAGGATTCTACATTCTCTGATGGTCGTCGCGGGGTTGCTGGAACCATTTACGTTCATAAAATTCTTGGGGCCATGGCTGAACGCGGCGCAAGCTTAAAAGACCTTAAAACGACTGCTGAAAAGATTATACCGGAAATGAAAACCATCGGTTTTGCGCTTTCACCAGCAACCGTCCCTGAACAAGGCACACCGGGATTCGAACTTAATGAAGATGAAATGGAATTTGGCATTGGTATCCATGGTGAGCCAGGATATGAACGCGTTAAACTTCAAGACAGCAAATCCATCGCCAAAGAAATTTACGGACGCATTAAAAAAGCGTATGATTTAAAAGATAACGATGAGTTTGTCGTCCTTGTCAACGGCATGGGCGCCACACCACTCATGGAAGAATACATTTTTATGAATGACGTGCTTGCACTGATGAAAAATGATGGCATCAAGGTGGTTAAAAAAATGGTGGGCGATTTCATGACATCCATTGAAATGGCTGGTCTATCATTAACATTGTTGCGCCTTAAAGACGCACAATGGCTTAAAGATATTAACGAACCGGTTGAAACGCCTGCATGGTAATATGCTAGATAGACAAACTGCGTTATCATGGATGGATGCTTTTACAAACACCATTGAAGAAAATAAAACCCACCTGAGCAAGCTTGATAACCCTATCGGAGATGGTGATCACGGTCATAACATGTCACGCGGGGTCAAGGCTGCGAGCGAAGCGCTCAATTCGACTCCGCCAAACACACTGTCTGAGGTGTTTAAGACGGTTGCGATGAGTCTCATAAGTAAAGTAGGCGGCGCAGCCGGTCCACTTTATGGCACCGCATTTCTAAACATGAGCAAATATATCGGTGATAACGAAACACTCTCAAAAGAACAAATTGCATCGATGCTAGAAGAAGGTCTCAACGGCATCAAAACCCGCGGGAAAGCAACCACGGGTGAAAAAACAATGATTGATCTTTGGGAACCTGCTGTCAATCACTTTAAAGAAAATGGTACACTGGACGCCCGCATCATTGATGACTATGTTGAAAAGACCAACCCCATGAAAGCCACTAAAGGGCGCGCTGCTTATTTAGGAGAGCGTTCAATCGGACATACTGACCCAGGCGCAACATCTTCCGGGCTTCTCTTTAAAACGCTCATCGACACTGCGGGGCTATCATGAACGGTATCATTCTTGTTTCCCACACTCGCGGGATGGTCGAAGGGCTTAGGGCCTTATTGCTTGAAGTGGCTGGCGATATTCCCATTACCATTGCCGGTGGGACGGATGAAGGTGACGTAGGGACTAGTTTTGAAAAAATACAAAACGCCATTAATGAAAACCCTGCCGATATGATCTATGCGTTTCATGATCTTGGCAGTGCCAAACTTAATCTCGACATGGCCATTGAAATGAGCGATAAAACCATTGAGATTACCAATGCGGCGTTCGTTGAAGGGGCGTATGTTGTTGCGTCACTTATTGGTGCCGGTGCTGATCAAGACACCATCAAAAAGAACCTTGATCCCATTCGCATCAAAAACACATAATACAAGGGATTGCTGGTTTCCAGCGACCCTTTTTTTGTGCGATTGCAAAGAATTTTTCAATGAAAACTGTTTCATTTTAAAACTATGTAGCCAAACAATAATATGTGTGTTAAAATTCAAAACACTTTAATACACTAAAGGAGTTGTTATTTATGAAACCAGCACGCGAAAGTTGGACCACGAAACTGGCATTCATCCTTGCTGCAGCAGGAAGTGCCGTGGGTCTAGGTAACATCTGGCGGTTTCCTTACGTCGTCGGTGAAAACGGAGGCGCTGCCTTCGTTGTAGTTTTTCTCGTCATTGTGGCCCTTATTGGTCTGCCACTGATGGTGACGGAAATTACGCTCGGTCGAGAAACTAAGAAAAATCCTATCGGGGCATTTAAAGCACTCGCGCCCAACACACCATGGTGGTTGGTTGGCGCCATTGGTGTCCTGGCAGGTTTTGTCATCTTGTCGTTTTACTCAGTCGTTGCAGGATGGGGTATTTCTTATTTTTTCCAGACCGTCACTGGCAGCCTCACAGAAGGCACGGATTTTGAAGCCGCGTTTTTTGACCATGTCAGACAAGGCTTTGCGCCTGTTGCTTGGCATGCGTTATTTATGGCCTTGACCGGCTTAATTATTGGCCTTGGCATCGTCAAGGGCATTGGACGCGCAGTCCGCTACTTGATGCCGGTATTGTTCATTCTCATTATCATGCTCGTTATTCGCGGTGTTACACTTGAAGGCGCGAGTGAAGGCCTTCAATACTATCTTCAGCCGGACTTCACAAGCATTACATGGCAAACGTGGTTGGATGCGGCCGGACAAGCATTCTTTACCTTGTCGCTCGGTATGGGTGCCATTATTACGTATGGTAGTTATCTTAAAAAAGATGATGACGTCCCAGGCAGTGCGTCATGGATTGTAGGACTTGATTTACTAATCGCATTGCTTGCAGGGCTTGCGATTTTCCCTGCTGTATTCGCACTTGGATTTTCTGAAGCGGATGGGCCTGGTCTAGCCTTCATCACCTTACCGGCAGTATTTGCACAAATGCCATTCGGGATGTTCTTTGGCGCCATCTTCTTCTTATTCTTCAGTGTAGCCGCGTTGACAAGTGCCTTAAGCTTACTTGAAGTGGTTGTTGCATGGCTTGTAGATGAAAAAGAAATGAGTCGTCCGAAAGCCAGTGCCCTTGTATCTTTTGGAATTTTCTTGCTAGGTATTCCTGCCAGTCTTTCCATGGGAGCGGTCGATATCCAAGTCATGGGGATGCCTTTCTTCGATTTTCTGGATTATTTGCAAGAAACATTCTTACTCCCAATCGGCGGACTGCTCACCCTTGTGTTCGCAGGGTATGTATTCACGGCATCCAAAACACGTGAATCAGCCAATGAAAATTCAACAAGTTTCAAACTTGGCGTTTGGTTTGAATGGTTGATTAAATATATTACCCCAGCCGCCGTTGTTATTATTTTACTGGCCGGATTATTCCTCTAAACAAAAAAAGCCTTGAGTCACTGACTCAAGGCTTTTTCTGTCTACGTTCCAATATGGTTTTTAGGACGTTTATAAAGTGTTTGGCACTAGGGGTATCAAGGGTGAGCGGCGGTAATAATCTAAGGACACGCGACGCGGTTACATTTACAATAACCCCATGCTTAAGCGCGTCTTTTTTAATCCACTGCACGTCCTCGTGAAACACAACCCCAATCATCAATCCCTGGCCGCGGACCGAATCTATCAAATCGGGAAATTGTGCTTTAAGTGCCTGAAGGTGGTCAAACAGTAACGTTGAAACCGTGTTGACGTGTGATTTGAAACTAGGCTTCACAATGGTTTGAATCACGGCTTCACCCATGGCGCACGCAAGTGGATTGCCACCGAAAGTCGTGCCGTGATCTCCAGGTTCAAAAACATCCCTGAGTGACGCATCAACAAGCATCGCCCCAAGAGGAATGCCGCCGCCTAAAGCTTTAGCAAGCGTGATGATATTCGGTGTAAGCGGGGTGTGTTGATAAGCAAAAAGTTCCCCTGTTCGCATTAAACCAGTTTGCACCTCATCAACAATAATCAGGGCATCATGACGCGTGGCCATGTCGCTGATAGTCATCGCAAATTCACGGGTAAGGGGACGGATACCGCCTTCACCCTGAATGACCTCAACAAAAATAGCGCACACATCATCATTCATTTGCGATTGAAAGGCGTCGCTATCATTGATATCAACATGATATACACCCGGTAAGTTCGGTTTAAATACATCCCAGTATTGTGGTTTTCCGGTTAAGGCCATGCCACCAGCGGTGCGGCCATGAAATCCTTTATTTAGGGCAATGACATTTGTTTTTGAATCACTGATTTGACGCCCGCGCTTTTTGGCTAGTTTCAGGGCAGCTTCGTTGGCTTCAGTCCCGGAATTTGCAAAAAACACTTTGGAAAAGTCACTGTGCGTGATCAATTGATTGGCAAGCGCTTCTGTTGGTGCACTTAAAAAGGCGTTGGAAATGTGCAAATGCTTTTGAGACTGTGTTTTTAGCGCCTGCATGACCGCATCATGGTTATGACCCAGTGCATTGACACCATAACCACTTTGCATATCAAGATAAGCATTGCCGGCATCATCATAAAGATATAAGCCTTTGGCAGAATGAATGGTTAAGGGAAGATGGTTGTAAGTATTTAAAAGCGGACCGCCCATACTAGCCTCTGAGTTCATCGAGTATATGGGTTTTAGAAGACGTTTGTTCGTCTTTATCCTTGATGTAGCGTGCGGGTGTCCCCGCTACAACAGTTCCTGCTTCAACATCTTTAGTCACCATGGCGCCAGCCGCTACCACGGCACCTTTTTTCACGCGCACACCTTCCATAATGACTGCGTTGGCGCCAATAACCACATCATCCTCTATGATGACCGGTTGTTTACTTGGCGGTTCCAAGACACCGGCTATCACTGTGCCTGCACCAATGTGACAGTTCTCACCAATCGTGCCCCGGGCCCCAATCACAACATTCATATCAATCATTGTCTTCGCACCGACTACAGCCCCAATATTAATCACTGAGCCCATCATAATGACACAGTGTTTACCAATTTCCACTTGATCGCGAATAATGGCCCCCGGTTCAATGCGCGCATCAATATGACGGGTATCAAGCAAGGGAATGGCTGAATTGCGGCGGTCATATTCAAGTTCGTATTCATCAATGGAATGACCGTGATTTTCTAAGATTTGGTCAATCGCCGCAACATCACCAAATATAATCGCTGAGTCATTGGACCCAAATACTTTGACGTCGGTTCTGTCTATGCCTGATAGATCGCCATTGGCATAAAGTTTAACCGGTGTCTTTTTTTCTGCATTTTTGATGAAGTTGGAAATTTCATATGCATCTTGTAACTTTACACTCATTATTTATGCCTACTTTCTTTAATCAAATCATTCATATCATATAATCCTGGTTTTTTGTTTATGATATATAGAGCAGCCTTAATCGCGCCTTCTGCGAACAAATCCTTGCTCAAGGCTTCGTGGGAGAGGGTAAAGACATCCCCCGCTGAGGCGAACATGACATCATGCTTACCAACAATGTTACCTCCGCGCACAACACTCATGCCAATCTCATCGTCGTTACGCTTGCCGCTTCTTGATCCACTGTTCAGTTTATGATTGCCACCCAGTGCGTCGTTGATGGTTTCACCAAGCATCAGCGCGGTGCCACTTGGCGCGTCCAGTTTATACCGGTGATGGTGTTCGGTAATTTCAATATCATAATCTTCAAGGGCTTTGGCATAATCCGCCAATATTTGCTTAAAGACATGCACGCTATAGGCCATGTTGGCACTTTTGAAGATCGGCAAATCAAAAGAAGCATCCTCAATCTCATCAGACTGTTCTTCATTATAACCGGTGGTCGCTATGACGAGAGGGACACCAAACTTTTTCGCATCTTCAAGTAGACTGTCAATGTGGGCGGGATGGGAAAAATCAATGCACACATCAACTTTTGGTGCATTCGAAAGGCGTGAGGGTGAATCATCGTGGAACGGATCAATTGCAACCATATCATGACCAGCATTTTGACCCACACGCATCACGCGCGCGCCCATGGTTCCCCCAGCACCAAGTACAGCTATTTTCATAATGTGTCACCTCCAAATGATTCAAGGGCTTTTTCAACCGCTTGGGTTTCGTTTTCCTCTAAACTTACAAGCGGTAACCGCGTTTCCATGCCTTTAAACCCTTTAAGTTTCAGTGCACATTTCACGGGCACAGGGTTTGGACCGACAAACATCACATCATTGAGAATATCCAGCCGGTCTTGAATGGATTTCGCTTTGGTGGCGTCACGGTGAAACACATCATAAAGTGACTGGCTTACACTGGGCGCAATATTGGCTGAAACGCTGATCACACCATTACCACCAAGGGCTAGCGTGTCATAGTAAAGATCGTCATTGCCTGAATACAGTTTAAAATTTTCGGGTGTGTTTTCAATCATTGCCCGCACCTGCTCAAGATCGCCGGCTGCTTCTTTGATGCCTGCAATGTTAGAAATTTCACTGAGTGCTTTCACTGTCATGACGTCAATATTAACCACTGTCCTACCCGGAACATTATATAAGATAACCGGTAAATCGGTCGCACTGGCAATGGCTTTAAAATGTGCATAAAGTCCGCGTTGATTGGGTTTATTGTAATAGGGAGTCACTGCAAGCAACGCATCCACACCAGCCTTTTGCGCCAGGGCAGCAAGACTCACACTTTCTGCTGTGTTGTTGGTGCCGATGTTGGCAATCACCTGAACTTTCCCTTGACTGCGCTTAACCGCAATTTCAAAGAGCATGCGCTTTTCATCACTGGTCAGTGTCGCACTCTCACCGGTCGTGCCTGCCACAATCAATGCTTTCGTCCCATTTGAAACGTGATCGTCAATCAACATTTCAAATGCCGGTTTATCAATGCCTGAATCATTGAACGGTGTGACAATCGCCACGCCTGAGCCTTGAAATAATTCCATTATAATGCCTCCATTAATTGCATGATTTGCACTGCATTGAGTGCAGCGCCTTTTCGAATATTGTCCGCCAGTACAAAACAATGGATGATGGTGTCATCAAACTGATCTTTGCGCAAACGACTAATGTGAATTGAATCGGACCCTGAAATATCACGTGGTGTTACAATCTCATGGTAGTCGTGATACGTGAGTGACGCGTGGGATTCAAACGCTTTTATAAGCGCATCTAAATCAACCGATGCTTGAGTACGCACACTCAGTGACACCCCATGGCCATTATAGACAGGAACCCTTGCGCACGTTGCACTGACTGCCACATCTTTATCCATAATTTTGCGGGTTTCTTCTATCATTTTTTGTTCTTCTTTAGTGTAGCCGTTTTCCACCCACTTATCAATGCCCGCAATGACATTATGGGCAATGGGGTGTGTATAATTTTTGGCTGCTTCACCGTTTAGTGTCCGACTGAGTTCGTCTTCCCCCGCTTGACCTGAACCACTGACGGCCTGGTAGGTCACATACTCAACCCGAGTGACATCAAAAAGCGAATCAATCACTTGAAGCGGCACGACAGACTGAATGGTTGAGCAATTGGGGTTGGCGTTGATATGGCCAAGTTTAAACGTATGTGGGTTGATTTCCGGAACAATGAGGGGCACATCTTTGTCCATGCGCCATTGACTGGAATTGTCAATGACACTCACCCCTGCATCCCTCGCTATGGGTGCATAAATTTTAGATACCTCTGAGCCTGCAGAGAAAAGCGCAACATCAACGTTTTCAAAACTTGAGGCAGTGAGTGCATCCACTGTGATTGTTTGTTCGCCATAAGCAATGGGGCGGCCTTGACTGCGTTTCGATGCGAAAAGATGAATATTTTGTGAAGGAAATCCTGCATCATGGAGTATGGATAACATTTCACGGCCAACTTTACCGGTAGCACCAACGATGGCGATATTCATGAATTTTCCTCCTCTATTACTGTGGCAATATAACGCGCGGGCCCACGCAGCGATACATAGTGATTGTTATCAATGGTGACATGCAATGTACCCCCTGGAACGCTTGCTTCAACAAAATGGACACCTTCACTGATGGCGTGCACGTACGCGGCCGCCGCGGTGCCGGTTCCACACGACAACGTTGGGCCAACGCCGCGTTCATAGGTCTTTAATCGAATTTTACCCGGCTTTAGCGTTTGTGAAATATTTACGTTGATCCCAGAAGGAAACATGGTATGGCGCACGAACGCTTCACCGTATTCATTGATATCTATGGCATCTAAATCATTAACTTGATGCACAACGTGAATGGTTCCTAAATTGAGCACGTGCATTTTGATGGTTTCATCACCAAACGGGAGCTTTATAGGTGACATGTTTTCTTGCCCACCTTTGATTAACGTATCACTGAGCACAGTTTGAGGAATCCCGAGCCCAATCTCAATGGAAAAGTCTTCATGCATGCGAACGTCAATCATTCCCCCAAGCGTATCAACGCTGAACGCTTTCGCTGTAACAATGCGTTGGTCATATAAGAAGCGTACAAAGGCACGCATGCCATTGCCGCACATCGGTGCCACACTTCCATCCGCATTATAATAACGCATGGCCACCGGCGCAACACTGCTTTTTACCGGAAAAATCAATCCATCCGCACCAATCCCATAGTGGCGGTCACACCAATACGCTGCAAAGTTTGAGGGATCATCGGGTGGGGTGGTCACAAACAAAAAGTCATTGCCGGTTGCTTCGTATTTATATATTCGCATAAAGGCCTCCTATAACTCGAATGCACGAGCAATGGTGTTGACGGCATCCTTGGTTTTTTCTTTGGGAATTGCATATGAAATGGATATGTCAGAGGTGGTTACAAGCTTGAAAGGCACATTCGCCTTAGCAAGTAAATCAAACAGTGTTGCCGCAACCCCAGCCTGCGTACGCATGCCGAGCCCGACCGCTGATAATTTTGATAAGCTTTCATCAAACCGTATGGTCGCCGATGGGACATCTTGATTAAATACTTCAAGTGCTTTTTGCACATCCTTTAGATCGTCCGCATTACAGCTAAATGAAACGCTCAGTGTGGAAGGATTAACATAGGTTTGCGAAATCATGTCCACATTAATTTCACGCGCTGAAAGGGCGCGAAAAAGACGGGCAACATCTTGGGTAGGATTGTTAAGATTGTCAAGTGAGACCATGATAATGTCATCAATGACACTCACACCGGTAATGGTACGTTTTTCTAACATGGGGGATTGCTCCTTAATGACTGTGCCGGTTTCCCAAGCATGGGCTTTGGCAACCGTGAGCGGCACATTATATTTTTGGGCAAGTTCAACAGCCCGTGCTTCCATAACGTTCGCACCGAGTGCTGCAAGTTCACTCATTTCTTCGTAAGTAATGGCCGTGAGTTTCTGAGCCGATGCATAACGCCTTGGGTCAACACTGTAAATGCCGTTGACATCGGTATAAATCTCACACGGAACATTGAGACTGGCCGCAAGCGCAACCGCACTTGTATCAGACCCACCGCGACCAAGGGTTGTAACGTCACCTTGCTCGTTCACGCCCTGAAAACCAGTCACGACAACGGTGCGGTTTTGATTCAAATGATTTTGAAGGCCATCGATATCGATGGTTTTGATTTTGTTTTTCGAATAAATGCCCATGGTCTGAATGCCTGCTTGCGAGCCATTGAGTGCGATGGCATCATACCCATGGTCTTTAATCATCATCGTTAACAGGCTGCTTGAAACTTGTTCGCCTGTAGCCAACAGCATATCGAGCTCACGCGCGGATGGATTGCTTGCGGCATGGTGTGCCAAGGAAAGTAAATCGTTGGTTGTGGTCCCCATTGCTGAGACAACCACAACTAGGGGGCCATCAGTTTGGATACGTGAAACCACGCGCTTGGCCACTGTTTTCATGTGATCAATGGTCGCAACGGAGGAACCGCCATATTTTTGAACAATCATGGCATCACTCCATATCTAAACGGATTAAGTCTTCATAGGTTTCACGGCGAACAACGGGATAATGGTCCCCTTGCTTAGTAAAAACAACACCCGGTCTAGGCAAGCGGTTATAATTGGAGGCCATGGAATAATGGTAAGCACCCGTTGAAAGCACCGCCATTAAATCACCGGGTTCACTCTTCGCAAGCATGGCGTTATGAATGATGACATCCCCAGATTCACAGGCCTTGCCCGCTACTGTGAAGGAATTCGTGTGCGGGTGATTTAACTTATTGGCAATCACCGCTTCATACGCTGCACCATATAGGGCCGTCCGTAAATGGTCCGCCATGGAGCCATCCACAAATACGTAAGATTTGGTGCTGTGGGTGGTTTTCTGAGTGCCGACGCGGTAAAGGGTCACACCACTGCCAGCCACAATCGCGCGGCCCGGTTCTATCATCACACGCGGAAAAGTGAGTGCTTTTTTTTCAATGCCTTTAGCGATTGCATCAAGCATGTCAGGTAAAAATGATGCTGATACTGGGTCATCATTTCTTGTATAACGCACACCAAACCCACCCCCAAGGTTAATGGCAGGGACGTTCACACCATAGGAATGGGTGAGTGTGGCAATGACATCGACGATGGCGTTGGCGTGTTCAATAAATGACGATGATTCAAAAATTTGTGAGCCGATATGGGAATGAAGCCCATAAAAGGTGAGGTTGTCACTCTCATCAATGGTCTTAATTAATTGGTACGTTTCGTCGTTGAAAATTGAAAGCCCGAACTTCGAATCGTTTTTTGTTGTCTGAATATATTCATGGGTATGCGCTTCAATGCCCGGATTGATTCTAAGCATAACCTTGACAGGGCTTTTTGCGAGGGCGCGCAGACGCTCAATTTCAAGCGCATTATCCGCAATGATCGTCCCTACACCATATTCAAGCGCCATCGCAAGCTCTTCAGGGGATTTATTATTACCGTGTAGATAAGTGTTTTGCATGGGAAAGCCCGCTTTATAGGCTGTGTAGAGTTCACCCCCACTTGCCACATCCAAATGTAAGTTTTCCTCATGAACAAGTTTGCACATACGGACACTTAAAAATGCCTTGGATGCATAAAGGACATCGGTCGCAAGCTTTGGATGCGTAAAATGACGCTTAAAAGCTTGCATATTTTCGCGCATGGATGTTTCATCCATCACATAAAGCGGTGTTCCATATGTGTTTGCGAGCGTTTCAGCAGAAACACCGCCGATATGTAGCATGCCGTTTTTGTTGGTTTGGTTCGGATATAGATACATAGTCATCATCTGCTTTCACTTTGTAATGCATTGCTTGATTTAAAAAGATCGATTATACCGTGGTGCGCCAAAATGT
>Ga0207421_10000935_pt1 | contig 37911 bp, 40 predicted proteins | sample SodLakKL_010_SED_4_FD_187542 | JGI IMG/M metagenome (GOLD analysis project Ga0207421, IMG submission 187542) | Alkaline sediment microbial communities from Lake Tanatar, Kulunda Steppe, Russia - 8KL_010_SED (SPAdes) (version 2) | ecosystem: Environmental > Aquatic > Non-marine Saline and...
GAGGAGGCGATGCCCATGGCTTCGCGGCCGGCTATCGAGAGCGCCACGGTGCGCCTGGGCTACCTCAGCCGCTTGCGCTCGCTTGAGGAGGCGATGCCCATGGCTTCGCGGTACTTCGCCACGGTGCGTCTGGCCACCTGTATGCCGGCCTCATCGAGCAGGCTCACCAGCTTGCTGTCGGAGAGCGGCTTGCGAGGCGGCTCCTCCTGGATCAGCTTGCGGATCCGGGCGCGGATGGCGGTGCTGGAGTGGGCGTCGCCCTCCCCGTTGCCGCCGACGTGGCTGGAAAAGAAGTACTTGAGCTCGAACACGCCCCGCGGGGTGTGGATATATTTCTGGGTGGTGACCCGGGAGATCGTCGATTCGTGCATCTCCACGACCTGGGCGATGTCGGCGAGAATCAACGGCTTCATCGACTCCTCGCCGCGCTCGAGAAAATCGAGCTGGCGAGTCATGATTTCGCGTCCCACCCGCAGCAGGGTGTCGTTGCGACTCGAGAGACTCTTCATCAGCCAGCGAGCCTCCTGCAGGTGGTCCTTGAGGAACTGGTTATCCTGGCTCTTGTCGGCGCGGCGGATCAGCGCGGCGTAGTCGGGCTGGATGCGGAGCCGAGGCAGCGCCTCGGGATTGAGCTCCACGTGCCAGCCGCGGCTGTCATGGCGCGCCACCAGGTCGGGAATCACGTAGTCGTTCTCGACGTTGGAATAGGCGCTTCCGGGCCGTGGGTCCAGGGAGCGCACCACGGCGATGGCGGTGTCGAGAGCGTCGTCATCCAGACCAAGGCGGCGCTTGAGCAGGCGGCGATCGTCGCCGGCCAGTGCCTCGAGAAACTGGCGGACCAGGCGCCGCGACTGGGGCAGCATGGGCGTGTCGTCGGGCAGGGCGGCGAGCTGCAGCATCAGACACTCGCGCAGGTCCCGGGCGAAAACGCCGGTGGGCTCGAACTGCTGCAATCGCAGCAGCACCTGCTCGACCTCTGCGCTGCGCAGGCCCCCGAGCCCCTGAGTTCTGAGTCCGTCGCGGATCTCGTCCAGGGGGTGGGCCAGATAGCCGGCGGGGTTGACGGCATCGATCAGACTCTCGGCGACCTGGCGCTCGCGCGGGTCCAGATCGGTCATCGCCAATTGCCAGGTCAGGTGCCCCTGAAGGCTCTGCCCCGACGCCTCGCGCTCGAAGTCCGGGCCCTCACCGCCGCCGGCGGGAGCGCCGAGATCCTGGTAGGTATCCGACCAGTCACTGTCGGTGACGAGTTCGTCGGGGATCTCGCTGGCCCAGTCGTCCTCCGGTGCCTCGCTCACCGCCTGCTCGCCGAAACCCTCTTCGAGCTCCAGCATGGGGTTGGACTCCAGCGCCTGCTGGATCTCCTGGCGCAGATCGAGGGTGGAGAGCTGCAGCAGGGCGATGGCCTGCTGGAGCTGGGGAGTCATGGTCAGCTGGGTGCCGACGCGGAGCTGCAGGGAGGCTTTCATGGCCATCGTGACGGTCTGCCCTCATGTGCCGGGAAGTGGCCGGGAGGCTTCACCCTAGCCCGGTCGCTGCGGGCTTGCAAGCGTTGGTTGTGCAACTTCTGTGCCAGGCGCAAACACCATGCCGTCCTGGAATAACGACATGGTTATCATTGAATTGCGGCCGAGATAGTGGGCAGTGAGAAGGCCCTGGGTCCGAAGGGGCGCGGTCAGAGACGGAAGTCATGGCCCAGATAGACGTCTCGCACTCGCTGGTTGGCGAGGATCGCCTCGGCGTTGCCCTCGGCAATGATCTGGCCGTCGCCGACGATGTAGGCGGTGTCGCAGATATCCAGGGTCTCGCGGACGTTGTGATCGGTGATCAGCACGCCGATGCCGCGGGCCTTGAGCTGGCGGATGACACCCTTGATCTCGCCCACCGAGATGGGATCGACCCCGGCGAAGGGCTCGTCAAGCAGGATGAAGGCCGGTTCCGTTGCCAGGGCTCTGGCAATTTCCACCCGTCTTCGCTCACCGCCGGAGAGGCTCATGCCGAGGTTGTCGCGAATATGGGTCACATGGAACTCTTCGAGCAGCTGCTCGAGCCGTGCCCGACGCCCCTCCCGATCGAGATCCTTGCGAGTCTCGAGGATCGCCATGATGTTGTCGGCCACGGAAAGCTTGCGAAAGATCGACGCTTCCTGTGGCAGGTAGCCGATGCCGGCGCGGGCGCGTTCGTGCATGGCGGCCCGCGTCAGGTCCAGGTCGTCGATGGCGACCTCACCGGCATCGGCGCGCACCAGCCCCACGATCATGTAAAAGGAGGTGGTCTTGCCGGCGCCGTTGGGGCCGAGCAGGCCGACGATACTGCCCTGGCGGATGGCCAGGTTGATGTCCTTGACCACGCGGCGGCGCTTGTAGCTCTTGGCCAGGTGGCGGGCGTGAAGGGTCTTCATGGGCCGCCTTACTGCTCGGGCTGGAGGGTCATGCGAATGCGCTGGCGTCCTTCGACGCCCTCGCCTTCGCTGCGGGCGTGCACCACGCGGCGATCGAGAAAGTATTCCAGGTACCCGCCGTCGAAGGTATCGCCGCCCTGGTGCAACTCGGCGCGGTCGATCAGCTCCATGCGCCGTTCGGCCACGTGGTAGATGATGGTGCGGCCCCAGCCGCGTACCAGGGGTTCGTTGGGGTCGGGCTGCTGCTCCAGGTAGGCACGATCGCCGGTGGCAATGGCTCGGGAGAGCTGGCCCTGGGGGTTGCGCTGAATCTCCACCCGGTCGCCGGTCAGGCGCATGCTGCCCTGGCGGATCTCCACGTCGCCGGTGTAGACGGCGGTACCAGCGCGATCGTCCAGGTCGAGCCGGTTGGCTTCCACCTCGATGGGCGCCTCGGCGTCGCGTCCCTGGGCCTGGATCGGCGCGGCGACCAGCGGCAGCAGCAGGCAGAACAGCAGGGCAGAGAGTCGCTTCATGGCTGGGGGTCCTCTTGGGTCTCGGGCGGATGGTGGCCGCGCACATTGTCGGTCAGCCGGGCGCGGTTGTCATGGAGCCAGGCGTCGAAGCGCTCGCCGCTCATTCGCTGGGGGGGCTGGCGCAGCAGAGCCGGGGTGTCGCTCCAGGCGTGGCCGATGTCGGCGTCATAGTGAAGCACCTCGGTGTCTAGCTGCCAGCGCTCCTCGGGGGCGTGGAGCCGGGCACTGCCGGAGAGCGTCAGCGGATTGCCGCCGGCGCCCAGCACGCCGCTGTCGGCCGTTGCCAGCCATGTGCGGCCGGCGCGGTCGAGGAGCCGGGCGTCGGGGGTCTCGAGGCGCGTGACATCGTCATGGGGCGTATGCACTAGCCGCGGGGTATCGACGCGCTGATGAGCACGCCCCTCGGCGTCGAAGCGGGTCAGTCGCGCGCCCTCAAGATAGAAGTCGGGTTCTCCGGCGGCGTCCCGTGGGACCGCGCCGGGCTCGCGGACGCTGCGCGTATCGAGCAGCGCCATGACGCCGCCCAGCGCCAGCAATACCAGGAACAGCCAGACCCGAAATGAGGGCTTTGGCAATGTCATGGCCTCAGCCGGCCCCATGGAGATAGGTGTCGAGCACCGCGTCCCAGTGGCCCTGAGCCTTGAGCAGGGTATCGCAGATCTCGCGCGCCGCCCCCTCGCCGCCACCCCGCACCGTCACCCAGTCGGCATGCTTGCGGATGTACTCGGGTGCATTGGGCACGCTGATGCCCACGCCCGCGCGGCGGATAGCGCCGACATCCGGCATGTCGTCGCCGCAGTAGGCCACCTGGTCGAACTCCAGGTCGAGACGGGTGCAGAGATCGCGGAGCACCGGCAGCTTCTTCTCCACGCCCTGGAAGACATGCTGGATCCCCAGCGCCGCGGCGCGGTGACTCACCATGGGTGAGTCGCGGCCGGTGATGAGGGCCACCACGATGCCGGCACGCTTGAGCAACTTGAGGCCATGGCCGTCCTGGACGTTGAATGCCTTGATCTCGACGCCGTCGGCCTGGAAGTAGAGTTGGCCGTTGGTAAGCACCCCGTCGACGTCCAGTGCCAGCAGGCGGATGCGGCGCAGGCGATCCACCAGACGGGGATCCTGCAGCGGAAGGTTGTGGGGCATAAAAGCTCCGGTTCGGTAAATGGGAATTAGATCACGCCGCTGGCCAGCAGGTCATGCATGTGCAGGGCGCCCACGGGGCGACCGTCGTCGTCGACCACCGCCAGGGCGGAAATACGGTGATCCTCCATCAGCTTGACGGCCTCGGCGGCCAGCATCTCCGGAGCTGCCCGCTTGCCGGGGCGGGTCATCACCGCATCGACGACCAGGCCGGCAAGGTCGCTGTGCTGATCCAGGGTGCGCCGCAGGTCGCCGTCGGTGTAGACCCCCGCCAGCCGGCCCTGATCGTCCACCACGCAGGTGAAGCCGAGTCCCTGGCGGGTGATCTCCAGCAGGGCATCGCGCAGGGGGCTGCCCAGCGGCACGCGGGGCAGCCGTGTCCCTCCGTGCATCAGGTCGCCGACCCGCAGCAGGAGCCGCTTGCCGAGGCTGCCGCCGGGGTGGGAGAGGGCGAACTCCTCGGCGGTGAAGCCCCGAGACTCCAGCAGCGCCACCGCGAGAGCATCGCCCAGCGCCAGGGCGGCGGTGGTGGAGGCGGTGGGCGCCAGGTCGAGCGGGCACGCCTCGCGCTCCACGCCGGCGTCGAGGTGCGCCTCGGCATGGCGCCCTAGCGTCGAGGCGGGGCGTCCGGTCATGCTGATCAGCGGCACGCCCATGCGCTTGAGCAGCGGCAGCAGGGCGGTCACCTCGGCGGTCTCGCCGGAGTTGGAGAGCGCCAGCACCACGTCCCCGGGGGTGATCATGCCGAGGTCGCCATGGCTGGCCTCGCCCGGGTGCACGAAGAAGGCCGGTGTTCCGGTGCTGGCCAGGGTGGCGGCGATCTTGCCGGCGATGTGACCAGACTTGCCCATTCCGGTGACGATCACGCGGCCGCGGCAGGCGAGGATAAGCTCGCAGGCGCGATCGAAGTCGGCGTCCAGACGCTCGATCAGGGCACCGATGGCCTGCTGTTCGAGCCGCAGAGTGTGCCGGGCGCTGTCGCGCAGCGGAGAGGGATCTATGGGCTGGGGAGTTTGTTGAGTCATGGCGATGATTGTTGCCTGTTGCGCGGGTTCACTCAAGTGGCGGCGCCGAGGCTGACCAGGCCGACCCAGGCCAGATAGCCCAGATAGCTGGCTGCCAGCAGGGCGCCGGGGAGTCTCCCGATCCGCCCGCGTCGCTGCCACAGCAGCAGCATGCCGAGTGCCAGCGTCAGCGCCAGCATGACCGGGTAGTCGCGCCCCGCGGCTGCGGGGTCGCTGGGGCCGGGGGCCAGCAGGCCGGGAATGGGCAGCACGACGAGCAGGTTGAAGAGGTTGGAGCCGATCACGTTGCCGATGGCGATGTCGTGGTGGCGCTTGAGCGCGCTGGCCACACAGGCGGCCAGCTCCGGGAGGCTGGTGCCGATGGCAACCACGGTCAGCCCGATGGCCAGCTCACTGACCCCCAGGTCACGGGCCATCTCGCTGGCGCCCCAGACCACCGCTCGGGAGCCGATGGCGAGTAATACCAGTGTCCCCGCCAGCCAGGCAAGCGCCCGAGCGAGCGACAGGTCCGGGATCTCTCCGGCGGTGATATCGGGGGCGTCAGGGGTGTCGGCACGAAACATCCACCACAGGCTGAAGACCAGGAGCAAAAGCAGGAAGAGGGCGTCGAGGCGGCCCAGGTTGTCATTGGCCAGGGCATAGCCTGCCAGGCCCGTGGCGCCCAGCAGCAGCGGCAGCTCGCGGCGCACGATGGAGAAGCGCACCGGTATCGGCACGATCAGGGCGGTGATGCCCAGCACCAGGCCGATATTGGCGATATTGGAGCCCAGGGCGTTGCCGGTGGCCAGGTCGGGGATGCCATCCAGGGACGCCATCGTCGAAACCACAATCTCCGGTGCCGAGGTGCCCAGGGCCACCACCGTCATCCCGACCAGCAAGCGACTCATGCCGGCCCTGCTTGCCGTGGCCGCCGCCGCGCCCACGAAGCGATCCGCGCTCCAGACCAGGACCGCCAGGCCCAGCAGCAAGACGATCAGCGGTACCGGCATGGGGTGTCCTTGGCCTTGAATCCAGAAGGGCGCATTAGACGCCCTGGCCCCGGAGAGTGCAAGGCGAGAGGGTGTGTCGCTGGCGCGGTCCGGGGTAGTTAGGATACGATGTTCGATAATTATCCCCGGAGCTGAAGAGCCGATGAGTGACACTCCCTTCGTGGTGGTGGAGAACCTGTATTTTTCGAGAGGCGACACGGAAATCTTCCGCGGCGTTGATCTCTCCATCCCGCGGGGCAAGATCACCGCCATCATGGGCCCCAGCGGCACCGGCAAGACAACGCTGCTGAAGCTGATCGGCGGTCAGCTCACCCCCGACTCGGGTCGCGTGCTGATCGGCGGAGAGGATGTGCACTCCCAGTCGCGGCGGGCGCTGTTCGCCATGCGGCGGCGCATGGGTATGCTGTTCCAGAGCGGTGCGCTGTTCTCTGATCTCAGCGTGTTCGAGAACGTGGCCTTTCCGCTGAGAGTGCACACCGACCTGCCCGAGGCGATGATTCGCGATCTGGTGCTGATGAAGCTCGAGGCGGTGGGACTGCGTGGCGCCCGCGAGCTGATGCCCGCTGAACTCTCCGGCGGCATGGCGCGCCGGGTGGCATTGGCTCGAGCGATGGCCCTGGATCCGGAGCTGATCCTCTATGACGAACCCTTCGTGGGTCAGGACCCGATCTCCATGGGCGTGCTGGTACAGCTGATCAAGCGGCTCAACGAGGCGCTGGGACTCACCTCCATCGTGGTCTCCCACGATATCAAGGAGACCCTGACCATCGCCGACTATGTCTATGTGATCGCCGACGGCAAGGTAATGGCCCATGGCACCCCCCGGAGCCTCGATGTGGACCAGGACCCCCGGGTCAGCCAGTTCGTCCACGGCGAGCCCGATGGCCCCGTGCCGTTCCACTACCCGGCGGCCGATTTTCATACCGATATCCTTGATGCAGGGGGGCGGCGATGATCACGCGCATCATGAGCCTGGGGCGTCGTGGCTGCGACCTGCTCGAGGCGCTGGGCAGGGCCGGCATCTTCGTCGCCCAGTCGGCGGTTGGGGTGCCATCCCGGGAGGGCTGGCATCTCTGGGTGCGTCAGATGCATTTCGTGGGCGTATTGTCGCTGGCCATCGTGCTGGTCTCTGGTCTGTTCATCGGCATGGTGCTGGCGCTGCAGGGCTACACCCTGCTGGTTGATTTCGGTGCCGAGCAGGCGCTGGGTCAGATGGTGGCGCTGTCGCTGCTTCGCGAGCTGGCACCGGTGGTGGCGGCACTGCTGTTTGCCGGTCGTGCCGGCTCGGCGCTGACCGCCGAGATTGGCCTGATGAAGGCCACCGAGCAGCTCTCCAGCATGGAGATGATCGGGGTGGATCCCCTGCGTCGGGTGGTGGCGCCGCGTCTGTGGGCGGGCTTCGTGACCCTGCCACTGCTGACCATCGGCTTCAGCGTGGTGGGTATCTACGGTGGCTACCTGGTGGGTGTGGAGTGGCTCGGCGTATTCGAGGGCTCCTACTGGGGCAACATGCAGTCCAGCGTCGAGTTCGTCGGCGACGTTGGCAATGGCTTGATCAAGAGCCTGGTCTTCGCGGTGGTGGTGACCTGGATTGCGGTGTTCCAGGGCTATGACCTGGTGCCTACCTCGGAGGGGATCTCCCGGGCCACCACCCGCACGGTGGTATATTCCTCACTGGCCGTGCTCGGCCTCGACTTTGTGCTGACTGCAGTGATGTTCGGCGGCCTCTCCTGATTCAGGGAGAGGGGCGGCGGCAAGCCTTGATGTTCGGAGAGAGATGATGAAGCGCAGCAAGATGATGGAGCTGGGAGTGGGGCTGTTCATGCTCGCCGGCATCCTCGGCCTGGTATTCCTCGGCCTGCGGGTCAGCGGGATGACCCTTCAGGCCCCGGGGGACACCTTTCGGCTGGAGGCCAATTTCGCCAACATCGGCGGCCTCAAGCCGCGGGCACGGGTGACCATGGCCGGCGTCACCGTGGGGCGTGTGTCATCCATCGAGCTGGATGCCGACTGGTACGACGCCCGGGTGATCATGGAGCTGCAGGGTGACCTGGAGGGCCGGCTCTCGCGGGATACCACCGCGGCAATTCTCACCGCCGGTCTGCTGGGCGAACAGTATATCGGGCTCTCGGTGGGTGGAGATCCCGAGACATTGGCCAACGGTGACACCGTGCGTGATACCCAGTCGGCCATCGTGCTGGAAGAACTCATCCAGCAGTTTGTGTCCAATATTGTCAGCGATTGACGCTCAAGGCGTCGGTCTGGTTCGCTTCAAGGAGAGTGCCTGCATGAACCATGTTTCCCTAACCTTTCGTTCACTGCTGGCCGGCCTGGTGCTGGCCCTGCTTGCTCTGCCGGCCGCGGCGGCCCCCGAACGCACCCCTGAGGAGGTGATCCGCCTGAGCGTCGAGACGCTCACCGCCGAGATCGAGGGGCGTCGCGACTACTTCGCCGACAACATCGACGAGCTCAAGGGGCTGGTCGACGACAGCCTCGATGACATCGCCGACTTCCGCTATATCGGCGCCAGCGTGATGGGGCGTTACTTCCAGAATGCCACGCCCCAGCAGCGCTCGCGCTTCGCCGACACCTTTCGCAAGACCCTGATCGATACCTACACCAAGGGCCTGGTCACCTTCGATTACCGAGAGCTGCGGGTGCTGGACAACCAGCGGCCTCAGCGTCACGAGGATCAGGCCAGCGTCGACATGGAGGTGGTGGCCACCAGCGGTCAGGTCTATCCGGTCAGCTATTCGCTGCGTCTCAATGGCAATGAGTGGCGAGTGGTCAACGTGATCGTCAATGGCATCAATCTGGGCCTGACCTTCCGCAACCAGTTCGATCAGGCGATGCGCGACAAGGGTCGCGACTACGACGCGGTCATCGACGGCTGGGCGCCGGAGCTCGCCGTCGAGGAGCTGGAGGAGGGCGGTAGCGAATGACCCGGCTGCTGGAAAACGGCAGCGTGCGCCTGGAGGCCGATGGCAATGCCCTGATGGTCCAGGGGCAGGTAGGCTTCGAGGCGGCCTCGGCGCTGGCCGAGGCGGGCCAGGACTGGCTCGCCAGCCAGCCCGCCGGCGCCGCGGTGACCTTCGACCTTTCCGGTGTGGCCGACGTCAGCAGCGCGGCCCTCAGCGTGATGCTGGAGTGGGCTCGCGCCGCCCGCGTCGCCGGCCTGGAATTGCAGGTGGTGCGTCTCTCCCCGGCCCTGCGCCGGCTTGCCGATCTCGCCGGTCTGGAGCGCCTGCTCCCCGTGGAAAGCGAAGCCGCCTGACCATCAGCGAGCCGCCGCTGCGTCGAGATCGCCAAACGACGCGCTTTTCATTACCATGGGCCATCCCCGTTCCGTGCCATCGGCCGCGTCGCGCCCGATGGCCTTCCCGTTTCAGACAGAGGAGTGCCGAATCATGCACCCCAGCGACGTCAAGGCGCTGCTCGATGCACGCATCGATGGCTGCGAGTTTCATATCCAGGGCGAAGGCTGCAACTTTCAGGTGGTGGCCGTGGGCGAGGTCTTCTCGGGCCTCTCACCGGTCAAACGCCAGCAGCTCATCTATGGCGCACTCGCCGAGGAGATCGCTTCCGGTGCCCTGCATGCGGTGAGCATCAAGACCTATACCCCGGCGCAGTGGAACAGCGCGCCGGAAAATGCCGGCGCCTGAGATCGAGCTCCCATGGACAAGTTGATCATCACCGGCAATGGGCCGGTCGACGGTGAGGTGTGGGCCAGCGGCGCCAAGAATGCTGCCCTGCCGATCCTCTGCGCCACCCTGCTCTCCGAGGAGCCGGTGACCATCGGCAACCTGCCTCACCTGCAGGACATCACCACGACCCTCGAGCTGCTCGGCCATCTGGGCCTCGAGCCGGTGATGGGCGAGAAGATGACCATCCAGCTCGACGGCGCCCAGGTGAAGCACTGCGATGCTCCCTATGACCTGGTCAAGAAGATGCGCGCCTCCATCCTGGTGCTGGGGCCGTTGATCGCCCACTTCGGCCATGCCGACGTCTCCCTGCCGGGTGGCTGCGCCATCGGTTCGCGGCCGGTGGACCTTCACCTTCGCGGGCTGGAGGCCATGGGCGCCGAGATCCGCGTCGAGGGCGGCTACATTCGCGCCAGGGTCGACGGCCGCCTCAAGGGTGCCACCATCTTCTTCGATACCGTGACGGTCACCGGCACCGAGAACCTGCTGATGGCGGCGACCCTGGCCGATGGCACCACGGTACTCGAGAACGCCGCCAGGGAGCCCGAGGTGGTCGACCTGGCCGAGTGCCTGATCAAGATGGGGGCGAAAATCCGCGGCCACGGCAGCGATACCATCGTCATCGAGGGCGTCGAGCGCCTGCACGGGGCCTATCACGAGGTAATGCCGGATCGCATCGAGACCGGCACCTTCCTGGTGGCTGCTGCGCTCTCCCGGGGGCGAGTCAAGGTGCGCCGCACCCGCGCCGATATCCTCGAGGCGGTGCTCGCCAAGCTCGAGGAGGCAGGCGCCGAGATTACCAGCGGCGACGACTGGATCGCGCTGGACATGCACGGAAAGCGGCCGAGGCCGGTCAATATCCGCACCGCCCCCTATCCGGCCTTTCCCACCGACATGCAGGCGCAGTTCGTCGCCATGAATGCGGTGGCCGGGGGTACCTCGCGGGTGGTGGAGACCATCTTCGAGAACCGCTTCATGCACGTGCAGGAGCTCAATCGCATGGGGGCGAAGATCGCCCTGGAGGGCAACACCGCGGTGATCGAGGGGGTCGAGCGGCTCTCCGGCGCCCCGGTGATGGCCACCGACCTGCGCGCCTCGGCGTCGCTGGTGATCGCGGCGATGATGGCCGATGGCGAAACCCTGGTGGATCGTATCTACCATATCGACCGCGGCTACGAGTGCATCGAGGAGAAGCTTCAGCTTCTGGGCGCCCAGATCCGCCGCGTGCCGGGCTAGCCCCTATCTTGACCAATGCGAGACGACCAAGGCGAGAGCATGAGCAAACAATTGATCCTGGCCCTCTCCAAGGGCCGCATCCTGGACGAGACCCTGCCGCTGCTGGCCGACGCCGGCATCGAGCCCCTGGAGGATCTGGGCAGGAGCCGCAAGCTGCTGTTCGATACCAATCTGCCCGACGTCAAGCTGGTGGTGATCCGCGCCACCGACGTGCCCACCTACGTGCAGCTGGGCGCTGCCGATCTGGGCGTGGCCGGCAAGGATGTGCTGCTCGAGCATGGTGCCGAGGGGCTCTATGAGCCACTGGACCTTGAGATCGCCCGCTGCAAGCTGATGACCGCCGGGATCACCGGCGCCGAGCCGGCCCGGGCGCGTCGACGGGTGGCCACCAAGTTCGTCAACGTGGCGCGGCGCTGGTATGCCGAGCAGGGCATCCAGGCCGAGATGATCAAGCTCTATGGGGCCATGGAGTTGGCGCCGCTGATGAACCTGGCCGACGAGATCGTCGACATCGTCGATACCGGCAACACCCTGCGTGCCAACGGCATGGAGCCCCGCGAGCTGATTGCGCCGATCTCCACTCGCCTGGTGGTCAACAAGGCTTCGATGACCATGAAGCATGCGAGTATCAAGCCCCTGCTCGAGCGCCTCGGCCAGGCCGTGGCGGCTCGCCGGCAAGTTGCTGTTTGAGAAAGTCACTGCCCGAGGTCTGCTGTTGGCCGATAGCCCCCGCGCCTCAATGTCATGCTCGAAGGGCTCTTGCCCGAAGCGGCCTGACGCCGAACAATGCCTGATTCACCCGATCCGTGACGGAAGCTGCCATGACCGAGACTACTGCCCCCTCCGGCATCGCCCGGCTCTCCACCGCCGATGCGAGCTTCGAAGACCGCCTGTCGACCCTGCTGGCCTGGGAAGGGGTCTCCGACGATGCAGTACAGCATCGCGTCGACGAGATCATCGCGGCGGTGAAGAGCCGCGGCGATGAGGCCCTGGTGGAGGCCAGCAACCGCTTCGACCGACTCTCGGTTACCAGCATGGCCGAGCTGACGCTCTCCGCCGATCGCCTGCGCCAGGCCTACGATGGCCTGCCCGCCGAGCAGCGCGACGCGCTGGCCCAGGCGGCCGAACGCATTCGGCTTTACCACGAGCGTCAGAAGCCGGAGTCCTGGCACTACACCGAGGCCGACGGCACCGTGCTGGGTCAGCAGGTGATGCCGCTGGACCGAGCCGGTATCTATGTGCCCGGTGGCAAGGCTGCCTACCCCTCCTCGGTGCTGATGAACGCTATCCCCGCCCACGTGGCCGGGGTGCGCGAGATCATCATGGTAGTGCCGACGCCGGATGGCGTGCTCAACGAGCTGGTGCTGGCCGCGGCGCATCTGGCCGGCGTCGACCGTGTGTTCACCCTGGGTGGTGCCCAGGCGGTAGCGGCGCTGGCCTACGGCACCGAGACGGTGCCTCGGGTGGACAAGGTCGTCGGCCCCGGCAACATCTACGTGGCCACCGCCAAGCGCGCGGTCTTCGGCCAGGTGGGTATCGACATGATTGCGGGTCCCTCGGAGATCCTGGTGGTCTCGGACGGTGGCACCGACCCCGACTGGCTGGCGATGGATCTCTTCTCCCAGGCCGAGCATGACGAAGACGCCCAGGCCATCCTGGTGAGTTGGGACGCCGAGCATCTGGCGGCCGTCGAAGCCGCCATCGATCGTCTGCTGCCGACGCTGTCCCGCGAGGAGATCGCCCGAGAGTCGCTGGCGCGCCGCGGCGCGCTGATTCACTGCCGCGACCGGAACGAGGCGATGACGCTGATCAACCGCATCGCTCCCGAGCACCTCGAGCTTTCGGTGGCCAACCCCGAAGGGTGGCTGCCGGAGATTCGCCACGCCGGAGCCATCTTCATGGGCCGCTACACCGCCGAGGCGCTGGGTGACTACTGTGCCGGTCCCAACCATGTGCTGCCCACCTCGGGCACGGCGCGCTTCTCCTCGCCGCTGGGCGTCTACGATTTCCAGAAGCGCTCCTCGATCATCCACTGCACCCCCGAGGGGGCCTCGACGCTTGGCAGGGTGGCGTCGGTGCTGGCCCGCGGCGAATCGCTGACCGCCCATGCGCGAAGCGCCGAGTATCGCATCAAGGAGTGAGTCCGCGCCGAGCGGATCGACCCGCAGTAACGTAAAGGGCCCCGCTTCGGCGGGGCCCTTCGGGTTGCCTACTCCGGGCTACGCAACTCGGGCGGGGGACGTTCGCCCACCTCCAGGGTGACCTGCAGCGTCTCTCCGCCGCGCACCACGGTGAGCGGCAGCGATTCGCCGGGTGCCACGGCGGCGATATCGGCCATGGTCACCCGCGCATCGAGAATCGGCCGATTGTCGATGGCCAGCAGCACATCGCCAGGCTGCAGACCGGCCTGGTCGGCAGGGCCGCCCGGTACCACCCCGGCGATCACCACGCCGCGTGGTGCCTGTAGTCCGAAGGAGGCGGCCAGCTCCGGGTTGAGCTCCTGGGCCTCGACGCCCAGCCAGCCACGGATTACCCGGCCCTGGGTGACCAGTTCCTCGAGGATATTGGCGGCCAGATTGGCGGGAATGGCGAAGCCGATGCCCTGGGAGCCACCGGAGCGCGAGAAGATGGCGGTGTTGATGCCCACCAGTGCCCCCTCGGCGTTGACCAGTGCGCCACCGGAGTTGCCCGGATTGATGGCGGCATCGGTCTGGATGAAGTCCTCGTAGGCATTGAGTCCCAGATGGCTGCGCCCAGTGGCGCTGATGATCCCCATGGTCACGGTCTGACCCACGCCGAAGGGGTTGCCGATGGCCAGTGAGACATCGCCGATGGCGACCTGGGTGGAGTCGGCCAGTTCGATCACCGGCAGCGACTCGAGGTCGATACGCAGCACGGCCAGATCGCTTTCCGGGTCGGTGCCGATGACCTCGGCCAGGGTCTCGCGGCCGTCGCGCAGGGCCACCTGAATCTGGTCGGCACCGCCGATGACGTGGTGGTTGGTCAGCACATAGCCGTCGCCGCTGACAATGACGCCGGAGCCCAGGCTCGAGAGCATGCGCTGGCGGGCCGGCACATCATCACCGAAGAACTGACGAAAGAAGGGGTCGGACATCAGCGGGTGCTGGTCGTGCTCCACGACCCGGGAGGAGTAGATGTTGACCACCGCGGGGGCTGCGCGCTCCACCGCTTCCGCATAGCTCACCGGACCCTGCTGGCGGGAGAGCGGGGCGGCCTGGATAAGCTCCGGAGCGGGGCGCGGCTCGGTTTCCTGCGGGGCCTCGACGCGTGGCGAGACGCTCAGCGGCGCCTGGGCGCTGGGCGCCTCCAGGGAGAGCCGAGGCGGCGGTGCGGGGTCTGCCTGGCGCCCCGTGAGTTGGGGAAAGGCGTTGAGCAGCACCACGGCCAGCAGCACGCCGATGGTGATCGGCAGCAGATAGGGCGTGAGCGTGCGCATAAGGCGTAGCATGCGGGTCGGCGTCCTTGTGGCGGGCGGTCGCGGGGGCAGGGCGGTGCATGGGAACGGCCCCATCGGTACAATGGATGAATTGTAACATTGTCAATCAATGGACGTAGGGAGCGCCCCATGGTGAATCGCGATGACCTGGTAGCCGCCTGTGGCCGCGAGCTGTCGGCGGAGCGTTTCAAGGACTACACCCTCAATGGTCTTCAGGTCGAGGGGGGCGAGGGGGTGCGACGGGTGCTGAGCGGCGTGACCGCCTGCCAGGCGCTGCTCGACGAGGCAGTGGCCTGGGAGGCGGATCTGGTGCTGGTCCACCACGGCTTCTTCTGGAAGAACGAGCCGGTAGCCATCACCGGCATGAAGCGTCGCCGCATCCTGACGCTGCTGGCTCATGATATCAGCCTGTTGGCCTACCATCTTCCGCTGGACGCTCACGCAACGCTGGGCAACAACGCCGAGCTCGGACGCCTGCTGGATTTCCGGTTTCAGGGCTGTGCCGACGGGGAGCCAGGCGAGGGGCTGCTGTGGCTGGGATCGCCCCCGGCGGGACTGGATGCCCGCGGGCTGACCGTTCACGTCGGAGAGCGGTTGGGACGCGAGCCGCTGCTGGTGGAGGCGCCGGGCAAGGGTGAGATTCGGCGCGTGGCCTGGTGTACCGGCGGGGCTCAGGACATGATCACTGCGGCACGAGAGGCCGGCGCCGACGCCTTCATCTCCGGTGAGATCTCCGAGCGCACCACTCATCTCGCCCGGGAGTTGGGCATTCATTACCTGGCGGCGGGCCATCATGCCACCGAGCGCTACGGCGTCCAGGCGCTGGGCGCATGGCTTGCCGACGAGTTCGATGTCGAGCACCGGTTCGTGGATATCGACAACCCGGCCTGAGGGCCGGTGTCACGTCAGTAGCGGGGCGGCTGCGGGGCCTTGGCGTCCTCGTCGTTCTTGAGGCCAAAGTCCTCTGACAATGTGCCACCGGAGCCCTTCGCGTAGTCGCGAGGCATGGCGGGCTCCTCGCTGTCCCCTTTCGGGGACGCCTGGCCGGTGGCGATCGCCATGCCGGTAACCGTAGCGCTCTTGCCGCCCAGGCTGCGGGCGTCCAGTGCCACGCGGTTGGCAAGGGCCTCGCTGTCCCGCTGCAGGTCGGCCACCAGGCGTGAGACTTCGTCCAGGTGGTCATCCATGCCGGTGCGCAGGGTCGCCAGTTCTCGGTCGCGCTCGGCGAGGCGCTGGCGCATCTTCTGTAGGCCGGTGGCGCTCGAGTTGAACAGGTGGTAGCCCAGCGCGCCCAGCCCGACGCCGGCGAGCAGGCAGCCGATGGCCAGAATCCAGTTGATCTTGCTTGCGTCCACGTCTATCTCCCTGTGGCGGTGGATCGTGGCGATGAGCGGGCCTGGGTCAGCGCCGGCCCTTCCCTGGCGTCATTATAGAGCCGAGCCGCAGCGGCGGGTCAACGCGCCTGCTTGCTTGCGGTCATGCCGATGCGTGCCGTGCGCGCTAGGCGTATAATGCCCAGCCATTCCAAGCCGAGACGGTCCATTATTCGCATGAGTGCCACGCCGACCCCACCCGAGTCCCGAGACGCTCGCCTGTCGCCTGCCGAGCGCTACCGCGCCGATCTGTCGCGCGACGATTTCCAGTACGACGCCGCCCAGGAGCAGGCGGTTGCTCGCCTGCAGCGCCTCCACGATGAGCTGGTCGCGGCGCCGCGGACTCGGCCGCGGGCAGTGCCGCCCAGAGGGGGGGTTGCCTCGCGGGTGGCTGGCCTGTTCGGCAAGCGTGGCCGCCAGGTATCAGCCTCGGCGCCGGTACTTCCCGAGGTCACGGGGCTCTACTTCTGGGGCGGTGTGGGGCGCGGCAAGACCTATCTGATGGATGCGTTCTATGAGTCACTCCCCTTCCCGGAAAAGATGCGCACGCACTTCCACCGTTTCATGCAGCGGGTGCATAACGAGCTGACCCACTACCGGGGCGAGAAGAACCCCCTGATGCTGATCGCCGCCAAGTTCGCCGGCGAGGCTCGGGTGATCTGCTTCGATGAGTTCTTCGTCAAAGACATCACCGATGCCATGATCCTGGCCAACCTGCTCGAGGCTCTGTTCGAGCACGGCGTGGTGCTGGTCGCTACCTCCAATATCGTTCCCGATGAGCTCTACAAGGAGGGCCTGCAGCGGGCCCGCTTCCTGCCGGCCATCGAGCTGCTCAAGCGCCATTGCGAAGTGGTCAATGTCGATTCGGGTATCGACTACCGGCTTCGTGCCCTGGAGCGCGCCGAGATCTTCCATGCACCGCTGGATGATGCCGCCGAGATCGAGCTTGCTCGCAGTTTCCGCGAGATCGCGGGTCACGAGGGCGAGGTGGACGCGCCCATCGAGATCAACCACCGTGTGCTGCATGCCCGGCGTCTGCACGACGACGTGGTATGGTTCGAGTTTCGCGAACTGTGCGACGGCCCTCGCAGCCAGAACGACTACATCGAGCTGGCCAGGGAGTTTCATACCGTACTGGTCTCCAATGTCACACGGATGGGCGGGGCGACGGATGATCAGGCGCGGCGCTTCGTCAACATGGTCGATGAATTCTATGATCGCGGCGTCAAGCTGCTGATGTCCGCGGAGGAGCCCGCCGAGCGGCTCTACGCCGATGGCCGGCTCGAATTCGAGTTCCAGCGCACCCTCTCTCGCCTGCAGGAGATGCAGTCCCACGACTATCTGGCGCTCCCCCACAAGCCGTAGAGGCATTGCGCCGGGGCTGGTATTTCATGTAGAATTCGCGCGCTCTACCTCGTTGTCACCGTCCTTCGGCGGATGGCAACCAAAAAAGAATAGGGATGGTTCCATGCCGGAGTATCGGCGGCTGAACCCAATACACTTGAACTGGTGATAGCTCCATGAAGACGTTCACTGCGAAGCCGCAGTCCGTCCAGCGCGACTGGTATGTCGTCGACGCCACGGACAAGACGCTCGGCCGCCTGGCCACCGAAATCGCTCGTCGCCTGCGCGGCAAGCACAAGCCGGAATTCACCCCGCATGTCGATACCGGCGACTATATCGTCGTGATCAATGCCGAGAAGGTGAAGGTCACCGGTAACAAGGCCAAGGCCAAGACCTACTATCGCCACACGGGCTACCCCGGTGGCCTGCGCTCGATGACCTTCGACAAGCTGATCGAGTACGCGCCCCAGCGCGTCATCGAAGGCGCCGTCAAGGGCATGCTGCCCAAGGGTCCGCTGGGTCGCGCCATGTACACCAAGCTCAAGGTCTATGCCGGTGCCGAGCATCCGCACGCCGCCCAGCAGCCGCAAGAACTGAACATCTGAGGGAGTCCTTCGCCATGACACAGCAGTATTACGGTACCGGGCGCCGCAAGACCTCTACCGCGCGCGTTTTTATGAAGCCGGGCTCCGGCAAGATCACCGTCAACAGCCTTGATCTTGACCATTACTTCGGTCGCGTTACCGGCCGCATGGTGGTTCGCCAGCCCCTCGAGCTGACGGACACCCTGGGCCAGTTCGACGTCTTCGTCACCGTCAAGGGCGGCGGTGGTTCGTCCCAGGCCGGCGCTATCCGTCACGGGATAACCCGTGCGCTGATGGTGTACAACGAGGATTTCCGTGGCCAGCTGCGTCAAGCCGGCTACGTGACCCGCGACGCTCGTCAGGTCGAGCGCAAGAAGGTCGGTCTGCGCAAGGCGCGTCGTCGTCCGCAGTTCTCCAAGCGTTAAGCGCCGAATATCGCGCTGTAGACGCTTACGCCCGGGTCCATGACTCGGGCGTTTTTGCTTCTCGGTCAACGGGTTGTTGAGCGTGTTACACCTTCGTCAAGGGTCGTTGTCCTTGTATGGTGAGGCGCATTTTCTTACTATAGATCGCATTTGGTATCCGTAGTCGCGGGATGCTAATCCGCCCGTGATGAATTGACGGGTAAGCTGATGGGAGAAATGTTGAAATGGCAGACAACGGCGTAAACAAGGGTCGGCGCCGTTTCCTCGTAGGTGCCACCACCGTCGTGGGTGCGGTGGGTGCCGTCGGGGTAGCGGTCCCCTTTGTGGCTTCCTGGCAGCCCAGTGCCAGGGCGAGAGCGGCGGGTGCGCCGGTCCAGGCGGATGTTTCCAAGCTTGAACCGGGGCAGCGCATGACCGTCGAATGGCGCGGTCGGCCGATATGGATCATCAGCCGCACCGCGGAGATGAACGAGCGCACCGAGAGCTTCGACGCGTCCCGCCTCTCCGACCCCGAATCCCAGGTGCCACAGCAGCCCGGGTACGTGACTGGTCCGCTGCGCTCCATCCGCCCGGAGATCGGCGTCCTGATCGGCATCTGTACCCACCTGGGTTGCTCGCCGCTCTTTCGCCCCGAGCCCGACGCAGTGGATATGGACAACTGGCCGGGCGGTTTCTTCTGCCCCTGTCACGGCTCCTACTTCGACCTGGCGGGGCGGGTATTCCGCAACGTGCCGGCACCGACCAACCTGGAGGTCCCGCCGTATCGCTTCGAGACCGACGACATCATCATCGTTGGTGAAGACGAGGAGACTGCCTGATGGCTAACCCGAACAAGGCGATGGCAGAAAAGGGGATCATGCGCTGGGTCGATGAGCGCTTTCCTGCCACTCAGATGGTTCAGGACCACCTGACCAAGTACTACGCCCCCAAGAACTTCAATTTTTTCTACCTGTTCGGCGTGCTGGCCCTGCTGGTGCTGATCAACCAGATCCTCACCGGCGTCTGGCTGACCATGAGCTACAACCCCTCCGGCGAGGGTGCCTTTGCGTCTGTCGAGTACATCATGCGCGATGTGGAGTATGGCTGGCTGATCCGCTACCTGCACTCCACCGGCGCCTCGGCCTTCTTCGTGGTTATTTACATGCACATGTTCCGCGCCCTGCTCTACGGCTCCTACAAGGCGCCCCGGGAACTGGTGTGGATCTTCGGCATGACCATCTATCTGCTGCTCATGGCAGAGGCCTTCATGGGCTACCTGCTGCCCTGGGGTCAGATGTCCTACTGGGGCGCTCAGGTCATCATCTCTCTCTTCGCCACGATTCCCTTCATTGGTCCAGACCTGGCCCAGTGGATCCGCGGTGACTTCCTGATCTCCGGCATCACCTTGAACCGCTTCTTTGCCCTGCACGTGGTGGCGCTGCCCATCGTGATCCTGGCGCTGGTGGTGCTGCATATCATCGCCCTGCACGAGGTCGGCTCCAACAACCCGGACGGCATCAACATCAAGGACAAGAAGGACGAGGCCGGCAAGCCGCTGGACGGCATCCCCTTCCACCCGTACTACACGGTGAAGGATCTGGTCGGCATCGCGATCTTCCTGTTCGTCTTCGCGGTGGTGGTCTTCTACTTCCCCGAGGGCGGCGGCTACTTCCTTGAGCGGCCCAACTTCGAGCCGGCGAACCCCATGGTGACCCCGGACCATATCGCGCCGGTGTGGTACTTCACACCCTTCTACGCGATCCTGAGGGCGATCACCTTCGACATACCGTTCCTGGGCCTCAAGGCCGAGTTCCTCGGCGTGCTGTTCATGGGCGGTGCCATTGCGGTGCTCTTCGTACTGCCCTGGCTCGACCGAAGCCCGGTGCGCTCCATGCGCTACAAGGGTTGGATGTCAAAGACCATGCTGGCCATTTTCGCCTTGAGCTTTGTGGTTCTGGGTGTCCTGGGCGCGATCCCCGGTACTCCGATTCGCACCGCCGTGGCCCAGCTCTGTACTGTTCTGTATTTCGCCTTCTTCCTGCTGATGCCGTTCTACAGCAAGCTGGAGAAGACCAAACCTGTCCCGGAGAGGGTGACTGGCTAATGAAAAAGCAACTGTTCGCACTGCTCTTCGCGCTGGTGCCTTTCACGGCCATGGCGGCGCCGCTGCCGCCACAGCCGTTCTCGATGACGCCTGACATCAGTGACGAGGCGTCCCTGCAGCGGGGCATGCAGCTCTACACCAACTACTGCATGGGCTGTCACTCCCTGGAGCATCAGCGCTTTTCCCGCGCGGCAACGGATCTGGGGATGCCCCAGGACCTGGTGGAGGAGAACCTGATCTTCTCCAGTCAGCTGGCCTTCAACGATCAGATGCATATCGGAATGCAGCCTGGCGACTCCGTGAACTGGTTCGGTGTATCACCGCCCGACCTGACGCTGTTCAATCGGATAAAGGGCCCGGACTACATCTACTCCTACCTGCTGGGGTTCTACCGTGACCCGAGCCAGCCGCTCGGCGTCAACAACATTGTGCTCGAGGCATCGGCCATGCCCAACGTGCTCGAGCCACTGCAGGGCGTCCAGGAGATGGTGTGTACCGAGACCAACCGTCCGGTAGAGGGTGCCGAACTCGACCCCCTCACCGGTATGTACCAGTCCTGTGAAGTGCTGCAGGTGACGCGTCCCGGCAGCATGGAGCCGGAGGAGTTCGAGGAGGCCGTCTACGATCTGACCAACTTCCTGGTCTACGTGGGTGAGCCCTCCAGGCTGCAGGCCCAGGCAATGGCTCCCAAGGTGTTGATCTTCATCTTCATCTTCGGCATCTTCGCCTACTTCCTGAAGCGTGAGTACTGGCGCGACGTTCACTGATCCACTGCTGTAGAGATGTCCGGGGGCGCATGGCCGTGGGCCATGCGCCCCCTGTGGTTTTGGCAGGGCGCCACGAGGTGCCGTCCCCGGGGTTGACTGTCGTGGTATCATTGCCAATCGAATTGATGCGAGGAATCTTTCATGGGTGTAGTGGCCAAGCGGTCATCGATGACTTTCTACTCGGGTGGTGCAGATCACTTCAGTCATCGCGTGCGGATCGTGCTCGCCGAGAAGGGCGTGGCAGTGGATATTGTCGAGGTCACCGACGAGCAGCGCCCCGAGGAGCTTGCCGACCTCAACCCCTACAACAGCGTGCCCACCCTGCTGGATCGTGAGCTGGTGCTGTACGAGTCCAAGGTGATGATGGAGTACCTGGACGAGCGCTTTCCCCACCCGCCGCTGCTGCCGGTCTACCCGGTGGCGCGTGCCCAGAGCCGACTGTGGATGCACCGCATCGAGCGTGAGTGGTGCCCGCTGGTCGAGCAGATCGAGAAGGGGCCCAAGAAGGAGGCCGACAAGGCGCGCAAGGAGCTGCGCGAGAGCCTGGTGGGTATCTCGCCGATCTTCGAGGACATGCCCTACTTCATGAGCGAGGAGTTCACCCTGGTGGATTGCTGCCTGGCACCAGTCCTCTGGCGGCTGCCGGCGTTGGGCATCGATCTGCCCGAAAAGCAGGTCAAGCCACTGCTTGCCTACATGGAGCGGGTCTTCGACCGCGAGGGCTTCAAGAGCTCGCTGAGTGAAGTCGAGCGAGAAATTCGCAGCTGAAACCACCGCCCCCGGCCTGTCCGGGGGCCGCAATCCGGAGGGCTTGACGATGTCATCCAGTCGCCCCTATTCGAGCCGTCCCTATCTGGCCAGGGCCCTGTACCAGTGGCTAGTGGACAACGACCTGACCCCCTATATCGTGGTCGATGCCGAACAGCCCGGCGTGGAGGTGCCACGACAGTTCGTCCAGAACGGCCAGATCGTGCTCAACCTCTCACCCGGTGCCGTACGGGACCTGTTCATGGAGAACGAGGCGCTGGGTTTTTCAGCCCGCTTCGGCGGCCAGCCGATGCGGGTGATGGTGCCCAGCTCGGCGCTGGTGGCCATCTATGCCCGCGAGAATGGCGTCGGCATGGTGTTCGGTCACGAGCCGGTGCTGGCTAGCGATGAGGTGGAGAAGGAGCCGGGGCCGGGCCTGACCAGTGTGGATGCCGATGGTGAGTCCCCTGACGTTTCCGAGGACGACAGCGAACCCCGGGAGGAGCCGTCGCCACCCAAGCGCAAGCCGTCATTGAGAGTGATCAAGTAGCGGTTACCGTTGGGAAGACGACACTCCATTCCAGTACCAGATAAGCCTTGAACGCACAACGGCAGGCCATTGGCCTGCCGTTGTGCGTTCAAGGCTTAGCCGGTCGGAGGGGTCAGTCGGTATAGTCGAACACCTTGACGATGCGCTGCATGCCGCCGACGTTGGAGACGGCCTGGACGATGCGGTCGGCCTCGGCGCGGCTGACGATGCCCATCAGGTAGACGCTGGCATTCTCGGTGATCACGCGGATGCGCCCCGAGTCGATGCGGTCATTGGCGGCCAGGTTGGTGCGGATGCGGGTGTTGAGCCAGGTATCCGAGAGACGCTGGCTGGCCGGCAGATTGGCGGCCACCGCAAGCTCGTTGTGCACTTCACGCACGTTGCGAACCTCGCGAGCGATCTCGCTGGCTGTCTCCTTGAGCTCCTGGCTCGGCACCTGGCCGGTGAGCAGCACCACGCCGTTGTAGCTGTCCACGTTGATGCGGGCGTCGCCCAGGCGGGCATCGGTGCGGCGCAGGTTGTGGCTGATCTTGGTCTCGATGCTCTGGTCCTCGACCTGGGCGCCGGCGGTGCGTTTGCCGTAGTTCTCGTCGATGGTGCCCTGGTGGGTAACGCTGGTGACGGTGGTGCAGCCGGCCAGGCCCAGGGCGCCGGCCAGCAGCAGAGAGCTGAGCAGAGATTTGCGGGTCATCATGGTCACTCGCTTGTACCGAAGAGTTGTTCGTCGATAAGGTCACAGAGGCAGTGGATCACCAGCAGGTGTACCTCCTGGATGCGTGCCGTTGAGGTGGCGGGTACGCGGATCTCGCAGTCATCCTGACCGAGCAGGGAGGCCATGTTGCCGCCGTCACGGCCGGTCAGTGCCACCACGGTCATGTCGCGGTCGTGGGCGGCCTGGATGGCCTGGATGACGTTGGCCGAGTTGCCGCTGGTCGAGATCGCCAGCAGGATGTCACCGGGCTGGCCCAGGGCGCGGATCTGCTTGGAGAATACCTCGTTGTAGCTGTAGTCGTTGGCGATGGAGGTCAGCGTCGAGGTGTCGGTGGTCAGCGCCAGGGCCGGCAGGCTGGGGCGCTCGCGCTCGAAGCGGTTGAGCAGCTCGGAGGAGAAGTGCTGGCTGTCCCCGGCGCTGCCACCGTTGCCGCAGGCCAGGATCTTGCCCTCGTTGACCAGACACTGAACCATCATCTGGCTGGCCACCTCGATGAACGGAGGCAAGACTTCGCTGGCGTAGGTCTTGGTATCGATGCTGGCGTTGAAATGGCCGAGAATACGCTGCTGGAAATCCATGTGGCGTCCGGGTCCTTTGGCAGTTTGGCGTGACCGGTCAGAACGCATCGAAGGCGTTGGCGACCCAGTCGAATTCGAGATGGGGCGGCAGGCCAATAACGGCCAGCACATCGAAGCGGCACGGACATGATAGCCGGTTGCGCTGGAGATAAAAACGCGCGGCCCGTATCAGGCGACGCTGTTTGGTTGGCGTGACGGTCTCCAGTGGATGGCCATGGCGGGAATCCGCCCGATGGCGCACCTCGACAAAGACCAGTATCTCGCCGTCGCGCATCACCAGGTCCAGCTCGCCCCCCTTGGCGTGCTGGTTGGCTGCCACCAGCACCAGGCCTCGCTCGGCGAGCCAGGCCGCGGCGAGGCGTTCGATGGCCTCGCCGCGTGCGCGGGCGTCACGGGGTCCGTTGATCACCGAAGACCCCGGGGATCAGGATCGGCTGGGGAACGCCGTTGACGAACCGCGCCCAGGGCAGCTGGCGCTCGATGCGCCCGTCGCTGCCCGATCGAAGGGTGCCGGTGGCGCCCTGCAGTTCGCTGCCGGAAATGGCCTGCAGCTGAGGCAGGCGACGGGCAAGTTCGAAGGCATCGACCCCCATGGCATTCAGTCGGAACAGCCCCGGGTCCGACCCCTCGCGCAGCGACTGATAACTCGCCAGGAAGGGGAGTGCCTCGATACCGCCCACGGCGGCCTCGGGAATCTGCCAGGGGATGTCCAGGAACTGGACGTCGTTCAGGTCATGATCGAGACGGGGGTTGATCTGTCCCTCGAAGAGGTGGGAGGTGGCATAGATCGGCAGCCGGCTGGCGCCGTAGTAGTCCAGGGTCGGTGGCACCTGGCGAGCGTAGTCGGGCAGGGCCAGCAGAAACAGCGCATCCGGGCGCGGATTGCTGATGGCGCGTCGGGTGCTTTCGGTGGCCGGGGCGCCGGGGTTGTAGCGCACGGCGTTGGTAACCTCGCCGCCGCGAGACTGCCATTCGTCCCAGAAGGCCTCGCCCACACGGCGGCCCCAGTCGTTGTCAGGGACAAGTACAGCGACCCGACGGTGGCCATCACGCCAGGCTCTCGCGGCGGCCTGGCTCGCCTCATCCTCGGCGGAGAGCCCATACTGGAAGAGCCCCGCGGCGCGGTTGCTCTCGGCATTACCGTAGTTCAGTGCCAGGGTGGGCAGCGCCACTCGGTCCAGGGCCTCCAGGCGGCTTACCTGGTCCTTGTCCAGGGGGCCGATTACCACCTGGGCGCCGCGATTCTCGGCTTCCCGGTAGAGTGATTCCAGGTCGCCTCGAGCGGCGTCGAGGAAACTCAGTTGGACGCCGCCGCCCGCGTTGCGCTGTTGAGCGCGCATGCCCTCGGCGATGGCCGATGCGGGCTGCGACAGGGGGCCGGATTCCGGCAGGAACACCGCGATATGGCGTACTTCGAAGCCGCGCAGCTCTCCCAGGGCGACCAGGGCGGCGGGAAGGTGCCGGGCCGCCGGATGGCGGCCGTTGCGTTCGCGCCACTCCTCGAAGCGGTCGAAGAAGCGATCGATATTGCCGCCGCTGGAGCGATACAGGTCGGCGAGGGCGACCCAGCCTCGGGTCAGGGCGTCGGCATCCCGTTCCAGGTCGCTCAGCGCCGAACGGTCCATGCGGGTGAGGGCCTCCCAGATCGGGTCATTGAGCGCCACGTCATCGTTTGCGGCCTGGACGTGCAGCAGCGCCCGGGCGGCAGCGGCTGGCTGGTCCTCGGCCAGCAGTGCCAGCCCCATCCGCTCACGCAGTGACATGGCCTGGGCGGGCTCAAGGGGCAGGGCGTCCAGGTGCCGGGTCGCCTGGATGACCGCTTGGGGCTCGCCAAGCGCCTCGCCGAGATCGGCCAGCAGCAGGGCCCAGCGCGCGCGCTGGGGTCCCTCGAGCAGGCTGTCGTCGATGTCCGCTGCGATCTCCAGCGCCTGGGTGCGCTCCCCCTGGCGTGCTAGGATATCGGCCGCCTCCAGGCGTGTCCTGGCCGCCTGGGCCGGCTGCTGCTGGCCGGCCTGTTCGAGCAGGCTTGCCGGGTCATCCTCCGTCACGCGATCGACGATGCCGGGCGGCACGGCACAGCCTGCCAGCAGCAGCGCACAGAGCGCGGTGGCCAGCAGGCCGTGAGTGGGTATCCGCATGAATTCATCCTTTGTCCGTCGTGTCGGCCGTTTTGCCGAGGAGCCACAAGTGTCAGACGCAAACTCAGCCTCATTGTACGTGGTCGCCACTCCGATTGGGAATCTGGAAGACCTGAGCCCCCGGGCCGCGCGGCTGCTGGGCGAGGTGGCGCTGATTGCCGCCGAGGATACTCGCCATACCGGTCGCCTGCTGCGCCACCTGGGTCTGTCGGTACCGATGCTCTCGCTGCACGAACACAACGAGGCGGCCCGTATCGAGCAGCTCGACGCCAGGCTGGTCGCCGGGGAGTCCATCGCCCTGGTGAGCGATGCGGGTACGCCACTGATCAGCGATCCCGGCTTCGTGCTGGTCCGCGAACTGCGCGCCCGGGGGCGGCGCATCGTGCCGGTGCCGGGGGCTTGCGCTCTGGTGGCGGCCCTGTCGGCGGCAGGCTTGCCCACCGACCGCTTCACCTTTCAGGGCTTTCTTCCCGCCAAGGGAGCGGGCCGCCGCGGTCGCCTGGAGTCGCTGGCCGCCCGGGAGGAGACCCTGGTCTTCTACGAGTCACCCCATCGCATCCGCGACACCCTGGCCGATATGGCGGCGGTGCTGGGCGAGCGCCGGCTGGTACTGGCCCGGGAGCTGACCAAGACCTTCGAGACCTTCCTGGATGGTTCGGCCGCCGAGCTTCTCGTCCGCATGGAAGTCGACTCCGACCAGTCCCGGGGGGAATTCGTGGTGATGGTGGCCGGTGCCGCGCCGCGGGAGGAGGACGAGGCCGCGGTGGTGGCGGGTGAGGCGCTGCTGGCAGCCCTGCTGGCCGAGGGCGTCGGCGTCAAGCAGGTCGCGGCGGTGGCGGCGCGAGTCCTGGGCGGGGCCAAGAAGGCCTGGTACGCCCGCGCTCAGGCACTGAAGGATGCGGGCTGAAGTGATGCGCCGCCATTGAGGGGCGCGCGGGGCGCTGGTATGCTTGCCGCGGGAGTCGGCCAGACAGTCGCCGCCGGAGCAATCCGGGGGAGGAAAGTCCGGGCTCCACAGGGCAGAGTGCCAGGTAACGCCTGGGCGGCGTGAGCCGACGGAAAGTGCAGCAGAGAGCAGACCGCCTACGTCTCCTTCGGGAGGCCGGTAAGGGTGAAAGGGTGCGGTAAGAGCGCACCGCGCGCCTGGCAACAGTGCGTGGCAAGGTAAACCCCACTCGGAGCAAGACCAAATAGGAACCCCATGACGTGGCCCGCGTCGGGTTCGGGTAGGTTGCTTGAGGGTCGTGGTGACGCGACCCCTAGAGGAATGACTGTCCACGACAGAACCCGGCTTACCGGCCGGCTCCCCCCGATTGCCATCCCTGAGCGTGCGGTCCGTTGCCGACACCTCAGCCCTTGATCGAGAAACGCATGTCGTCATCCGCACCTGATACAGCTCCGCGGAGCTTCCGCCATGCCAGCGTGCTGCTCGACGGCGCCGTGGAGGCCCTGGTGCACGACGCCGACGGCGTCTACCTGGACGGCACCTTCGGTCGTGGCGGCCACTCACGGGCCATTCTCGCCCGCCTCTCGCCGGCCGGACGCCTTCTCGCCATCGATCGCGACCCCGAGGCCATCGCCGAGGCGGCCTCCATCGAAGACTCTCGCTTCAGCATCGAGCGTGCCGAATTTTCTCGCCTGGGCGAGATTGCCGAGCGGCGTGGTTTGCACGGCCGACTGGCCGGTATCCTGCTCGATGTCGGCGTCTCCTCGCCGCAGCTAGACGACCCCGAGCGAGGCTTCAGCTTCCTGCGTGACGGACCCCTGGACATGCGCATGGATCCCACCCAGGGAGTCAGCGCCGCGGCCTTCATTGCCGGGGCGAGGGAGACCGAGCTGGTCCGGGTGTTCAAGGAGTATGGCGAAGAGCGTTACGCCCGGCGGCTGGCCCGGGCCATCGTCTCCCGGCGTGCACAGGAACCCTTCGAGCGTACCGCGGACCTGGCCGAAGTGGTCAAGACCGCCCACCCCGCCTGGGAAAAGCACAAGCACCCTGCCACGCGGGTCTTCCAGGCGCTGCGCATCCACGTCAATGCCGAGCTGGAGCAGCTCGACGCCGCTCTGGAGGCCGCCCTGGAGGCGCTTGCCCCCGGTGGACACCTGGTGGTGATCAGCTTTCACTCCCTGGAAGATCGCCGGGTCAAGCGTTTCATTCGTCATCATGTTCGTGGCGATACCCATCTGCCGCGGGGTATTCCGATTCCCGATGCCGAGATTGAACGGCGTCTGGAGGCGCTGGGCAAGGCCCAACATGCGGGACCCGAGGAGGTGGACGCGAATCCCCGGGCCCGCAGTGCGGTGATGCGAGTGGCCCGCAAGCGTTACTGAGGTAGGCGACATGACACAGGGACGAACGTCGACATCGGGTTTCGGGTGGCCGCTGGCCCTGCGTTCCAGCCTGTCGCTGGTGGTGGTTCTGACGCTGGTGGTGGCTTGTCTGGCCAGCGCCCTGGCGGTGATCACCGCCACTCACCTGACTCGCGAACAGTATGGTCGAATGCAGCAGCTCGAGCGCGAACAGCAGCAGCTGCAGACCGAGTGGGGGCAGCTGCTGCTCGAGGAGAGCGCCTGGTCGTCGCCGGCTCGCATCGAGCGCCTGGCCATGGAGCGCCTGGAGATGCGCCTGCCCGATGTCGATGAGGTCGAGGTGATCCAGCCATGAGCACCGAAGTCCGCAGCGGCGTCTCGCCCCGCCGTCCCCCGCCCATGGCCCCCATGGGCAAGTTTCGCTACGTCATCATGCTCTCCATCGTGCTTCTGGGGCTGGGCCTGCTGGTGGGGCGTATCGTCATCCTCCACGTGGTCGATCGCCCCTTCCTGCAGGGGCAGGGGGATGCTCGCACCCTGCGCACCGACTCGATTCCCGCCCACCGCGGCATGATCAGTGACCGCAACGGAGAGCCTCTGGCCATCTCCACGCCGCTGGTCACCCTGTGGGCCAATCCCCAGGACGTACCCGAGGATCCCATCCAGCGCCTGCAGCTGGCGCGCTCCCTGGGCATGGAGCTCGATGACCTCGATGCGCGCCTGACACGTTTCGCCTCCCGGGAGTTCATGTACCTGCGCCGTCAGCTGACGCCGGAAGCGGCCCAGCGGGTTCTGGATCTGCGGATTCCCGGGGTCTACCGCCAGGACGAGTACAAGCGCTACTACCCGGCGGGGGAGGTGACCGCCCAGCTGCTCGGAGTCACCAACGTCGACGACGTGGGCCAGGAGGGCCTGGAGCTTGCCTATCAGCCCTATCTGGCCGGCGAGCCGGGCCAGCGTCGGGTGCTCAAGGACCGCCGCGGGCGCCTGGTGCGCGACCTCGAGGTGCTGCGCGAGGCCCGCCCCGGTGGCGAGCTGACGCTGTCCATCGATCAGCGCCTGCAGTACATGGCCTACCGCGAACTCAAGGCGGCGGTGGCCGAGCACGACGCCGACGGTGGCGTGGTGGTGATGATGGATGCCCGCACCGGCGAGGTGCTGGCCATGGCCAACCAGCCCTCCTACAACCCCAACAATCGTGCCGGCCTCGACCCTCGTGGCCTGCGCAACCAGGCCATCGTCGACGTCTTCGAGCCCGGCTCGGTGGTAAAGCCGCTGGCCATGGCGGCGGTGATGGAGAGCGGGCAGTTTCCCCGCGATGTGGTGGTGGACACCTCGCCGGGCTGGATGCGCATCGACCGCTTCACCATCCGCGACATTCGTAACTACGGCGAGCTGAGCCTGGCCGGCATCCTCGAGAAGTCCTCCAACATCGGCATGTCCAAGCTGGTGCTGGAGCTCGATGAGCCCCTGGTGCCGGACCTCTATCGCCGTGTCGGCTTCGGTCAGAGTCCCGAGACCGGCTACCCCGGCGAGTCCACCGGCACCCTGCCGGCGCCGGTGCGCTGGTCGAGCAGCCAGTGGGCGGCTCTCTCCTACGGCTATGGCCTGTCGACCTCTGCGCTGCAGCTGGCCAGCGCCTATACCGCCCTGGCCAATGGCGGCATGCGTCTGCCGCCTTCGCTGCTCAGGCTGCCGGAGCCACCGCCGGGGGAGCAGGCCATCGATCGCGCCGTGGCCCACGACCTGCTGCGTGTCATGGAGGAGTCCGTGCAGCCCACCACCGGGGCACGGCGCGCCATGGTGCCGGGCTATCGGGTGGCCGGCAAGTCCGGCACGGTGCGCAAGACCGGCGCCGGGGGCTATGTGCCGGACGCCTATCGCAGCCTGTTTGCCGGCATCGCACCGGTGTCCGACCCGCGCATTGTCACCGTGGTGATGATCGATCATCCCCGCGGTGACAGCTATTTTGGCGGCGCCGTGGCGGCACCGGTCTTCTCTCGCGTCGTCGGCAGCGCCCTGCGTCTGCTCGACGTGCCCCCCGATCTGCGCAGTCGCTGAGGCCCATCATGACCCTGACCCTTCCCGTTTCTCGAGACTCCCGAGGCCCTGCATGCAGGTGACGTCATCACGCCTGGTGGAGACGCTGGAGCGCCTCTGGCCCGCCGCCGCCGCTCTGCCGCCGCCGGCCAGCGAGGTGCTGCGGCTGTGTACCGACAGCCGCCAGGCCGGCCCGGGGAGCCTGTTCGTGGCGGTACCCGGCGTGACTGCCGACGGCCGCGATTTCATCGCATCGGCCCTGGCGGCCGGAGCCGATGCGGTGCTTTGCCATGTCGGCGATCGGCGTGACTGTCCCCGGGACCCGCGGGTAGTGGCGCTGCCCGACCTGCGTGAGCGCCTGGGCGAGCTGGGGCGTGAGCTCTTCGCGGTGCCCGACAGCCTTGAGCTGATTGGCGTGACCGGCACCAACGGCAAGAGTTCGGTGACCCACTACATTGCGGCGCTGAGCCAGGCCCTGGGCATCGAGGCCGGTCTGGTGGGGACTCTGGGCCATGGGCGGCCAGGGGCGCTGCACGATGGCGGCCTGACCACGCCGGGGCCCCTGGCGCTGCAGGCGGCTCTCGCCGAGCTGGCCGAGGCGGGCGTTCGCCGAGTGGCCATGGAGGTCTCCTCTCATGCCCTGGAACAGGGCCGCCTGGATGGCTGCCGGCTGAGCGCTGCGGTGTTCACCAACCTGACCCGGGACCACCTGGACTACCATGGCAGCATGGCCGCCTACGCCGCTGCCAAGGCGAAGCTGTTTCGTCGAGGAGAGCTCAGACTCGCCGTGGTCAATGCCGACGACCCCCTGGCGAGACTGATGCTGGCCGGGTTGCGCGACGGCGTGCGGGTACTGGCCGCCGGGCAGGATGAGGCGGTGACCTTTCGGGTGGTCGATCGGCATCCCCATGCCGCGGGGCAGCGGGCGCTGGTGGCCACCCCCGAGGGCGAACGGGTGCTGGAGACGTCGCTGCTCGGCGGTTTCAACCTCGATAACGTGCTGCTGGCCATGACCACCCTCTATGGGCTGGGGCACGACATCGGCGAGCTGTTCGACGCCGCCGTGGGGCTCGCCCCGGTGCCGGGCCGCATGGAGGCCCTGGTGCGCCCCGGCGCACCCAGCGTGGTCATCGACTATGCCCACACCCCGGATGCTCTGGACAACGCCCTGGCCGCCCTGCGCGATCATCTGCCGGTGGACGGGCAGCTATGGTGCCTGTTCGGCTGCGGCGGCGATCGCGACCCCGGCAAACGCTCGCTGATGGCCGCCGCCGCCGACCGCCACGCCGACCGCCTGGTGGTCACCGATGACAATCCCCGGAGCGAGGCGCCAGCCACGATTCGCGCCCAGGTGCTGGACGGTCTCACGAGTACGGCGCGGGCGAAGGCCCTGGAGATCGACGGTCGCAGCGAGGCCATCGCCCGGGTTCTGGCGGAGGCCGACGCCGAGGATGTCGTGCTGATCGCCGGCAAGGGACACGAGACCTATCAGGAGATCGCCGGCGTGCGTTACCCGTTCTCCGATCTGGCGGAGGCCGAGCGTGCGCTGGCCGCCCGCCGCGGGGGGAGCGGTAACGGGGACGCGGGGGAGGGCTTGTCATGAGCCGCTGCGGGTTGACCACCCTGGCCGAGGTGGCCGAGGCGCTGGGGCTTCCCGCCCCGGCCCGGGACCTTCCCGTCGGCGATATCGTCACCGATACTCGCCGGCTGACGCCGGGTAGCCTCTTCGTGGCGCTCAGAGGGGAGCGTTTCGATGCCCATGACTTCCTCGATCAGGCCCGGGAGGCCGGTGCCGTGGCCGCCGTGGTCGAGGCAGGCGCCATGGCCGACAGAGGCGCCGTGGCCGAAGGCCTGGCCCAGCTCGAGGTGGCCGATACCCGACTGGCCCTTGGGCTGCTGGGGCGCGCCCGTCGCCGTGCCTGGGGCGGCCGGCTGGTGGCAGTGACCGGCAACAGCGGCAAGACCACCGTCAAGGAGCTGCTGGCCTGCTTGCTGTCGCGGCGCGGGGCGACGCTTGCCACCCGCGGCAACCTCAATAACGATTTTGGCGCACCGCTGACCCTGCTCGAGCTCACCGATGCGCACCGCCAGGCGGTCGTCGAGCTCGGTGCCAACCACCTGGGGGAGATCGCCTGGACCAGCGTGCTGGCCGAGCCCGAGGTTGCGGTGATCACCAACGTCACCGGTGCCCACGTCGGCGAGTTCGGCGGCATGGGGCGCATTGCCCAGGCCAAGGCGGAGATCCTCGCCGGGTTGCCGGTCGACGGCGTGGCGGTTCTCAACCGCGACGACGCCTACTTCGCCACCTGGGCGCGCCTCGCCGCCCCCCGCGAGGTACGCGACTTCGGCCTCGACCCCCGGGCGCGGGTCACCGCCAGTGCGCTGGCCTGCGATGCCCTGGGACGCTATGCTTTCACGCTTGTCGCGGACGGTGCCGAACTGGGACGAGTGCAGTTAGGCCTGCTCGGGCGCCACAACGTGACCAACGCGTTGGCCGCCGCCGCCGCCGCCCTGGCCCTGGGCCTGGCCCCGGGGGACGTGGTGGCAGGTCTGGGGGAGGTGGCGCCCATGGCCGGACGGCTATCGGTCACGGAGGGCATCAACGGCGCGCGACTGCTGGATGATACCTATAACGCCAATCCCGGCGCGGTGAAGGCAGCGCTCGACCTCCTGGTCACGCTGCCGGGCCCCCACTGGTGCCTGCTGGGCGCCATGGGGGAGCTGGGGGAGGCCTCCGACCGGCTGCATGCCGAGATCGGAGATCACGCACGGAAACTGGGAATTGATTTCCTCGGCACCTGTGGCGAGGCGGCTCGCGCTGCCTCCCGCGCCTTCGGCGCAGGCGGGTGCCACTTCCAGGAGCGCGAGGCGCTGGTGCGTCACGCCCTCGACCATCTTCCTCCCGGCGCCAGCGTGCTGGTAAAGGGATCGCGCAGTGCCGCCATGGAGCAGGTGGTGACGGCATTGCGCCAGGATCGATCAAGGTGAACGCGATACATGCTGCTCTATCTGGCTGAGTTTCTGGCGCAATACTTCAGCGCCTTCAATGTCTTCATCTATCTGACCCTGCGCATGATTCTGGGTACCATCACCGCCCTGGTGCTCTGCCTGTGGCTGGGTCCGGTGATGATCCGCCGGCTGGTCGAACGTCAGATCGGCCAGGCGGTGCGCGATGATGGCCCCCAGTCCCATCTCTCCAAGGCGGGCACGCCCACCATGGGCGGTGCCATGATCCTGATGGCCATCGCCGTCAGCACCCTGCTGTGGGGCGATCTCGCCAATCACTACGTGTGGATCGTGCTGGGCGTGACCCTCGGCTTCGGCGCCATCGGCTGGGTGGACGACTACCGCAAGGTGGTGGAGAAGAATCCCCGCGGCCTGCCGGCGCGCTGGAAGTACCTGTGGCAGTCGGTGGTCGGCCTGGCCGCCGCGGTGCTGCTCTACGCCACCGCGGCCTCGCCGGTGGAGACCAGCCTCATCGTGCCGCTGTTCAAGGACGTGGTGCTGCCGATGGGTGTGTTCTTCATCGTGCTGACCTACTTCGTGATCGTCGGCAGCTCCAACGCGGTGAACCTCACCGACGGCCTGGATGGCCTGGCCATCATGCCCACCGTGCTGGTGGCCATGGGCCTGGCGGTGTTTGCCTACGCCAGCGGCAATACCGTGTTCGCCAACTACCTGCAGATTCCCTTCATTCCCGGGGCCGGCGAGCTGGCGGTATTCTGCGCCACCATCGCCGGCGCGGGGCTGGGCTTCCTGTGGTTCAATACCTACCCGGCCCAGGTGTTCATGGGCGACGTCGGGGCGCTGGCGCTGGGCGCCGCGCTGGGCGTGGTGGCGGTGATAGTGCGCCAGGAAATCGTGCTGTTCATCATGGGGGGCATCTTCGTCATGGAGACCGTTTCGGTGATCCTGCAGGTGGGCTCCTACAAGCTGACCGGCCGGCGTATCTTTCGCATGGCGCCGCTGCACCACCACTATGAGTTGAAGGGCTGGCCGGAGCCGCGGGTCATCGTTCGCTTCTGGATCATCACCGTGGTGCTGGTGCTGATCGGCCTGGCCACTCTCAAGGTGCGCTGAGCGAAGGCTCTCACGCGGTCAAGGAGCAGGATATGGTCAAGGTGCCGACAGGTGTCACTCTGGTGGTCGGGCTCGGGATCTCCGGCCGCGCCATCTGCCGCCATCTGGAGCGCCAGCGAGTGCCCTACATGGTGGCCGACACCCGCGCCGTGCCGCCGGGAATGGACGATTTCCACGCCGCCCATCCCGGGGTCGTGATCCACTGCGGCCCGCTCACCGGGCTCGATCTCGCCGAGGTGGAAGAGGTGGTAGTGAGCCCGGGGGTCGATCCGCAGACCCCGGGGTTGGCCGAGCTGTCCGGTCGGGTACGCGAGGCCACCGGTGAACCGCTGTTGGTGGGCGAGATCGCGCTGTTCGTGCGCTCGGCCAGGGCACCCATCGCCGCCATCACCGGCTCCAACGCCAAGTCCACCGTGACCACCCTGGTCGGGGAGATGGCCATCGAGGCCGGTCGCCGGGTGGCGGTGGGGGGCAACCTGGGCACCCCGGCCCTGGACCTGCTGGCCGATGAGCCCGACGCCGACTTCTATGTGCTGGAGCTTTCCAGTTTTCAGCTCGAGACCACGCCTCGGCTGGGGGCCGAGACCGTGGCATTCCTCAATCTCTCCGAGGACCACCTGGATCGGCATGGCGGCATGGCCGGCTACCGCGCTGCCAAGCTCGGTATCTTTCGCGGTGCCCGCCACGGCGTGGTCAACGCCGATGACGCCAACACCTGGCCCGAGGCAAGGCTGCCGGCCCAGGACAGCTTTACCACGCGCCCCCCTCAGGCCGGCGAGTGGGGCATCGGCCGTTACCACGGCAGTGACTGGCTGATGCACGGGGAGAGTCCCCTGATGCCCGCCGCCGACGTGCGACTGGCCGGGCGCCATAACCAGGCCAACGCCCTGGCGGCGCTGGCCATGGGACATCGGTTGGAGTTGCCGCTGGAGGCGATGTGCCGCGTGCTGCGCCGCTTCCCGGGGCTGCCCCACCGCGGCGAACTGGTGGCCGAGGCCGGCGGCGTGCGCTGGATCAACGACTCCAAGGGCACCAACGTGGGGGCCACCCTGGCCGCCATCGCCGGGCTGGGACCGACCCTCGAGGGCAAGCTGATCCTGTTGGCCGGCGGGGTCGGGAAGGGGGCGGATTTTACCCCCTTGGCCGACCCACTGGGGCGTTTCGGCCGCGAAGCGATACTCTTCGGCCTTGACGCCGAGCGGCTGGAGCGGGCTCTGCGCGGTCGGCTGCCCGTCACCGTGGTCGAGGAGCTGCCGGCAGCCATGATCCAAGCCGCCGAGATCGCCGAGCCCGGCGACTGCGTGCTGCTCTCGCCGGCCTGCGCCAGTCTCGATCAGTTTGCCAACTACCAGGAGCGCGGCGAGGTGTTCCGGCGCTGGGTGCGCCGCCACCTGGCGGAGGTCGGCGCATGAAGTGGCTATCGCGCTTGAGCCGACTCCGGGAGCGGCTCTCCACTCGGGATCAACCCTTCGACGGCTGGCTGGTGATGGCGACGCTTTCGCTGATGCTGATCGGCTGGGTGATGGTGACCTCGGCATCCTCGGAGGTGGCGGCGAGTCTCACCGGCAACCCCTGGTACTTCAGCACCCGCCACGGCATCTTCCTGGTCGCGGCGCTGATCGCGGCGGCCCTCGTGCTGCGCATCCCTCTGGTCTGGTGGAAGGTCAACGGCCCGCTGCTGCTGCTGGTGGGCATCGGGCTGCTGGTGCTGGTGCTGCTGGTGGGGCGCGAGATCAACGGCAGCAAGCGCTGGATCTCGATCCCCGGGGTGCCCTTCAATCTCCAGGCCTCGGAGGTCGCCAAGCTGTGCCTGATCGCCTACATGGCCGGCTACCTGGAGCGCTTCCTGCCCCAGGTGCGTCGACAGTGGGGCGCCTTCCTGCGGCCGCTGCTGGTGCTCGCTGTCATCGGAGTGCTGCTGATCCTGGAGCCCGACTACGGCGCCGTGGTGGTCATGACCGCCTGTGTGATGGGCATGCTGCTGATGGCCGGGGCCCCCTGGGGGCGTTTCCTGCTGCTGGCGCTGGTGGTGGCGGCGGGTGGTGCGTTCCTGGCCGTGGCCGAGCCCTACCGTCTGGCGCGTCTGACCAGCTTCGCCGATCCCTGGGCGGACCAGTTCGCCAGCGGTTATCAGCTGACCCAGGCGCTGATCGCCTTCGGTCGGGGTAGCTGGCTGGGCATGGGGCTCGGCAACAGCGTGCAGAAGCTCTTCTACCTGCCCGAGGCCCATACCGACTTCGTTTTCGCAGTGCTGGCCGAGGAGCTCGGCCTGTTTGGTGCCGTGGGAGTGGTGGGTCTCTTCGCCCTGCTGATCTGGCGGGCCATGGCGGTTGGGCGTCGCGCGGAACTGGCCCGGCAGCCCTTCGCCGCCTACCTCAGCTATGGTATCGCCCTGGTCGTGGGCGCCCAGGCCTTCATCAATATTGCCGTAAGTAGCGGTATGCTGCCCACCAAGGGGCTGACCCTGCCGCTGCTCAGTTACGGAGGGTCCAGCCTGCTGGTCAGCTCGGTGATGATGGCGCTGCTGTTGCGCGCCGATATCGAGACCCGCCAGGCCCGGCGCCGGGCGAGCCCCGCGGCGCCGCGTGCCGACCAGCGCCATGACGCCTCGGTGCCACCCTCGGCTCCACCGCCTCAGCCACTCTCTCAACGAGAAGCTCAACGAGAAGCTCAACGACAACCTGAACGACAAGGAGTCATCAAGTGAGCAAGCGACCCGGACGTCGCGCCCTGATCATGGCCGGGGGCACGGGTGGTCACGTCATTCCGGCCCTCTCCCTGGCCCGCGGACTGGCCGCCGAGGGAGTGGAGGTGGCCTGGCTGGGCAGCCCTCGCGGCATCGAGAATCGTCTGGTGCCGGAGGCGAAGTTTCCTCTGCACCGCATCGCCGTGGCCGGGCTGCGGGGAAATGGCGCGGCCGGCTGGCTGCTGGCACCGATCAACCTGACCCGGGCCGTTTGGCAGGCTTGGCGGGTGATTCGCACCTTCGATCCCCAGCTGGTGGTGGGACTCGGCGGATTCGCCAGTGGCCCCGGGGGCCTGGCCGCCTGGCTGGCGCGCCGCCCGCTGGTAATTCACGAGCAGAATGCCGTGGCCGGGCTGACCAACAGGATCCTGTCGCGGCTGGCTCGGCGCGTCTATGCGGCATTCCCCCAGGCCTTTGGTGAACGCGGGGAGGTGATCGGCAACCCGGTTCGCCAGGAGATTGCCGCCCTGGGGGAGACGCCCCCTGAGGCCGAGGCCATGCGCGGCAGGCGCCTGCGTCTGCTCGTGGTGGGGGGTTCGCTGGGGGCCCAGGTGCTCAACGAGCGTCTTCCCGAGGCGTTGGCGCGACTACCCGAGGTCGCGCGCCCCGAGGTGCGCCATCAGGCGGGGCGCGACAAGGATGTCGCTACCCGTCAGGCCTACGTCGAGCGGGCCGTGAGCGCCGAGGTGACCCCCTTCATCGATGACATGGCCGAGGCCTATGGCTGGGCCGACCTGGTGGTATGCCGGGCCGGCGCGCTGACCGTGGCGGAGCTCGCCGCGGCGGCCCGACCGGCGCTGTTCGTGCCTTTCCCCTTCGCGGTGGATGACCACCAGACCGCCAACGCCTCGGCGCTGGTGGAGCAGGGGGCCGCCGAACTGCTGCCCCAGCCAGAACTCAGCGCGGCGACGCTAGCCGATCGGCTGGCGGCGCTGCTCGACCCCGACACTCTCGCCATCATGGCCGCGCGAGC
>Ga0207421_10000936_pt1 | contig 37883 bp, 30 predicted proteins | sample SodLakKL_010_SED_4_FD_187542 | JGI IMG/M metagenome (GOLD analysis project Ga0207421, IMG submission 187542) | Alkaline sediment microbial communities from Lake Tanatar, Kulunda Steppe, Russia - 8KL_010_SED (SPAdes) (version 2) | ecosystem: Environmental > Aquatic > Non-marine Saline and...
GCGATCACAAGCAGCTAAAACACGTTTTCGTAAATCTATAGAATATGCCTTCATAAAAAACATATCGGCAATGCGAATACAACAACTTTAATTGCTCTAATTGTGTCGAATTCAGCAACAGGTTAAAGCGAGCGCACCGGTAATGCGGCGCTGGCTGTGAGCATTTGTCAACAGGGTTCGGCTTGGCGTGTGCTGAACGGCAGCTATTTTTTATGCTGGCTTTTCCAGAGGTCGAAGTTTTTCTTCTCCATCGGTGTCAGCGATACAGTTGTTTTTGTCTTATTCTGGTTGTATTGTATTTTGCCTTCTTTTGCGAGCCAGCCGAGTGACTGGTATGCAACCTGGCTTTTTTCTTTTACGCTTCTTGGAAGCTGTGTCAGTGATATTTCGCCTTTTTCACCGAGTTTTTCCCAAATTTTTCCCGCGGTAATTCCTATCTGGCCTATCATAATCGACTCCCGTTTTTCAAATAATTATGCTGTTATTAAATTAGTTCGTTTACTCGCTTATGAGCAGAGCGTATGGAAACTTTTCAAAAATATCTGCGACACTTACTGCGCCTTCATTGCGAATTTCTATCTTTGTTCCTAAAAGGGCGTCATTCCATATAACCGGCCCGGAAGGTTCGATTATAACTTTCGTATCTTGCCATACCTCCCTGCCCAAAGGTAATTGGTTCTGCTCTACTAATGAAGATAAGAATCTTGGGGCGACTGTCAAGAGGTATTTATTATTAAATTTTCTGGCGAAGGCGATTATGTTGTTTTTGCGGCTGCCTTCAACTTTCAGGGGTATGTATCGGCCTTTTTGAAAAAGCGCGGAGTGAGCATTTCTTGCCCGAAGTGCGCGGTTTATAAGCAACAATTTTATGACACCGTCCTGGGCGCGGTTTAGAAGCCTGGTAGCTGTTTGTTCGAGGTCTGCCTGATCGACTATTTGGCCGAGATAGCTGGTCAGGTTCTCGAAATCCACGGGTCTTCGATTGTCGGGGTCAACGAGGCTTAAATCCCAGAGTTCGCTGCCTCGGTAGAAATCGGGCACGCCGGGGCAAGTGATTTTCAGAAGGGTTTGTGACAGAGAATTATAGACCCCGAAGTTCGCTATTTTACGCTGGAAGTCATGGAAATCTGTTAGAAATTCTTCATTTTCGAGAATGTCTTCGATGAATTTCATAGATGCTTTTTCGTAGTCATCGTCTGGTTCTGTCCAGGATGTGCTGACTTTGCCTTCTCGCAGTGCTTTTAGGAAGTAGTCTTTTATTCTCTTTACATAGTTGCTGTCATGGGCTTGCCAGGGGTATGTTCCTACGAGCGTCTGGTAGAGCAGGTATTCTTTATTATTGTCGGGCGCGCGGCGGTCGTCAACGGCTTTCCTGAATTGGTCGTTCATCTTGCTCCAGAGTCGGGCTTTTCGCTGCCATTTGTCCGGCATTTCAGAGAGGACATTCAGCCTTGCGCGGACATCTTCGCCGCGTTTAGTGTCGTGGGTAGCAGTGGCGTTTAGTGCGTTTGGGTGGCTTTTAGCGCGGGCGATGTTGAAGTCGTGAAATTTGCTTATTGAGAGGCCAAATTGGTCCGGGCTTGAGCCGACTTCGTTGAGCGAGACGAAGCGGTTATAGACATACATAAAGGTATCTTCGAGGCCTTTGGCCATTGTTACGGGCGTGAATTGCTGAAGCTGCATAATTAAGTCGATTAGTTCGTGTCGGGCCTGTTCGTCGATGAGGGTTGTGTTGAGAGTCAGCAGACTATGAAGCAATTCGAGTTCAGCGGTTAGTTCGGTGTTTCGTGCTATAGCTTGTTCTACAGCCTGGGCTATGTGGAGGCGGTCTGTATCGGTCATGCTGTCGGCTGTTATGTATGTGCGATAAACGCCCATACAGGCGAAAAATTCCTCGAGTGCCGCGCGGAGTTTTTGCTCGTCTTCGAGCCAGTGAATGTTGCTTTCGATTAGTATTTTGCTGAGCTTCCACGTGAAGTAATCGAGCCAGGGCTTCATGTGATCACGGATGAATTGTTTTTTCTGATAGTAGAGCAGATCTTCATATTGTACTTTTCGGCCAGTAAAATCGCGGTAGAATTCTTCGAGCTGTTCGGCAGCTTTGCAGTTGCAGAAAAGGTTGTTTAGGTAGTTCATAAACTGGTAACCGGATGTTCCCTGAACAGGCCAGTCAGCAGGCAACTGTTCTGACAGCTCGAGGATTTTTTCTACGATGATGTATGGATTGTCGGCAGCGATACTGAGGTTATTCAGGTATTGTTTTGGGTCGTACAGGCCGTCGATATGGTCTATCCGAAGCGAGTGAATCTTGCCTTGTTCAATCAGTTCGAGCAGGAGCTTGTGGGTGTGGTGGAAGGTCTGGGCATACTGCTGGTTTAAGGCGATGAAGCTGGTCAGGTGGAAGAATCCTCTGTAGTTTAGTTTTTCATCGGCGGTCTTCCAGAAGGCCAAGGTAAAGTTCTGATCCTGGAGTAGTTTTTTCAGGTCACAGCTGCCTTTTGGGTCGTTGAGGTAGTCGAGGCGGTTGCGTATATCCTGGCCTGGCTGTTGCTTGAGCGGGAAGCGGTTTTCAAAATAGTTGATGTAGAGAGTATCATTTTCGATGGAGAGTTTTAGTTGGCCTGCTTTTATGGTTTGTTCAAGGGGTTGGCCGAGTATGGGGATGAGAACTTTTTCGTTGAGTTCGGGCCAGGGGTTGTGCCATTTTATATCAAAGAATTGGTGATATTCTGAAGCTGGGCCTTCTTTTAGAACATCCATAAGCGTTTTATTGCCGGGGTCAAATGCCATGTGGTTGGGGACTATATCCTGCAGCCAGCGGATGTTATATTTTTTCAGTTCGGTACAGAGGTTTTCAAAATCCTGCCGTGATCCGAGTTCGGGATTGAGCTGGTTGTGGTCGGTAGCATCATAGCCGTGTGTGCTACCTTTTCTGGCTCGGAATATGGGGCTTGCGTAAAGATCGGTTATGCCGAGTTTTGCCAGGTATGGGACAATTCTCAGAGCGTGGGCAAATCCGAAGTCGGCGTTAAATTGTATTCTGTATGTCGATGAGGGGATGTGCATTGTTTTAACTTTTTAATTCAAACGCTGTAAACGAGAACGGTTTGATACCAATTTGCGCAGGGCCGGTTATAAGCTCCGGCAAGTCCGAACCTTGGCCGGCGTATTTTTTTTCGGCAGAGTCTATGAGCTTTTTCCATTTGCCTGCCGGTAATTCAAAGGCGTCCTGTCGGTGTTTGTCGGCGAAATTAAAGGTGCAAAAGACAGTGCTTTTCCCGTAGCTGCGCAAGGTGCTTATGAGTTTTTTATCTTCGTCGAAGTCCACCCGCTGGTCGTCTTTGCTCAGTTTTGCAAGAGCGGGAATTTGCCTGCGAAGTGCGATAAGGTCACGGTATAGTTCGAGCATTTGACTGTGCGGTGGCTGGTTGCGCAGATTCCAGTTTAGTATAGATTGTTGGAAGGTTTCCGGCGACTGGGGATCCGGCGGTTCTTTTTTCCAGTTGAATGAGCTGAATTCTTCTTTTCTGCCTTTTCGGACTGCTTCGATCAGTTCTTGGTCGCTGTGTTCGACGAAATAGTTGAAGGGGGCCTTTTCAGCGTATTCCTGTCCCATATACAACAGGGGGATGTAGGGAGAGAGCATAATGGCTCCGGCGGCGAGCTTGGCCGCTTCGAATCCGGCGATTGTTACGAGTCGGTCTGCCATCAGGCGGTTTCCTATCTGGTCGTGGTTCTGTGAGAATACGACGAACTTGTCCGCTGGTATATCTGCGGATGAATTGCCGTGATGACGCAGGCGGTGAGGTGAATATTGCCAGGAATAGACGAAACCTTCGCGGAGGCTTTTTGCCAGGTGTTTTGTTTTGCCGTAGTCGGTGTAGTAGCCGTCCTTTTCGTCGGTTATAAGCGTGTGGACGCAGTGGTGGTAGTCATCGAGCCACTGGCTGTGTATGCCGTCGCCGTGCTGGTCTCGCGGCCTGATAAGATTGGAGTCATTTAGACCGCTTTCGCCTATCAGGTAGAACTGGCGGCCTTTTCGTTGAGAGAAGGCATCGACCTGTTCGCTAAGCTCAGTGAAAAAATGCTTTGCGGACATATCGAAGATCGCATGGAGGGCATCGAGACGCAGCGCGTCGATATGGTAGTGTTCGAGCCAGTGGAGCGCGTTTTGTATGAAGTAATTGCGGACATGGTCGCTGTGCGCGGCATCGAAGTTCACGGCCTGGCCCCAGGGTGTTTTGTATTTATCGGTGAAGTATGGGGCGTATTCGAGCAGGTAGTTTCCTTCTGGGCCAAGGTGGTTATAGACGACATCGAGTATTACCGCTATTTCGCGGAAATGAGCGGCGTCTATGAGTTCCTTGAATTTGTGCGGGCCGCCATAGGAGTTTTGCACGGCAAAGGGAAAAACGCCGTCATAGCCCCAGTTTCTGCTGCCGGGGAATTGTGCGACCGGCATGATTTCTATCGCGTTTATTCCGAGGTCGGCAAGTTCATCGAGTCGAGAAATAGCGGCTTCGAACGAGCCTTCGCTGGTAAAAGTTCCGATGTGGAGTTCGTACATTATCATTTTTTCGAGCGGTATGCCCAGCCATTTTTTGTCCGTCCAGGGGAATGCGGAGTGGTCTATGACGGCTGAGCTTTTATGAACGCCGAATGGTTGATAGTGTGATGCAGGGTCGGGTCTTTCTTTGGATCCGTCGATTCGGTAAAGATATTCCGTGCCTGGGTTTATGTCTTCGGCGGTGACTTCGTAGTAGGCGAAGTCCGTTTTTTTCATCGGTATTATTCGCTCGATTGGTGCAGATATTTTGACATCAACTTTTTTGGCGTTTGGTGCCCAGACGGTAAATTTACATTTATTTTGGCCGAGGTATTGCGCGCCTATTTCTTTCATTTTCGCTGCTCCTGGTTCTGCTGGAATACTAAGACCGCCATTGGGGGCAATGTCGCCGAGAGCGACCAGTCGTATTTGCCGTGGAATGAAACCGGTGCGGCTTCGATGCCTCCCATGTTCCCCTGTCCGCTTCCGTTATATTCTTTGGCGTCGCTGTTTAGGACTTCTTCCCAAAATCCGCCCCTTGGGACTCCGACGCGGTAGTTATAGCGAGGCACGGGCGTGAAATTACATACGACAATCATATCGCCTTTGGGGTCGGATGCTTTTCTGCGGTAGCTTATTACGCTGTTTTCATGGTCGTGCCAGTCTATCCATTCAAAGCCCTCTGCCTGGAAATCAAGTTCGTATAGGGCGGGATTATTTTTATAGAGTTTGTTAAGGTCTCGCACCAGCTTTTGTATGCCGTGGTGGTAATCGTATTGCAGCAGGTCCCAGCTCAGGCTTGCGTCGTGGTACCATTCCCAGCTTTGTGCGAACTCGCCGCCCATAAAGAGCAGCTTTTTACCGGGGTGTGTGAACATATAGCTAAAAAGCGCGCGTAAGTTTGCGAACTTTTGCCATTCGTCACCGGGCATTTTGGCCAGCAGCGAACCTTTGCCGTGTACGACTTCATCGTGGGACAGAGGGAGCATGAAGTTTTCGTTGAAGGCGTATATGAGGCTGAAAGTAAGCATTTCATGGTTGTACATTCTGTAGATGGGGTCTTTTGCGAAATATTCGAGTGTGTCGTGCATCCATCCCATGTTCCATTTCATTCCGAATCCCAGTCCGCCTGCGTATGTGGGTCTGGATACCATAGGCCATGCGGTTGATTCTTCGGCGATTGTTTGTACATCGGGGAAATGGGTATAAACGGCTTCGTTGAATTGCCTTAGAAAGTTTATCGCCTCGATGTTTTCTCGTCCGCCGTGTTCGTTGGGTATCCATTCACCGGCTTTTCTGGAATAGTCGCGGTAAAGCATACTGGCGACTCCATCCACGCGAATGCCGTCGATGTGGTATTTATCGAGCCAGAACAGTGCGCTGCTGATCAGGAAATTCTGCACCTCGTTTCTGCCGTAGTTGAAGATGTAGCTGTTCCAGTCCGGGTGGAATCCTTCTCTTGGGTCCTGGTGTTCGTAAACATGTGTGCCGTCGAAATATACCAAGCCATGTTCGTCCGAGGGGAAATGTGACGGCACCCAGTCTATAATTACGCCGATGTCGTGCTGATGGAGTTTATCTATAAGGTACATAAAATCCTGCGGTGTACCATAGCGGCGTGATGGGGCGAAGTAGCCGGTTACCTGATAACCCCATGAGGCGTAGAAAGGGTGCTCCATAATGGGCATAAATTCGACATGGGTAAAGCCCATTAATTTTATATAATCGGGCAGCTTTTCGGCCATCTCCCGGTATGTCAGGAATCGTAGGTCTTCTTCGGGGACTCGTGCCCATGAGCCCAGATGCACTTCGTAGGCACTTATGGGTGCGTTTAGGGAGTTGTTTTTTTTGCGTGATTTCATCCATTTGGCGTCTGACCAGCGGTAATCCATATCCCAGACGGTAGAGGCGGTTTTTGGGGGCTCTTCGGCAAGGAAGGCGTAGGGGTCGGCTTTGTTAACACGATAATGGTGGCTGGAGACAATATGATATTTATAGACTTGTCCTTTGCCGAGGTTTGGTATAAATCCTTCCCATATACCTGAACCGTCCCATCGTGGGCCGAGTTTATGAGATTCGTTGTTCCAGCCGTTGAAGTCGCCAATGACAGAGACGCTTGAGGCGCTGGGGGCCCAGACGGCAAAATATACGCCTTTTTTATTCTTGTCGTTTATTATATGAGCACCGAGTTTTTCATAGAGCTTATAGTGACTTCCTTTTTTGAAAAGGTAGATGTCGTGTTCGGTCAGCAATGAAACTTTTTGTGATACTTTTTGTTCAGTCATATTTTACCCACTTATTTAAATGTCATTTGGTGGCGGTAATTTCGAGTATGTTTTTAATTCCTCTTATGGGAATCATAGTCCAATGAGGTCTGTTGTTCAACTCATAACCAAGCTCATAAACGGCTTTATCCAACATAAATGTGTTGAAGAGCGTGTTGAAGTCTTCCTGGTCTGTGGGAATGAAGCCTGCATCGCCGGTTGTTTTGAGATAGGCATTTAGAAATACGCCGCTTACAGAGGCATACCAGCGGTTGGCCCATTTTTCGAGTTTTGGCAGATCTTCGGCTACTGTTGAGCTTCTAAGGAATATGCTGCCGTAGGCGGCGTAGTGGAATGAGCGTATCATTCCGGCTATGTCTCGCAGGGGTGATCTTTTTAGCCTGCGTTCGCTTAATGGTCTGGCGGGTTCTCCTTCAAAGTCGATGATGATAAAGTCTTTGCCGGTGAACAGCACCTGACCGAGGTGGTAGTCGCCGTGGATTCTTATTTTCATCGCGGAGATTTTGCGCTTGTATAAATTTTTGTACTGGGTGAGTATCTCTTTTTCGGAACTTAAAATCTTTTCAGCTTCAGGGATGTATTCTTCGGGAAGGGTTTTGATGTTGCTTTTTAGCTCGGCAAAGACTTTGCGCAGCAACGCCCTTGTTGACTGATATACGGAGCGTTGATATAGCATTGAAAACGACTCCGGCAGGACATCTTTATCGCCTTTTAGAGAGGCCAGCGCCAGGTGCATTTGGGCTGTTCGCTGACCGAGCAAGGCAATATTTTCCAGGTAATACGGGCCTATGAGGTCTCTTAGCTTTTCCGGTATCGCCGTATAATCAATTCCTGAGATGTTTTTGTCAATTTCTGGTATTTCCTGGACGGAGTTTTCTTCTGTTCGTGCCTGTGCGTAGTAGTTCTCTATGGCGTCGAGAGAATATGCCCATGCGTCTTCCTGGCTTGCAATAAACGGTGTGAGCATTGCCACTATGAGCGGCTTTTGACCATCGGTCCTCCATTCGAGCCCGCCTGCATAGGATGGGAAGTGTTCAAAATCGGTGTCTTCGGTGAGGCGGCGAGTTATTTCCATATCGGGATTTACGCCCTTTTCAAGTTTTCGATATAGCTTCAAAAAGAAAGTCTCGTCGTAGTTTATAGAGGTGTTGCTTTGTTCGACTTTGAGGACTCTTGAATCCAGGGGCAGTTTATCCTCTCGAAGTATCTTTCGGAATTTCGCACTTCTGGTGGCAACGAGCATGTTTTTCCCGGAGCGTTTTTTGCCTCTGCGTGCAATTATATCGAGTAATTCATTTCTGAATTTTTCATCATGGATCGCCTCGAAAAATATTCCTTCGCCGTCACGGGTTTTTACGTGGGCTATGACGCTTTGCGGTGATTCCTGCATAATCTTCAGGGCGGTTTCCTTTGTTGCGAAACCCATCGGCATTGCGTAGCTTTCCTGTGTCGCTCCGGTGTAATAGACTTTCAGCAGGAGCAATTGCGTAGGATTGTTTTGTCCTGCGAAGAACATATGGTCAGCGATGCGGATTCGCCTGATGGGTTTTGCTTTTCCGGCGAACCAGCGGCAGGTTTTGAGATAGTCTTTGAGTATTTTTGTTACTTTTTCGGCATCGTTACTTGTGGTGAAGTTTCTCCAGGTCGTGTTAAGATTCAGTTGCGGCACTTCCTGGGGTTCGATATGTGTGGTCTCAGGTTGTTCTCGAAGGACGAACCAGAAAAAGTTATTTGGCCCGAGCGTCAGTGTGTAAGGCTGTGGAGTTATTTCGGGAAAGTTATTTCCACTGAAAATTTCTTCGGGGACGCAGCCGTTGTATTCGGACAGATCCGGATGAGCGACCTGACAGAATCGCGAGAGGTTCGCGACAACGAGGATTATTTCGTCTTCATATCTTCGAATCATCGTGAAGACCTTTGGGTTATCGCAGGGTGGAAATTCGATTGTTCCTCGTCCGAATGCTTTGAAGCGTTTGCGCACAGCGATAAGCATTGACATCCACCACCACAGGGAAGTGGGATTTCTTCGCTGATTTTCTATATTATGGCCGGCATAGTGGTATTCGGCGTCAATTACCACAGGCAGATGGAGTTTATGCGGGCTGGCTTTTGAGAAGCCGGCGTTTCTATCCGGCGTCCATTGCATAGGAGTCCGCACTCCGTCGCGATCGCCGAGGTAATAGTTATCGCCCATTCCTATTTCATCGCCGTAATAAAGCACGGGTGTGCCGGGCAGGGAAAACAGAAGAGCGTTCATCAGTTCGATTTTTTTTCGATTATTGTCCAGCAGGGGAGCAAGTCTTCGACGGATACCGAGATTAATTCTTGCCCGCGGGTCCTGGGCGTAGCTTTTGTACATATAGTCGCGCTCTTCGTCCGTAACCATCTCGAGCGTGAGCTCATCGTGGTTTCGCAGGAACATCGCCCACTGGCAGGTTTCCGGTATGTCGCTGCTCTGGTCGAGTATGTCAAATATTGGGAAACTGTCTTCCATTCTCAAAGCCATAAATAATCTGGGCATAACGGGGAAATGGAAAGCCATGTGACATTCATCGCCGTTGCCAAAATATGTAGCGGCGTCTTCGGGCCACTGGTTTGCTTCGGCAAGAAGCATTTTGTCGGTGAATTTTTGATCTACATGTGCTCGGAGTTCTTTTAAGAACTGATGCGTTTCGGGAAGGTTTTCGCAGTTTGTTCCTTCTCGCTCGATAAGATACGGGACAGCATCGAGACGGAGGCCGTCAACGCCCATATCAAACCAGAAATCCAGAACCCGGAAAATTTCTTCTCGTACGCGAGGGTTGTCAAAATTCAGGTCCGGCTGGTGGTCGTAAAAACGGTGCCAGTAGTAAGCTTGTGCTACGGGGTCCCAGGACCAGTTTGAATTCTCAAAATCTGTGAAGATGATCCTTGCGTCTTTGTATTTTTCGGGCGTGTCGCTCCAGACATAAAAGTCTCTCCAGATGGAGTTTGGTTTTGCTTTTCTGGCGCGTTTGAACCAGCGGTGCTGGTCTGATGTATGATTTATGACAAGTTCTGTAATTACCCTGATATCCCTTTTATGGGCTTGTTTTAGAAATCGTTTAAAGTCGGCCAGGGTCCCGTAGTCCGGGTGCACTCGGAAATAATCGGCAATGTCGTAACCGTCATCTTTCAGCGGTGATGGATAGAAAGGCAGAAGCCAAAGCGCAGTAACGCCGAGTTCCTGAAAGTAGTCGAGTTTCTGGGTAAGGCCTTTGAAGTCACCTATGCCGTCATCATTGAAGTCAAAGAAAGACTTTACATGCAGTTCGTATATTATAGCGTCTTTGTACCAAAGCGGTTCTTTAGTCAAGGATGTTGAGTCTTTTTTTGCCAAGTTGCTTCTCCTGAGTTACATAAAGTAGTCAAAATCTGTTTCTCGTTTGAGTTTTCTGTGCAGTATCATCACATGCGCGGGCATTATATGCGGGTTTAGTTCTATGAAATTGGTCTGTCCCTGCCAGATGTATTTATCGTTCGTCAGCATATCGTGGAGCATGTAAGGCTGGTCGTGAGGTATTTGGAATTTATCAAGCGGAATCTGCACCCAGCCGGACTGGGTGTGGTAGGGGTCTATATTGACGGCGGTTAGTATGATGTTTGAAAAATCCTCGGTGGCTTTAATGTAGCAAAGCAGCATGTCGTTATCGATATGCAGAAAATCAATGTTGTTGGTCTCCTGTAGCGCCGGGTGTTCTCGCCTTATTTGGTTGGTGCGTTCTATGATGTGGGAAATATTGCCGGGTGCGTGTCTGTCCCAGTCTTTTATTTCGAATTTTTCACTGTCGAGATATTCGCCTTTGGTGCCAAATGCTTCGCTAAAGCACAGTTCGTATGCAGGGCCGTAGATGCCGTAATTGCTTGAGAGCGTGGCGGCGAGTATAAGCCTTATTATAAAGGCAGGTTTTCCGCCGTATTGCAGATATTCGGAGAAGATATCCGGCGTGTTTGGCCAGAAGTTTGGACGGAAATAATCGGACAGGTTTGTTTTTGTAAGCTCGGTGAGATATTCCTGGAGTTCGTGTTTTGTGTTTCGCCAGGTGAAATATGTGTATGACTGGTTGAATCCTATTTTCGCCAGTCGGTGCATAACCTTTGGTCTGGTGAATGCTTCTGCCAGAAAGATTGTATCGGGGTGGTTTTTTCTTGTCTGCTCTATGGCCCACTGCCAGAAAGGAAATGCCTTGGTATGGGGGTTATCTACTCTGAAGATTCGGACGCCTTTTTCTATCCAGAAGTCAATGACGCTTTTTAGTTCTGCCCATAGCTGAGGCCATTTTTCGGTTTCGAAATTCAGTGGGATAATATCTTCGTATTTTTTTGGTGGATTTTCGGCGAATTGCACAGTTCCGTCCGGCCTCCACTTAAACCATTCGGGGTGTTCTTTGACATAGGGGTGGTCCGGTGAACATTGGAAAGCCAAGTCCATAGCTATTTCCATCCCGTGAGCTTTTGTTTGGCTTACCAGTGACTCGAAGTCTGCCATCGTTCCGAGCTGTGGATGTATTGACTTGTGTCCGCCTTCTTTTGAGCCTATGGCCCAGGGCGATCCTGGTTCGTCTGGCCGGGCCGTGCGAGAGTTGTTTTTGCCTTTTCGGTGTTTTTTGCCTATCGGGTGAATTGGCGGCAGATAGAGAACATCGAAGCCCATTTTGGCAATATCTGCGAGCATGGCTTCAACATCTTTGAAGGTTCCGTGTTCTGTCTCGCGCCCGCACGAGCGGGGAAAAAGCTCATACCAACTGCTAAAAATAGCCCTGGAGCGGTCAACTGTCACAACCAGATCCTGTTTAAGTGTCGCCGCATAGGGTCTCTGTTCGTAAAGATCAACCATTTCGGAAAGTTCTTCACTCAATGCCAGAGCTATGGTTTCATCAGTGTGTCCGCTGTCGAGCTTATCAGTCCATTTGAGCATTTGTTTTTTGTCATAGCCTCCGGCATTTTGGGCAACTTCTCGCAGATAGGCTGCGCCCATTTGCAGTTCCACCGCCACCTTTTGGTTGTCTTCTGTTTTTTTTCTGACATCGTGCTGCCAGGTGCGGAAGTGGTCTATCCATGCTCGTATGTTGTAATAATAGTTTCCTACCTGCTCAACTGTAAAGCGGCCCTGCCAGCGGTCGTTTACGATTTCTTTCATAGGGACTGAGCGGAAGTTTTTATCCCCAGCTTTTTTGTAGAGCAGCTCTGCCGCTATCAGGTCGTGGCCGTCTGCGAATATGTCGGCGTAAACTTTCAGTGTCTGGCCTGTGACGCGTTTTACAGGAAATTGACCACCGTTTATTGTCGGCTGGACATTTTCAATTATTACGCGTTTTCTTCCCTCGAGGTTTATCATCTTCCAGTCTCCCGAAATTATGCTCGACTGTCAAATTTACCATTAATGGCCGAGCTTAGTAGTCAATGGGTATAATTAACATAGTTTTACTGTTCTATTTCCACAATAACGCCATAATCGGGCGTAGTCAAAGAATAATCTCGATGTGTGAGCACAGATTGAATAAATTTTACAGTTTGGCATTGAGCTATAGTTGAGTTGTATAGGGTTTTTAGTGTTTTGATTTGCGTTTATTTTGGCTTTTCGCTAATATGATGCTATTGATAATACAGGGAAGGTTATCGCGGCTGATTTTGCGGCTGGGGTGTGGGGTTTGAGGCTCATATCGAACGAATAACGAATAATGGTTGAAGCGGTAAGAAGTGATAAATATAAGCAAATTGTATTGTGATGAGGTTACCGGCGGTGATTGGATCCGCTACGGTCAGAAAGGCGGCGGCCAGCGCAGCAGTGATGTTGTGCCTGTGCGTGCTCGTGACAGGAAGCCGATAGTTGTCTGGAATATTACCAGGGCGTGTAATTTAAAGTGCGTACATTGTTACAATGACAGTGGAGCGGGTCGGGCGTCGGCTGAGCCGAACACCGCAGAAGCCAAAGCGGTGCTGGATGATTTGGCTGATTTTGGTGTGCCCTCGGTGCTTTTCAGCGGTGGTGAGCCGCTTATGCGGGAGGATTTGTTCGAGCTTGTTAATTATGCGAGGGCGTGCGGGCTTCGGACGGTCATTTCCACTAACGGGACTCTGATAGATAACGGTAAGGCTGAGCAAATTAAAGAGGCGGGTGTTTCTTATGTAGGCGTCAGTCTCGATGGCATAGGATCTGTCAATGACAGATTTCGAGGCGTAATCGGGGCGTTTGACAGTGCCGTAGAGGGGATACGAAATTGTATGAATGTCGGGGTGCGTGTAGGCTTGCGACTTACGCTTACGCGGCAAAATGTTGAGGATTTGGATAAGTTTTTTGATTTTTTCGAATCAGAGGGGATCGAGCGTGCGTGTTTTTACCATCTGGTGCCAAGCGGACGGGGAGGGGATATTTCAGAGCAACGGCTATGGCACGAGCAAAGCCGACTGGCGGTGGATAAAATACTCAAGCGGTGCAGGGAATTTAGAGCAGGAGGTAAAAAGACGGATATTCTTACGGTGGATAATCATGTTGATGGTGTATATTTGTATCTGAAGCTGCTTGAGGAGGGCTCGAGCAGGGCTGAAGATGTGTGGAAGCTTCTTAGCTGGAACGGTGGAGGATTGAACAGCAGCGGTATAGGCATTGGGTGCATTGATTATAATGGTTTTGTTCATCCGGATCAGTTCTGGGGACATTATAATCTTGGCAATATTCGTGAAATGCCGTTTAGCAGGATATGGACTAACCGTGATGAGCCGCTGCTGCGGCGGTTGCGTAATAGACGGCGATTTGTTAAAGGTCGCTGCCGGGTGTGTCGTTATTTTGAGGCGTGCGGCGGCAGTTTGCGCGTCCGGGCGGATATTCATTTCGGCGATCCGATGGCTCCTGAGCCGGAATGTTACCTTAGTGATGAACAGATAGGGCTGGATGAATCGAAGAAGGCGGAACTGAAATCCTGCGGTGAGTTTTTTGAGATGCCGGATTAGCGGAGTGTTTTTGTTGAAAAAGATAAAATCTGATATTAGGGTAGGGATATGGATTTAGAAGTGATTATCGAATGGTTTTGGGATTTTGCTTTTGTCCTTTTGGCGGTTGCGTTGGCAGTGGGGGTTGCTTTGCTGGTGCACCTGGTGATTTTTCGTTTATTTCGTCGGATCAGCGATAAGAGTGAGCTTCTGCCGGATGGGATTATTAACAAACATTGCCGGCGTGCGGGTCGATGGCTACTGGTAACGGCGGCTGTGCTTTTTGTAGTGCGGCAAGTCGAGGAGGTCGGCCCTGTTACTCGCGGCATTCAACACGCTCTAAGCCTGTTGTTTATATTTACCATAGCCTGGCTGATTAACCGTTTGGCGTGGGTTTTCCAGGATACTGTTTATGACCGGTTTGATGTTGATATTAGGGATAATCTTCGCGCTCGGAAAGTGCGGACACAGCTTAATGTTGTGCGTCGGGTAATTACGGTTATTATCGTAATTCTGACGGTAGGAGCGATGCTGATGACATTCGAGGGGGTCGAGCAGCTTGGCAGGGGACTGCTTGCCTCGGCTGGTATTGCAGGAGTGATTATTGGTTTTGCCGCTCAGCGGACGCTGGGGACATTTGTGGCCGGTATGCAGATAGCTTTTACACAGCCGATCCGCGCTGATGATGTTGTGATTGTGGAGGGTGAATGGGGAAGAATTGAGGAGATAACTCTGACTTATGTTGTTGTTAGGATATGGGATTTGCGCAGGCTTATTGTTCCGATAACTCACTTTATTGAAAGACCTTTCCAGAACTGGACGCGGGTTACGGCTGATATTCTTGGGACGGTGTTTATTTATATGGACTACACCGTGCCGCTTGAGGCGATACGAGGTGAGCTTACGCGTCTGTTGCAAGGGCATAAGTTGTGGGACGGCAAGGTCAATGTCGTACAGGTAACCAATGCTACCGAGCGTACGGTAGAGGTTCGTCTATTAGTTAGCGCAGGCGATGCGGGGTCGGCATGGGATTTGAGGTGTTATCTGAGGGAGAAGATGATAGAGTTTTTACAGCGAGAGTATCCTGATTCTTTGCCTCGTGTCCGTGCCGAACTTGAGCAGAAACCAATGCCAGAATCAAAGACATAAGCTCTGGTGACTACAATGTCAGTCGATGAGCGGCTATGGCCGCTTGTCCTAAGGCTATGCCGCTGTCATTGGCAGGTGCCTGTAGATTCAGAAGTACATTCAAGCCTTTGTTCTGCAATGCTGTTACCAGACGGTTGGTTAGATAGCGATTGCAGAATACTCCGCCGCTTATTGCTATATCTTTAAGTCCGGTGCGTTTGGCAGCGGTATGCGCCCATTGTGCCAGTGCGGTAGCGAGGCAGTTATGAAATTTGGCTGAAATGTCAGAAACTTCAAGTCCGTTTCGCTTGTCGTGTATTATTTGACGAATAGCAGGGCGTAAATCCAGCAGCAGCGAATCGGCGGTGATTTGAAAATCGTAACAGTCACGGATATCTTCAGCAGCGATGGCTTCGAGGGCGATAGGAAGCTGAGCTTCGAAATTATTTTGGCTGCCGAGTCCCACGATGGCGGCTACGGCGTCGAAGACTCTGCCAAGGCTGGATGTTTTGACTGTGTTTATGCCGTTTTGCAGTTGTTTTAGTATGATTTGATGCTTTTTTGTATCGCTTTCGATTGGCTCGAGAATATCGGCGAAGTCGAGAGGATTGAAATCATCTCCGAAAGCCTGGAAAAGCAGAGCGATGGCCGGGCGAATCGCTTCCTTGGAGGCGGTATCGCCCCCCGGCAGGTCGTAATAGGCCAGGTGACCGATTCTTTGAAAGTCGGCCAGGTCGGCTGTCATTAGTTCACATCCCCAGACTGCGCCGTCGGTTCCGTAACCTGTTCCGTCGCATTCGATGCCTATTACAGGGCTGGGGTGGTTGTGCTCAGCCAGTACAGAGGCTATGTGTGCCCAGTGATGTTGAATGCGCATTATTTCCATGTTTTTTAGTGAAAGTGCGTAATTTGTCGAGATATAGGCAGGGTGCAAGTCACAAGCAATGACTTGGGGTTCGATTTCGAAAAGGCCTGCCAGGTGGGCTATGGACGCGAGATAGTGCCGATAAACTTCTGCGTCTTCGAGGTCGCCTATATGCTCGCTGAGTATTAGTTGGTTATTTTTTGCTAGGCAGAAAGTGTTTTTCATATCCGCACCCGTTGCCAATATGTGTTTTGGGGCGGCGACCTGTGTAAATATCGGCTCGGGGACATAGCCTCTGCTTCGTCTTCGCAGGGCTGTGTGGTCAGCGATGATGTGGACTATGGAGTCATCGACCTGGCGGAAAATTTCACGATTGTGCATAACAAAAGCATCAGCAATGTCGGCGAGTTTTTCCAAGGCTTCATCATTTTTACAAATCAGGGGTTGATCAGAAATATTGGCGCTGGTCATTACCAGCACTTCAGGGCCGTAATCAAATAGTAGAAAATGCAGAGGAGCGTAGCAGAGCATAAAGCCGAAAGTTCCTACGCCCGGCGCCGTCGAGGGGGCTATCTGTGCTTTGGGTTTTTTGGGCAGGAGAACTATTGGAGATTGCGGGCTTGTCAGCAGTTCTTCTGTCTTTTCAGTTGTTTGCGCATATTTTCTTATAGCTTTGAGTGAGCGAGCCATAAGCGCGAACGGTTTATGATCTCGTTTTTTTCGCAGTCGCAGTTGTCGTACAGCCGTTTCATTCGAAGCGTCCACCGCAAGGTGAAAGCCGCCGATGCCTTTGACAGCAAGTATTTTGCCGGCCTTTAACATTTTAGCGGCGGTGCTTACAACTTTATCGCTTTGAGACTGGATGATTTTGCCGGTTTTGTCGGTCAGGGTGATTTTTGGCCCGCAATTGGTACAGGCTACCGGCTGGGCATGGAATCTTCGGTCTGAAGGGTTGTTATACTGCTTTGAGCATTTCTGGCACATCCGGAAATCTGCCATGGTGGTGTTGGCGCGGTCATAGGGGATGGTTTTTATGATAGAGTATCTTGGCCCGCAGTTTGTGCAGTTTATAAAAGGGTAAAGGTATCTAAAATCACTGGGCTGGTACATCTCAGCCAGGCAGTCGGCGCATACAGAGGTGTCGGGCAACACCTGTGAGGTTTTTTGGCCAGCTTGGTCGCTGGGGTCGATGGTAAAGGCAGCCTCATCTTTAAGGGCTGGTATTTCGAGTATCTTTATTGTTTTAATTTTTGCCAGAGGCGGCAGTACGGCACCGTTTTTCAGTACGGCTTCAAGATTTTTAAGGGCTTCCGGCGAACCCTGAGCCTGAAGCGTTACGCCTTGGGCGTGGTTATATATGCGTCCGGTCAGTTTCAGTTTTTTTGCCAGTTTGTATGTAGCAGGGCGAAAGCCTACGCCCTGAACCTGACCGGTGATGATGAATTGTTTTCTTATGAGCAATTATCGCCTTCTTCCTGTTATTTTGCAGTTTTACACGGTTTTTATGTCAGAATATTATAGCTTCGGGGGCAACAAATTTCAAACTCCGGCAAATTCTGTGGTGTGGTTTAGAAAAAGTGACTTGCCAAAGGAATCCGATTCTGGTAATATATAAGTTTTAGGGGCCATAGCTCAGATGGGAGAGCGCTTGCATGGCATGCAAGAGGTCGTGGGTTCGAATCCCATTGGCTCCATTTCATAAACCCTTGCAGTATACACCTCATCAGCCCAAAACATCCGCTGTAAAGCATGAAATACAGCATAAAGGCAAAAAGAAAACCCCTGCAAGTGCCTTATTTGGAGGGGCTTGAAATAGCGGCGGGTGGACTCGAACCACCGACCTTAGGCTTATGAATCCCACGCTCTAACCAGCTGAGCTACGCCGCCATAGGCTTGATCAGTGCTTTACCGCAATTCTACGGGTTTCACTTTGTGGTGATTAGTTTAACAGATATCGTCCTGGTGTCAATGCCGAACTCAAATGCCGCTGCATTTTTCGCATCATACGCTTATCCTCCTGGCTGAGTATAAGAGCCCCCTGAACAAATCGACACTGAAATCTCTGAACTCTTCGCGGATTTCGCGCCACAATTTTGCGTTTTTTTGCAAAAAAGTACCCAAAACAGCACTTAAAATACCAAAATTTACTAACTTTTTACTTGCCCATACTCTCTACATCTTCCAAATTAAGCAACATTAAGAAAATTTCCAACCCGCGAAATATACACAAAGAATAAATTGACATAACCTCACAATACTTGTATAATGAGGTTACAATCAATCGAAAGTGTGCTATAGAAGCATTGAAATCGGCGTCAGGAGCTGGTTTGGCCTACAGATTTTTAAAGGATGCACGATGAAAAAATTAATCGTAAAAGCGGTTTTTATCTTAATTTTAGCGGTTTTCGGCCTTTCAGTAAGCGGGTGTGCTTCATCGCCGCCGGGTGAAACTGCAATGGAGCGAAGAATTCGGCAAAGAAGGGCACGATGGATCAATTCCCATCTGATGGCTGAAGACATCGAAACAGTGCTTATGCTTGATAAGCCCAGCTCATTGACACATCTGCATATTCCTTAAAAACATCGATACTTGGTATTTTAGTAGGGGGATGTGCGTTAAGGGCACGGAGTTTCAACAGAGGGTCATTGGTGCAGATACTGTTCGATTATCTTAGCAGAGTGGCAGGCTACGACATTTGGGTGGTAGCCATCGAACTTCTGTTAATAGGGCTTGTTGTGTATTGGGCGGTCGATTTTCTCGAAGGAACACGCGGCGAGCGGCTTTTTAGGGGAATAATATTTGTTCTTATCGCGGGGGTTTTAAGTCTGGGAATTCTTCGGCTGGTAGTTGCGCGTGTAAAACTCGAACGGCTGGAATTTCTTTACGGCGGATTCGTAATAGCGGTTCTGGTTATTGCGGTCGCGGCCTTTCAACCGGAAATCCGGCGAGCTTTGATTCGTATAGGTAAAGCCAGCTTTATGCAGAGCGCCTCCGAACGGCGTTTCAAAACCGCTGAGGAGATAATAAATGCCGTAACAAAACTCTCCGCCTCCAGAATAGGCGCGATTATCGTTCTGGAAAACCGTGTCGCGCTCGGTGAGTTCATTGAAACCGGAATATCCCTCAATGCAGAAGTGCGCTCGGAGCTTTTACGGACCATATTCGAGCCGGGCACGCCGCTGCATGATATGGCGGTAGTTGTCCGTGAAGACCAGATTGTCGCGGCCAGAGTTCAGCTTCCACTGGCGGACGCTTCGACAATTGACGGGGTTGACCTGGGTTCACGGCATCGTGCGGCCATAGGAATAACCAGCGGCTCCGATGCAAGCGTGATAGTCGTAAGCGAGGAAACAGGAATAGTTTCTATTGCTGAGGGCGGTAAGTTGGCCAGAAATGTTACCGAAGCCCAGCTTAGAAAACACCTTGTCGGAAGTGGCGGCGAGAGCGAGAGAATCAGTCACAGGTTCTGGAAAGTTCCCAAACGCAAAGCCGCAGCAGGGAGTTAATGCATTGGCGATAGAAAAAGAAAAAAGATTCAATTATCCAAAGATCGTTCTGGCAATTGTTCTGACGGTGCTGATTTGGGTTTGGGCTGACCTTGCTGTTGATGAGACATACACTTTCACCGGAGCGGTAATTCAGATTACTCGCCCGAGCCGAGAAAATCTATGGGTAAGCTTCAATGAGCAGTCGAGCATCGAAGTATCTGAGGTAACAGTTGTTGGCCCAGCGTCACGCATTGCTGATCTTCGCCGCCAGATAAATGAGGGAACGCTCGATTTCCGTTTTTTCTTTGACCCTCATCAGGAGGGGATGACCGAGCCGGGCCCTTATACGCTGGATGTTCTGAATTTGCTGCGGCAGAGTGATATATTTGCCCGACAGGGACTGGTTATAAAATCCTGTGAACCGTCCAAAGTACCCGTACAGGTGGTAGGTCTCCAGCGCAGAGAACTCGATGTAATCGCCTTGGACGAATACAATAACAGGCTTGAAGCCGACAGTATTGAGCCTACAACGGTTGAGGCTTTTGTCCCGGCGGACTGGACAGGACAAATGCTCAATGCTTTTGTTCGGCTCAGTGACAGAGAAATAGAGCAGAGCGTTGTTACCCCGGTTCGTAAAAGGCCTTATTTCCAGCTTGCTCCAGGGTGGTCAAGAACCATAGAGGAGGAGGTGGCAGTGCGAATGGCCGGCGAGCGGGAAAGGCTACTTCCTCATACGGTAACGGCGCCGGTGGTGGGATTTGTTATGAGCGCTAATGTTCAGGGCAGGTACGAAGTTGAACTGCTAAATCGTGAACAGGTGCTAAGCGCTATAAGGGTGCTGGGATCCGAAGAGGCCAAACGAGCTTATGAAAACCGTCGATTTCAGGTTCTTTTGGAGATAGCTGACGGAGACAGGCAGAGCCAGGGAGAAGAAATAATCAGGCGTGACCTGATTTACAATTTTCCACAAGATTATCTTCGTCAGGAAGCCATCGAACTTAATCAGGAGCCTGTATCTGCGCAGTTTCGGTTAGTTCCGATTGAGCGCCCGGAGTAATATTTTTCGGTTTTTGTTGCGATTTTGTAAAGAATAAGATCGCTGTTTCAACGGTCATCCACAACGCGAGCAAAAACACCCCGCTTCCGATTATCACCAGCGGCCAGTTTCTCTCTCTGATGAAATTAAGCTGATTCTCTACCATTGCCCAGTTTGTTATCACCAGCATTATCAAACACGGTACGGCAGTTACGAGATACTTGCAGCCGGGCTTCGTTCTAAGATAAATTGTTACCACCAGCAGGGCAAGAGCTGCAAGTAACTGATTTGCTGTTCCAAAAAGAGGCCAGAGTATCATTGCTCCGGTTCCATCTGCTCCCTGCATAAATGCCAGCGCGGCGGCAGTTCCGGCGGCTATTGTCGTGGCTGTCCACCGGTTGGCAAGTGAAGGCATTTTTATGTCTGCTGCAAGTTCGCTGACGACATATCGCTGGAGTCTTACTGCGGTATCAAGCGTTGTCCCAGCGAAAGAGGCGATAAAAACACCCATTATCGCTATGCCCATAGCTTTTGGCAGGCCTATGGTTTCTGTGATATTGGCTGCGCCGATTATAAATGGGCTGAGTCTGTCGCCAAGGCCTCTTGCTCCGATCCAGGAGTCATATTGACTAAGCCAGGCCGACTGGCCGAAAAGTGTTGTTCCGTCAACCTCAAGAGCCATCCCCACACCCGCACCAATAGCGATGATAACAAGTATAGCCAGAAAACCCTCTAACAGCATCGAGCCGTATCCTACAAAAAGGCTGTCCGGCTCTGATGCTATCTGTTTTGGGCTTGTGCCGGATGCTACCAGCGAGTGGAAGCCTGATATCGCACCGCAGGCTATAATAACAAACATAAAAGGCCATAATGATGGAGTGTCTGTGGGTACCGCCGTATTTACAGCCGGCGCTGCAAAACTCAAATCAGCAGTAAATGCCGCGGTGATAGTTCCGACCACGAGCAATCCCATGGCAATAAATAGCTGCCAGGCGTTAATATAGTCCCTGGGCTGAAGCAGAGTCGTAACCGACAGCGTCGAAGCAATCCATGCGTATATCAGCAGGATAATTACCCACAGGCCAGTCGGGGGTATTCCAGCGATTTCTCTGGGAAGTAGCAGGCCGGGCCAGATGTTTTCCAGGAGCGCTCCCAGCGCGATACTGGCGTACATTGCAGATGCGGCAATAATAGTTGCCCCCGTTACATTGATGTTTTTCTTGTAAACCGCCCAGCCCAGCGCCACGGCGATTGGTATCTGCAGCCAGACTGCCAGCACTGACGATGGAAAAAGCGTGAAAACAGATGCAATAACCACACCGAAAACCGCAATCACCAAAAGCAGCGTCAGAAAAACGATAGCGAAAAAAATGAACCGAACTCGAATATTGATATATTTTGCCGCGACTTCACTGAGACTTTTGCCCTCATTTCTCATTGACACAACCAGAGAACCGAAGTCATGCACCGCTCCTAGAAAAATTGATCCAAAGACCACCCAAAGTAACGCCGGCAGCCATCCCCATATAATACCGATAGCCGGACCGACTATAGGTCCGGTGCCTGCAATTGAAGTGTAATGGTGGCCGAAAATTATGCCTCTTCGGGTAGAGACATAGTCTATTCCGTCGGCAAGTTCGTTTGAGGGGACTTTTCTGCCAGTGGTAAGGTTGAAAATTTTACGAGCAAGGAATCGGCCGTAGGTATGGTAAGCCAGCAAAAATCCGCCACCACAGACGATTAATAGTAAAAGTGCGTCCATTGCTGCTTTCCGCCAACAGTTTTATAGTCAAAAAGCTTTAGGCTCTGAGTTATCTTACGCGGATTCGCGTTTTTTCTGCTGCTCAAATAAATCAGCCTTGTCCTCAACAATCTCGCGCGTTATGACATATTTGCCCGGCTTAGGTTCTTCGGGCAGCCGATACATTATATCCACCATCATTTCTTCAGTAATCGCTCGAAGAGCGCGAGCGCCAGTATTTCGTTTTAGCGCCTTGCGTGCAAGGGCGCGAAGCGCCTCCTCGGTGAATTCCAGTTCCGCTTCCTCCATCTCGAAAAACTTCTTGTACTGTTTTACCAGTGCGCTTCGAGGCTCGGTCAATATCTGTACCAACGCATCTTCATCGAGTCGTGTCAGCGTAGTAATAACAGGCAAACGACCCACAAGTTCCGGAATCATACCGTAACTGGTCAAATCCTCGGGCGTAACCTCGCTGATGATATCTTCGTATTCGCGCGAGCCTTTGCTTTCTGTTGAGAGTTCCGAGCCGAAACCTATCTGTTCTCTGCCAAGCCGTTTTTTAATGATACTTTCCAGCCCGACGAAAGTCCCGCCGCAAATAAACAGTATCTGACTGGTGTCGATCTGAATGTAGGCCTGTTCGGGGTGTTTTCTGCCGCCCTGTGGTGGTACATTGGCCATCGTACCCTCGAGCATTTTCAAAAGCGCCTGCTGGACACCTTCGCCGGAAACATCACGCGTAATAGAAACATTCTGGCTGGTTTTACCAATTTTATCAATCTCGTCCACATATATAATCCCCCGCTGAGCAGATTGTATATCGTAATCAGCGGCCTGGAGGAGTCTAAGCAGCAGATTTTCGACATCCTCTCCGACATACCCTGCCTCTGTAACGGTCGTGGCGTCGCAGATAGCGAAAGGTACTTTCAAAAGCCGTGCCAGCGAGCGTGCGAGCAGGGTTTTACCGCAGCCGGTAGGGCCTATCAAAAGTACATTAGATTTATCGAGCTCGATTTCCTTATCAGCACCCTCGGCATGCATAAGTCGTTTATAATGGTTATGCACGGCTACGGAAAGGTATCGCTTTGCGTGTTCCTGGCCTATCACATACTGGTCAAGGTATTCCTTAATATTTCGCGGCGTAGGCAGCTTGCCTTCGCTGAAAGCCGGCTGTGCCATTCTTCTGCGGTTCTGCTGGACGATATTATGACAAAGGTCAACGCATTCAGGGCAGATATAGACTTCGCCCGGGCCTTCTATAAAGGTGCCTGCCTGAGTAGTTGAACGAGCACAAAAACTGCACAATATTCGGTTTTTATTTGATTTATTAGCCATAATTCCCTTCTGATTTCGAATTTCTAACTTTATGCTTATGCTATGACTATGACTAATTGTAAAAGAAAGTTCGGCTTTTAGCAACCTGAAATTATCGCTGTCTGTGTTGAGGCCGCCTGCTGAATATTAATGTGCGTGTGCGGGGAGCTATGATGAAGATAGGACGCTTTTCCAGATATCTCTGGAATGCTTGGTTTCGATATGAGCCAAAGTAATAGATTTTGACTTTAATTTTCTTGCAATATTGGCCGGTTTTATGTAATGTAAGCCGATATTCAGCAGGGCTAGTTTTTTTGCGATTTGGCGGCGTAGCCAAGCGGCCTAAGGCGACGGTTTGCAAAACCGTTATTCATGGGTTCGAATCCCATCGCCGCCTTTTTATTTTAAGCCGAGTGATATTGCTAAAATAATGTGAGCTTGCAGTTCTAAGCCTGCATTAGATGTATATTTTACAGAAGAATTTATAGAAAAGGGAGGTCAATCAATGCCTACAAGAACAGCAAAAGCGGTATGGACAGGCGATCTGGAGTCTGGTCAGGGAAATATAGAATTTGGCGGTGGTGCTTATAAAGGTAACTATTCTTTCGCCTCACGCTTTGAGCATGGAAAAGGTACAAATCCCGAAGAATTAATAGCAGCTGCTCATGCCGGTTGCTTCGCTATGGCTCTTTCGCACGGCCTGGCCGAGGCCGGTTATCAGCCTCAAAGCGTAGAAGCCAAAGCTAAAGTAAAACTTGAGCAGGTTGGTGATGGTTTCAAAATAAGCACAAGTCATATTGACTGTATCGCGGATGTGCCTGATATCAGTGAGTCAGATTTCTCCGAGCAGGCCGAAGCGGCCAAGGTTAACTGTCCGGTAAGCAAGGTGCTTGCCGGTGCGAATATCAGCCTTACCGCTGAGCTTAAAAGTCAGTGATATGCTCAGATTATAAATTGTGATGCTTAACTATCCGGCGTACGCCTAAACAATACGGCTGTCGCGATGGGGACAGTCATAATCAAATTCTTTGCTTTGGCCTTGGCATAGTTCGACTACCTCGCCGCAGAATCCTATCTTAATCGGTGCGCAGCAGCTCTCTTCGAGCGAAACGGTTAGTTTTTTATGATTGATGTTGACTATAATCCAGTGCCCACGATAGTGCAGCCGCTGCTTAATTTCGTAGAGCTCGTCGGGCAGGGATGGGCTGAGCCACAAAACATCATCTCGTGTCTCCAGTCCCGTATAACCTCGCTGTACCAGATCAACAGTGCCTGCCATCGCTCCAAGATGGATACCCTCGCTGGTCGTACCTCCTTGAATATCCGCAATATCACTCATAAGAGCTCCGCGGAACAGATCCCAAGAGCGGGCTCGTTGTGACCGGGCAAGCACCCATGAATGAACTATTCCGCTAAGCGTAGAGCCATGCGATGTTCTATCACGGTAGTACTCGATATTTCTCGGAATAGATTCAGGGGTGAATTCATATCCCATATCGTTGAACATCTCTACGATTTGCGTTGATGAAAACAGGTAAAAGAGCATCAGTACATCGGCCTGTTTGCCTGCTTTATAGCGATTTACCGAATCTCCTTCGCTTTCGAGTATTCGGTCAAGTCGCTGAATGTCGCCGTATTTTTGCTCATATCCCTTCCAGTCAAATTCTTTTAGCTTCTCGTATCCTTCGAACTGGCTTATGATATCTCCATCGTGGAACGGCACAAACATCTTTTTACTTATCTGTTCCCATAGCTTTAAGTCCTTTTCTTTGTCAATACCTAGCATCTCGAGGAATTCCTGCCTGCGTCCGGTTGGAAGGATATCAAATACTTTAAGTCCCGTCTTCAGACACCAGGCGGCCATCACATTAGTGTATGCGTTATTTCGCAGGCCGGGCTCGTCGCTGTCGGGGTAGCTGGTATGGAACTCATCTGGTCCTACAATTCCATGTATTTCATATCTGTCCCGTTGTTCGTTATAGGTGGCGATGCTTGCCCAGAAAAGGGCGATATTTAATATCATTTTTGAACCTGCAAACAGCATAAATTCCAGGTCATTTGTTACCTGGTAGTACTGCCATGTATTATAGGCGATAGCTGCGTTTATGTGCCGCTGCTTGTAAGTATTGTCCTCGACCCAGTTGCCTGAGCGGGGGTTCAGGTGAACGACCTGGCTTTCTTCTCTGCCGTTGCTGCCGCTTTGCCAAGGATACATCGCGCCGCGATAACCGGCTTCCTTGGCCGCAAGGCGCGCTTCCTGAAGTCGTCTGTAGCGATAGAGCAACAGTGATCGTGTCAGTTGCGGAATCCTCATATTCAAAAACGGAAAGATAAACAGTTCATCCCAGAAGATATGTCCTCGATATGCTTCGCCGTGCAGTCCCCTTGCCGGAACGCCTGCATCAAGGTCAATAGTATTATATGAAGTGGTCTGCAACAGGTGGAATATGTGCGCCCGTAACACGAACTGAGCCTCGACATCATTTACATCTCCTTCGAAAAGTTCAATGTCGCACCTGAGCCATATCTTGCGCCATTTTCTTTTATGGCCGGTAAGTAGTTGCTCGAATGTTCCGGCAATAGTTGCAGCTTTTTTTGCTTCGAGAAGCGGCTCACATATCGCACGATCACGGCAGGTGTATAGACTTGCGATTTTCTCTACTCGAACAGTCCGGCCTTGCTGACATTCAAATGCTATATCCTCACCGATATAGCCCAGTCGCTGTCGCAGGGTCCTCTTAGTTTCTACTTGCTTCTGGTCATTATATACTTTTGTGCGTATGGCCTGCGCAATAGACATATGTGACTGGTTTGTTCTGCTGTGCAAATATAAACTGTCCTGTGCATGTTGACCCATTGCCAGAATTTCCAAATGCTGATTCTCCAGGTCTCGATACCTTGCTACTCCTGCATTCTGGACAGTTCCATCGATAGCTGATCGAACCACAATCTGCCCCGACCAATTGATGGGTGTAAGCTGCCATTCTATAGCTGCTCCGTGAAATTTGGTCATATGTACTATGCGGCTGGAAACAAGCTTAGTTTCTCTGCCGTCCGGATCGCGAAAATGCAGAGTCTGCGTGAAAATACCTTCCTTAACATTCAGAAGCTGTTCAAATTTAATCCATTCCACCTCATCAAAGTCCAGCCATTTGCCGTCTTCTGGTTTGAAATTCATGCAGAGCCAGTTGGGCAGGTTTACCAGGTCTTCATTTTCTATATCTCTGCCGGCGACTCTGCTTTTTCTGCGATTGAATCCGCCTGTAAGATAAGTTCCGGGATAATGGATACTGTTGGCTTTTGCTCCCTCAAAAGCGCCGCGAGTAGCGAAATAACCGTTTCCAAGTGTACAAAGCGCCTCGCGCAAAGGCTGTTGCTGGGGATCCCATCCGTCATAGCGCATCTGCCATTCAGTCATTTTTGGTAGTGTCATAAACTGCTCCAGGTAATTTTCGTCATCAGTTGGCAAGCATCTCAAGGAACTGCTTTACCTGATCAACATTACGAACATAAAAAGTTGCTTTTGTCGGTCTTTCCAGGCTACCTACATAAATACCTAAGCCGTGCTGCGGCAAAGCTCCAAAAGCGTCCTCGTCGGTAACATCATCCCCCATGTAAATAGGAACAACATCTTCTCTGTTAAGTTTTAGCACATCCAGCAGCCAAAGCACGGCCTTGCCTTTGTGCCAGTCAACATCGGGCTGAAGCTCGAATACCATTTTTCCCTCACCCCGCCGAAGTTTTTCATGTCTGCTTACAACCTCATTTACTATTTTCTCGACCTGAGATGCGTCTTTTGGGGCGACATTGCGGTAATGAACAGCTATGGCGAATCCTTTCCTCTCAATTTCGCACCCTTTTATACCCGACAGGCCTGCGGTAAGTTCATGTTCTGCCTGGTCAAGGACGCTCTGGCACTGGATTCCCAGTTCATTTTGCTTTTGCATCTCGTCAGGGCCTTGAATATCAAAGCCGTGACTGCCAGCGTAATAGATGCCGTCGAGCTGAACGAAATTTTTTAATACTTTTAAATCTCTGCCGCTGACAAGCGCTACGGTATAACGCTGGGCCAGTTTATGAACGACAGATCTCATTTCATCGGACATTTTGGCCGCTGCAGGATCGTTAACTATCGGCGTAAGTGTGCCGTCATAATCCAGAAATATTGCTGGTTCTTTGCCTGCCAGACGAGCTTCAAGCTCTTCTGTAGCTTCGAACAATAATTTAGGTTCTGCCATAATAAACTCCAAAGTAGAATTTAATTTAGCTCAGTCAATTTGCTTACGGCGATGTCGGCGCCGTGTTTTATCAGCACCTCGGCATTATTCTTTCTAGCCACACCCACAACCAGCCCGAATTTTCCAGCTTTGCCGGCCTGCACTCCTGATATCGCATCTTCGAAAACTACTCCTTCTTCGGATTTAACTCCAAGCCTTTTAGCAGCCTCGAGAAAAATGTCCGGCGCAGGCTTGCCATCAAGCCCAATCTCTAACGAAACTACTCCATCAACTCTAACATCGAACATATCAGTCAACCCGGCTTTTTCGATAATAGCCCGGCAGTTTTTGCTTGATGAAACAATCGCGGTTTTCATTCCTGCCGATCGCCATTGCTTTAGCTTTTCGACCGTGTCGTCATAAACCTCAACGCCGTCTTGGGTGACTATAAGATTGAAAAGGTTATTTTTACGCTTACCAAGAGCGTAGATTGTGTCCTCATCAGCATTTGTAGAATCAAAACCCTCCGGTATCGTTATCCCGCGAGAGGCCAGGAATTTTCTGACCCCATCATAGCGAGGCATGCCATCGACATACTCGTCGTAATCTCTTTCGATATCGAATTCCCGAAATTCCTTGCCGTGTGAGTGGCTGTATTTTCGCAGAAACTCATCGAACATCTGTTTCCAAGCCTTTGCGTGAACCGTGGCCGTTTGCGTGACCACGCCGTCCATATCCAGTATTGCCGCTTTGTATTGAGTAATATCAATTATTTTCGCCATAGTTTTACTTTCAGCGTATTTCAGTCTTAACTTTATCGTAACATCACTTTTATTATCACACAAGTGCCGATTTTTTAACATTCTATTGATTTGCAAGCAACTATTGCGGCCTTGATCAGAGTATTGTGGGCATGATAATCCTTGTTGCACTGCAGTACTTCTTACCGGTGCCGGCTATCTCGTCGGCCCGTTTGAATAGTGCTCTATGGCAAACGCATGATTCAACATAAGCAGCTATTACCGGCTATAAGGGCTTGGCGGATAATATCTTCTCAAAGTTACTGCTGTCCACGAATGCGTCAATACCATCGGCGTTGTGTTTGGTCAGCATTTTGATCGCCCCGGCAAGCTTTTTCGGCAGGGCGGCCACGAAATTTCGCCGCCCAATCAGGCCGCCGTCGCAACTCAACTGATAAATATGTAGTGCGCATCGCTCAATCAGCGGTTTTTCCCTTCGTTGCTTACCCAGGCGGTAGTCATCCTTAAATTCTGATAAATACAGCGGGTGCGGGTTGCCGTATGCCGCATCTGCGATCGCGGGCAGTGAAACATTGCTAAGATGAACACGTACCTGGTGGCGGCGATGAGTCAGAGGCGTAACAGCGAGCAACGCCGCCGAGCTGAAATTCGCCATCAAACGATAATGCGTAACAGCCTCAACGCCTTTCTTACGCGGAATCGTCATCAAAAGGGCGTTAGCTCTGCTCCGCGTAATCAGTGTGCGTATTGTTTCTTCATTCTCCACAGCCGCACCGTGTACAAGGCCAATATAAACCAGCCTAATACGGTCCTCATCGAGGTCTTTACTTAGTTGCTTTTTAGCCTCTTTGTTTCTTGCCAAAATGGCAATCCCTGATATCTCATCATCAATCTGACCGACAAGCCTCAAATCATTACAGGATATTTTCAACTGCCGTGCGGCCATCTCCGTAAGCTCAACATTCCTGCCGGGATTGGCAATAGTGCCGATTCCCGCAGCCTTATTAACAATTATGACATTTGAGTCACTATGCAATATCTCTATCTTATTCGACATTTTTACAATATCCTGCTGGTTTCTATTATGATAAAATACCCGCTAATACGGTAATTAGTTTGTCGGATTTTGACAAGTACTCAATAGAGTTAAATATAATGCCGCAATCGTTGTCAAAGCTCTCGCTCTGATGACCGAAATTGATTTTTGGTTTTGCAAATATTCTGGCATTTGACGAAGATATATGTTAATAATACAAAATTTGGGATAAAATCAGAGAAAAAGATAAATCCTGCGAGACTTTATGTTTGCGATTATAAGTGATATACATTCAAATATTGAGGCCCTGACGGTAGTTCTGGGCGATATCGAAAAGCGGGGCATTAAAAAGATATACTGTTTGGGCGATGTAGTCGGCTATGGCGCCAATCCTAAGGAATGCCTCAACTTGATTATGGAAAAGACCGAATGGTGCATTCTCGGCAACCACGACTATGCTGTGTTTTATGAGCCGACGAATTTCAATTATGCAGCCGAACAAGCCAGCTTTTGGACTCGTGAAGTACTCGAAACAGAGCCTGATTCCGAAAAGCGCAGGGACTGGTGGAGCTTTCTTGGTCGGCTGGCGATGCGCAAAAGGGTTAGAACAAAACTCGGACCCACGGTAACCACCGTTGACTTTGTTCACGCTTCGCCGCGAAAGCCCATCAACGAGTACATATTTCCCGATGATGTTTACACCAATCCGATAAAGGTTAGGTTGCTTTTTGAAAAAATAAAACATCTTTGCTTTGTCGGCCATACTCATCTGCCGGGAGTATTTCTCGATGAGCCGGATTTTTATCTGCCTGACGAGCTTGGCCATGTCTATCCAATTATCAAAAGCGAAACAGCTATAATAAATATCGGCTCGGTCGGACAGCCGAGAGACGGCGATCCGCGAGCCAGCTATGTTTACATCAACGGTAATGAAGTAAACTTTATAAGGCTCGAATATGACTATACAAAGACACAGGATAAAATTCGTGCAATAGAACAACTTGATAATTTTAATGCTGACCGGCTCAGTGAAGGCCGGTAACAAATATCCAATTCTCTTGGTATGATACAATTATGAACATAAAAACAGTATTCACTATTGCTATAGTCGTCTTTATCATTTTCTGCGGCTGGCTTGTAATCGAATCGGGCGTTTTTTCCTGCGGCTCGGCTAAATGTATCACGCTTCAAAGCGTCCCGACCAGCGGCCCGGCAAATACCAACGGTGCAGTCGGAACTACAGAACAAACGGAACGGGCACGGCCAAATCTCGAGTCGGCTCAAAGTAATCCTGATTACCGCATGGTTAGTGCTGAGCCTCAATCGGTGGAGATAGGCTCGACCGATCCGGATACAGGCTATAAGTTTCTTCTTCGTCTTACCACAGAAGGCGCCGCCATAAGCGACGCATATCTAAGCGAGTTCGATGCGCGTAATTTCGATAAACAGCAGCCTCTGCGCCTCGTTCGGCCTGTTGAAGTTGCAGGCATAAGAGAAATGACTATGGCTACAAGGGCGCTGATGCTGCCGCAGGACGACCTTCGGTTTCCTGTCAACAGACTTCACTGGGAGCTTGGTGAAGTTGAGCAAATCGAAAACGGTCAGAAAATTGAGTTCCAGGCTTTTGTTATTGATGATGCTGACGAACCGGTTATGAAGCTCCGTAAGATATATGAGGTTGCAAAAGACAGCTATCATTTGAATTGTCGTTTCATAATAGAAAACCTGGGCACGCAGGAAAAAGAGGTTTTTTATAGTATGAATGGCGCAGCAGGGATTGGCCGCGAAGCTGTTCGCACGGATATGCGCCAGGCTGCGGCAGGCTATAGGGATAGCCCGGAGCGGGTCGGCATTGAAACGCTTGATATATCCGATATCGTCGGTCCTGATGAAATCAACAGCAAAGATATTGAACTGCCCGCCAATCGACTGTTATGGACCGCCGCGATAAACAAGTATTTTGCCGGGATAATGGTAACTACGCCCCGCCAGGACCGCCAGTGGGCGGATTGGGTCAACAACCAAACAGCCTGGCATTATAAACCTGTCGATATGGACGAAACACTCGGCACCAGCATTGAAACAGTTCCGCGAACCCTTGCCGCTGCCGGCGAATACCAAGACATTACCGAATACGAGTTCAAAATGTACCTCGGGCCAAAGGACAAACGCGTTTTCGACCGTGTTGAACTTTATGAGGAACTTGGATTTGTCAAAACTATAGCTTTTCGCGCCTGTTGTTGTCCGGCTGCTCTGATTAGCCCTCTTGCATTTGGAATTTTGACTTTGATAGGGATGATATATGGCATTATACCGAATTATGGCATCGCAATCATAATTCTTGTTCTTATGATAAGAATCCTCCTTCATCCGGTCACCAAAAAGAGCCAGGTCTCAATGAGCAAATTCAGCAAAATTGCTCCGATGGTTGAGGAAATTAAGAAAAAATACGGTGATAATAAGCAGGAAATGAATAAAAGGGTTATGGAGCTCTATAAGCAGCAGGGCGCATCACCGATTATGGGTATGCTGCCAATGCTGTTTCAGATGCCTATATGGATCGCCCTCTATAGCGCGATTTACACATCAGTCGAGCTGCGAGGTGCGGCTTTTCTGCCGTTCTGGATAACGGACCTTTCTTCTCCTGATGCGCTGATATCGTTCCCTGAAATTGAGTTGCCTTTATTCGGCGGGCTCAATTCGCTGAATGTGCTTCCTTTGTTGATGGGCGTGGCTATGTACCTTCAGCAGAAACTAATGCGGCCTGCATCCGCAGCGGCAGCAACAACCAATCCACAGGCTGCACAACAACAGAAAATGATGATGATTATGATGCCTCTTATGATGCCCCTTTTCCTTTATAACGCACCCAGCGGTCTAAATCTCTATATTATGGCCAGCGTTTTCGCAGGTGTCGTAGAGCAGTATTACATACGAAAACACATTCGCGAAAAAGAAGAGCTCGAGAGCAAGGGTAAAGTCCCTGCCACAGCCAAAACAGGCGGCAAGGCCAAAAAGAAAAAGCCAAAGCCATACTACAGAAATATGTAATCGACTGAGGCTTTATGCATGACTCCGGCGATACGATTGCTGCCGTAAGCTCTTCAGCCCTGACCGGTCGAGTCATAATCCGCTTGTCCGGCGACCAAGCGATCGACATTTGCAGCTCAGTTCTGGATGCTCCAATCCAGCCAAAACCTGGAATTGCTTGTCGAAATGCCAAAATTGCCAAAGGTGTCTATGTTAAGGCTTTGGTCTATGTTTTTATTGCTCCGAAGTCATATACCGGCCAGAATTGCGTTGAAATTCATATAGAGTCAAATCCACCCGTTACACAGGCCTTTCTGGAATGTCTGTTTACTGCCGGAGCCGTCCAGGCCCAGCCCGGCCAGTTCACCGCAAGGGCTTATCTGAACGGCAAGATCGACCTTTCACAGGCAGAAGCGGTTAACGAAATCATCTCGGGCAGTAATCATTACCAGTTAGACGCTGCACAGAAATTACTTGCAGGCCGCCTTAGCAAACGAACCGAACAATTGGCCAATGATATCCTGGACTGCTTATCGCTGCTTGAAGCGGGATTGGATTTTTCCCATGAGGATATAGAGTTTATAACTAACGACCAAGCCGCCAGAAAGTTGCAGGTGATTCAAGAAAATCTAAAGGATATGCTGAAAGGTCCTATAAGCTATGAAACCCTAATCGAGTTGCCCTCCGTAGGGATAATTGGTGCGTCAAATGCAGGCAAGAGCAGCCTGCTCAATACATTGCTCGGCAAGCAGCGAAGCATAGTATCTCATGAATGCCACACTACCAGGGACGTCCTGACTGCCAGACTTTCGCTGAAAAACACAGAGTGCATACTGTTTGACTGCGCTGGGGTAACAGTTGAACCCGTCAGCACACTTGAGGAACTTGCTCGCCGGGCAGTATATGATGCCATCGCTCACGCCGAATTTGTGCTGTTTTGCGTTGATATGAATAAGTCCGATTGGAGCGAGGATTTGACGATATGGAAAATTGTCAGCCGGGCAGTTAACGAAAGTAGTATTCAAGCCCTTGCTACGAAAGCCGACATTGCAAAAGACCAGAATAAATACCTGGGAAAGCTTTGCAAGCTTTTTAAGGTTCAGTTTACCGCGGTCAGTTCCAAAACCTCCGTTGGGATAGAAAAACTTAGGAAAACGCTCGATGCCAGGCTTCTTGAAAAAGCCGGTATGAAAAACACCGGCCAAAACATAATCACTGACGCCCCCGACCCTTCCCTGGTAAATATCCGTCACCGCCAAACAATAACCCACGCCATAGAAAACATAGACCATGCTATTGACCAATTGCGTTCAGGCAGCGAAGATATTGCTGCTATGCTGCTGCGAGCCGCCTGGCAGGGCGCCAGCATGATAGAGCGGGAAAGTTTTGACGAACAGGTGCTGGACGCTATATTTGGAAAATTCTGTATTGGAAAATGAATTACCTCGCTGATAATAGTTTCGGCCAAATTTGCAAAAACAAAAGTTATGGTTGTATTATGCCATTTTATCACTGCAAAAATGCACAAATAATTCTTTTAATAGGGAGCTTGTATGAATTTTCGGGAATTGATTTTGAAAAACAGAAGTTGCCGTAGATTTTTTGAAAGTCAGACTATCGAAAGGGCTGCATTACTTGATCTTATCGACCTTGCACGGCTATCGCCCTCCGGCGCTAATTTGCAGCCTTTGAAGTATATCATTTCCAACGAACCAAGTATAAATTCACAAATCTTTGAGAATCTTGCATGGGCCGGATACCTGAAAGACTGGCCTGGCCCTGAAAATGGCGAAAGGCCGGCAGCGTATATCATTATCCTTGGAGATAAGGAAATATCAAAAAACTTCGGTTGCGACCACGGCATTGCCGCCCAGACCATACTGCTTGGAGCGACCGAAAAAGGTCTTGCCGGTTGTATGATAGGCTCTGTTAGAAGAGACAGCCTAAGGCAAAAACTCCAAATCAGCCACCAATACGAGATTTTAATGGTGATTGCCCTCGGTAAATCAAAAGAAGAGATAATAATTGAGCATGCCGAATCCGGCGACATCAAATATTGGCGAGATGAGCAAGGCCGAAATCATGTTCCTAAAAGATATTTAGACGAAATTGTTGTCCATTGCCCGTAGTTAGGCTATATTTTGTTTTTGCTGCCGGTAATTCTTGACGCAAATGCATTTGACGGGTAATATCAGAATTTCTGTTTTTTCAGGGTTATTAGCGATGGTACCGATAAAACCAAAAATAAATGTCAATTACACAGAAAACGCTACTGTAGTAACTTTTACCGATGAGAAAATTCTCGAGGATAAGGAAATCAGAGAACTACAGGAATCGGTGATGTCAATTGTCGATCAGCCAGCCCCTTCAAATATCGTCCTGGATTTTGACAATGTCCGGTTCTTATCCTCAGCGGTGCTTGGATTGCTCATCAGAATCAGTAAAAAAGTCTATGAGCAAAACGGCCGATTAAGATTGTGTAACATCAGTCCGAATATTATCGAAGTTTTCAAGATAACGCGATTGACCAAGGTTTTCGATATATATCCGGATATAGCTTCGGCAACAGCTGATTTTGATTCAGAAGAATGAGATATTAGTATTGGTGGTGCTTTCAATCAGTTCTTATATTTAAAAGGGGGGTAAATAAGATGACAAAAGTAAAAAGTAATGAATCTTTTTTCAAAGCGGACAGACTGTATGGAATCGAATGAGCAAAATGGGCAGTCCGTTACGATTAAAGGCGAGCCTGGTTCTATTGCTCCGGTATGGAATGAATTAGACTCAAAGCTCCATCGGCATAACTACACCGATGATGACATCTTTGCCGTACACCTGTCGCTTGAAGAGGCTTTTACAAATGCCGTAAAACACGGCAATAATATGGATTTAACTAAAGAAGTTTGTATCGAATATTCGATAAATTCAGAAAAGGTTGAAATTACTGTTGCAGACCAGGGTGGCGGATTCGACCCTGATGCTGTGCCTGATCCGAGGTGCGGCGAAAACCTGTTTAAGGCCGAGGGGAGAGGGCTTTTGTTGATCCGTTCATATATGGATAAGATATCCCATAACCCACAGGGCAACCAACTTCGAATGATTCGATATCGTCGAATCGGGGATAATAATGAGCAAGTATCTGAAAAAGCAAGTAATTAAAAATTATTGCCGTTTTTTTGATAATGGGAGTAAAATAAATATGTTCACAAAAACGCTGCCTGCTATTTTGACTTTGTTACTGGTTTTTGGTTGTCAACAACGCCAGCCAAAGCCGCAGGTTGGAGGCTACCAGCCTTATGAGGGCTACGAAGCCTTAGAAACTGCCCCTTCACGCAGTCCGAGCAAAAGTCAGAGCAGTTCCAACATACCCTCGGGATGGATGCCGCAAAACAGCGAAAATAAGTGGTCAGCTATAATTATACATCATTCGGGAACCCAAAACGGAGATGCGTCAACTTTTGACAGCAGTCATCGCTCACGCGGGTGGGAGGGCATAGGCTATCATTTCGTTATAGGTAACGGTTCCCGTAGTAGAAATGGCGAGATTGAGCCAACTTTCCGATGGACGGAGCAGCGCACCGGCGCCCATACAGGCGGCACTCCTGATAATTGGGCCAACCGTGAAGCTATAGGCATTTGCTTGGTGGGGGATTTCAGCAAAGACAGGCCAAGCCAGCAACAGATGCAATCTCTTGGTCGATTGGTTAGATTTCTTCAGCAGCGTTACAGCATACCTACTTCGCGGATTTATGGCCATGGCACTACGCCGGGAGCTAACAGCACGGAGTGCCCTGGCAGAAATTTCCCAATGCAGCAGTTTAAAGCGATGCTGAGCGGCTGAAAACTTATTTGGTTCCCCTGTGTTTGCTTGAGTGATTTAAGGTTGGCGTAGGCTGCTTCTGCTGTTATAATTCCCATATCCTCAGCTAAAGGCGGAAATAGCGAAGCCTTTATGGTTTATGTCTTTTAAGAGAGCAACTTCTCAACCACAATTCAGCTACACAAGAAGCTTCATAAGTGCCTGCCTATAAACCACTTGCAAAATTATCTTGACAAAGCTGCTGCCTTGTGTAACAATTCTTTTTGCGGTTTTTGTTACATTGCCGTAACAGAAAGAACAGAAATCTGTTGTTTGTGTTACAGAAGGGATTAGCAGATGAAGGATTTACCGGGCCATTTTTATCAGAGAAATCAACGATGGTGGTGACGGGTACGACTGCCCGGCGCAGAAAAAGCAAAGAACATACCTCTCAAACCCATAGGGCAAAGTATGCTACAAAAGACAAAGCGGTTGCCGCTGAAGTAGCAAGGCTCATATTAGGCGATGCAATGGCCTCTGAAAAGCCTGCCAGCAATGCACAGACCATTGCCGACTTAGCAGCTATGTATTTAGATTATGCTAACGATTATTATCGCAGACCAGACGGCACTGCTACTTCTATGCTGGTAAATGTCAGAGTTACATTAGGTGCGTTTGTTGAAAGCTATGGCGATTATAAACCGGAAGATTTCGGGCCCGTCAAGCTCAGACAGCTACGCAAGCTCTGGATTGAAACAGGCCGTTGGAACAGGACTGTTATAAACTTTTATATTTCTATTATAAAGCAGATGTTTCAATGGGCTGCCTCACACGAACTTGCACCGGTGCATATCTTTCAGGCACTTAAAACCGTAGAAGGCTTAAAGCAAGGCCGAACTGAAGCAAGAGAAAGCAAGCCGGTCAAGCCTGTAGCTGCCGAGCATATCTATAAGATGCTGCCTATGTGCCACAACATATTGCGGCAATGCTTGAACTCCAATTACTTACAGGTATGCGATCCGGTGAACTTGTGATAATGCGACCGTGCGATATTGATACCAGCGGCAATATCTGGATATACACACCGGCATCACACAAAACACAACACCACGGCCATAAAAGACAAATACTCCTTGGCCCGCGATGTCAAGAGATAACAAGGCCGTTTCTGCTGAAAAAGACTGATGCGTACTGCTTTACGCCGCAAGATGCCGATATTAAATACAATGCCAAAAGGGATAGGTATAGCACTAAGATATATTATCACGCTGTTCAGTGTGCAATTAAAAGGGCAAATAAAAGAGGCAATTTAAGCATACCTAAGTTTACACCGCACCAGCTACGCCATACAGCAGCAACCCGCATACGCAAAGAGTTTGGCTTAGACGCTGCCCGCGCGGTCTTAGGGCATAGAACCTTAAATATGACCAATGAATACGCAGAGATAGACAAAATGCTCGCTGAGAAAGTGCTGAAAAAACTTGGTTAGTGGTTGACTGCTCTTGCTTCGGTGTAGCCTTTTATGTAACAGATTACATGATTAATCGCTTCACAATAACGGCAAACCCTCTGCCGCTATAGTTCGATACTAGAGCAATTAAAGTTGTTGTATTCGTATTGCCGATATATTTTTTATGAAGGCATATTCTATAGATTTACGAAAACGTGTTTTAGCTGCTTGTGATCGC